>JGI12659J15293_10000083_pt1 | contig 27467 bp, 25 predicted proteins | sample JacPinW_OM2H0_O1_FD_15293 | JGI IMG/M metagenome (IMG submission 15293) | reverse complement strand
GTGATTGAAAACAAACAATCCCGCGAAATCATTGATTCGGCGCCAATAATGATTCCAACGACTTACGACCAAGGATGCGAAACGTTTCGCTTCGCGAAACATTCGTTTCGTTTTCGGGGGCTTTGGGCGTGGTCGACGCCCGAAACGAAACGGCCAGTCGGCAAGCCGTTCTTGTCCTTGGGCGCGTCAGATCCGGGCGAGCTGGAAGTTGGGCCGAAAAAGTTGCGCAAAAGAGCAGCCAAGGCCTTGGAATCGTTTGCGCGCGTAAACTTATGCGCTGGCGCGTCCGCTCGCCGGCGCTCCTCGCAAGCCCGGCCGGTTCCTAGCTTAGCGCAGCCGGGTCGGCCTTCTCCCGACCGTAATCAGCCTCCGGAGACAGCACGTGCTCGAAGGTCGCAACGTATTTGCGCGCCTCGTTCTCCCAGAGAAACTTTTCCGCCGAAAGCTTCGCCGCCGCCGCTGCCGAGCGCGCGCGCAGGGCCTCGTCCTGCATCAAGCTGAGGCAGGCCTGAGCAAGCCCAGCGGGATCAGGCGACGGCGCATAGACGCCCGCCTCGCCAAGGAGCCGCTTAGTCTCTTTGAGGGGGTAGCACGCGGTCGGAATTCCAAGAGCGCAATATTCGAACACCTTGTTCATGCTCATGAGGTCGTTGGCCTCATTGAGCGGATCGGGGATGATTCCGATGTCGAAAGCGCTGAGATACGCAAGCAGCGTCTCGCCGTTGAGGTAGCCGGTGAACAGAATGAAATCCTCGACTTCGAGCGAGCGAGCGAGCTCTCGCACCAATTCGAGCGCGGGGCCGGAGCCGACGACAACGGCGCGGAAGTCGCTAAATCCGTTGACCTTGATGATATGGGCGACCGCGCGCACGAGATGGTCGACGCCGTCCTGCTCGTTGATGATTCCGACATAGCCAAGAACGAATTTTCGCCCGCCATGCAGCCCAGGCTCAGGCTCGACGCGACGGATGCGCTGGCGATCGGGCACCCCGTAGACAACCTCGACTTGCGAAGGCGTTTTGCCGCCGCGGCTTATGGCGATGTCTTTGAATGTCGCGTTGACGGTGATGACGTGGTCCGCCGTCATGTAGCTCATGCGCTCGAAAAACATGAGCGCTCGATAGAGAAAGCCTTTGTTGCCGAATTTGACGAGGAACAACTCTGGCGAGACATCGTGTTGATCGTAGATGAACCGCTTGCCCATGAGCTTGAAAGGCAGCGCGGCAAGAAAGATGAGGTCGGGCGGATTGCAGGCTTGGATGATCGAAAAGCCTCGTTCGCGGTGGACCTTGAACAAGAGCCGGAATTCATGGAACAGCGCGGTTGAATATTCGCGGAAGTAAGCGAACGCGCCGCGCCCCTCGGGCGGCAGCGGATGCCGATAGATCGCGATGTCATCGACGACCTCGAAGCGCTTCGGAAAGTCGTCGTTGAACGGGCAGATCACCGACACCGTCCAGCCGGCGCGATGCAGGGCCTGGGCCTCCTGCCAAACCCGTCGGTCGAAGGGAACAGGCAAGTTTTCGACCACGATGACGCAGGAACGGGCTTGGCGCGCGGGCGGCATTGGCGACCTTCGATTGTCCGGATTCGCAGCTTCCGTTAGGGGCGGCGACTCTGCTCGCTCCACCCCGGCGCGGGTCGGAATGGCGGCGCCCAACTCAGCCCTCCCCGCCGAACCCCCGGCCGACGCAAACGTAACGAAATCCGTGCGCCTTCATCGTTTCGATCGGGTAAATGTTGCGCAAGTCGATGACGATAGGCGTGGTCAAGCTGGCTTTGACCCGAGCGAGGTCGAGAGCGCGGAACTCGTCCCACTCGGTGACGATGACCGCTGCGTCCGCACCTTTGAGGCAAGCATAGGCATTGTCCGCGAACTCGACTCCGGGAAGCAGCGGCTTTGCCGTTCGAACGCCTTCCGGGTCGTAAGCGACAACGCTGGCGCCCGCCGCCTGCAACTCGGGCAGGATGACGAGGCTCGGCGCGTCACGCATGTCGTCGGTTTTGGGCTTGTACGTGAGACCGAGCACGGCAATCCGTTTTCCGGCGACCGAGCCGCCGCAGGCGGCGACAACCTTCGCCGCCATCGCCGTTTTTCGCTTATCGTTGACGTCGACCAGCGTTTCAACCAACCGAATTGGCGCTTTGGCCTCGGCGGCGAGCTTGGTTAAAGCCAGCGTATCCTTGGGGAAGCATGAACCGCCGAAACCCGGGCCGGGGCTGAGAAACTTGCGGCCAATGCGGTCGTCGAGACCAATGCCGTGGGAGACGTCGAGAACATCGGCGCCAAGACGCTCGCACAGGTCCGCGATTTCGTTGATGAAGGTCACTTTCATCGCCAAGAACACGTTGGCGGCGTATTTGATCATCTCTGAGCTGCGACGCGACGTATAGACGATCGGCCCCCCGTTGCGTTCGATGGGCCGGTAAATCTCTCCCATAACCTCGCGGGCGCGGTTATCCTCGGTGCCAATGACGACGCGGTCTGGCGCCTTGAAGTCTTCGATCGCCGCGCCTTCGCGCAGGAATTCCGGATTGGAGACGACGGCGAACGAACCTTTTGGCGCGTGCTTGGCGATGATGCGCTCGACCTCGTCCCCGGCGCCGATCGGAACGGTCGACTTGACGACGACCACGGTGAAGCCTTCGATAATCTCGCCGATGGCGCGAGCCGCGTCGTGAACGAAATGCATGTCGGCCGAACCGACCTCCGCGAGCGAAGGCGTGCCGACGGCGATGAAGATCGCCTGCGCCCCGCGCCCGGCCTCTTTCAGACTGGTCGTGAACAAGAGTCGGCCCGCGGCTTGATTGGCGAGCACCAGTTCGCTCAAGCCCGGCTCGTAAATCGGAACGTGACCCTCTCGCAGACCCGCGACTTTCTTCTGGTCGACCTCGACGCAGACGACCTCGTGGCCAAAATCGGCCAGACAGGCCCCCGAAACAAGGCCGACATAACCTGCACCCACCATTACAATGCGCATCGAATGAACCCCCGTCCAATCGCCAGGATAAGCGCCGTCAAGACGCCCTGGCGGCGCGACTGCCAAAACAATTTCCTCCGGACGCCGATATCGAGGGGTCCATGCGGCATTCAAACCGTCATGATCCGCTCGGGCCGTGCTCGGGCACGGAATTCGCCTGCTACGGTTGCGCGGCCCTAGAGCCTTCGACCGGCGGCGAGGCTCGGCGATTGACCGGCCTTATACACGCCGCTAAGCGGGTCCGCCATCGCTCTAATTTGATGGGGTCGCTCAACGGACGGGACATGGCTGTTTACACCGAAGTCTCGGACGACGCGCTGCGCGCCTTTTTGGCGCTTTACGACATCGGCGAAGCGACTTCGTTCAAGGGCATTGCCGAGGGGGTCGAGAACTCCAACTATCTGCTCCGCACCGGCAGCGGCCAGCACATCCTCACCCTCTACGAGAAACGGGTCAAAGCCGAGGACCTGCCGTTTTTCATCGGTCTGATGGAGCATCTGGCGCAGCGCGGCGTCACTTGTCCTCAACCCGTCCGCAATCGCGCGGGCTCAACGCTTGGGGAACTCGCCGGGCGTCCGGCGACCATCGTCACATTCCTTGACGGAATATGGATTCGACGACCCAATCTCCGCCATTGTGCCGAGGTCGGCGCGGCGTTGGCGCGGATGCACTTGGCCGGGGCCGATTTTCCGCTCAAGCGGGCCAACGCTCTGTCGCTCCAAGGCTGGCCACCCCTGTTCCGGTCGGCCGAGGCGCGCGCGGACGAGGTCGCGCCGCAGTTGCGCGAGGAGATCGCAACGGAGCTCAATTTTCTTCAGATTCACTGGCCGAAGAACCTGCCGGCCGGCGTAATTCATGCCGATCTGTTCAACGACAACGTATTCTTTCTCGGCGAGAACCTTTCCGGCCTTATCGACTTCTACTTCGCCTGCAACGACGCGCTCGCCTACGATCTGGCAATCTGCCTCAGCGCCTGGTGTTTCGAACCCGACAACGCCTTCAATGTCTCCAAAGGGCGGGCCATGATCTCCGCATACGGGCGGCTGCGGCCGCTCAGCGAGGCCGAGATCGAAGCGCTGCCGCTCCTGGCTCGGGGCGCAGCGCTACGATTTATGCTAACCCGACTCGTCGACTGGCTCAATGTGCCGCCGGGCGCCAAGGTCGCACCGAAGAATCCGCTCGAATACCGCGACAAATTGCGCTTTCACCAACGCGTGAAATCGGCCGCCGACTACGGTCTCATGCGGTGAGCCAGCAGGTCTCGATCTGGACCGACGGCGCCTGTTCGGGCAATCCCGGTCCTGGCGGCTGGGGCGCTATTCTGCGCTACGGCGGCCACGAAAAGGAGCTGAAGGGCGGCGAGGCGCTCACCACCAACAACCGTATGGAACTCACCGCGGCGATCGAAGCCCTGCGCTCCTTGAGCCGTTCCTGCGAGGTGGTCCTGCACACAGATTCCCAATATTTGCGTGGCGGAGTCACAGGCTGGATCAACAGCTGGAAAAGCAACGGCTGGCGCACGGCGTCAAAAAAGCCAGTCAAGAACGAGGACCTTTGGCGAGCCCTGGCTGCGGCTGCCGAGCGGCACACGGTCCAGTGGCGCTGGGTCAAGGGTCACGCGGATGATGAATTGAACGTCCGCGCGGACAAGCTGGCCCGGGAGGGTATGGCGCCATTTTTGGCCAAGCCGTCGGCGCTCGAACGCCTTTAACCGAATTGCCGAGGGTCCGACAGCGCGGGCGATGTTCAATCGACGCCGACCCGCGAAACTCAATTCTTGGACCTCATCCTCGGACCGACTGACGCTCTGATCCGAGGCTCGGCTCGACATCGACGCCCTCCCGGTTGCGCGACTGGGCGAAGGCTCCGGCCTTTGATTTAATGTTGACATAATTCCCTAAGATTAGTTTAGTCAGCTCGGTGCCGCGGCTAGTTGGCGAAAGGCACTTAGTTAGACTAACCTGTGCGGTGCAGATTCCTGTCGAAACGGAAGAGGGCCAGCTTTTCACCGTCTCCTCGGCGCTTTTTAAGTTAAAGCTTTTACTGGCCGCTTACGAATTATTGATAGTGCATGAACCAGAGGCGCGTAGCGTCGATGAGACCCCAGAACACTGGCGGCTGTACTATGAACAAAGTTCTCGTTGGAGTTGTATCCGCGGCTGAATTTGAGCGCGCGCAGGTCTACATTTCCGAATTATCGAACTTTCGCGACTACGACGACTGGCTGGATAGCCGGCACGGATGCTTCATGGGCCTCTCGATCGGCGGCGCCGACGCAAGCCTTGAAACCGTCGCGCTCGACGATTTCCTGGACTGGTGCGGTGCGCATGGCGTGCTTCCGAGCGAGGCCGCGCTGGACGCCTTCGCCTCGCGTTCCAGCCTACCCTCCCGCCGCCCCCTGTCGGCGGCGTAGAGGCTTTGTCAGGTGGAACTTAGGAGTTCCGCGGCGCCGTCTTCACACAGCTCGCCGCGGTGGGAGCCCGGCTGGGTCAGCCCAAACAGCGCTTCCCTTTCCGCCGGGTCGGACTTGAGAAAGGGATAGCGCAACTCTATGGACTGTCGCGCGAGACGATAGTCAGCGCCCACGCATGCAAACGTAGCGGTAAGTCCTGGGTAATCGCGGGGCGGACGCCATACCACCGCGCCAAACACCCGTCGATAAAAGGCGATGTGTTCGGCGCGGGGAGTGGCGACCGCTAAATCGGCGTCAAAGTGTTCCCCCGCCATGAATGCTGGGCGCATCACGATATAGGCCAGTTCCGGGTAAGTACTCGACAAAGACAGCCGCGCGGCAAGCCGCGTGAACTCGACGACGACTCGCCCCGCAGACAACATGGGGACAAGAACGTCGGCGAAGACCTGGAGACCCGGAAGGATCGCATTTTCGTTGGCGCCGATATTAACCCTGACGGTGCCGGCGAGCTCCCCGTCGATGAAGGTGGTGGTGATCCAGGCGTTGGGCGCGTCGTCGTACCGCGGGTCGTAAAGCCGGTCGCCGTCGCTCCGCTGCAAGATCCCGCTTTTGTGGTAGGCGTCGAACCGAAGCCGAAAAGCCGCCTCCCGCTCTGCTGGCGTCACCGCGACACGATGCTCGACTTTCTCCAGGAGACGCGCGACGCGATCGGAAAACGACTGCGGAGCGCCCCCAGTTGCCCCACCACCCATAGAACTCTCGTCCACCATTGCCATTCCGAGCAGGTTAACAAAACATGACCCAATGTAAATGATTTGCGGGCAATTTACGTCCGCGGCGGTTAATTCACTCCGGGCGCTTCAGCCGCTCGGAAAGCATGAATCGCGCGTCCGGCTCTGCGAGCGTCGTTGTCGCCGGCCAGGCGCGGGATCGATATCGATAAAACTAGAATTCGATCCATCCCCTTCACGATTTCGGAGCCCGGTTCTTACGACTGGTTAAGGGACTTTTTAATTCTCCACGCCGATACTGGCGTCCGGTTTACCAAATTCGGCACTCTGCATGGCGGACACCCGGCCGAGCGATCACTCGGCACTCACCGACGAACTGCCGGACGAGACCTACATCGGATTCGTCGACGGCCTTCTCGCCGACTTTCTGCCGAGCGTCGTCTTGTCGGCATTGGCTGTTACTTGCGGGCAGATCGCCGCCGCAATCGCCGCAAAGAGCCTGATTCTTGCCGTTACCGCTCCGGCCCAACTCCTGATCGCCGCAGCTCGCCTGCACTTCGCCAGGGAACACGCGAAAAACATCCCGAGCCCCACAGTCGAAATCGCCCGTGTGCGAGAGCGAATTTTCTCGACTGGCGCGCTCGTCAGCTTGACTGCGCTGTCGTCGTGGACCCTGGTCGCGTTCTGTCTAACCGATAACAATTTTGCGCATTTCATCGGCGTGTCGATGACAACCGCCTACGCGTTCAGCCTGATGTCGCGGAGCTACGCGATCTACCGCGGGATCAACTTGCAGCTTTTCGGAGCATTCGCTCCGCTTGCGGCGGCAATGATCGTCGCCGGGGGCTGGTATCCAGTAGGGATTATAGTCGGGATCGCGCCGCTCGTCCTCTACATAAAGTCCTCCGCAACGCGCCTGAGGGCTAACTTCCTCGGCGTAGTGACCGCACAGCAGCAGGCCGCCATGCTCGCGGCGCGTCTGGACATGGCTCTCAACAACATGTCGCACGGTCTTTGCATGCTGAATCCCGGTGGCCGTCTCGTTCTGACCAACGACCAGGCCCTCAAGATGTTCGGCCTCCGCCCTGACGACGCACCCGTGGGCGCGCATGTGAAATCGGTCCTGGCGAAATTGGTCGGCAACGGAATCCTCGCGGAGCTGCAATTCGTGCGTCTCGCCTCCATTCTCGCCAACGACCGCAGCGGGGTCGACTTCGTCATCCCGCTCGAAACGCTCGACGATCGCGCTTTCGACATCACCGTCCATCGCATGACAAGCGAGGGTACCGTTCTGGTNGTTCAGGACGTCACCGAGCGCAGGAACGCCCAGCTCGAAATCAACCGAATGGCGCGCTTCGACTCCGTCACCGAGCTGCCCAATAGGCGAAATTTCGAGGAGCAACTCGCGCTGGCCCTTCGGCGCGACGGCGCCCCAGGCGATGGGCTGACCGTGATGTTCCTCGACCTCGACGACTTCAAGCAGGTCAATGACAGTCTCGGACACCGGACCGGGGATAAGCTTCTGGTCGAGATCGCAAGCCGGCTGCGCGCCATTATCGGTCCGCGCGACCTGGTCGCGCGCTGGGGCGGCGACGAATTTGTCATCCTTCACCACCACGACCCCGGCCAGTTCGAGACCGAGGCCCTCGCCAAGCGCATCATCGACGAGATCAACCGCGCCGTGATCATCGACGGGAGCGAGGTCATCGTCGGCGCGAGCATCGGCAGCGCCTCGGCGCCGGACGATGGATTGAGCCCCGACGCCCTGCTCTCCAAAGCGGATATCGCGCTCTATGCGGCGAAAGCCGATGGGCGGCGGTCCTGGAGGGCGTTCGAGCAGGAGATGGACGCCAAGATCCAGATTCGCCGTCTGATCGAGCTCGAGTTGCGCGCCGCGGTCGCCACCGACCAAATCGAGGTCTATTTCCAGCCCATCGTCTCCGTCGCGAGGAGACAGATCGTCGGCTTCGAAGCGCTTGCGCGCTGGCGCAGCACTTTGCTCGGCCCGGTGTCGCCGGCCGAATTCATCCCGATCGTCGAGGAGATCGGGCTGATGGAGGAAATGGGCGCGGCCATGCTTCGGCGCGCCTGCAAGGCCTGCGCGGGTTGGCCGGATGGGGTCTGCGTGTCGGTGAATCTGTCCTCCACGCAGTTCCGTAGCGGCAATCTTGAAAACACGATCCTCAGCGCTCTCGCGGAAGCTCAACTCGCGCCAGAGCGCCTCGACCTGGAAATCACGGAATCGACCCTGCTCGAGGATCGGGGCGACACGCGTCGGACGCTCCAGTCCTTACGCGCTCAAGGCATGCGCGTTTCGCTCGACGATTTTGGCACCGGCTATTCGAGCTTGAGCTATCTCCTGAGCTTTCCGCTGGACCGCATCAAGATCGACCGTTCCTTCACCATGGGGCTTGGCCTGCAGGAACGCGCGTCCGTCCTGGTGGAGGGCGTTTCGTCCATGAGCCGCAGGCTCGGCATGAGCGTGCTGATCGAAGGCGTCGAGACAGCCAAGCAATTGCGCATGATTGAAGCGCTGGGCACGATCTCTGAGGCGCAGGGCTATCTGTTCAGTCGGCCCGTCCCGGAAAAGGAGGTGGCGGGGCTTCTCCGGCGGGACTTCCGCGTCCAGGCGGCTTAGGGGACTTCGCGTTCACCCCCGGCCCTGTTATGCGAGCCAGCGGCTCGCCATTTTCCTGATTCCGTTTTGAGCGATTTCAATGGCTTGCGGCGCCATTCCCGTGTCATTCCCCCATCTTTAACTCCGGAGCCCTGGTGGCGTCGCCGACGGGGAACCGACAGTCGGGCTTCTCGGACTTTTCTGAAAAACAATATCAAATTCCAGCCCGCTTGGCAAGAAATTGTTGATTTTTCTTATCGAGCGTCCCGGCCCTCAGCTGTGTTCCATTCAAGAAGAAAAGCCGCCCGAAGGCAGCTTCTCAATTCCTTGGACGTGATTGTCAGGCGACTTTGAGCCCATCTTATCCTTGCGTCGATACCCCATGAAGCCCAAGCCGGCGAAGCCGAGCCCCATCATCGCCCACGTCGAGGGTTCGGGAACGCCGGTGGCGGGGGGGACGGTGACGGTCTCATTCGTCGCAAAGAAAACCGAGCTTGTACCGGCCAAGGCGTAGCCACTGGCGTAAACTGTCTCGTTGCCGGAGAAGTTACCGCAAGAGAATCCGGGTTGCGAGCAAATCACCAGCGATGCGTCAGCCGGATCCGAAGCATCTGGGATATTAAAGAACACGATAGGATCGTTGGTATCGCCAAAAACTTCATTCGCGCCCGCGGCCGTTCCTCCAACGGCGATTGTCGCGTCGCCAGTGGGAGTTGAAGCGCCAAAAACCGTAAATCCAATGGGTGAATCCGAGGCCAGTCCCGGTGTTGTATTGAAAGTGAAACCAGTCGTCTGGTTGCTCACACTTACCAAGGGGTCGAATGTCACCGTGAACGATCCGGTCACGGTTGCAATCGGCGCAACCGCATTATTGATGATGTCGACAAAGTTGGTGAGCGTGAAGTCGTAAGTTTCGGTCACTATTGCGGCTTGGGCTCCGGATGCCAAGGAGGTCAATACCGCGGCACTGAGGAGAAGGTTTTTATAAGTCATGCTATTAGCCCTTACAATTTCGGGCGTGAAAACAAGCCCGCTTGATTTCACGGTCGTGTACCGCATTGATAAATTCGCTAAACAACGTGTTACCGTCAATCGGTACAAAGGCCCCGGGACGGTCTTGGGACGTCTCGGGACCAACGTCCCATCAGACCCGGCTTGTCCACGGTTAACTTCCAATCCATTATCGAGAGCATGAAGCTTCTCGTGATCGACGATCATCCTGTGCTGCGCGGAGGCCTATGTGTCTTGCTTCTGCAGATCGAAAAGGACGCGGTCGTATTGCAGGCTGCTGATGCCGAGGAGGGTCTGGCGCTCGTAGCACAGCACGCTGATCTCGACATTGTGATCCTTGATCTTGTCATGCCTGGGATGGACGGCTTCCAGGCGATCGCGGAGTTTGGCCGACTCCGCCCGGAGCTCCCTGTCGTCGTGCTGTCATCCTCGGAGAGCGGGAAAGACGCGCGGCAGGCGCTCGCGCAGGGCGCCCTTGGCTATATCCCAAAATCGGCAACTCAGCAGACGCTGCTCGCCGCGGTGCGCTTGGTGATGAATGGAGACCTTTATGTGCCGCCGTTGCTGCTTGATGAGACGGACACCGTCCGACCGGCGCGTTCTCCCGCTCGCGAAAGCACCGGAAAACCCGCCTTGACTGAGCGTCAAGCCGCGGTATTGCAATCAGTTGGCGAAGGCCGGTCAAACAAGGCAATCGCCTTTGATCTCGGTCTTTCCGAGAAAACAGTAAAGTCGCATATCACCGCGATCTTCAAAATTTTGAACGTCGTCAACCGCACCCAAGCCGTCACAGCCGGACGCGAAAACGGGCTTATTTGACCGGCGCCGACGCTTCGGCCATGTCGTCTTTGTCCGACCCAATCAGATTCACGATCGCCGCTCGGAGTTTGCTGTTGGAAACCGGCTTGTGCAGAAGAATCAGCTGACTCGCCCGTGCCTCTGCCAAGCGATCCGGCGCTGTATCCCCGGTGATCAACATTGCGGGAATATCTTGATTGTATTCCGAGCGCATCCGCTCAATGACCGTAATGCCATTCTCATCATCGCGTAGGCGATAGTCGCAGATTACGAGCTCAGGCCTATCTGGTCGAGATGAGAGGCGCTGTAGCGCCTCGTCACCGGAACCGGCCGTAACGACGTCGTGCCCCCACCCCGTCAATAAGCTTCCCATCGCCTGTTGAATGGCCAGCTCGTCGTCTATAACGACGATGAGACCGCGGGCGAGCGCGCCTGACAGCGCCGCAGGCTGAGCTTCGACCGGTTCGCTCGCGCTTCCCGGCATCGGGATCGTAAGCTCGAAACAGGAACCGCGGCCCGGTTGAGAGCGCAGCGTCAATTTGCAATCGAGCAGATCAGTCATACGCCGTACGATGGCGAGCCCAAGCCCAAGACCCTTGGTGCGATCGCGCTCCGCGTTGCCCAACTGATAATATTCCTGGAAGACGCGCTCCTGCTGGTCCTGCGGAATTCCCCGCCCGGTATCCCATACCTGTATTGACACCGCGGGGCCTCTTCGTCGGCAACCGACGACAATCCGCCCGTGATCGGTATAGCGAACCGCATTCGAGATAAGATTACTCAGGATGCGCCCTAAAAGAACCGGATCGGAATGCACGGTAGCAGCACTCCGTTTTAAGATAAGGGCGATGTCCTTGGCTCTTGCTTCATCCGCATGATCGCGGCAAATGCGAGCGAGTAAGGGTCCGATGGCAAAAGGCCGCCGATGAACCTCAACGACGCCGGCGTCAAGACGCGAGATGTCGAGCAGCGCGGTGAATAGCCCGTCCATCGCGTTGGTCGANGCTTCGATCTGGTCCAGCAACATAATGCCTTCCGCAGGNATGGCGATGCCTCGCAATGCGCCGGCCAACAGGCCAAGGGCGTGGACCGGCTGTCGCAGGTCATGGCTTGCCGCCGCGAGAAAGGTCGATTTCGCCAGATTTGCGCGCTCCGCAATGTCCTTTTGTCGCGCCAGATCTTCGGCCAGCTCTTCGGTTCGGATACGCAGGAGGACCTGCTGCCTGAAAGACTGATTCGCCTTGAACCCGAGAGCGCCCATGGCGCCAACGAAGACCAGGATAATCGGAAAGGCCGCTTGCTGGATGGGATCGGCGGATGTGATGCTGGCGACCAAGGCCCCAAGGACGGTCGGCACAAAGAAGGCAAAGAAGGCCGGCAGAAACGGACTGAACACGGGGATGGACGCGGCCGCCACTCCGCCCACGATGAGAAATACGAGGTGCTTGACATCGGAACGTCCGGCGAGCGCTAAACCGATCGACGGCCAGCCCCAACCGATCCCTTCGGCGAAGCTGATGATCGTGAACCACAGCGCCCATGGCTGCCAGCGATCATTCGTGAGCCGTGATCGCCGATAGAAGCGGCAAAGTTGAGTGTGCGCCACCGCACAAATGATTATGTAGCCTGCCCAGACCGATCCAGTACGCGGATTCAACGCACCGAGACGCTGTAGGGTTGCCGTCAGAATGATTGCTGCGATGGCTGCGCACCAAACGCTAATGGTAATGTTACCAAACAGCGTGTCGATCTGTTCGACAGCAATCCGCTCTCCTGATTTAGACAAGGACCGTTCCTCCGGCATTTGCGGACTGTGTTTCTCGACAGCCCCGTACGCCGCCGATATCTCCCGGATCGAGTAATGGTCCCAGTAGCGCCAGCGTCGGATCACGCTCATTGACTCGTCGGCGCACCAACCGTTTCACCACGCCTGCTCAATTCTCTTCGGTCGTCCAGGATTGGTTCGCGGCCCGCCAAGCCGACCGTGAGGATGCCCGCCTATCGGCAATGAGATCGCGCCCGCGCAAGAATGACTAGCAGGCCTTCCCTCTTTGCCCTACCTGCCCTCCCAGCGCCTGACACCCGGCGTTCTTGTCAAAAGTTTCTCGGGATGACTCGACCTTGGCGAGGTTCTCTTCCGCCCAAAGCCACACGCCGCAGAAGGCCGCCCCCAGGCTCCTGCCCAATTCCGTCAATCGGTAATCGACGCGCGGCGGTATCACCGGGTGAACGGTGCGTGTCACCATACCGTCCCGCTCCATCTGCCGAAGCGTTTGCGTCAGCATCTTCTGGCTGATCCGCGGCACCTGCCGTCCGAGTTCAGTGAATCGCAATACGTCACGTTCCGATAACACTTCGAGAATGATCATCGTCCACTTGTCGGCTACCCGGCCGATCAGCTCGTTGACCAAGGCGTCCACCTTGGGGTCGCAGTGTTCGGGCGGAACTTGCTCCGCGATGCGGCGAGCGCGGCGGATCGTGGAGTCGGCGAACGGCAGGCTGGACATCGAGACGCTCTCCTTTGGGTAAGTATGAATATTTCGGGTGCCTTCTTTCTAAGGGAATGTGGGCGATCAAAATAGCGCTTCAACCCTAAAGGAGCAGGCGTCATGAAATTAACCGGCAACACCATCCTCATCACTGGCGGCGGTTCAGGCATCGGCGAGGCGCTGGCGCATCGTTTTCACGATCGAGGCAACAAAGTCATCATCGCCGGGCGCCGGGTGGATGCGCTTCGACGCGTGACCGCCGGGCGGTCCAACATGCACGCGCTCGAACTCGACGTCGAAAGCGCCGAAGGGACGGCCGACTTCGCGAAGCGGCTGCTGGCCGCGCATCCCGAGCTTAACGTCTTGATCAACAATGCCGGCATCATGCGGTTCGAGACACTGGACCGATCGCGCGATCTTGCCGACTCGGAGGCCACGATCAGCACCAACTTGCTTGGGCCCATACGTTTGACCAATGCGCTGATCGATCATCTCGCTGGCCAATCCGGGGCGACGATCGTCAACGTGACCTCAGGGTTGGCGTTCGTGCCGCTCATCATGACCCCGACCTACAACGCGACCAAGGCGGCCATCCATTCCTACACCATCGCGATGCGCGAGGCGCTCAAGGGTAAGGTCGAGGTGATCGAACTTGTGCCGCCAGCGGTGCAGACCGGTCTCACACCGGGTCAGGAAAGCCGCCCGGGCTATCAGCCGCTTGACGAGTTCGCCGACGAGGTGATGACGCTGTTCGCCCGGCAGCCCACGCCAAGAGAGATACTTGTCGAGCGCGTCGGCTTCCTACGCTTTGCCGAGGCGGAAGGGCGTTTCGACGAGACGTTGGCCAAGCTCAACGAACTTGCGGCGAAAGCACGTGCGGCCTGAACGAAGATCTTCCGTCGCTGACCAGCAACTGGCGACTTGTCCAAACAGTCCCCGATCGAAGGAGACCATCAAATGCCCTTTGCATCGCGCTCGATCCTGTACGATGCAGCGCATCTGCTTTCGAGCTGTCTGCCCCGGAAGCGGGCCGCCGCCTCTTCCCCCGCTAGCGCCTACCCGCCCTTGAGCGTCTCGACCAGCGCCTTCGCCTCGGCCGAATCCCATTTGGCGCCACCCTCGACGGCGCCAAGCTCGCAGCCATTCTTGTCAATCACCAGGGTCACCGGCAGCCCGAGCGCCTTTCCGTCCTTGTGCAGGGTTTCGAAGGCGTCGCCGCTCGAATCCAGATAGCGGGCCAGCGACTTCACACCGACGCTATCCAAAAACGTGGCGCGGCGTTCGAGCTTCGCGGTGTCCACATTCACAGCCACCACTTCAAACCCCGGCCCTCCCTTGGCGGCCTGCAGCCGGTCGAGCGCCGGCATCTCGACCCGGCAAGGAATGCACCAGGTCGCCCACAGATTCACCAGCACCGCTCGGCCGTGAAAGTCGGCAAGCGTGAGCTTGCCGCCGTCTTCGCGCTGGAAAGCGATTTGTACCGCCCGCCGAGGTTCGCTCGCCACCTGGAGCGCCGCCAATTCGCCCTTGGCGAGGGGCGCGAGCCTGGCCGCGAGCTTCGCCGAGTCGGCGGGGCAGTCGCTCGCGGCCTTGCCGGCCGGCGCAACCGTCCCGTATAGGACGGCCCCGGCCGCGACCAAAGCCAGCGCGCCCAAAACGGGCGCAACAAAGCGTCGCCGGCGCGGCGGACTATCGAGATTCGTCATGTTTGATCATCCAAGACAACGCGCATGAGCAACACAATGTGGGGCGGCCGGTTCACCGGGCGCCCGGCCGAGGCGATGGAGGAGATCAACGCCTCGATCGATTTCGACCGCAAGCTCGCCGCCCAGGATATCGCGGGCTCCGAGGCCCATCTCGCCATGCTCGCCCGCCAGGGCATCGTCGAAGCCGCCGACGCCGAGGCGATCGCTAGGGGTCTCGCTCAAGTCAAAGGCGAAATCGAGGCGGGGACATTTTCGTTCTCGCGCGCGCTCGAAGACATCCATATGAACGTCGAAAGCCGCCTTGCCGAGATCGTCGGCCCGGTAGCCGGCCGGCTGCACACCGCGCGCTCGCGCAACGACCAGGTCGCCGTCGATTTCCGCCTCTGGGTGCGCGACGCGATCGACGCGGTCCTTCTGCAGATCACCCAGTTGCAACGCGCCCTCGCCGCCCGTGCGCTGGACAGCGCGGCAACCGTCATGCCGGGCTTCACCCATCTGCAATCGGCGCAGCCGGTCACCTTCGGCCATCATCTCATGGCCTATGTCGAGATGCTGGGGCGCGACGCGGGGCGCTTCAAGGATGCACGCAAGCGCCTCAACGAATGTCCGCTCGGCGCCGCGGCGCTCGCCGGAACCTCATTCCCGATCGACCGCGAGTTGACCGCCAAGGCGCTTCTGTTCGACCGGCCGACCGCCAATTCGCTGGACAGCGTCGCGGACCGCGACTTCGCCCTCGAGTCGCTCGCGGCCGCCGCGATCACGGGCGTGCATCTCTCTCGCTTCGCTGAGGAGATCGTGTTGTGGACGACGCCGCAGTTCGGCTTCGTCAAGCTGTCCGACGCCTTCTCCACCGGCTCCTCGATCATGCCGCAGAAGCGCAATCCCGACGCGGCCGAACTCGTGCGCGGCAAGACCGGCCGCATCGTTGGCGCGCTCATCGGCCTGCTCACGGTTATGAAGGGGCTCCCCCTCGCTTATTCCAAGGACATGCAAGAGGACAAGGAGGGCGTGTTCGACGCCTTCCGGACCCTCGCGCTGTGTCTTGCCGCGATGACCGGCATGGTCGAGGACATGACGCCTGAGCCCAAGCGCATGAAGGCTGCAGCGGGGATGGGCTACGCGACCGCCACCGACCTCGCCGACTGGCTCGTGCAGGCGCTCAAAATGCCCTTCCGCGAAGCCCATCACGTCACCGGCCGCATTGTCGCGCTGGCCGCCAAGCGCGGCGTTGCGCTGGAGAGGCTGACGCTTGAGGAAATGCAGGGCGTCGAACCGCGCATCACCAAGCAAGCGTTCGAGGTGCTGGGCGTTGACCGTTCGGTCAAGAGCCGCACCTCCTACGGCGGAACCGCGCCGGCCAACGTGCGCCGGGAGGCGAGGGCCTGGTTGAGACGGTTGGGAGCGGGGTAAGACGGTCTGTTTATGGCCCACCGGGAGCGTTGCGGGCCATGAAGGTGGCGGGCGTGCCGTCTTCCGGGTTGACGAAGATAATATCGGCAGGCTCGCGCCGCGGGGTGTCGACGGAGAGGAACATCACCGGCTCCTCAAGAAGGTCGGGCAGCGCGTGCACTGTGCCACGCTCGAAGAACAGTAGGTTGCCCGGGGCGAATTCCGCCTTGGTCGTCGAATCTTCCATCCAGAAAGTTCCGCGTCCGGAGAGAACGAAGAGATATTCGTCACAAGTCGCGTGGTAGTGGGGCGGCGTTGGCTTGTAGACGCGGAAGATGCGGGCGCTGGCGGCCGTTCGGTTGGTCAGGTAACGGTCGATCAAGAGCGTGGATGCCGTTGGAGGAAAGCTGGCGGCGATGGCCGTTACGTCGAAGCGCGCTGACTTTCCTTGCGCCGCCTCGTACCCATCGGTTTGATTTAGAGACATGTGGAGCCTCGTGTCCTTGCTTTTCCGTTGAGAGCGGCGGCCTATCGCCGGCCTAATCCGCGCAGTCCCGGCATAGGCCCACAAGCTCGACCATCTGCCGGTGCGGAGCGAAGCCGGCGCGCGCGGCGGCTTCCTGCAGCAGACGGTCGAGCTTGAGGTCCTCGATCTCGTCGCTGCGTCCGCATTTCTCGCACAGGAGCAGCGCGCCATGATGGGCGTGACCAAGATGCTCGCAGGGCGCATAGGCGTTGCGGCTCTCGATTTTGTAGACGAAGCCATGCTCAAGAAAAAAATCGAGCGTGCGATAGACGGTCGGCGGCGCGACCGGCTTGCCTTCGCGACGTGAAAGCTGGTCGATGATCGCATAGGCCCCAAGGGGGGCTGAGCTTTCAGCCAGAATAGTCAGAACCCGCCGACGCAGCGGGGTCAAATGCAGACCCTCGCTGTCACAGGCGCTCTCCACCTGCCCTTGCCAGCCAGCGACTGTCGGCTCGAGTTGGATCGGATTTCTCTTCGGCGCTGTCTTTTTGCTCATCGCGGCTTCCATCATATCACGGCCAACGCCTCGATATGATATAAGGTTGCACTTCGAGCTTGCCCACCGCTAGGATATAACATAACAGTGTCCGCTCGCGCTGATCTGGCGCTCAAATCGACGGAGGCTGTTCCCATGACTAACAAGCTCCCCTGGCTCGCAGCCGCGGTGGTCTGCGCGCTCAGCGCTCCCGCTCTGGCCGATCCGGTGAAAGTGGTCGCGGCGGAGAATTTCTATGGCGATCTCGTGAGCCAGATCGGCGGCGCGAATGTCGCGGTGACCAGCATTCTCTCGAACCCCGACGACGATCCCCACCTGTTTGAAGCGAGCCCCTCGACCGCCAAAGCGCTGAGCGACGCCAAGATCGTCATCGCCAATGGCGTCGACTATGACCCGTGGATGGAGAAACTGCTCGGCGCCAGCAAAGCGCCCGGCCGCAAGGAGATCGTGGTCGGCGCGCTTGTCGGCCGGAAGCCCGGCGACAATCCGCATTTGTGGTACGACCCCGCCTATATGAAGGCCGCCGCGAAGGCGCTCGTCGCCGATCTCACCGCCGTCGACCCCGCGCACAAGGCGGATTATGAGCAGGGCGAGGCCAAGTTCCTCGATTCGCTCAAGCCCCTGGACGACAAGATCGCCACAATGCACAAGTCCTACGCTGGCCAGCCGGTCACCGCCTCGGAGCCGGTGTTTGGCTATCAGGCGGGACTCATCGGTCTCAAGGTCCATAACGAGAAATACGCGCTTGCGGTCATGAACAACGCCGAGCCGACGCCCTCTGAAGTGGCGGCGTTCGAGAATGACCTCAAGGGCAAGAAGGTAAAGGCGATGCTCTATAACGCCCAGGCGAGTGAGCCCGCGGTCGGCAAGCTGGTGCAACTGGCCAAGGACAATAACATCCCGGTCGTCGGCGTCTCCGAGACCGAGCCGCCCAACTCGACCTATCAGGATTGGATGATGGGCCAATTGAACGCGCTCGATAAGGCGCTCTCCGGCGGGGCCTAGTTGAGCGCGCTTGAGTTCGACCATGTGACGATCAGGCTCGGCGGCCGGGACATCCTCTCGGCCGCGAGCTTTCAGATCGAGGAAGGGGAATTCGTCGGCATGCTGGGCGCGAACGGCGCCGGCAAGACGACGCTCATGCGCGCCGCGCTCGGCCTCGTTCCCTTGAGCGCGGGCGAGATCGCGGTCCTAGGCAGCCCCGCGACGCGCGGCAACGCTCAGATCGGCTACATGCCGCAAAACCGCGGCGCGATCGTGGGCCTCAGACTTACAGGCTGGGACGTCGTCGCCTCCTCGGCGATCGGCGCCCGGTTTGGCTTCGTCACGCTCGACAAGGCGACGCGGCGCGAGATCGACTGGGCTCTCGATGAAGTGGGCGCGCGCGAGCTTGCCCGCCGCTCGATCGGCGAATTGTCGGGCGGCGAGCGCCAGCTCGTGTTGTTGAGCCAGGCTCTGATCGGCAAGCCACGCCTCATCATGATGGACGAGCCACTGATCTCGCTTGACCCCGCGCATCAGAAGAGCGTGGTCGATATCGCCCGGCGCATTTGCGACAACCTCAAGATCGCCATCCTGTTCAGCGCCCATGAGCTCAATCCCCTGGTCAATGCGATCGACCGGGTCCTCTATCTCGGCGGGGGCGAGGCCGTGATTGGGGCGGTCGACAAGGTCGTCACCGGACCCGTGCTCTCACGCCTTTATGGCGCTGAGATCGAAGTCGTGCGCGTCAGGAATCGCTATTACGTCATGGCGGGCGACGTCGACGTCGAGCGCGACGCGCATCGCCACGATGACCACGCCCACAGCCATGCTTGAATATGATTTCATGCGCACCGCCTTCGTCGCCTCGGGACTGGCTGCGGTGCTCGCCGGCACGGTCGGGTTCTTCCTCGTGCTGCGCGGACAGACGTTCGCCGGCCATGCGCTGTCGCATGTCGGCTTTACTGGCGCGACCGGCGCGATTCTGTTCGGCCTCTCTCCGCTCGCGGGTCTAGTCGGCTTCACCTTCGTCGCCGGGATCGGAATGGGGCTGTTCGGCGAGAAGCTCGCCACGCGCGACGTGGCGGTCGGCATGATGCTGTCGCTCGCGCTCGGCCTGGGGCTTCTGTTCCTGCATTTCTACACTGCGGCGGCGACCCAGGCCGCAGCGCTCTTGTTTGGAAATGTGCTCGGTGTCGATTCGTCGGCGCTCCTGACGTTGGCCGTGCTTGCCTGCGTCAGTCTGGTCGCGCTCGCGATGATCATCCGGCCGCTCATCTTCGCATCGCTGGAAAGCGAGCTGGCCGAGGCGCGCGGCGTACCCGTCCGCTTGGTCTCGGTCGCGTTTCTGGCCATCGTCGCGGTTGCGGTCGCCGAATGCGCGCAGATCGTCGGCGTGCTGCTCGTGTTCACGCTGATGGTCGGTCCTGCCGCGGCGGCGCAGAATTTTTCGCGGCGGCTGATCGGCGGGATGATGCTGGCGGCGGGCCTCGCTCTTGCGGAGGCTTGGGGCGGGTTGACGCTGGCCTATACCACCGACTGGCCGACCTCGTTCTGGATCACCGCGCTCTCGGGTCTCGTTTATCTCTTGAGCCTCGTCGCCCGTTTTCAGGCCCGGTGAAGCCGCCCGCAGTTTCGCTTTCGGCCGTCGGTCATGAGGCAAGCCGGCGGGAAAGGCGGCCTTGAGCCGCCCTTCCATCTTCCGTCATCGACCTGGCTTCGGGAAGTCGAACGGGAAGTCCCACCCGAATTCGGCTGGCCAGGGCTTGCGAGACTGCGTGGTCTCAACGCCGTCCTTGACGCCATCGCGGTTGACCGTTCCACTTGCGGCGGGCCCGTCGATCAAGGTTTCGCTGACGCTGGGATGGACGACGACAACCCTGCGCTTTGGAACATTCGCCATGACATAACTCCCATGTTCGGTCGAATGGCGGGTGAATTATCCCCTTCACAGATTTCGTGCTGTGATCCGGGTCACACATCGAGGCCGCCGGTCTTTTCCGGCCTGCGCTTCGGCGGATGGTCCGCCATCGCGGTCGCCTGAGCCTCGCCCTCGCAGCGCCTCCAAAGCGGTTAGGCCGCTGCTGCCATTAACGAAAAACATTATGGCCCACCACGTTCTGTATGTTCAAGCGTGATTTTTTCACTTTTATCTTCATTTCCGTTATTGTGTTGAACAGCGCGTTAACGCGCACTCCGTCGTCACTGAACACGGTTACGCATGCTTGATATTGCCATTTGGGTCATCGTCCTTTTGCTCGGCGCCGTCGTCTACATCGTCTGGCACGGACTTCAGATAACTCGGGCTCAGCACCAGAGCGCGATGGCTTCGCTGTCGAGCCTCGGCGACACCCACAAACTCGGTTACGAGGGGCTGACCATGGCGGTGCAACGCCTCGAGCAGCGGGTTAAGCAGCTGGAGGAGCGGCGCTGACTGCGACATGAGCGCAAGCGCTCCTCGAGCCTCGGCGGCCGCGAGGGGTTGCTCCTCAAAAAACGCAGAAGGCCCATCCTATCAAGGCCGAGGTCGCCTGCTCCGCGCCGCGAGCTGATCCTTCTCCGCGGCCCGGCGGTCTCCATGGACCGGATCGAAACCGGCATGAGCGGAGCTCTTGGCGCGGATTGAACCTGCGGGCTCCCAGCGCTTGATGACTCTCCCGCGATGGCGCAGATGGAGCGACAATGCCCAGCCTTCGCCAGATCCGACTTGCGACCGGCCTTGTCCTTTTCGTCTACGCGACGCTGCATTTCGCCAATCACGCACTCGGCAACGTCTCAATCGGCGCGATGGAGAGCGGCCTCGTCCTCCAGAGGCTGATCTGGCAATCGCTCCCGGGCGCGGTGATCCTTTACCTTTCGCTTCTGACGCATATGGGCCTCGGCTTCTGGGCGCTTTACGCGCGGCGCCGATTCCGCTGGACGCGACTTGAAGCGAGCCAACTCGTCCTCGGCCTCACCATTCCGTTCCTGTTGGCCAATCACTTGATCGGCACTCGAATCGCCATGAGCCAATTTGGCCTCGAGAAGGGATATGCGCAGGAACTCGTGGGTTTCTGGGTCAATTCGCCGTTGCTCGGCGCGCTGCAAGCGGTTCTGTTGCTAATGGTCTGGATTCACGGCTGCCTCGGTGTCCATTTCTGGCTCAGGCTCAAGCCGTTCTACCCGCGCGTGAAGGAGCCGCTGCTTGCGGCCGCCGTCCTTCTGCCCACGTTGGCGCTGCTCGGCTATTACCACGGCGGCGAGCATATGCTGCTCTTGGTCCAGGACCCCGCCTGGCGGGCGCGCAATCTGTCGCCCGGCCACATTGGGACCCCGGCTCAGAACGCGGTCCTTCTCGACGAACGTACGCGTTTGCTCGTCGCTTTGGCGGCGGCGCTCGCGGCGACGATCCTGGCGAGAGGCTTCCGGCGGTGGCAGGAGAACCGCGTCGGCTCGATCCGGCTGACCTATCCTGACCGCACGATCCGCGTCGCCCGCGGCTTCAGCGTGCTCGAGGCGAGCCTCATCAACAACATCCCGCACGCGCATGTGTGCGGCGGCCGCGGCCGCTGCTCGACGTGCCGCATCCGCATCCTTGGCGACCTCGATGGGCTCCAGGCCCCGAGCGCCGCCGAGCAGGCGGTGCTCGAGCGCGTGCACGCGGGCCCAGGAGTCCGGCTCGCGTGTCAGCTTCGCCCGAACCGCGACATCGCCTTCGTGCCGATGCTTTCCCCCTACGCGACGATGCTCGACGTTTATCGAATCGGAGGCCCCAATTCGGGAATCGAGCGCTATCTGGTCATCATGTTTGTCGACATGCGCGGGTCGAGCCGGCTTGCCGAGCGGCGCCTGCCGTTCGACACCGTGTTCATCATCAACCAGTTTCTCAATGCGGTGAGCCACGCGGTGTTGAGCGCCGGCGGCGAGCCTAACCAGGTGCTGGGCGACGGGCTGTTGGCTCTGTTCGGCATGGGCGATCCGCCCGACGTGGCTTGCCGGCAGGCGATAGCGGCCAGCGCCGCGATCGCCGCGCGGGTCGAAAGTCTGAACACCGCGCTCACTCATGCGTTGCTCGAGCCGATCCGCTTCGGCATCGGCATCCACGCCGGCGTTATAGTCGCCGGCGCCATCGGATACGAGCGTCATGCGCAATTCACGGTGATCGGCGATCCGGTCAACGTCGCTTCGCGTCTCGAGGCGCTGACCAAGACGCTGGGTTGCGAAGTGCTGATGTCGGAAGAGGTCTACGAGCGCGCTGGCTTCGGCCCGGACGACCTCCCCGCCCAGGACGTCGAGGCTCGCGGACGCGAGGAGAGCGTGAAGGTCCGGAGCGTCGCGCGGGCGGCGGACTTGGCCGGCTTGATCGCGGCGCAGGCGCCGGCGGAGTCGTGAGCGGCGTTCACCCTCCCTTGGCAGCAGGACAAAGGTCGGCGCTCTGAAGATCGGCGTCGGCCGGGTAGAGCGCCATCAGCTTCAGCATCACGCCGTTGGTCCAGCCAAAGCCGTCTTGGGTGGGATATTCGCCGCCCCCGCCCGCCTGGTCGGTTGTAACTACGTCATACTTTTCCACCAGTTTGCCGGTTAAGCGGTAGACCCGCGAGACGTTGACCATCCACCGGCAGGCGATCGTCTCGGCGAGCCGGTTTTGCCCATAGCTGGTCAGCCCCGCGACCGCGATCCACTGCAACGGCGCCCATCCGTTCGGCCAATCCCATTGCTGTCCGGTGTCGAGCGTCGTCGCCACGATCCCGCCGGGCTTCAACAATTCGGCCTCGACGGCTTTCGCGACCGACGCAGCCTGCGTATCACTCGCGACGCGGGTGAACAGCGGATAGAGGGTCGCGGCGGTGATGTGGTCGATTGGCTGCTTCTTCGTCCAGCGATAGTCGAGATAGGCGCCGCGGGATGGATCCCACAGATAGCGATCGATCGCCGACCGTCGCGCCGCGGCGCGTTTGGCGAAATCCTCGGCGCAATCGTGATCGCCGTCCCATTCGCAACCCGCCCGGATGGCGTTCTCAAGCCCGAACATGAGCGCGTTGAGGTCGACGGGAATGATTTCGGTCGTATCGATCGCGGCAAGCGTTCGCGCGTCGGCGAACCATCGCGAACTGAAATCCCAGCCGCTCTCGGCGCCGGCGCGAATGTCGCGATAAATCTCCTGAGGCGGCCGCTGTGTCGCCGCGGCCAGAACGACGTCCTCGCGGTAGGATTCGTCGCGCGGGGCGTCGCTGTCGTCCCAATAGCGATTGAGGATCGACCCATCCTCGAGCGCGATCGCATGGCGATGCGCGCCGCCTGGCTTCAGCTCGTTCGCTCCCTCCATCCAGAATGCGTATTCCGTCTTGAGTTCGGGCAGATAGCGAGCGAAGGCCGCCGACGGATCCCACGGGGACAGGAGGGAGACCATTTCAAAAAAGAACGGCGGATGCGAACGGCTGAGATAGTACGAGCGCGTTCCGTTTGGCGCATGGCCATACGTGTCAATCAGATTGGCGAAGTTCGTCGCCATGTCCTCAAGCAGATCCCGCCGACCGCTTTCAGCGAGGCCAAGCATGACGAAATACGAGTCCCAGTAATAGAGTTCTCGGAATCGGCCGCCCGGCACGACATAAGGCCGCGGCAGCGGCAGCAGGGAGGAATATGGCGCGACGATCGGCTCGTCGCGGGTCAACAGCGTCCAGAGCGCGTCGATGTGCCGGCGGATGGGGATATGTTCAGACGCCGCCTGCGGTGTAGAGGCTCCAGACGGCAACTCGAAATGCGTGACGACGAAGCGCTTCAGCCCCTCGAGCGAATTCGGCTTCTGGGCATGGTAGAGCGCCAGAATCTCCGCCGGCGGGGATTTCGCCGTCGCGTCGGCGAATTCCTTGCCGTCGGAAAAGACGCGTTCAAGCTCGACGTCCGCGTAGAGGTCGCCAAACAAAACCTGCGGTGGCGCCGGCCGCTCGAATGCGCGCGCCGGATGGACGAGCAAAAGAACCGGCGCGAGCGCCAAGCCGATGGGTATGATAGGCTTCACGCCAAAAGTGAGGTATCGAGCGCTGGGACGCATGCCGGCGAGAGCCGCCTATGCCGTCGGCGGTTCGGTCGCCCCTGGCCCGAGCGAGCGCTGCATCATGATCGAGTCCGTCCAGCGGCCAAACTTATACCCGACCGCGGGCAGGTAGCCGACCTGGCGGAAGCCGAATCCCTCGTGCAGCTTGATCGAGGCGACGTTGGCGCCGTCGATATAGCCGATCATTTGGCGAAAGCCCGCCGCCGCGCAGGCGTCGATCAGCGCCGTCATGAGCTGACGCCCGATCCCCGCGTGCAGCCGATCGCTGCGCACGTAGATCGAATGCTTGACCGTATAGCGATAGGCTGGCCGCTTGCGGAACGGCACCGCATAGGAATAGCCGACCACCGTTCCTGCCTCCTCCGCCACCAGATGCGGCATCTTGCGGTTGTTCATCGACCTGCGGCGGCGCTTGAGATCCTCCGCGTCCGGCGCTTCGAACTCGCCATCGACGCCGGGATCCACCCCGCGTCGGATATGATGCAGGTAAATCGCAAGCATCCCCGGCACGTCCGTGTCGCGCGAGTTGCGCACGAGAACGCGCTGTCCGGCTTCGTGGGTGGCGGCCTCGGTGTAGAGGGGACCGTTCAACTTAGCGTCCATCGTCGACCGCTTACTCCATCACTCGCGAACCACATAGGTATAAAATCGAATGGCGCCGGAATCGTCGACCTCGCGATAAAGCCCCTGGACCTCCGCTTCGAAGCCCGGGAACACGTTGGCGCTCTTCTCGAACATCTTGAGATATTCGATCATCGGCCGCGCCCGCTCGGTCAGCCGTTCGCCCGGAACGATGGTCGCGATGCCCGGTGGATAGACTACCCACAGCGTGGTCGCGATGCGGCCATCGAGTTCGGCAAGCGGCAGATAGTCGACGTTGTTGCGCACCAGTTGGCGCGCGGCTTCGTGCGGCGTCATGGCCGTCTCCGGCAGATGTTTGGCGGCGAATTGCGCCATTTGCAGCTGGCTCACGCCGGCGTCGCGGAAGAAGGCGTGCATTTCGCCGCATAGGTCCTTCAGACGCTTGCCCCGATAGCGCGCCGGCCGCTTGGCCACGAATTCGGGCATCGCATCCTCGAGCGGCACGTTGTCGTCATGGAGCCGCTTGAAGGCGACCAGCGACGAAACGAGCGTGCCCGCCTTGCTCGACTCGACGCCTGGCGTCAACAAAAACAGCAGGGAATTGAGATCGTTCTTCTCCGACACCACCCGGTTCTCGCGCAGATATTGCGCAACGACCGGAGCCGGCACGCCATGGGCTTCGTAACCCCCGGTCGCGCGGTCGAAGCCCGGCGTGAGCAGGGTGAGCTTGGCCGGATCGGTCATCGCGAAGTCCGGCTCGAGCGAATGAAATCCGTGCCAGGTCTCGCCCGGGGCGAGCGCCCAATAGCGCGGATCGCGCGCGAGCAAGTCGGTCGACACGCTCTCCCAAGGCACATCGTGAGTCGCACCCTCGAGCGCGGCGTCCCGGATCGAGACGCGCTGGGGCACGAAGGGATCGAAAAACCAGCGCCGTGCGGGATCGCGCTCCTTTTCCTCGAACTCGCGTCGGACGGCGCGCAGTTTTTTGCGCAATTCAATCCCGAGACGGATCGCGTCGTCCCACAGGACTTCCCCGGATCGGCCCTTCATCATCTGCGCGCCGACGTCGAGCGAAGCGAACAGCGGATAGAACGGCGAGGTCGAGGCGAATTGCATGAAGCCTTCGTTGAAGCGACGGTGCTCGACCCGCCGGCGCTGGCCCTTGATGTGCCGGTCGCGCACATGGATCTGGGATGCCTGCGAGAAGCTGGCGAGCTGCTTGTGCGCCGACTGGGTGGCGACAATGCCCGGCGAGGCTTCACTCAAGTCGCGCAAGCCCATGGCGAACCGCCGCTCATAAAGCGGATGGAATTTCATGAAGCCGGCCCAGGCCTCATCGAACACGACGTAATCGCAAAGGCGTCCGATCCGCTCGATGATACGCTCGGCGTCGTAGATCGTGCCGTCATAGGTGCATTGTTCGATCACCGCGGCGCGGAAGGGACGCTCGCGCTTCCACGCCTCCTTGTCCGCCACCAGGGGATTGTCTCGAATGCGCTCGCGTAGTCTCGTCTCGTCGAGTTCCTCGGGGCGTATGGGGCCAATGAGTCCATACGCGTTGCGGTCGGTCGATAGGTAAATCGGAATGCCGCCGCCCATCAGCAGGGCTCCTTGGTGCGCCGCTTTGTGGTTGTTGCGGTCGAACAGCACCAGATCGCCCTCGGCGATGAGGTTGGTGAGCACGATCTTGTTGGACGACGAGGTGCCATTGAGCACGAAATAGGTTTTTTCCGCCCCGAAGATCGCCGCCGCCTCTTTCTGCGCCTGAAGCGCGGGCCCCTCGTGGGTCAGGAGATCGCCGAGTTCGAGAATCGAATTGTCGAGGTCGTCGCGAAAGACCGCTTCGCCGAGATGCTCGACGAAGATCCGTCCGATCGGACTGCGGCTGTAGAAGACGCCCCCGTTGTGGCCCGGGCAGGTCCACAACTGGTTGCCTTCTTCCTGATAGTCGACGAGCGCGCCGAAGAACGGCGTCTTCAGCGTGTCGGCGTATTGCTTCAAACGCGAGACCAGATTCCTGGCAATGAATTCGGGCGTCTCTTCGGCCAGGAACACATAGCCGTCGATGAAGTCGAGCACTTCGACCGGAATGTCCTCGAAGCGCTTGCGCCTGATCAGAACGACGATCGGCATGTCGAGGCCGCGCTTGCGCATCAGGTTGATGAGCGAAGCAGCCTTCCCCTCGATGCCCTTCTTGCCCCAGTCGACGACCATGCAGCCGATCGCGGCGTCGGTCTGCACGGCGATCTCGGCGTCCTCGAGACGCCGCGCCTTGATCACCTGGAATCCCATCCGCTCGATGGCGGTTATGATCTGGTTGACCCTCAGGCCCTCGAGATCGTCGGCGTCGAACATCGGCGCCGAGAACAGAAAGGTCAGGCGTTGGGAAAAGTTCATCGATGGTTCCGGCGGCTCGGTCGGGGGCTCATGTCCCGAGGGCCGCAGCTTAAGACAGCATAGTCGGGGCGGAATCAAGTCCGGCAATCCGGCGCTTAGACGGCGCGTGGGGCAATGAAATCGTCACCAAAGCGAAAGCCGCACTTGGTCACGCCCCGCTCTTCATCCAGCCGTCACTACGTTCAACTAATCGTGTGCCTCGTGCAGTCGAGGCGCCGGCGTAGATTCCCCTTGCTGGCCGTGTGCCGCGGCAATGTGGTATTGGTGGCCGCTTTCGTCGCGCGGGCGGAAGCGGCGGGACTGGGGCTTGGGG
>JGI12659J15293_10000081_pt1 | contig 27650 bp, 24 predicted proteins | sample JacPinW_OM2H0_O1_FD_15293 | JGI IMG/M metagenome (IMG submission 15293) | reverse complement strand
GCCATCCACGCCGCACCGTTTCAAGACCAGTCCAACATTGGCTCCGCCGGCGGGGGAGGCGTGCGAATTAATGGTTGGCTCGAACACGTGGATGGCCGGGACAAGCCCGGCCATGAGCACGTCTCACCTCTACATGTTTCACGTGAAACATCCGGCAGCCTGAAATGAGATTTGACGTCGTTGTCATCGGCGGGGGCCATGCGGGATGCGAAGCCGCGACCGCGGCCGCCCGCTGCGGCGCGCTTACCGCGCTGGTCACTCATCGCTTCGCAACGATCGGCGAGATGTCCTGCAACCCGGCGATCGGGGGCCTGGGCAAAGGCCATCTGGTGCGCGAGATCGACGCGCTCGATGGGGTGATGGCGCGCGCCGCCGATGCCGCAGGCATTCAATTCCGCGTCCTCAACCGGCGCAAGGGACCCGCGGTCCAAGGGCCGCGCGCCCAGGCCGACCGGAAGCTCTATCGGCGCGCGATGCAGGCGCTCATCGCCGAAACTGCGAACCTGACCGTCGTCGAAGGGGAGGCGGCCCGGATCGCCTCCGATGCCCACGGCATTACCGGCGTCGAGCTCGCCGACGGCCGCACGATCGCCTGCCGCGCAATCGTGCTCACCGCCGGCACCTTCCTGCGCGGAGTCATTCATCTTGGCGACCAGCGTACGCCGGCCGGCCGCTTCGGCGATCCGCCCTCGGTCTCGCTCGCCCAAAGTCTCGACGGCGCCGGGTTCACGCTCGGGCGGCTCAAGACGGGAACGCCACCCCGGCTCGACGGCAGAACGATCGACTGGGAACGTCTCGAGATCCAGCACGGCGATCCCGAGCCGGAATTCTTCTCCTCGATGACGACCGGAATCACCGCGCCGCAGCTCCCGTGCCACATCACGCGCACCAATGCCGAGACCCATCGCCTCATCCAGGCGGATGCGCATCGCTCCGCCGTCTATTCGGGCGCGATCTCCGGGCGTGGCCCACGCTATTGTCCGTCGATTGAGGACAAGGTGATCCGTTTCGCCGACCGCGACAGCCACCAGATTTTTCTCGAGCCAGAAGGCGTCGACGATCCGACCATCTATCCGAACGGCATTTCGACCTCGTTGCCTGCGGAGACGCAGGCCGCGCTCGTGGCGACGATTCCGGGCCTCGAGCATGCGCGTATCCTGCGCCCCGGCTACGCGATCGAATATGATTATATCGACCCGCGCGGGCTCGACCCGACGCTGGAAGCGCGCCGGCTTGAGGGGTTATTCCTGGCCGGACAGATCAACGGCACGACCGGCTATGAAGAAGCCGGGGCTCAAGGGCTGGTTGCGGGCATCAACGCCGCGCGCAAGGCCGGCGGTCACGCGCTGACGACGTTCGACCGCGCCGAGTCGTATCTGGGCGTGATGATCGACGATCTGACCACCCACGGCGTCACCGAGCCCTATCGCATGTTCACCTCGCGAGCCGAGTTCCGGCTGTCGCTCAGAGCCGACAATGCCGACGAGCGCCTGACGGCGAAGGGGATCGCGCTGGGCTGTGTCGGCGCCGAGCGCGCGCGAGTCTACGCGCAAGTCCGCGACCAGCTGAACGGCTCCCGCGCCATGCTGAGGGCGGCGACCGCCACGCCCCGCGAGCTCGAGGCGCACGGCCTTATCGTCAATCGCGACGGCGCGCGACGCTCGGCCTTCGAACTGGCGGCGCAAGCGCAGTTCCCGCTCGCTCAACTTGCCCGCGTCTGGCCTCAACTTGGCGATATTCCCGTTTCTCTTGTTCGCCGGCTTGAAGCCGACGCGAAATACTCTGTTTATCTCGACCGCCAGGCCGAGGATGTCGCCCGCTACCGGCGCGACGATTCGGCTGCCCTGCCGGCGGACCTCGACTATGCACGGCTCTCCGGCCTCTCCAATGAGATCAAGCAGAAGTTCATCGCCGTCCGCCCCGCAAGCTTGGGCCAAGCCCGCCGCATCGAGGGCGTGACCCCGGCGGCTCTGGCGCTGATCGCGGCGCACGCAAGGCGGGCCGAACGGTCCTCCAGCCGCAATCGGCTCCCTCCAGGGACGTGAATCCGCCTGATCGATTCCCGTTGTCATTCCCGACGGCCGCAACGCGGTCGATCGGGAATCCAGAGCTCCCTCAGTCGCACTGTAGACGGCTGGATTCCCGGTCAGACCTTCGGTCTGCCGGGAATGACAGAACAGCTCAATGGGACCTCCCGTGAGCCGGGCGCCGACCCGCGCTTTGGCGGACCAACTCGCAGACGATCGCCGCGCCGCTCTGCGCCTTGTGCCTGTTTCACGTGAAACAGAGGATCGGCTCGCCATCTTCGTTAAGCTGCTCGATCGCTGGCGGCACAAGACCAACCTCATCTCCAATTCGACCTTTCCCTCAGTCTGGACCCGCCATATCGCCGATTCGGTCCAGATCATTGCGCTCGCGCCAGAGGCCAAACGCTGGCTGGACATGGGCTCCGGCGCCGGCTTCCCCGGGCTCGTGATCGCCATCCAGCTTGCGGATGTTCCCGGCGCCATCGTCCATTGCATCGAGAGCGACGGGCGGAAGTGCGCCTTCCTCCGCGAAGCGGCCCGCGCCACCGGGGCAGCGGCGGCGATTCACCCCGCGCGCGTCGAAGCGATCGACCCCGGAGGCCTCGGAGCTGTGGATGCCGTGACCGCGCGCGCCTTCGCCCCCTTGCCGCTGACGCTCAAATTGGCGAGACCCTGGATCCAGCGCGGGGCCATTGCCGTGTTTCCGCGCGGCGAATCAGTTAAGGACCAGATTGCGGCGTCGCCTGAGGCATCAGCCTATGCAATCGAAACGCTTCCGAGCGTCGTCAACCCCAAGGCTGCGATCCTGCGCATTCGCCAAGGCTGAGACCCGAACGCCATGACCATGACCGAGACGGAGTCTCTCGTTCGCGAGCCCGACGGCGTCGCGCGCCCGCGTGTTTTCGCCCTGGCGAACCAGAAAGGCGGGGTCGGCAAGACCACCACCGCGATCAACCTTGGAACCGCTCTCGCCGCCATCGGCGAGCGGGTGCTGATCCTGGATCTCGATCCACAGGGCAACGCCTCGACCGGGCTCGGCATCAATCGGAGCGCGCGGACGACTTCAAGCTACGACATGCTCGTCGGGGAAAAAACCCTGCGCGAGGTCGTCATTCCGACCTCGGTGCCTCGCCTGTTCATCGCCCCCTCGACCATGGATCTTCTCGGCGTCGAGCTCGAGATCGCCGGCCATGCCGACCGCTCCTATAAATTGCGCGATGCGCTGCGTGTCTATGGCGCGTCGAGCGCGGACGATCCCGAGCGCGCCACCTATGTTCTGATCGACTGTCCGCCGTCGCTGAATCTTCTCACCATCAACGCGCTCGCTGCGGCCGACGCGGTCGTCGTGCCGCTGCAGTGCGAATTCTTCGCGCTTGAGGGCCTGTCGCAGCTCCTGACCACGGTCGACCAGGTGCGCAGCACCCTCAACCCGAGCCTCACGATTCATGGCATTGTGTTGACCATGTACGACCCCCGCAACAGCCTCGCGGGCCAGGTGGTCGCGGACGTGCGCGCTTACATGGGCGACAAGGTCTATGACACCGTCATTCCCCGCAATGTCCGCCTGTCCGAAGCGCCTTCGCACGGCAAGCCGGCGCTGCTTTACGACCTCAAATGCGCCGGCAGCCAAGCCTATTTGAAACTCGCGTCCGAGGTCATCCGGCGCGAGGGGCGTTGGCGCGCCGCTTAGTCAATTAGAAGCCTAAGGGAAAAGATCCATGGCCGAAGACGCCGCCCGCATCGAAAACCGGCCTCGCCTGGGGCGCGGACTCGCAGCCCTATTGGGCGGGGCGACCCCGCAGCATGCCGAAGTCTCGCGCGGCACGCGGCAGACGCCGATCGAGTTCCTGCGCCCCAATCCGCGCAATCCGCGAAAGCGGTTCGACGATTCGGAGCTCGACGAACTCGCCGCCTCGATCAAGGAGCGCGGGATCATCCAGCCCATCGTCGTCCGCGCCATCACCGGCGTCGCCGATGCGTATGAGATCATCGCTGGCGAGCGACGCTGGCGGGCCGCGCAGAGGGCGGGGCTGCACGAGATACCCGTCATCATCGTTGAGGCGGGGGACCGGGAAGCGCTCGAAATCGCCATCGTCGAGAATGTGCAGCGGGCCGACCTGAACGCGCTCGAGGAGGCCGCCGGCTACGCCCAGCTTGGCGCCGATTACGGCTATTCGCACGGCGACATCGCCCGCGTGGTTGGTAAAAGCCGGAGCCACGTCGCCAACACCTTTCGCCTGACCAACCTGCCCGAGCACACGCGAAGCCTGCTCGCGGGCGGCCAGATTTCCGCCGGGCACGCGCGGGCGCTGCTCGCCGTTTCCGAGCCTGATGCGCTTGCCAACCGCATCGTCGCCGAGGGCCTGACGGTCCGGGACATCGAACGCTTGGGCGAGAATTTCGGCAAGACGACGCGAGCGCGAAAGGGCGCGCCGCCTGTCGATGCCGACACGCGCGCGCTCCAGGAGAAGCTTGCGCTGGCGTTGGGCACGAAGGTCACCATTCGCCACGCCGGGGAGAGCGGCGAGATCCGCATCGCCTTCCGCGATTTCGACCAGCTCGACGACTTCTGCCGCCGGCTTTGCCCTCCGGCGACGCATTAGCGCATAGAGCGTTTAGACGGCGGCGTCGACGTCATCGCGAGCGAAGCGACGCGATCCAGGGGAACGCAGGGAGCCCGATGATCCCTGGATTGCTTCGTCGCGATAGCCCGTCGAAAGACGGGCGTCCCTCGACGCCCTACGGCTCCTCGCAATGACGATAATGACGATTCTGCTTGAACGCGGCATGCGCTGGTCTGGGTTTCGCCGCGAGCCTCGTTGGATCGCAGGTGCAGCCCGCGCGCGGGCTCGGAGGGACCCTACGCCTTTACAACCTGACATGACGCAGACCAGCTGATAATGCTGTGGATCGGGCTCGGCCTTTGGCCCGGGAAACTCTGGGTTTCGCCGCTTATGTCAGGAGGAGACATGGCCAGGATGGAGGAAGACGTCGTCTTCTCGAACCTCCGCGACAAGCTGTTCACGGCGGTCGTGGGCGATGTGCTCGACACCATGGGATGGCGGCGCCAGTTCCTGCCGCAGGCCATCGGACCGCTCAAGCCCGACATGAAGTTTGTCGGCCGGGCCATGCCCGTGCTCGAGGCCGACATCTTCGATGACGGCGGCCGCTCGCCCGGCGCCTCCAAGCCGTTCGGGCTGATGCTGGAGGCGCTCGACGACCTTCGCCCGAACGAGGTCTATGTCGCCACCGGCGGCTCGTTTCGCTACGCGTTGTGGGGCGAACTCATGTCCACGCGGGCCCGTTATTTGCGCGCCGCGGGCGCTGTACTCAATGGCTTCGTCCGCGATGCCGCGGGCATCGAGGCGCTTGGCTTTCCGACCTTCTGCCGCGGATTATACGCGCAAGACCAGGGGCCGCGCGGCAAAGTGATCGACTTTCGCGTGAGCATTGAAATCGAGGGGGTGCGGATTGTGCCCGGCGATCTCATCTTCGGCGACCGCGAGGGCGTCCTCGTCATTCCCTCCGAAGTGGCGGCCGAGGCGATCGAAGCAGCACTCGCCAAGGCGTCGACCGAGAACAGGGTCGCGACCGCCATCCGGCACGGCATGGGTGCGCGCGAGGCGTTCGAAACCTACGGGGTGCTGTGATCAGGCTTTTTCTCCGCTTAAGGCATATTGCATTTGGGTCGTCCCGCGATCGTCATTGCTTCCCCCCGGGTCCAAGCCGGGGGAAGCAATCCAGGGGAACGTAGGGCGTCTACGCGCGTCGCCATAGCCCGTCGAAAGACGGGCGTCTTTCGACGCCCTATGGCTCCTCGCAATGACGGGTCAATCCGAACGCAGCACGCTCTAAGGGGCCAAATCCTCTTAAAAACGCACGTTTATGCTTCAATAATGCGGATGTATTATGCGGGACTCGCGACATCAGGGGGCTTGGCCATGACGTGTTTCCTCCCGACCTTCGCTACGGTCCGAGCCAGACTTTGGCAACAAGGGGCGCACTCAGCACCGGCATTAGCTCCGGGGCCCCCTCGCGAGGATCGTGGCTGAGTGCGCCGTGTGCGGTCACGGGAGTAACCACGTCACCGCCTTAGCATACAGTGTTAACCACGGCAATACCGGAGATTGGCGTTGTGGCAGGGGCGTCATGGCCGGGGCCGAGCGCGCAGCCACAAAAAGCCGGAGAGGCATAGCAGCCACGGGTCATCCTGGATTCCGGAAGACAAAAAAGTCAGCAAGGAGTTCTCAAAAACAATAATCTGTGTTATGTATGTTCTGAGCCGCCGAACTCCGGCGCCGCGGGCGGGTCCGGCAGCGGGGAAATGGAGCGCCGGAATGCGTTGCGATGTTTCGCTCACAACCCGGAACGCGAGTTGGGGGCAAAGAGGATTTTTCTATTTGGATTCGCCGTAACCCTTTGAAAAGGCCCGATTCGGCAAAGGAAAAAAAAGGAAATGCAAGCTTTTTTTCTTGCATTTACTTGGATTTATTTGGCCGTGACTCGCCTTCCGGTTGCATAAGCCCCTACGGCGCAAGCGCTGTCTCGACCAGCTCGACCCAATAGCTCATGCCATAGGGCAGGGCGGCGTCGTTGAAATCATAAGCTGGGTGGTGCAGCTTGGCGCTATCGCCGTTGCCGATGAAGATGAAAGCGCCCGGGCGCGCTTCGAGCATGAAGGAGAAGTCCTCCGCGCCCATTTCCGGGGGGGCGTTCGAATCGACATGGGCCGGGCCCGCGACCTTGCGGGCGACGCCAGCGGCAAAGTCGGTCTGCGCCGAATGATTGACGGTCGGCGGATAGCCGCGGCGGTATTCGACGCGCGCGGTCGCGCCGCCGGAGGCGGCGAGGCCGGAGGCGATTTCGTGGATCCGCTTCTCGACCATGTCGCGGGTTGCGGCCTTGAGCGTGCGGACCGTGCCGTTCAGCCAGGCCGATTGCGGAATGATGTTGTTGGCCGTGCCGGCCTGGAAGCGCGTGATCGAGACGACGCAAGAGTCGAGCGGATCGATATTGCGCGAGGCGATGGTCTGCAACGCGACTACGATCTGCGCGGCGATGACTACGGGGTCAACGCCTTGATGCGGCATCGCCGCATGGCCGCCTTGGCCCTCGACCGTGATCGTGATCTCATCGGCCGACGCCATCGTGGCTCCCTTGCGCAGCCTGAACGAGCCGACCGGCAGCGCCGGCATGTTATGCATGCCGTAGACTTCCTCGATGCCGAACCCATCCATCAGTCCGTCGTCGATCATCGCCATCGCGCCTGCGCCGCCTTCTTCGGCGGGCTGAAAGATGACGATGGCGTTGCCGGCGAAGTCGCGCGTCTGCGCCAGCCGCTGCGCCGCGCCGAGCAGCATGGCGGTATGCCCGTCGTGGCCGCAAGCGTGCATCTTGCCTTGGATCTTGGAACGATAAGGGAGGTTGGTCTCCTCTTCGATCGGCAGCGCATCCATGTCCGCGCGGAGCCCGATCGCGCGCGAGCGCGAGCCCTTGGCCCCGCGGATGACGCCGACAACGCCGGTGCGGCCGATTGCCGTTTTGACCTCGTCACAACCGAAGGCGCGAAGCTGGTCAGCGACAAACTTAGCGGTCCCTTCGACATCGTACATGAGCTCGGGGTTTTGATGGATTTCACGACGCCAGGCCTGGGCGTCGGGAACGAGGTCGTTGATGGCGGAGCGGATCGGCATCGGAAGGAAGCTCCTTGTGAACAGCCGATAGTTGACGGCGGGGCGACGACGCTGTCAACGCCCGCGGCGTCAGCGCTTGCGGTGCAGGAGAAAAATCGCCTGATCGCCCAACAGATTCCAGGCCCATGGCGAGAACATCCGATGCAGCGGATGGCCAGCGAGATCAAGCGCGACGCTCTTGTCGATCGTCGCCCCGACGTCCCGCGCCAGCGCGACAAAATCGGCGATGGTGCAGAAATGGATGTTCGGCGTGTCGTACCAGGAATGAGCAAGGCTCTCCGTCACCGGCATACGGCCCCCGAAGGCGACCTGCGCCCGAATGCGCCAATGGCCGAAGTTCGGCACCGAAACAATGGCGCGGCGGCCAATGCGCAGCATGTGCTCGAGCACGACGCGCGGCTGGCGCGTCGCCTGCAACGTCTGCGACAGGATGACATAGTCGAACGCGTCGTCCGGATAATCGACGAGATCAGCGTCGGCGTCGCCCTGAATGACCGACAACCCCTTGGCGACGCAATCGTTCACGCCTTGCTGCGAGAGCTCGATGCCCCGGCCGTCGACGCTTCGCTCTTCGGCCAGGAGGCGCAGCAAGGCGCCATCGCCGCAGCCGACGTCGAGCACGCGGGACTTGGGCGCGACAAGTTCCGCCACGCGCAAGAGGTCGACGCGCGGCGGAGCGTGAGGTCGAGCAAGGTTCAATCGACGCCTCTGGCGCGCGCGGCCGCGTCGATGAAGCCTTTCGTGGTGTCAATGAGTTCGGGGACGTCGAGCAGGAAGGCGTCATGCCCGCGATCGGTCTCGATCTCGACGAAGGAAACGGAAGCGCCGCCGGCGTTCAGCGCGCGCACGGTGGCGCGCGAGTCGCTCGTGGGAAACAGCCAGTCAGAGGTGAAGGAGACGACGCAGAAGCGGGTCCGCGAGCCCTTGAAGGCGCCCGCAAGCGATCCGCCATAGTCCGCAGCGAGGTCGAAATAGTCCATGGCCCGGGTCATGTAGAGATAGGAATTCGGATCGAAGCGCTCGACAAAGATCGCGCCCTGGTGACGCAGGTACGATTCGACCTGAAAGTCCGCGTCGAACGAGAAGGTGCGCGCCGCGCGGTCCTGGAGATTGCGTCCGAACTTGCGATGCAGCGCGCTCTCGGAGAGATAGGTGATGTGGGCCGCCATGCGGGCGACGCCGAGGCCCTTGCCGGGCCGCGTGCCCTCGACCAGATAGCGCCCGTGCCGCCAATCCGGGTCCGCCATGATCGCTTGCCGGCCGACCTCGTGAAAGGCGATATTCTGCGAAGAATGGCGCGCCGCCGTCGCGATCGGGAGCGCGGCGAAGACGCGATCGGGATAGGTCGCGGCCCATTGAAGCACCTGCATGCCGCCCATCGAACCGCCGGCCACGCAAAGCAGCGTGTCAATGCCGAGGTGGTCGATCAGCAGCGCCTGCGCGCGCACCATGTCGGCGATGGTCACGATCGGAAAGTCGAGGCCGTACGGCTCGCCTGTTTCCGGATTGAGGGAAGCGGGGCCCGTCGAGCCCATGCAGCCGCCGAGGACATTCGAACAAATAATGAAAAACCGGTTCGTATCGAACGGTTTGCCAGGGCCCACCATTGTCTCCCACCAGCCTGGGCGGCCGGTGACGGGGTGCGGGTTGGCAACGTGCTGGTCCCCGGTCAGAGCGTGACAGACGAGAAGCGCGTTGGATTTCGCCGCGTTGAGCGCGCCATATGTCTGGTAGGCGACGGTCAGCGGCGCCAGCGCCGCCCCCGAATCCATCCGCAGCGGGGAATTGGAGCTCAAGCGCAGGGTCAGGCTATCCGGCGAAACGGATTGCGTGGCCGCGCCATTCAGAAGCGCTCCGAGGTCCCCCAACGATCCCGCCTTCAAATATCCAATGATAAAACGACCTGTTCTCTTTGCCGAACAGATCGTTTGTTATAGAGGAGGGAGGCGAGATGCAAGGCTTCGTTGCACCGGGGCGAGGGACCGTGAACGCGGGGCCGCCTAGTTCTCTTCGTCGGTGACACTTTCGGAGGCCTGTTGCGCCAGCTCCTTGACGATCGCATCGCCCATTTCGCTCGTCGACACGGTGACGCCTTCTTCGCCGCGGATGTCCGCGGTTCGAAACCCGGCGGCGAGCACGCCGGCGATTGCCGCGTCGAGCCGGTCGGCGGGGCCATGAAGTCCGAAGGAATAGCGCAAGGCCATGCCGAACGACCCGATCATCGCGATGGGGTTGGCCACTCCCTTGCCGGCGATGTCCGGCGCCGATCCGTGAACAGGCTCGTAGAGCGCCTTGCGCCGGCCGCTCTTCGGATCGACGTCGCCAAGCGAGGCGGAAGGCAGCATGCCAAGCGAACCCGTCAACATGGCCGCGACATCGGACAGCATGTCGCCGAACAGATTGTCGGTGACGATGACGTCGAATTGCTTGGGCTGCCGAACAAGCTGCATGCCAAGAGCGTCGGCGAGCTGGTGCTCGAGTTTGACGTCCGAAAACTCGCGCTTGTGCAGGGCGGTCATAACCTCGTTCCAGAGCACACCGGACTTCATCACATTGCGCTTCTCGGCCGAGGTGACCTTGTTGCCGCGGTTGCGCGCCAGCTCGAAGGCCGTCCGCCCGATCCGCTCGATTTCGTAGGTGTCGTAGACCTGGGTGTCGATTGCGCGCCGCTGGCCGTTGCCGAGATCCGTGATTTGCTTGGGCTCGCCAAAGTAGACGCCTCCGGTGAGCTCGCGCACGATCATGATGTCGAGCCCTTCGACAACTTCGGGCTTGAGCGAGGAAGCCGAAGCAAGCGCGGGGTAGCAGATCGCCGGCCGCAAGTTGGCGTAAAGGCCGAGATCCTTGCGCAGCCGCAGCAGTCCCGCTTCCGGCCGGACATCATAGGGAACACCGTCCCATTTCGGACCGCCGACGGCCGCCAAAAAGATCGCGTCGGCCGCTTGGGCGAGGTCCATGTCCGAGTCGCTGATCGCCTTTCCGTGCGTGTCGTAGGCCCCGCCGCCGACCAAGCCTTTCTCGATCTCGAATTTGGCGACGCCCTCGCTGTTGAAATGATCGATAATCTTCTCGAGTTCGGCCATAACCTCGGGGCCGATGCCATCGCCAGGAAAGAGCAGGAGCTTGAAAGTCGCCATGTTCCATCACGTTGCGTCAGGGGAGCGGGGTCGTGTGCTAGACGATTTCCTACCGGCGCGAAAGCCTGACTTAGGCGCAATCCGTCCGGCTTTTTCGAGGGGGAAGGCGCCGCGCGCGCTTGCCCCGGCGGCAGTGGGTCCAAAAAGCCGTCCCGTAAACGCTCCGCCGACGCCATGAGCATCGTGAACAGCGCCGCCGCTGACGGCTTCATTCAGCGATTGCCGAAGGAGATTCGCTTCTATCTGGTTCACGGGTTCGACGAGGGACTCGCGCACGAACGGGTGAGGGCCATCATTCGCAACCGCATTGGCGACGATTCGGACCCGATGCGGCTTGTGCGCCTCGATGGCGATGCGGTCGCGCGCGATCCGGGCGTGCTTGCCGATGAAGCCTATGCGATCTCGATGTTCGGCGGCGATCGAGCAGTCTGGATCGACGCGCAGGCACGCGATCTCCTGCCGGCGCTCGAGCCTCTATTCACCCGCCCGCCGACGGACTGCACGATTGTCATCAAGGCGGGACAACTCAAGAAGGGAACGGGCTTAAGGGCCGCGTTCGAAGGTTCGCCCGCGGGGACGGCGATCGAGTGCTATTCCGATGATTCGAGCACCCTCGAAGCCCTCATCAACGCGGAAGCCCGCGCCGCAGGGCTGGCGATTGCGTCGGACGCGCGGGCGGCGCTCGTCCACATGGTCGGCGCCGACCGCCGAACGACCCGCGGCGAGATCACGAAACTCATGCTTTACGCGCAAGGTCAGTCACAAATCACCGCCGAAGACGTGGAGGCGATAGTCGCGGACGCCGCCCCGTCCAACCTTGACGAAGTCATCGACCACGCGCTGCTCGGCGATCTGCCCGCGGTCGAGACGTCGCTTTCCCGGTTCTTCCACGACGGGGGCGAAGCGGACTATCTGATGATCCGTCTCGTCGCGCGACTGACGTTGTTGCATCGGCTCAGGCTTGAAATGGATCAAGGCCGGCCTTTCGAGGCCGCGTGCCAGACTTTATTCGTCAAGTTGCCGATATCAGCGCGTCGCGCGCTGGCCAAACAGGCCGAACGTTGGACCACGGAGTCGATCGCTCAGCGGCTGCCCGCTGTTCGGGTGGCGAGCGCCCGCGTTCGGACCGAAGCGCAGCTCGCCGAGATTCTGGCGGCCCGCGCGCTCTGGGCGATCGCGTCCGGGCGACGCGGTGCGAGACGTTAGCGGGCGCTGAGGCGTTAACCCTGTCACCTTTCCCATGACGGCGACATGGAACCATTTTCCGCCGTCTGGGTTGCCGGCCGTGACGCGATCGAGCTGCTCGAGCGGTTAGAAAGCCGACAATTCTCGAACTGAAGCCTTCTACTGCTGCTCAAGCTCTTCGCGGAGGATCTCCAGTCCCAGCCACTCGTCCTCGGCCCCGGCCAGCGCGTCGCGCAATTCGGCATAAGCCTTGGTCGCGGATGCAAACGCAACCGGCTCACGGGCAGGAAAGTCGGCGTCCGCCAGCTTGCGCTCAAGCGTATCGAGGTCGGCGCGGAGCTTTTCGATCTGCCGCGGCAGGGTTTCCAGCGCCCGCCTTTCGTTAAATCCGAGCTTGCGCTTAGGCACGGCCCGTTCCGGCGGCCGTTTCTCGCGCCTTTCCGACGTTTCAACCGGGACAGCGAGCGGACCGGCCAGCCCGTAGCCGCGCTGCGCGACCATATCCGAATAGCCGCCGGCATATTCGACCCACCGCCCATTCCCCTCGCCGACAATGACCGACGTCGCGACCCGATCGAGAAAGTCGCGATCGTGGCTGACGAGCAGGATCGTGCCGGAATAGTCGCCGAGCAGCTCCTGCAGGAGATCGAGCGTCTCGATGTCGAGATCGTTGGTCGGCTCGTCGAGAACCATCAAGTTGGACGGCTTCGCGAGAGCTCTGGCGAGCATCAGCCGCCCTCGCTCCCCGCCAGACAATTTGCCGATCGGCGTTCGCGCCTGCTCGGGCGGGAACAGGAAGTCGCGCATGTAGCCCATGACATGCCGCCGCTCGCCGTTGATCGTCACATAGTCGCTGCCCCCGCCGGTGAGCGCATCCACGAGAGTCGTGGTCGGCTCAAGGGACGCGCGCTGCTGATCGAGAGTGGCCATCGTGACATTCGCGCCCAACCGCACCACGCCTGAATCCGGCGCAAGGGCGCCGGTTAGGAGATTGATAAGCGTCGTCTTGCCGGCCCCGTTGGCCCCGACAACACCAATTCTGTCGCGACGCATGACCCGGAGCGAAAAGTCGCGCACGATCGGACGATCGCCATAAGATTTGCTGATCTGCTCTGCATCGATCACCAGCGCGCCCGACGCTTTCGTGTCTTGCGCGATCATGGCGGCTGCGCCGACGGACCGCAGGGCTTCGCGTCGCTCGCGTCTGAGATCGGCTAGCTCCCCGACACGCCGCATGTTGCGCTTGCGGCGCGCCGTGACGCCGTAGCGCATCCAATGTTCTTCGTTGACGATCTTGCGGTCGAGCTTGTGGCGCTCGAGCCCCTCCTCCTCGAGCTTCTCGTCGCGCCAGGCCTCGAACGCGCCGAAGCCCTGATCGAGGCGGCGGGTGCGGCCACGGTCGAGCCAGATCGTGGCGCGGGTCAGGTCGGCAAGCAGCCGCTTGTCGTGGCTGATCAGCGCCAGCGCCGAACGGCTTTCGGCGAGGCGCGCCTCAAGCCACTCGATCGCGACCAGATCGAGATGATTGGTCGGCTCGTCGAGCAGCAGAATCTCGGGTCCTGGGCTCAAGGTCCTGACTAAAGCCGCGCGGCGTGCTTCGCCGCCGGAAAGCCGAGCCGGATCTGCGGCGGGGTCAACCCCGAGTTCGGTCATCATGGCTCTCGCCGCATAGGCGTCGTCGAATTCATTAAGGCCGGCAAGAACATAGTCGAGGGTCGTGGCGAAGCCGGACATGTCCGGCTCCTGCGGCAGATAGGCGAGGCGCGCGGAAGGCTGGACGAACCGGCTTCCCCGGTCAGCCGTTATTTGGCCCGCGGCAATGCGAAACAGCGTCGACTTGCCCGATCCGTTGCGCCCGACGACGGCGATGCGGTCGCCAGCGGAAATCGACAGCTCCGCCCCGTCCAAAAGCGGCGCGCCGCCAAGCGTGAGGCCAGTGTCTCGCAATTGTAGGAGGGGCGGCATATGAATACGTTCCGGCGCGGCGGCGGTCACGCTTAACGGCAAGCGGGGGAAAGGAAAAGGGCTATGGCGACCCAAGCGACTTTAGCGGCATTGGCGAAACTGACNGGGTTGCGCGAGGGCGTGCTCGCGCGCGCGGCNAGAGCGGAATTCGCCGACGATCCCGCGCGGTTCAACCAGTTCAGNGTCACGCTTGACGATCTCCTNTTCGATTACTCGAAGCAGCGCGTCGACGGCCCTATTCTCAGCGCGCTCGTCGAGCTCGCCNAGGTCGCCAAAGTCGAAGCCAAGCGCGAGGCGATGTTCGCCGGCGAGAAGATCAACACGACCGAGAAGCGCGCCGTCCTGCACACAGCCTTGCGCAATTTCGACGGCAAGCCGGTTCTGGTCGACGGCAAGGACGTCATGCCGGACGTGATCGGCACGCGGGAGAAGATGCTGAGCTTTGCCGCGGACGTCCGCGAGGGACGCGTGCGCGGCGCTCTCGGCCAGCCGATGACGGACGTCATCAATATCGGCATTGGCGGCTCGGACCTCGGCCCGGCAATGGCCACCCGCGCGTTGGCGCCGTTCGCACCGCCGCAATTGCGCAGCCACTTCGTCTCCAACGTCGACGGCGCGGACATTGACGATACGTTGCGGGGGCTCGATCCTTCTCGCACCCTGTTCATCGTCTCATCCAAGACCTTCACCACTCAGGAGACGATGACCAACGCGGCGACCGCTCGGGCCTGGATCGCTCAAGGCGTGGGCGAAGCGGCAGTCGGAGACCATTTCGCCGCCGTCTCGACGCAGCTCGACAAGGTGGCGCAATTCGGCATCCAGTCGACTCGGGTGTTCGGCTTCTGGGATTGGGTCGGCGGCCGCTATTCGGTCTGGTCAAGCATCGGGCTGCCGCTGGCGATCGCAATCGGGCCTGACCGCTTCACCGAATTTCTCCGCGGCGGTTATGAGATCGACCAACATTTCCGCGAAGCGCCGATCGAGCGGAACATTCCGATCCTGATGGGGCTGCTCAGCGTCTGGAACCGCAACGTCCTTGGGCACGCAACGCACGGCGTGATCCCCTATGATCAGCGGCTCGGGCGCTTCCCGGCCTATCTCCAGCAATTGCAGATGGAGAGCAACGGCAAGCATGTCCAGCTCGACGGATCGCCGGCCAATACGGCGACCGGCCCTGTCGTGTGGGGCGAACCCGGCACCAATGGCCAACATGCCTTCTTTCAGCTCATCCATCAGGGAACGGAGATCATTCCCCTGGACCTCCTCATCGCGGCGACGCCGACCGAAGCCGACGCGCATCACCACGATCTTCTGGTCGCCAATTGCTTCGCTCAGGGACAGGCCTTGATGCGCGGCCGTACTCCGGCGGAAGCCGAGGCGCTGACCCGCAAGCAAGGCGCGAGCGAGGCGGACGCCGCTCGCCTTGCGCCTCACAAAAGCTTTTCCGGTAGCCGTCCAACGAGCACGTTCCTCTATAAGCGCCTCGATCCGCGCATGCTCGGGCGTCTCATCGCCCTTTATGAGCACAAGGTGTTCACGGAAGGCGCGGTTTGGGACATCAACTCGTTCGACCAGTGGGGCGTCGAACTGGGCAAGGAGCTGGCCTCGAGCCTCGCGCCGATCGTGGCCGACTCCGCTGCGAATACGGCGGCGCTCGACCCGTCGACCGCGGGGCTGGTCGCGCATCTGCGTGCGCTGCGCGGGACGGGCGGGAGGGGCTAACGGCTGAGAGGCCAAGTTCGCGAGAGGTTCAGGTGATTCGTGGGCTGCTATTCGCCGGTGCGTCGATCGCCTGGCTTACGGCCCTAATAAGCATGTTCGCGATCCTCGTTTGCGGATTTGCGGCCGCACGTAATCGGCTAACGTCGGCCCCTCGACACTGGATTGTTGCCCTGAACAAGTACAATGCGATTTGGTTTCCGGATCAGCTTTCCGCAAAGGGGCTGGCGTATCGGGCAAGATGGATATGCTTTTCCTGGGCGTTTTTCGGTTCTGCGGCGGCGTTTATTATCTGCGTGGGTCTACCCGCCCGCCTTGCAAACCCATAGCCAGCTTGCTTGCGCGTCTCGGTTTAGGACATCAACTCGTTCGACCAATGGGGCGTCGAGCTTGGCAAGGAGTTGGCCTCGAACCTCGCGCCGACCGTGGCTGATTCTAGCGCGAATACGGTTCAACTCGATCCGTCGACCGCTGGGCTTCGCCCGCTTCGCGGAGCGGCTGATTCGGGATTTGGTTGACGAGATCGCTCGGCGTTTCCGAGGAGCGGCGAATGCGCCCAGTTGAGGGCCGGACCCTCGATGAGAAAAATCGACAATTTCTTGCCAAACCGGCCAAGGCTTGATAACGTTCATCAGAAACTTAGGCGATCATGTTGTCACTTTTCCGACACGCGACGTGCGCAAAGCTTTGGCGTTAGGGATAGGGAATGACTCGGGAATGGCGCCGCAAGCCATTGAAATCGCTCAAAGGAAGCCCGAACGTATACGCCGCCAGCAGTCGCTCAGGACGAAACCGGGTGCTTGGCCGGGGCGAGACGCTGCGTCGCCTTTGCGAGCCACCGCCGGGTCGAGGAATCGACGCGCGGCGACAAGACCCTGCGCACGCGAGCGTGATAGTCGTTCAGCCAGGCGATTTCGGCGGCGTCCATCAGTTTCGGCTCAACCAGGCTGAGGTCGATCGGCGCAAACGACAGCGTCTCGAAGCCCAGCATCGGCCTTTCCCCGCCAGCGATTGCGCGCTCCTCGACCACGACCAGATTCTCGATCCGGATTCCGAACGCGCCTGCGGCGTAATAGCCCGGCTCGTTGGATATGATCATGCCCGGCGCGAGCGCGGTCGTTCCGGTCTTGGCGATGCGCTGGGGGCCTTCGTGGACCGAGAGATACGACCCGATGCCGTGTCCCGTGCCATGATCGAAATCGAGGCCCGCTCGCCAAAGCGCCGCGCGCGCCAGCGCGTCGATCTGAGCGCCATTGGTGCCCGGTGGAAAGACGGCGCGGGCGACCGCGATGTGGCCTTTCAGCACGCGGGTGAAGCGGTCGCGCATGAGTGGGCTCGGACGCCCGACGGCGATCGTGCGGGTGATGTCGGTCGTGCCATCTTCGTATTGCGCGCCGCTGTCGATCAGAAAGATGCCGCGCTCGATTTTCCGATTGGATTCTTCGCTAACCCGGTAATGAGGGATGGCTGAATTGGGGCCCGCACCAGCGATGGTCGGGAACGAGAGGTCTTTGAGCGCAGGGCTCGCGCGCCGGAAGGTCTCCAGAGCCTTCACCGCGTCGATTTCAGTGAGGCGGCTCCGCGGCGCCTTAGTGGCGAACCAGGCGAGAAAATTCGTCATCGCGGCGCCGTCCCGCTCGTGCGCGGAGCGCGCCCCCGCAAGCTCGGCCGGATTTTTCTTCGCCTTCATAAGCGTGATGGGGTCCGCGCCGATCTCGGCCTTGCCGGCCGCCCGCTCGAACGCCTGGGTCAAATAGGCTGGAACGGTCGCGGCGTCGAAGGCGACGCGTTCACCGCGCCGGCCCAAATCCTCGACAAACCCGAGGAGAGCGTCAGGCTCGAGCAGGTCCGCATGGCGAGTAAGACTCAGACGGCTCGCCGGCGAAAGCTTTCTGCCGTCGAGAAACACAATTGGACGGCCCTCAAGCGGCAGATAGGCCCAGCCGATCGGCAGCGGCGTGTAAGAGACGTCTGAGCCGCGGATATTAAACAGCCACGCTAGATTGTGAGGATCGCTGATCAAAAGACCGTGCGACGACCCCAGGGCCTGCCGCACGCGCGCGATTTTCTGGAGGGCGCCTTCGCCCGCGAATCGCAGCTTGTGCGGCGCAATCGCGCCCAACGGAGGGGGCGGCCGATCAGGCCAGATCGCGTCAACCGGGTTCGAGTCGACAGGGACCAGACTGGCGCCCGCTTTCTCGCAAGCGGCCGCGTAGCGCGCGACAGCCTCGGGCGTCTGAAGCCGAGGGTCATAACCAAGCTTGTCGCCCTGTTTGAGCTGGCCGGCGATCCATTCGCTCGGCGGGTCCTCCGGGACGCGGCGGAATTCGAACAGCGACGCATCCGCCTCGGTCTTCACCTGCTGCGTGTATCGGCCGTCAACGAAGAGGGCGGCCGTGTCCTTCAGCACCACCGCGAGCCCCGCTGAGCCAGCGAATCCCGTGAGCCATCTCAGCCGCTCGGCGTTGGCGGGCACATATTCGTTCTGGTGCTCGTCCGCGCGCGGGACGATGAATCCAGCCAGTCCCTGCTTCGCCAACTCGGCGCGCAATTGGCTTACGCGAGCGCGCCCATGCGAAGGATCGCCCAACGCGACGAAAGACTGAAAACGACTCTCAAACACGCGTAGCAGTTTCCGGAATTGCAGCTTCGACCTCGCTGGTGTCCTGCGCAGTGATGACACGGCCGATAAACGGCAATTCCCGATAGGAATGGGCGACGTCCATGCCGTAGCCAACGACAAAAACGTCGGGGCAGACAAAGCCGACGAAGTCGGCGCCAATTTCAACCACCCGCTTGCCGGGCTTCTCCAACATCGTGCAGACGAGAACCCTCCTGGCGCCCCGGGCAGCCAGAAGATCCTTGGCAAAGGCCAGTGTCCGGCCGGATTCGAGAATATCATCAACAAGCAGAACATCCCGGTCGCGGACCGAGGATTCGATGTCACGAAGGATTTTCACCGTCCCGCTCGACACGGTCCCGCTCAAATAGCTCGACAAATGAAAGAACTCGACCTGGGGCTCGAGCCCCATTCGATGTAGAGCGCGCAGCAGGTCAGCCGCGAACATGAATGAGCCTTTGAGGATGGCGACGACAAGCAGGTCCTTCGGCTTCGTCGCGGCGATTTGGCGCGCGAGCTCCTCCGTGCGTTCGGCGATCGTGCGCTCGTCGTAGAGGACCTTGACCTGTCTTTCACCGCTCATGAAGGAGACTCTGTGAACCGTCCTCCCTTATCTCCCGGCGCGCTGAATTTTACCAGAACGTCGCAAACACCGGCTGGGGGCGCTGCCAGCCGGGCCCGGAACGGGACTCGTTCGCGAGCGCCGAGGCTGGTCTTCGGTCCCTTCGCCGTCCAGACATAAATCTCACGCCCATCTTCGGCGCGGAGAGCCAAGTGCAGATCCGGCACTGACGTCTTGGTGTCACGCAAATTCTCGATCTCGCCTGTGATCAAGAGCTCGCCCGGACCTCCCGTTTGCTGCGCAACCGTCACACGAACCTTGGCAATCGACAGGCCGCGAAGGTTCACCGGTAGCCCCACGCCAGCATAAAGGGCCGCGGTCGCCGGCGCCACCGAGACAATCGTCGCCCGACCCGCGATCGCGCTCGTGCCCACGATCACCAAGCCGACAAGGAGAAAAGCCGGGGCCGTGGCTCCGTGAGCCCGCCAACGCAATCGTCGAAAATTTTGACCGCAGTCTGAGCCGAACCTGTGGTCTAGACTCATCGCGGCGAACCTTGCTGTTCCGATAGAATGGCCAATGGTGGTATTTGGGTCGAAACACGGTTAAAGGCGCGTTAAGCGGCCGAACTGCGCCGTCCCGGGGATCGCGTTGATACGGTTCGAAAACGTCGGTTTGCGCTACGGCATGGGACCGGAGGTGCTCGGCGATCTTAATTTTTCCGTGGAGCCGCAAAGCTTTCAATTCCTCACCGGCCCATCCGGCGCTGGCAAGACAACCCTCATGCGGCTGATGTTGCTCTCCCTCCGGCCGACACGAGGAACGATCCGCGTCTTTGGTCAAGATTCGGCGGCGCTGACCAAGGACGACTTGACGACGTTGAGACGGCGGATCGGCGCCGTCTTTCAGGATTTTCGCCTCTTGGACCACCTCACGGCTTATGAGAACGTGGCGCTGCCGTTGCGGGCTATGGGTCGCCAGGAATCCAGCTATCGGGCTGAGGTGGTCGAGCTTTTGCGCTGGGTCGGTCTCGGCGATCGCATGAACGCATCTCCGCCCGTCCTTTCTGGAGGCGAAAAGCAGCGCGCAGCGATCGCTCGCGCATTGATCGTTCGCCCGGAATTGTTGCTGGCGGATGAGCCGACCGGCAATGTCGATCCTGGTCTCGCGCGCCGTCTTCTGCGGTTGTTCGTCGAACTACACAGGCTTGGCACGGCGGTCGTCATCGCGACGCATGATCTGCAGCTCATGGACCAGTTCGGCTTCGCCCGCCGGCTGGTTGTCGGCGACAGCAAACTGACGATTTTTGACGGATTGCCGTCATGAACGAACCGATCGTCGAGCCTATTCTCGCCGTGGAATCGGAGTCGTCGTTCAAAACCAATGCACCGCTCATACCGCGGGACTCCGTCGCCGGGCGCGCACTAGTTGTCGTCATCGCGATCATGACCTTTCTTGCGTGCCTGACCGCTGGTGCGGCGCTGCTGGTCGCTGATGCTTCGCAAGCCTGGCGTTCGGATGTTTTGCGCGAGGCGACGATCCAGGTGAAGTCTCGAGCCGGAGATGATGTGGAAAGCCTCGTCGCCAAAGCTGTCGCCATCGCCACGAAAACGCCCGACGTCGAGTCCGTACACGCGCTCTCCCAGGCCGAATCGGAGAAGCTTCTCGAGCCATGGCTCGGCGCCGGGTTTGACCTCAGTCAGCTGCCCGTCCCGCGGCTTATCGCTGTCCAACTTCGCGGCCAGCGCTCCGAAGACCTCGCGACGTTGCGTTCAGCGCTCGCCTCAGCCGTTCCCCAGGCCGATCTTGACGACCATCGGATGTGGGCGGCGCGCCTCGGCGCCATGGCCAATGCTGTGGTCATTCTTGCAGCCGCTCTTTTCGTGCTGATGATCGTGGCGATGGGCACGGCGATCGGGTTCGCCACCCGCGGCGCAGTGGCAGCCAATCGAGAGGTTGTGGAAGTCCTTCATCTCGTCGGCGCGTCGAACACGTTCATCGCCAAGGAGTTTCAGGCCCATTTTCGTCGGTTGGGGTTTCGCGGCGCCTTGATCGGCGGCCTGGCGGCGATCGCCTTCTTCGCCATCGCCTCGCTCCTGTCCTTCTGGTGGGCGCATTCGCCGGGCGGGGAGGAAATCGCTGCCATGTTCGGCTCGTTCGCACTCCGCTCCTTGGGCTATCTCGCCCTTGTCGTGGTCTGCGCCGCGGTTACGCTGCTCACCGGCCTTCTTTCGCGCGAGATCGTCATGCGGCATTTGCAAAACCTGCAATAGACACATGCCAAATCTTGCTTAGCCCTGGCGACAAAATGCTCGCGACGCGATCGCTGCTCTTCAATTCGCTCTTCTATCTGAACCTGGTGGTTCTGATGATCGTCGGTCTGCCGACGATGTTGTTCGGCCGACGAGCCGTTTTTGCCCTCGCACGCCTGTGGGGCGCGATCTCTGTCCGGCTTCTGGAAACAATCTGCGGGCTCAAGCTCGAATATCGCGGGGTTGAGAATATTCCGCCCGGCGCAGTCTTGATCGCCGCCAAGCATCAATCGTTTCTGGAGACCTTCGCGCTGCTCAAATACGCCCCCGACTTCGCCATCATCCTCAAACGCCAGCTGACCTACGTCCCGCTGTTCGGCCTGTACCTCATCGTTTCGCAACAGATCGCCATTGACCGAGGGCGCGGGAGGCGGGCTCTGCAACAGATCGCCACGGCAGCCAAGCCCGTTTTCGCAGCGGGACGACAGGTGTTCATTTACCCGGAGGGAACGCGACGGCTGCCGGGCGCTCGGCCAATGTACAAGCACGGCGTCGCGGCGCTTTACGCGGCGACGGACGTTCCTTGCCTTCCGGTCGCCGTCAACACGGGGCTGTTCTGGCGGCGCCGCGGGTTCCTGCGCCGCCCAGGCGTCGCCGTCATCGAATACCTGCCTGTTATTAAGCCTGGTCTCGACCGCGTCGCGTTCAACAAACGCCTGCAGTCGACGATCGAGACGGCCTGCGACCGCCTGAATGCTGAGGCGGTCGCCCAGGACCCATCGCTGGCAGCGGTTGTTGCGGAAGGCGCGACTAGCGAGAGGGAAACGCTACGGTCCGCTTGACGATAGTCTTGCTTTGTTCTATTAACGTTCACGTAATAATCAGGGTCGGGGCGATGACACTGGCATACGACAATGGAACGGTCGACCGGGCATACGGGGTCTCGGAATGGCCCGCGACCCATTGGACCGCCGCCATGAGCGATCGTCAGGACAAAAGCAGCGGCTCCTCGTTGGCTGCGCTCGAGGGCATGCCGATCTCGTCCCGATTTTGTTCGTGGGTCGGGCTGTCCGGGCGGCGCTATGTCTTCTCGGTCTATCCGGCCTTGGAATGCCCGGCTTTTCGTGACGCCGTGCTGCTGGCCGTAGTCCGCGATATGACGGGGCAACGGCGCGTCGTTTCGGTGCGCGAGACGGGACCTTTTCCGGAACCGGTCGTCGAAAAAGCTCAGCGCGAGCTCCGGGCCTTCGGTCCCGGCCTTGAGTTCCATCTCCATTTGCTGGCCACGTCGCCCGTGGGACGGGCAGCGACCGTCGCCGATCTGGCGATTGTCGGGGACTGATACGGGATCGGTCGACGTTCTCGAGGAGCGGCGGAATTCGCCCTGTTGACGGCCGGGATGCTCGATAAGGAAAATCGACAAGTTCTTGACAAAATGGTCGAAGCCAAGTATTGTTTTTCAGAACTTCATGGGCAAACCCGACTGGCGCTTCCCATGGGCGGCGCGCAACCAGAGCTTCGGCGTTAAGGACGGCGGATGGCTCGGGAGTGGCGCCGCAAGCCATTGAAATCGCTAAAAATGGACTCGGAAATGGCGATCCGCCAGCTCGCGGTCGCTGGGAAGCAGAATCGATCAGACGAATGCCATATACGTTCCGAGGGCCCTCAAGCTCTCAGTTTCGCGCTCAGCCATTCCAGATCAGGATCGCGCACGCCGATCTCCCTGAGGTGATCGTAGGTCTCTAGGACATATTCCGTATTAGGGCCGAACTGTCCCTGGCCGGCGCGGACGTATTCGAGCATCGCCTCGCGATCGAGACGCCCCGCGTACTGGGCGTGGAGGCGGTCGGCGACATAAGTCACGGCAAGGACGCGCTCGCCGGATTCGAGGGTCACAGGCGCGACCCGTTCGAGATAGACAGAGGTCACTTGCTCGCGCTCCCTAAGGTAGCGAATCGTCGCTTCGCGCGCCGCCGCGTCGACCTCGAAGGCTACCCCCGGACAAGCGCCGCCGCGATCAAGCCCAAGCACGAGCCCAGGTCGCTCAGGCGAGCCGCGGTGGACATGGGAGTAGACGCAAAGGCTTCTGCGCCAGCCCCGCAACAGCGCCCTGCACCGTCGCGCATAGGCGAATCCGGGCCGCCACATCAGCGACCCGTACCCAAACACCCAGAGGCTGCCGTCTGAAACTGGCGCGACCGCGTCCAAAGACGTCACGGAACCGGCTCGTCGGTTTCCGCCGCGCGCCGGCCGAAATCCGGCGCCGCAGTCTCTTGGCCCTCGGCGACGATTCCGAGCCGGATCGCCCGCGTCCGGGTGAACAAGGCGAACAGCCCGTCGCCATCCTCGCGCCGGATCATTCTCTGCAGCGCCGTCAAGTCCTCGTTGAACCGACCAAGCATCTCCAGCACGGCGTCCTTGTTGTGCAGAAAGACGTCGCGCCACATGGTCGGGTCGGAAGAGGCGATCCGGGTGAAGTCGCGGAATCCACCAGCCGAGAACTTGATGACCTCGGAACGGGTGACCTCTTCGAGATCGGCCGCGGTGCCGACGATGTTATAAGCGATGAGATGCGGCACATGGCTCGTGATCGCCAGCACGAGGTCGTGATGCGCGGCGCTCATGATTTCGACATGAGATCCCAACGTCTGCCAGAACGTCCGCAGCTTCCCAATCGCCTCATCATCCGTCCCTTCCGGGGGAGTGAGGATGCACCAGCGGTTGACGAACAGGCTCGCGAATCCGGCGTCCGGGCCCGAGTGTTCGGTCCCCGCGACCGGATGCGCCGGCACAAGGCGCGCATGACCGGGCAGCGCAGGCGCGAGCGCCGCGATGACGGCTCCCTTGACCGAACCAACGTCCGATACGATCCCGCCTTGTTGGAGCGTCGGTGCGATGGCGAGCCCGATCGCCTTATTGGCGCCGACTGGCGCGCAGAGAATGACGCAGTCGGCGCCGCTCACGGCGCGGGCCAGATCATCGGTGACGACGTCGCCAAGCCCCAGCGCCTTCGCCCGCTCCAAAACCCCGACCGATCGGTCGGCGAGCACAATGCGCCGGGCGGCATGGCGGTGGCGCGCGGCGCGAGCGATCGATGAGCCGATCAGCCCTACGCCAATAATCGCTAACTCTTCGAAGATCGGCTCGGCAAGGGGCGCGCCAAGCCGTTCAATCACCTTTGCCTCGCATAAACTCGGCGAACGCAACAACCACGCCTCTGTTGGCTTCCTCGCTGCCGACCGTCAAACGCAAAGATTCAGGTAGGCCATAGGCCGCGACGGCGCGAAGAATGAATCCCCGCGCGCTCAGGAACGCATCTGCGTCCGCGGCGGTCCGGCCCGCTTCCTTCGGGAAGGTCAGCAAGAGAAAATTTCCGACACTTGGCGTGACCCCGATCCCCAGCTTGGCGATCGCCTCGGCCAGCCAAGGAAGCCAGAGCGCATTGTGCGCGATTGCGCCCTCAATATGCGCCGCGTCCTCAACGCTCGCGACGCCTGCCGCCTGGGCGGCCCCATTCAGGTTGAATGGTCCGCGGACGCGGTTCAACGCATCAATGATATGCGCCGATCCATAGCCCCAGCCAATCCGCAAGCCCGCTAGCCCGTGGATCTTGGAGAAGGTCCGGGTCACGACGACGTTGTCCGCGGTCGAAGCAAGCTCGAGGCCCGCCGCATAGTCGTTGCGGGTAACATATTCGGCGTAAGCCGCGTCAATCACCAAGAGCGTGTGCGGCGGAAGGCTCTCGTGCAGACGCCTCACCTCTGAGAACGGAACGTAGGTGCCGGTCGGATTGTTCGGGTTGGCGAGAAAGACGATTTTCGTGCGGACGCTCACTTTTTCGAGAATCGCGTCCACGCTCACCGTTCGGTCCGTCTCCTCCGCGACAACCGGAATACCGCCCGCGGCGCGGATGCAGATCGGATAGGTCAGAAAGCCGTATTGGCTATAGAGGCCTTCCTCGCCAGGATGCAGAAAGACATGAGCCAGCAGCGCCAGGAGTTCATCGGATCCGTTGCCGCAGATGATCCGGGACGGATCAAGGCCGTAGCGGCGGCCAATCGCCGCACGCAGCGCAGTCGAAGCGCCGTCGGGATAAAGCTCTAGCCTCTCGGCCAACACCTTTACCGCTTCGACCGCCCTCGGCGAGGGACCGAGCGGAGACTCATTGGATGAAAGCTTATGAACCTTATCAAGACCGGGGACCCGGCTCTTGCCTGGCACATAGGGGTCGATTTCGAGGATCGCCGCCCTCGGTTGAGGGCGCACGGGAGCATTGGAGGTCATGGCGGGGTCCGATTAGCCTCAAATCGCCGGCTTGCGCAACGCCGAGGCGTCAATTCGATCCGCGTGCGCGCCGATCTCGGAAGCGCGAACGTCAGCGGCGCCGACCGATCGGAGAGCCTCGCTTGCGGCGTCTGGGGCGATACCGCCCGGGCGGGCGACGAGAAGGGAAAGCCCCATTCCGGTGGCCGCGGAGCCGATTGCTTCGGCTCCAATCTTGCTCAAAGCGTGCGGAATATCCGGGCGCCACCGATCAAGCGTAACCGACTCGAGCACGACATCGCGCGCCGTCCCATCGACCAATGGCTTCGAGATCACGAACACCGGCATGCCCGCGGGATGGTCGGCGCGCTCAACGAAGGGCAACCGCGCGATTATCTTAGGCGCGTCCGGTGAAGCGAGGTTCGTCCACCAGGCGCCGGCCCCAGGTCCGCCGTCGACCGCGAACATGCCCAGATCGCCGACCGATCCCGCGACCGCCCGGATGACCACGCCTGCGCCAAAATGCGGAACGCAGGGGGTCGTGAACCCGAAGTGAAAACGGGCCGAGTCTCGCATCGCGGCGTCGCCCCCGGAGACGTCAACATGGACGCTGTGCGGCGCCTGGATATAAGTGAAAGTGGAGATAATCACCCGCCAGATGCCCTCGACGGTGTCGAGCGGCAAAAGACCCCGATGTCGCTCGACAAGCGCCCGCATCATTGAGGCTTCTCGCGCGGGGCGAAACGCCGAACCGCCGCCCTGACGGGTTTTGATCTCGATCAACTGATCAATGACGCGCCCCCTCTCCATGAGGAGCTCGTGCATTTGTGAGTCGATTCGGTCGATCTCCACCCTCAGATCGGCGAGCGTCGGTTTCGATGGTTGGGACACGAAACGCCCTCTCCTTTCGAGGGACTGGCGTGATGGAGATCCGGCTATCCGAGATCCGCTCGGAAGCGGCTCAGGTGTTCATCGACTCGAAGAAGCCCGCGTTGCTCTTCGTTTCACGCAACTTGCCAAGCAGGAATTCGATCGCGTCAACCGTGCCCATTGGATTGAGGATACGCCGTAGCACATACATCTTCTTCAGGATATCTGGAGGCACAAGCAGCTCTTCCTTCCGAGTTCCCGACCGGGTGATGTCCATTGATGGGAAGGTGCGCTTGTCGGCCACCTTTCGATCGAGGATAATTTCCGAATTGCCGGTTCCTTTGAACTCTTCGAAAATGACTTCGTCCATGCGTGAGCCGGTGTCGATCAACGCGGTTGCGATGATGGTCATCGAGCCGCCCTCTTCGATATTCCGCGCCGCGCCGAAAAAGCGCTTCGGCCGTTGGAGCGCATTGGCGTCGACGCCGCCGGTTAGAACCTTTCCAGATGAAGGCACGACCGTGTTGTACGCGCGCCCGAGTCGGGTGATCGAATCAAGCAGGATGACGACATCGCGTCCGTGCTCAACGAGCCGCTTGGCCTTTTCGATCACCATCTCGGCGACCTGGACGTGCCGCACCGCGGGTTCGTCGAAGGTCGACGACACAACCTCGCCGTTCACCGAGCGCTGCATGTCCGTCACTTCTTCCGGCCGCTCGTCAATCAAAAGGACAATCAGATAGCATTCCGGATGATTGGCGGTGACCGACTGGGCGATGTTCTGCAAGAGCACCGTCTTACCCGTACGCGGCGGCGCCACAATCAGGGCGCGCTGCCCCTTGCCGATCGGCGCAACGATATCGATGACCCTCGCCGACAGATCCTTTCGAGTCGGATCCTCAACTTCGAGTTTCAGCCGCTCGTTGGGATAAAGCGGCGTCAGATTGTCGAAATGGACCTTGTGCCGCGTCTTCTCCGGGTCCTCGAAGTTGATTGCGTTGCATTTAAGCAGCGCGAAATACCGTTCACCCTCCTTCGGGCTTCGGATGACACCCTCAACCGTATCACCGGTTCTGAGTCCGAGCCGCCTGATTTGCGACGGGGACACGTAAATGTCATCTGGACCTGGAAGATAATTGGCGTCGGCCGATCGCAGAAAGGCGAATCCGTCCTGCAAAATCTCGACCACGCCCTCGCCAATAATCTGAACGTCGACGCTGGCGAGCTGCTTGAGGATCGCGAACATCAGCTCCTGCTTGCGCATGATCGACGCGTTTTCGACGTCGTTCTCTTCCGCAAACGCCAAGAGCTCGGTTGGCGATTTTTGTTTTAATTCCTTGAGTTTCATTTCCCGCAT
>JGI12659J15293_10000080_pt1 | contig 27788 bp, 27 predicted proteins | sample JacPinW_OM2H0_O1_FD_15293 | JGI IMG/M metagenome (IMG submission 15293) | reverse complement strand
TCGAGCTGGCGCGGCTGCATCTCCATTCCATTCAACTGATATTGACCGACGTGGTGATGCCGGGAATGGACGGCCGCGAGCTGGTCGCAAAACTGATGCCGATGCGCCCCGGCCTGCGCGTCGTCTACATGTCGGGCTACACCGGCTCGACGCATCGCGAGCTACTCGATCCCGGGGCCGTCCTGCTCCCCAAGCCGCTCAGCCGAATGGTGCTGCTGCGCAAAGTCCGCGAAGCCCTCGCCACCCCGCCGAAGTCAGCGTGAAGTAACCTCATCTAGCGCCGCGATTGAGCCTGGCAGGCCTTTTTAAAAAAAATCAAAACGACGATATCGTGGAATGCTGATATCGTGATCGCTGGGCTCGAGCACTTAGACCACACCTAGCATCAGTAATCGAAGCGTGTTCTCAGTTCCGGGTATCGCAAGCAGCTGAAAGCCCAAGTCGGCTACGTGATAAAGTTTTGACTCGCCGGGCAAATTGAGTACCGCTTTAGATTCATTGAAAACGTCAGCCCCATCCCGTATCATTGCAACGATGCAGTCTGCAGCCGTCCGTGCTAAGAAATCCGCCCAATCAAAAGCGACTCTGACCTTGCGATGCGGGGATGCCCGCGAACTAGATTGGATTGCCGACGAATCCGTGCATCTAGTCCTCACTTCGCCGCCGTATTGGACCCTAAAAGAATATCCCGCCCATGACAGCCAGCTGGGGTTGGTCGCTGACTATGAAGGTTTCCACGACGAACTAGACAAGGTCTGGCGACATTGTTACCGGGTGCTCGTACCTGGCGGACGACTCGTCTGTGTCGTCGGCGATGTTTGTCTATCGCGACGCAGGTATGGCCGGCACATGGTAATGCCCCTCCATGCGGACATTGTCGTTCGCTGCAGGCAAATTGGATTCGACAACCTCAGCCCAATCTTCTGGTACAAAATTTCGAACGCTGCCTACGAAGTGCAAAACGGTTCGGCCGGCTTCTTGGGCAAGCCGTACGAGCCGAACGCGATCATCAAGAATGATATGGAGTTCATCTTGATGCTGCGAAAGTCTGGAGGTTACCGGCAGCCGACTGAGCCGCAGCGGGACGCCTCCAGGCTCACAAAGGAAGAGCATCACGATTGGTTCCAGCAGGTCTGGACCATCCCAGGCGAGTCAACGCGCGCGCATCCAGCTCCCTATCCGGAAGAACTCGCGTATCGGCTGGTGCGGATGTTCTCTTTTGTTGGGGACACCGTGCTCGACCCCTTCATGGGGCTAGGCACGACTCTATTAGCGGCAGCGAAATGTGAGAGAAACGCAATCGGCATTGAGATTGACGCATCCTACTTCGCCAAAGCTAAAGCTCGGCTCGAATCGCAGCCCGGGAATCTCTTCCCGCTTCCGCGCGCAGTGTCGGCGCATCGCTGATTATACGAACCTTGAACCATATTCCCTGCTAATTCGCGCCAGCACCGCTCCCTAATCGAGCCTTGATCCCTCGTAATCGACCCATTCGAACGGAAAAGGCACCTCGTTCGTAGCTCGGTATCGTAGAACGAGGAATTCATCAAAATCGGGCGCGGCTAGCGCACGTAGCCGACGCTCTGCCTCTGCTGTTTCTTGCACCGGATGCGGAGCGCCGCCCTTGCCAGTCGTAGGATAACGGCGGTCTCCTTCGAAGCTCACGTATCGTTGTGCATGGTTTATGCCGACGATTCCGACGCAGATTGGATTCCCGCTCCCTACCTGAAATTGTGCGACTTGGTTGCGAAGATCATTAATCACGCGGTCGATTTGTTTGATCATCGCCTTAGCGAGTATCTTCACTTCCGTGCCAATCTCAACCGTCGCGATTTGGCCGCGCCCCACTAAGAAACCTTCGTCGAAAAGTGCCTTCTCTCCAGGAATAATCTCACCAAAGGTGCCGTCGCCACGCCGCGCGTCAATGCCTCGACGACGATTCGCGACGTTCACCACTCGTTCTCCGCTTTTTACACCCGCGATTAGCTTTGGCGCCCGGCCTATCTGGACCAGATCTTCATACAAATGCACCGCTATGAAATCTCCTTGATTTGACTTTCGGTGTAGATAGGCCTGCCCCTCGAAAAGCCGCCGAAATGCAGCCATCAAGCGATATTCCGTGGATCGAGAGGGATCGACCAAGGCGCCGAAATTCTACACCCAGATGCATTCCAACAGCGGGCAATGTGTTCGTGGCAGCGAGTCACGCGTTCCATCTGCTGCCTGCCACGCCATACGAAAAGCTCTGACTCCAAATCCACAACTTTCTCATTTGACGAGCCACCAACAATTTGGTAAAATGATGTGATATGATAACGAACGAATCTATATATGGAACAGTAACTAAAGCCGCCGCCACTGTGTTCCCTGGCACATCGCGTCCAAAACGGGAACTCTCTCAAACGCGATCACCTTTGCCTTACGCAGCGCCGGACCCGGTTTCGCCCTGCACTCCACCGCTTACACCGCCGGTTCTAATCGAGACTGGAAATTATTAGAAACGCTCGCAACTCAAACAAAACAAAAAAAGGAGGGTAGTTCTAATCGAGACAAAATTGAAGGGTCTTTCACACACTATAACACGCGAAATCCTGGGACTCACCAGGGTCAGGGCGGGCGACTCCGAGACACTGGAACTCATTTTTCTACTCGATACACAAATTTATTCGGAAGTATGTACTTTACGCAACCGCTCCCGTCGGCCCGATCTGAATTTCTCAATTTGATACAATCTATCCTAGACTAATCGGAAATCTAAAATGCCCAAATTGGTGACGATCGCTTGGCCATGCAAAACCGAAAACTGCGCTGGCGCATTTACATTCGGCACCAGAATGATTGGCGATGAACAAACAAAAGATTTAGCTACATGGGCCGAAGATGTAGAACCCGTAACACTAGCTTGTCCTATATGTGGGTTAAAGGCGGTATATTCGCGTGGTGACCTTCGAGAGTTTCCAACAAAGCGTTCTCCCGACCCGGAACAACAAAAACGCGACGATTCTCAAGACCCTCCGGGGTTTTGAAAAATCTAAACTCTCTCGGCAGACCGTCTGTACGCGGCGGTTCTAGCCACTCTCCTAAATTTTCCCACCGTAAATTTTCCATTGACCTATTCCTTCCGTTAGCGGAGCACAGTCCCTAAATTGAAACACCTGTACCTTTGTCCAACTTCCCGCCGCTCATAAACTCAGTAAAAATAGAGTGTATAGAGGTAGAAATAATGAAACGAACACTCATATTTACAACTGCCATCCTATCGCTTGTAACCATCACAAACGCACAGCAAGCAACCGAGCAACAGAAAAAAGATTTCATCGCCGCGTGTCTTGCTGGGGCAATCAAAACAGGCTGTCCGACGCAAAACGCTCAGACATCAGATATAACCGAACCCGCTGTTTCTCTGCAAGAAATACAAGCGAGAAACGCGGAAGCACGAGCGCAAGCAGACAGAGATGCGGCTAAAGCGCGTGCCGCTCTGCAATCTCCGCCACCGCTAATACCCGCTGTCCATAACAACTTGTCTACACCTTCACAACCCGCACCTGAGATCGCGGTTACTCCCGTACAACCCATTACAAATACAAATTACGCCGAACAGCAAAAACAAGCATTCCAATCAGGTCAACAAATGGGTGTCGGGGTTGGAGCCGCAATAGCTAACGTTATATCGGCATCGCGTACTCGCAAACAAAACCGCGAGAAGTTAAAAGCAGAACGCGATGAAACAAAAGCAGCAAATCGTCTTGAGGCTCGCCTCAAACAGATGGACATTGAGCGCGAAGAAGCAGCACGAGATAAGGATTACTGCACAAAACACCCAGATAGTTACATCTGCAAGAGATAGTTACTTCGGCCAACCGTTCGCTGGCCTCTTCACTTCGAGAGACTTCTTAACCGCGTCCTGCCAGTTATCGTTGATTTTCAAAACTTCTGGCTTTGGGCCGGGAGTCTTTTTCTGATTCTTTTTTATTCGGCGCATTTAATTCCTAATCGAACTTTCAAATTGCGATTCTCCATCACTCCTGCAATCTGCTTTATTGAGCCGATAAACCCCAAGAAAATATTGGTCTCTTGAGTGCCTTTCTGAAATCCTGACGGGGTATTGCAAAACGTGCAGCCCGTATTAGCAAAAGACGCCGCCTGATTAGGGTCGAGTTTTTCTATTGGTACCACAATCGCAGCATGGCAGTTCCCGCACTCGTATTCTACCGAAATAAAATCACTCGGCTCTATCAAACATTTCTTCTCAAAAGTCATGACGCCTTTTCCTTCGGCCCTTTGTACATCAGCCGCTTTCCCTCAGTTACGCGAATCAATGCCGCCGTGCGCTCGCCATCATTCAACTTGCGGTTGTTCCAGATGAAATCGAATTGCCAGATGTAGCGATGGAGATATTTCTTGCTGACGTTGTGATAGACGCCCATAATTCCGCGCTTCATCAAAGCGAAAGAACTCTCGGCGGTATTGGTGTGAACGTCGCCACGAGCGTATTCCTTCGTGCTATGGCAGACGTGATCGTGACCGCCTTCGAAGGTGCAACCGATACCTCTATAAACGGGAAGTTCATCCGTCATGATGCGAGACTTTTTATCTACGTCTTGACGGAGGGCTTCCATCAACGTATCTCCGGTTACATCGGCAATTACTCGCCGTCGAATTCTTCCCCCACGTTCAACTGCCGCGAATACAGGCGTCTTTTTTGAACCACGTCCGCGTAGGTTGTTTCCTTTGTTGCGCGGCTTGCCGCCGATATACACTTCGTCAAGTTCGACAATTCCCTTTAGCTTAGGAGCATTCGGAACGGGAGCCATCGCAAAACGAATTCGAGACATTAGGAACAAAGCTGATTTGTAACTAATCTGACAGTGCCGCATGATCTCCAATGCCGCGACACCCTTCTTAGAAGTAGACGCACGCCAGAACGCATAGCACCAATGCCGAAGTTCAATCCGGGACTCTTCGTAAACCGTACCGATGCGAACGGTGTATTGCTTCTTACAATCCTTACAACGCCACAGGAAGCGTTGATTCCGCTGGCCCGTCTTGGAATCGACCATCTTGTAAACGGCAACAGAGCCGCAATGGATGCAAGCGGGAGTCTTACCCCACCGCTGACTCTCTATGAATTCGACGGCGGCCAATTCGTTCGAGCAAGCCAGTGGGATTTTCTCGATAACATCTGATTTGCTGAGGTGGTTGTGTTTTCGTTTCTTATTCATGAACTAATTTTATACCTAACGCAAGATTGCGTCAAGTACAAAATTAGGTACTAGTCTAAATTGAATCGGAAGTACTAATCAAAGAGAGAAATCACGATTTCACCTTACTCGTTAGAAATTTTATGTAAACTCCGCCGACTTGCGACAAAGTGATGATAGTGATCAAAAATTGGCACAGACAATAGGCTAATAATCCGGCGGCGAGTGAAACCAACCAAACTCGGGTAATTGAACTATCGGGCGGCAACAGGGGAGAAGCGCCATCCGAAAAAAGGGCGATAGCAAACATAGTTACCACAGCGCACCAATGGGCTATCGCGGTCCAAGAAAAAACGAATAACAACGCTGAATATGCGTTTCCGCCCCCTACAGTGGTTTCGGATAGTTTCGCGGCGAATGTCTCATTTGGCAGGGTTAGAGAAATCGTCAGGCCCGCAATGCAAAAACCGAGAGCAATAGCCGCATAGGCGGCCACTCCCGTGACGATATCGCTTACTCTAGGAGATGCCGAAAAAAGGTGTGTCCCGTATTTCGCAAAAAGATAGACTACCAGTGCAGAAATTGCAGATTCCCACGTTACGAGAACCTTTTTCCACCGGGGGACAACCTCTTGTTTCAGATATTGTGCTAAAGGCTTAAACATATCTATTCACGTTCTACTTCATTTGCGTCATTCAAAATCTTGGACAGTTTTGTACGAACTTGGCCGTCGTTTGGCGATCCGGTGTTTTCGTCTACAGGTAACGGAACATCTGAATGTTGAATATGCCGATTTAAATCTAACGTAATAAATCCCGAAGTCTCATCTAAGGAACCAATTATTCTGATTTTTTGAAATAAGCCTCTTGCCTCCGACTTGATAAATCCAACAATCCCGTCGTTCTTAGACAAGCTCTTAGACCGTTTAGAACGGGCGGTAACATCTAAAGTCCTAGCATTAGATTCGGCTGCAACCTCAGACAATTTATTGGCTTCATCTGTCCAGTCGACGTTAGGTCTGACAAGCGTTATGGTCGCGGATTTAATGCGTTCGAATTCGCTTAACCTTTCTAAAAACTCCTCGTCTCTTACAGGAACAAAACTCAGTTCCAATTCTTTAAATCGCGAATTCGGTTGAGTACGTAAATACCGTTCAATTAAACCCGACAATGAGTTAGGCCCTAGATTACCTTTCTTGATCTGTATCGCGAGCAGTCTTTTGCTTGCGTCGATCATTGCGTAAGTTTTCCGGGCGGCAAATCTACCTGGTTCGGTTCGTGCCCTCAACTCCTTCGTGGATTTCAAATCGAAGAAGAGCGTGCTTTGCTCTGAAAACCCGGTATAAATCGTCAAAAATAATTGCGTATTATTTCGAACCAACCTTGCTGTGCCTACAGCCGTATGATGATCGCCAACCTTGTAATCATATCCTCGAATATTTTGTAGATCATTTATGAGATCGATGTAATTGACGGGAACATCCTTCACGTGTCCATGAACGATATATAATTCAAATCGAAATGATTTCGTCGGCATGGGCAGAATATAGCACTATGAGTGAGCACCCGCCAAATCATCGCGAATCTACTGTGCTGACAATAACCTACTTGTAGCTACGCGGGCTGTCGAAGCCCGCTCAACACCATCGTTCCGCATTTAAGCGCGTGTTAAATGTAAAAAAGGAGAAACATCAAATGACAGATCAAAACGCCGCAGAAATTCTCAGAATAATGGTCGGAATGCGAAAAGATATCGGCGAACTATTAATCGAGAACGTATCTCTCCACTCGGCCCTTACCGGGGCGTTTCCTCAATCTTCGTTTGCGTATCTTTATTCTGAATGTTTGGCCTCAGAAAAAGTTCTGCAACTAAAGCGCGAAATCGAGCGGCAGATTGGTGTACTTCTTGAAAAAGCGGATCGGTTGAGCAAAGCCTAGATTCTAAGTCGTCCATCGTGTACCCTTCTTTTGGTTCTTCTATATTATTGATTCTACAGGGGAAGCGAATGAGTTGCGTTAAGTACATACTTCCGAATTTATTAGAAACGCCCGCAACTGAAACAAAACAAACAATGGAGGTCATTTCTACTGGCTTTGCACACTAAACCCCGTCTGCACAATAATTCTCTAACCTGCACAAATACCATACTTTCGCTCGATCTTCGCTCGGCCAAGCTCTAATTTCGAGACAATATGGGGTTCGGATTCATTTCTTTTACCATAGTTTACCATTGACCCTTCAACTGCGGATATGGTAGCGTGCTGAAATAGGGAGTCCCATATGAGCCTACGAAACGAGATATTAAAACGAATTGAGAGAAAAGAAGCTGAAGTCCGCGAGCACGAATACGCTATTCGAGAAGGAAAGGCGTATCTGCAAGGTCTCCAAGAGACCCTGAAACTTATCCCGAAAGACGATACTTTTGGAACCCAAGAAGTCACTCTGCGGCACGGAAGCAATATCGCAAAAGCCCATGAAGCACTGAAGGCCGCTGGGAAACCGCTGCATATCACCGAAATTTTGAAAGCTATTGGACAACCGATAGATAAAAAACATCGCCTCGCACTAGGCGGCAGCATTGCGGCATACGCACGTAAAGACGCGATCTTTACGAAGACTGCGCCGAACACTTTCGGATTGATCGAGTTCGCATGGAAAGTCGATTTGTCGATACTAGACCTGCCGATTGCGACGGAGGAGCAAACGAAATAGAGGTTAAAAAGCATTGAGGGGAAGCTGGACGCGAATCCGAGGCTTCCCCTCAACGATGGTGATGGTCGTTTATGACTCCTAAGACCCCCGACCTGTACTCGGGAGAATCCGGAGAGAACCGGACCATCACCCCTTAGCGGAGGGTTACCCCTAATAGGTAAGGGCGTGGACTTAAAATCCACCGTGTCGGGTAGGCACTTGCGGGTTCGAGTCCCGCGCCCTCCGCCAAATTCTTTGAAGCCGAACTTATAACGCCTTTTGCTTATATTTTCTAGGTTTATTCCAATACGGCGATTTACATTTAGGGCAAACCCTCGGCTCGCCCACAGTGGTATGTCGAGGTACCCATTCATGAGTACAGCGAGTACATTTATACCCTTTTTGTTTGATCGTAACCAATGCCATAATGTTGGTAATATACCACGAAAGGAGATACTGTCAAGGAAACACCTAAAATAATGCTTGACCAATATACACCTCGCTAGTAATATATTTAGTAGGGAAGCGAGGATATCATGGACCTGAGAGAACAGCGCGGAATGGAATTGGCAGCAACCAGAATCATTCGCAAAAAGAAGGGCGTTTGGTTCGTGCCATCGCAATCCGGCGGCGACAAATACCAAGTCAATATCGGGCGAGAGATATCCACGTGCACCTGCCTTGATCATGAAACTCGAAAGGTCAAGTGCAAGCATATTTATGCCGCGACATTCGTCATGCTGCGCGAACAAAATTCCGATGGGAGTGTCACGGTCACTAAAACTCTGACTGTCACGGAAGAAAAGCACACTTACCCACAAAACTGGTCTGCCTATAACGAAGCTCAAACCCATGAACAAGACAAATTCCAAGTCTTGCTCGCCGATCTGTGCGCTGGCCTTACGACTACTCAACCTAAGACTGGACGCCCGCGACTGCCCCTTTCCGATGCCGTTTTCAATATCGTGTTCAAAGTCTATTCCACCGTTTCGCAGCGTCGTTTCATGAGCGACTTGAGAGAAGCACATGAGCGTGGATACATTTCCAAAGTTCCGCATTTCAACAGCATCTCCAATTACCTTGAGAATCCCGAACTGACCGCCATTCTCCGAACTTTGATTACGCAAAGCAGTCTGCCCCTGAAATCGGTTGAGACAGACTTCGCCGCTGATTCTTCCGGATTCACGACTAGCCGTTTTACGCGCTGGTTTGATGTCAAGTACGGCGTCGTTAAACAAAAGCAAGATTGGGTTAAGTGCCATCTCATGTGCGGAGTCAAAACTAATATCGTGACCGCTGTTGAAATTCACGGACAGTGGGCGAGCGATATCAAGTTGTTGCCGGATTTGGTCAACGCTACCGCTGAAAATTTTCAAATCTCCGAAGTCTCGGCTGATAAGGGATATGCTTCGCGGAAAAATGTTAACGCGATTGTTGAGAAGGGCGCTACACCGTTTATTTCGTTTCCGTCCCATCATCAAGGATACGGCGGCGGCGCTTGGACAAAAATGTTCCATTACTTTCAGTTCCGCCGTGACGAATTCTTGCAGCACTACCACAAACGATCTAATGTCGAATCCACCTTTAGCATGATGAAGCGCAAGTTCGGCGACAATCTGCGGAGTAAGACAGACGTTGCGATGGTCAACGAAACGCTTTGCAAAATCCTCGCTCATAATCTTGTCGTACTCATTCACGAAACCCACGAACTGGGAATTGACCCCGTGTTCTGGACTGCCGCGTGAAATACCCTCCGAATGACCTATTACGATTTCTCATCTCCCAGATGTTTCGTCAGAAGATTCCAACACCCAAACTGTGTTTTTTGACCTTCGGGTACAGCGACGCCCGACATCACTTGTATATTGTGGTTAGAATCGATAATTGCTACAGGCACAGAAAATTTATGACTCGGTTTCCATCCCGGATGGACTAGTGGCGGCCCTTGTGACGGAAGTTTTGTAGCAAGAGTCGTGCCGATGAATTCTGGGTCTGTGCACGTAAATATGATTGGACTTGAATTCGGATGTTTCTTTACCCAATCAGGGCCGTGTTCAACCGTGATCTTAGTACGCAATACTCCATCAACACGCGTAACTTCCCAATTTTCGGCGAATACACCATCCCGACATACAATTGAAACACTGTAATGCTGACGATTCGGGTCTATCGGGGACCATTGAAAGCTTTCAACTGGACTTGCTGGTCCGGCTTCTGCAAAATGGAAACTCTTTTGCGATTCTCCGCCTGCAATGCCGACCGGGGGAAAGGGCCACTTAGGATTAGCTACCAGCCATTCGTGCTCGATATTCTTACGATCTTTATCATAAAAATGAACATCGCAGTTATATGCAGGATTCGGGCCATAGTGTCGGAGCATCATTATCCATATCGGCGAATTGTTATCTCCGAGCGGCGCGCCAAAAACAAATAGGAAGCTAGGGGTTGACGAGACGCTCTCAATAGATTTCTCTTCAATACGCTGACTCGTGGATTTCTCCCGTTTAGCAGTTAATCGAAAAGCCCCGATCAAACCGACGCTGGCAAGATCGCACACTAAAAAAGCGATAATGAGGCGTGTGTAGAGTGGCTGCGTCGAAAATACTGACCATGCAATTACTTTCCCGCAAATCCACGCTGCGGATGCTACGAAACACCAACGTGCTGCCGTATACTCCTTAAACTCATCGGCTAACAAAGTGAGCCCCACGCCAATGAGAATCGGCACACCAAAACCCACCAACCACTCATTAAAAAGGAAATCCAGCATAGTGAAGATATTATGAAGTTTACTTTATCGCAGCAAGACGATTTAAAATTGCCGCTTTTCCTGCACAAAAACCCCTCAACCTGCCCAAAAACTCGGCTCGTGGGCACGGTTCCTGTGCAAAGCCATTTCTACTCGATACAAAATTGCAAGGTCCTTCACAACCCAATTACGCCTGGTTTCGTAAGGCTCGGTGGACGAAGAAAGGCGCGGGCAGGATGCCCACGCCTCGAATTACAGGCAGAGAATCCGCGCGTAAAACCTTTAGTACCTGTCACTTTTTGAGACAAAACTTTGCGCGCACGGTCCTGGAACCTCGCAACTTTTGGGGTGGATTCGTGTTCGAATTGTAGAGGGGAACGGCCACCTAGAAGGCCGCCCTTGTTCTTCGAATACGAAATCATAGGAGCGGACCATGCGTATTGATCGGTGTGTTCGGGCTTTCTTCGCAATATTACCTTTGGTGTTGTTGGCTAGTTGCGGCGGCGGAGCGGGATCTTCGTCGTCAACTGGCAGCGGGAGCGGGGCGCAGACTGCGTCGGTTTATACCGTGGCTACCGATGCGCCGTTGCCCAGCGTGATTTCCTGCCAGATTACGGTGACGGGCGTGACTGTGCACAACAGCGTCACGAACACTGACGTGAGCGTTTTTTCTGGCTCGCAGGTGATTGATTTTGCGCAGTTGAGCGGCTTGCATCAATTGATGGATCTCAACGCGGTGCCGACGGGAACTTATACTTCGGCGACGGTGACGATTTCGAATCCGGTGATTGGATATATCAATGTTCCGGGGGGCGGCGGGGAACCGACGATTCAGACTGTGAACGGGACGCTGGGCATGGGCTCGGTGATGGTTACGTTCGCCAATCCGTTCGTGCTGAACGCAGCGGACTTGGTCGGACTACGAATGGAATTTGATTTGCGGCAATCGCTGGCGACAGATAGCAACGGCAATATCACCGGCGCGGTAAATCCTGTATTCGAGATGGCGCTGCGCGATGCAACCGACTCGGCAGTGACGATTGACGATTTCCTTACGGGATATATTGGCGCATCCGGCAACGGCAATTTTGTCGTGCAGGGGCCGCACGGGCGGCAGTGGACGGTTGAGACGAACGACAACACGATGTTCGACGATTCGGATGTTTCGATGAGTTCGTACACGACGAACACGATTCTGGGGATTACGGGCACGCTTGATCCAGTGTCGAAGGATATCGTGGCGAGCGAGATTCAGGTGGTGTCGAACAGCGGCTTCTACTTCGGCGGGCTGCTTACGTTCGTCAATCCCGCGACGGGGCCGGCGACATCGGCTGACGTGTATGTGCGCGACGAGCTGCCTTCGGTGAATGGCATTTCGCCGGGCGACATCACGACGCTGGGGTTGAACGGTAGCGAAGTTTACAGAATCGGGCATATCAATCTGCCGTTGACGACGCTGCTCTTCAATAATTCGGCGCTGGCGGCGGGGCAGCGAGTGGGAGTTGGCGGCACGCTCGATACTTCGAGTGGGACGCCGCAACTGACGGTGAAGCGCGTGGTGCTGCGGCGTCAGGGACAGGCGGGCACGTTGGCCGGGAACGTCGTGGTGAATAACGGGAACAACGGCAGCTTCCAATTGACTGACAATTGGACGGCTGGCGTGCTGTTGCCGGCGCCGTTGACGGTGCTGACGACGAATGAAACGAACTTCATTAATCTGAGCGGGCTCTCGGCACTGCAGGGAGCAGCGACGACTACGCGACTGCGCGTGGTTGGATTCGTCATCGTTGATCCGGCGATGAGTCCAGCGGCGCCGGTGCTGGTGGCGCGGTCGGTGGAGCAATTGCCGGCGGATTAGTGGAGCGGAGTTAATAACTCGCGGCAAGTGGATGCCGCTGTCCCGCGAAGAGTGATTCGCGGGGCAGCGGCTTTTTCAGGTTAAAACCAATAACAAAAATCATGAGTGATTACGTTTATTTGCTCTATCACATTCGGAACGAAGGCGAACTTCTTCTCGTGGGAGCCTATCGATCAGAGAAAGACGCAAAAGCTGCCATCGAGCGGCTGAAGGATAAGCCTGGCTTCGCACAGCATCCAAGTGGTTTCGAATATCATGCGTACGAATTAGGCGTGGATATTTGGAGCGAGGGATTCACGGATGATGAGTCAGACACGCCAACCGAATCTCAGAAGAAGCCAAACTGACCTTCAGCCTGCGATTTGAGGATTCAGGCCACTGCAGGCGCAGCCCTTCGAAGGCTCAGGGTAAACAAGCGGCGCCCCTACTAACGACAAATTATTCGCGGCGGGTCGCGATGATTTTGTGGCCGTCAACTTTGATTTCGATGGCGATGGGAGGGCGCAGCGCTGTGCCGTGGACGACGGCGCCGCGAACGACTGTGTTGTCGCTGGTAGGCCCGTACTTCAGGAGATCGAAGACGCTGTAATCGCAGGGATCGCCGATGACCGGATGGTCGCTCTTAAAATTGTAGGTGCTTTCGAGGCGCTCGAGATCGGTGACGTACTCGAGGTGGCATCCGCCGAAGGGCTCGCGCAGGGAGAAGCCCCAGTAGCCGCCGCGCGGGAGATGAACGACGAGCGCGGGGACGGTGAGAGTGGTGTCAGGGTCAACGAAATCGAAGCGCTTCGAGGACCAGGGCTTGGCGAGTTCGTCGGTGGTGGCGATTTCGCCGGGCGCAACGGGGATGGCTGCGGCGACTGGCGGCGCGGCGGAATTGGTGGCGTCGGATGGGGCAGACGCGGCCATTGGGGGCTTGCCGGGATGGCGCGAATATATCCAAACGGTAATGCCGATTAGGAAAGCTAATGTTCCGACGAAGCCGAGAATGGCGTGCGGCTGAAGCAGGGTGGCTAGCACTCCGCTTGGGCGCCCGGACGATTGGGACGCGCGATTTGGTACGCCGGGAATATGCGGCTGCGCCGGCTTAAACGGGTCGAGCTTTGGGCTCTGCTCTGTCATGGATGCTCCGGATGCAGAACTCAAGCTTGGGGAAGGAAAACGAAAAATTCAAGATGACGAGTCGGGTGGGGGGTTACGCTTTCGCATGCGAATTTCGGTGCCGCCGCGATCGAAGGAAACTTCGTCCATTAGCTGATTGATGAGGTAGATTCCGCGGCCGTGGTCGGCGAAGATGTTCTGGCCCATGAGGGGATCTTTCACTTCGGTGGGCTTGAAGCCGGGGCCTTCGTCGCGGACGATGATTAGCAGGCCGTGATCTTTGTCGCAGCCCATGCAGACTTGGACGACTTTGGAGGGATCGCCCTTGCAGCCGTGAATCATGGCATTCGAAATGGCTTCGCGCAGGGCGACTTCGACTTCCCACTCTTTACCGACGGCGCAACCCATGTTTTTCACGGCGTCCATCGCCCAGGCGACCACGGGATTGATGGTGGCGACGTCGGCGGGGCCTGAGAAGCTCAGGCTCATGAGCATGTCCTCGTCAAATTCGCAAGACGGATTGGGATCGGATTCGGAAGTCATCTCAAAATCCATTCTAGGCTGAGTGAATCACGGAGGCAAGAAGGGGCGACCGTGGGTTGTGTGCGTGGTTCGGCGGAGCGGGCCGAAGATTCCGGTCCGGTGATCATGGATGGGTCAAGCGGGCGTTGAGAGCTGGACTGAATGATGGGAGATGTATTCATTCAGATTTGCGATGCAGAGGAGCAGTTCGAGGATGCGGCTTTTCTGCGCGAGGTCGTGCTTGGCAGCGACTTCAGAGAGCGCGTTGAGGGTGATGTGGGCATCGGCGAGCAGCCAGTCCAGGGTGGCGCGGTCAATCGTTTCGCCGCTGTGGCAGCGGTCGAGAGCGAAGTCGGCGCGCGTGAACGATTGATCGAGAAAGTGATCGAGGCAGAGCGCTTCGGCAACGAGTGCCGGCGGCACCTGCTCTTCACATTTTTCAATGCGGCAGCTTCTGGGGGCAGCCGTCGCCATGAGACATCCTTCAGCTGGGCGCTAGGATCTCGCCAAGCCGAGGCAAACTTATCATATTTTCGGGTGCGCGGGGACGTTGTGCCGCGCTAAAGCTATTTTTTCAGTTACGTGCTAGTTATGTTTCGTTCGTCGTTGATTTTTGGCGCGCCATTGAAAAGCCTCACGTCTCGTCCCGACTGAGTCGGGGCGCCCTTAGATGCTCAGGGCAAAGGGACGTGAACTCCATTTAATCGATGCGGATCGAGCCGGAGCTGGTGTGCAATTCGATCAGCGGGCCGCCGCCGTTTACTTTGCCGCGCAGCTCGTGCGGATTGATGGTGCCAGACATCACGATTTCGCGGTCGCTGTGAATCGAGCCGGAACTTGTTGCGGCCTCGAGTTCGAATGCCGCGGCGCTTGGAAGCTTGATGGCAACGTCGCCGGAGCCTGTATGCAACTTCCACGGGCCGGTTGGCTCGCCTTCGGCGTGAATATTGCCGCTGCCGGTTCTGACGCGCGCGCCACTCTTGATGTGATCGAGAGTGACTTCGCCGGAACCGGTCGAGACGTCGACGTCGCCCGCGGCTGCCTGTTCGAGCTTCACATCGCCGCTGCCCGTTGACGCGACGAGAGAGCCTGCGATGCCGGTCGCCTGGAGGCCGCCGCTGCCGGTGGAAATTCGCGCGCTGCCGCGAACGTTCTGCACGTCTACGTCGCCCGAGCCAGTGTTGGCGCGAATGTCGCTGCCGATATCGTGAACGTGCAGGCCGCCGGAACCGCTGCTGGTTTCGACGGGGCCGGCGATGCCATCAATTTTTTCGTCGCCAGAGCCGGAGGTGGAGTGCAGCTTGGTTTCTTTCGGGGTGATGATTTCGTAGCTGATGGAAACGTGGCGAAGCAGGTCGTGATCTTCTACGTGGCCGATGCGAATGGTGTTGCCGTCCTGTTGGATCGGCGGATTTTTCTCGATGGCTTCGATTTGCGAGCTGTTGCTGCCGAAGTGCCAGTCATTGGCCTTGATCTTGGCGTGAATCTCGACGCTTCCGGCGTTGCCGGGGCGCACGGTGATGTCGCCTGAGCCCGTTTGCACATCTAGGTCGACTGGGCCCGAAACGGTGAGCGTTCGATCGAAATGTCCTTCGTCCGCGGCGATGGCGGGATGCGCCGCGAATGCAGAGACTGCGGCGATTGCCGAGATGACAAGCGCGGCCCGGGACCAACGCAAGCTAGTTCTCATGTTTCGCTCCTTCGGAATGGGATGTGTCTTGCCCCACGATAGGTACGCAATGCCGGCCCGATATGTTCAGACGCGAGGAGTGAAGGGAGGTGAGCGATAGAACCGTTCAGTCGAGTACAGATTGCGACGTATCTCGAAGTGTTTTTGGCAGAATGTGAATGTCCGCACCCATCAACGCGACGCCGCACCAGCGCGGCCTACGTGGTCTTCATCTTGTTCATGGTCGGGAAGATCATTGTATAGCTTGAGATTGAGCGTACGTTTAATTTGCGTGCGGTATTTAGCCCACGCCAAACCCCCGAGAAATACTACGAGGGTCACCCCAAAATACGCAATCAAAGCTTTATAGTCGCCCATCTTCATTCCCCTTTCATCTTCTCAAATACGATCCCCATGAGTAGACACGTGATACAAGCACTGCCTACAATGAGAATGAATGGAAGGGAGAGATCGCCTTTGGCATTTCGAGACGCCTCCAGCGGGTAAAAAATTAGCAATAGCACCGCTGCCTCGCGGAAAAATTCACCTAACATCTCCAACACGCCCTTCGGACGACGCTTCGACGCCACCGACGTTCCCCTATTTAGGCTTACGTACAGTGGCGTGATTTGTACTCTAACACCCTCAGACTGTAAAGTCTTATCTGAGTGACAGACTCTACTTCCATTTAGACGCGGTCAATGTGACTTTCGGTTCGATTTGCCAGCAAGTACAAGTGTTTCAAAACGAATCACTGGGCTAGATGCGAGAGAACTTCAGCGGAGTTTAGGCGGTGGCGCCGTGGCATTTTTTGTATTTTTTGCCTGAGCCGCAGGGGCAGGGGTCGTTGCGGCCGACTTTGGCGCCGGCGCGGACGGGCTTGGGGGCTTCGGCCTGCGCGGGCCCGGCTTGATATTGGAGATTTTGCTGGGTGCGTTGCTGGCGGCGCTCGATGCGCTGCTGAATTTCGAGTTGTTTCGGGCGCGGGCTGGCATCCGCGGGGCCGGCGGCTGGATTTGCGGGGCGCTCGCCTTCGGCGGGACGAACCAGAAATAGGAAACGCACGGCTTCGGTATCAATTCGCGCCATCATGTCTTCAAACAGTGTGAAGGCTTCCTTCTTGAATTCGACGAGCGGATCTTTTTGGCCGTAGCCGCGCAGGCCGATGCCTTCTTTCAGGTGGTCGAGGGTGAGGAGATGGTCTTTCCACTGGCCATCCACGATATCGAGGAGGATGCGACGTTCGAGCCAGCGCATCACGGGCGCGCCAAAGAGTTTTTCCTTGTCCTCGTAATGCTGGATTACTTTTTCGACCAGCGCATCGCCGATCTGATCGTGATTCAGGGAGCCGAGATCGAGGCCTGCGGTCTTCAGGTCAATTCCGAATTGGTTGAGAACTTCATTTGAGAATTGCGTTGTGTTCCACTGGCCGGGATGCTGCTCGCGCGGGCAGAACGTGTCCACGAGATCGAGCGCGATTTCTTCGGCGCGTTCGATGACGAATGTCTTTTGGTCGGCGCCCTCCAGGACGCCGCGGCGCAGCGAGTAAATTGTTTCGCGCTGCTTGTTCATTACGTCGTCGTATTCGAGAAGGTGCTTGCGGGCTTCGAAATTTTGGGCTTCGACGGCTTTCTGTGCGTTCTCGATGCGCTTGCTGATGAGCTTGGACTCGATGGGAACGCCTTCCGTCATTCCCAGCCAGTGCATCATGGCCTTTACTTTTTCCCCGCCGAAGATGCGCAAGAGATCGTCTTCGAGCGAGAGGAAAAATCGTGAAGAGCCAGGATCGCCCTGGCGGCCGGCGCGGCCGCGAAGTTGATTGTCAATGCGGCGAGCCTCGTGACGCTCGGTGCCGAGGATGTGCAGGCCGCCCATGGCGATTACTTCATCGTGCTCGGCACGGCACTGATCGGCGAATTGATCGTGAACAGGCTTCCACTGATCGAGCGGCACCTGAAAGATTTTGCCTTCCTGCTGGAACAGAACCATCGGCACCGTGTGGCTTGCGGGCGCGGCAACATCGGCAACGGCTATTGCGGTGCCGCCGCCGGATGCGTTCGCGGCCGCGTCAGCTTCGCCGGGCGTTTCCGTGTTCGCGCCGTTCGTCGTCGCGCCGATCACCGATCCGACGGGCGCGTAGGGAATCGCCATTTTGTTCTTGAGGAAATGCTCGCGGGTCATCGCCTCGGGATTGCCGCCGAGGAGAATGTCGGTTCCGCGGCCTGCCATGTTGGTTGAAACCGTGACGGCGCCCTTGCGGCCTGCCTGCGAGATGACTTTCGCTTCGCGCTCGTGCTGCTTGGCGTTCAAAACCTGGTGCGGAATGCCGGATTTTTTCAGAAGCTCGGCGATCTTCTCGGATTTTTCGATGGAGATGCTGCCGACGAGGACGGGCTGGCCTTTTTCGTAGTATTGGCGGATGCCGCCTACTTTTGTGCCGTCTTCCTGAATGATGCCGTCAACGGCGGCTTCGAATTTTTCGCGCTCGGTGCGATAGACGACGTCGGGATTCTCGAGGCGAATCAGGGTCTTGTTCGTGGGAATCGCGACGACTTCGAGCTTGTAAATCTTGTCGAATTCCGGCGCTTCGGTTTCGGCGGTTCCGGTCATGCCAGAGAGCTTTTTGTACATGCGAAAATAATTCTGGAAAGTGATGGTGGCGAGAGTCTGGTTCTCGCGCTCGATCTTGACGTTTTCTTTGGCTTCGACGGCTTGATGCAACCCATCCGACCAGCGTCGGCCGGGCATCTGGCGGCCGGTAAATTCGTCCACGATGACGACTTCGCCGTCTTTCACGACGTAATCAACGTCCTTCTCGTAGAGCGTATGGGCGCGAAGAGCCTGATACACGTGGTGAATTGCCTCGATATTTTCAGGATCGTAGAGATTGCCGAGGCTTAGCAAGCGCTCGCATTTTGAAACGCCCTCTTCGGTGAGCGTTGCTGTGCGCAGCTTTTCGTCGACGGTGTAGTCGATGTCGAGAATCAGCTTGGGGATAATTTTGTCGATGCGATAATACTTGTCGGTGGATTCTTCCGCCGGGCCGGAAATGATGAGCGGCGTGCGCGCTTCGTCAATCAAGATCGAGTCCACTTCGTCAACGATGCAGAATTGATGGCCGCGCTGGACGCAATCCTTGAGATCGTACTTCATGTTGTCGCGCAGATAGTCGAAGCCGAGCTCGTTGTTCGTGCCGAAGGTGATGTCGGCGGCGTAGGCGGCGCGGCGCTGGTTGTCATCGAGATCGTGAACGATCACGCCGACGGTGAGGCCGAGGAGCTTGTAGATGGGGCTCATCCATTCGGCATCGCGGCGGGCGAGATAATCGTTGACGGTGACGATGTGAACGCCGCGGCCGGCCAGCGCATTGAGATAGGCGGGCAGAGTAGCGACGAGCGTCTTGCCTTCACCCGTTTTCATCTCGGCGATTTTTCCCTGATGAAGGACGATGCCGCCGATGAGCTGCACGTCGAAGTGGCGCATATTGAGCGTGCGGCGTCCGGCCTCGCGCACGAGAGCAAATGCGGGAATCATGGCGGGCTCAACGGCCGCTTGGAGCTGATCTTTGTAATCTTTGGCGGTGGGATCGGCGTGTTCGAGGCGTTTGGCGATCTGGGCTTTGAGGGCACCGGTGCGCGCGGGGAATTCCGCGTCGGCAAGAGCCATCATTTCAGGCTCGAGTGCATTGATCGCCGCGATGGTCGGGGCGATGCGCTTGACGTCGCGCTCGTGCTTGGTGCCGATGAAGCGCGCGACTACGCTATTAATTACGCGTTCGATGTCCATACAGAATATTGGATGCCGCGAGCGGGCGGTTGATTCCGCTGCCGCGTGGCGTGACCCCGGATCTCGATTATGAGCGAAAGCGGCGCCGACGAGCGTGAGCGCTCGCCGAATTCCGCAATGCGCAACAATTCATTGTAGCGTGTGAGCGGCATTTGGCGCAAAGCGGAGGTGAGATTCGGTGCGCGCGGCGCTAGCTTGCTGCATCGGTTCGCGCGTTCTATGATGGTTGCGCGAGGACAAAATGGCTGATAAGGCGCCGATACCTGGAGTGAAGAATCTTATTGCTGTTGCTAGCGGCAAGGGCGGCGTGGGGAAGACGACCGTTGCTGTGAATCTGGCGATTGCGCTGCAGCGGACTGGCTCGAAAGTGGGGCTGCTCGATGCCGATGTCTACGGGCCGAATGTGCCGGTGATGCTGGGGACCACGGAGCAGCCGCGCGCGGTGGACGAGCGGACGATCATTCCCGTTGAAGCGTACGGCGTGAAAATGATTTCGATGGGGCTGCTGAATCCGGGCGATAAGCCGCTGATTTGGCGCGGGCCGATGCTACACAGCGTGATTCAGCAATTTTTGCGCAGCGTGCAGTGGGGCGAGCTTGATTATCTTGTGGTGGATTTGCCGCCGGGGACTGGCGATGTGCAATTGACGCTGATTCAATCGGTGGCGGTGACGGGCGCGTTGATTGTGACGACGCCTTCGATTGTGGCGCTGGCCGATGTGCGCAAGGCGATTGAAATGTTCCGGCAGGTGAATGTGGAAATTCTCGGCGTGGTCGAGAATATGAGCTATTTCAATTGCCCGCATTGCAAGGAACGGATTGACGTCTTTGGGCACGGTGAGGGCGCGCATTTGGCGAAGGCGTTTGGCGTGCCGTTGCTCGGCGAAATTGAGATTGAGCCGCAGATACGCATCGGCGGAGATACGGGGAAGCCGGTGGCGTCGCTTGGCGAGGATGCGCCGGGGGCGCCAAGTATTTATGCGATGGCGCGAAATGTGGCGGAGCGGGCTGCGATGGTGAGCAAGACTTCGACTGGGTCAGTTGTGCAGATTCTGTAGTTCGCGTTTCTTCCGAACCTAAGAGAAAAACCTGTCGGCCCTCCCGGCTGGGCCGGGACGCACAAGTCGCGCGGAAGGCCGGCGCTACAAGTGCCGGGCGGCGTGTGGGCCGCACCGATTTTCGTCCGGCTTTGCGGCGCGTGAAATGCGGTACGGCGCTACACGCGATGAGGGCAAGTATGCTAATTTGCGTGTTTAACTTCAGTGCGCTGGAATTTGCAGGTGTGAGCGGCGGCGCGTCAGAGGAGCAGGGAATTGATTCGCGCGTATCTTGGGCGGACGCCCGCCATCGCTCGATCCGCATACATTGATGAAGCCGCCGTGGTAATTGGCGATGTCGCGATTGGCGAAGACGCGAGCGTGTGGCCGGGCGTGGTGATTCGCGGCGATGTGAACTGGATCCGCATCGGCGCGCGGACGAATATTCAGGATGGCTCGGTGCTGCACGTGATGCGCGACGAGTATCCACTGGTGCTTGGCGACAATGTGACTGTGGGGCACGGCGTGATTTTGCACGGATGCACGATTGAATCGCGGTGCTTGATTGGGATGGGCTCGATCATTTTGAATGGCGCGAAAATTGGCACGGGAAGCATTGTTGCCGCGGGGACGCTTGTGCCTGAGCAGACGATTGTGGCGCCGGGGAGTTTGTTTATGGGGCACCCGGGGAAGTTTCGGCGGGCCCTGACTCCGGAAGATCAGTCGTCGATTGATGGGTACGCCGAGCGATATGTAGGATACAAGGAGACGTACAAATCGAGCGGCGGTTGAAGTTGATGTCGTAGGGGCGCTGGTGCGCCCTTTTTGCTCATATGAAATTTCAAGCCATCAAAGGAACGCGGGATATTCTGCCGCCAGATTCGGCGCTGTGGAATCGCGTGGAGCAGACGGCGCGCGAAGTGTTTGGCACGTATGGCTACAACGAGATCCGTACGCCGATTTTCGAGCACACGGAATTATTCGCGCGCTCGATCGGCGTGGACACGGACGTGGTCTCAAAAGAGATGTACACCTTTGAAAGTTACGACAACATCCGTATTGGGCACCCACAGGAAATGCGCGACATTGTCAGGGCCAACGAAGCGATAAAGGAAGCGTGGCAGACGGGTCGTATTCCGCGAGATCCGAGCAACGAGATCGCAGTTGAAGATTTGCACACCACCTTTGGCAGAATCGCCGAGGAGGGTGCTCCAGCCCTGCTCCGTTTCTTGTTCGAACTTCATCAGCTAGATTTTGGACAATCGCTTACGTTAAGGCCCGAGGCGACGGCGAGTGTGTGCCGTGCTTATATCGAGCATGGGATGCATACGCTGCCGGGGAACGTGAAGCTCTACAATATTGGGCCGATGTTCCGGCGCGAAAGGCCGCAGAAGGGGCGTTACCGGCAGTTCTTTCAGATTGACGCGGAAGTGCTTGGGCAGTCGGATGCGCCGGCGATTGATGCTGAAGTGATCGAGATGTTGCTGGTGTTTTTCGAGCGCGTGGGATTGAAGGGCGCGACGCTCTCGATAAATTCGATTGGCGATAAGAATTGCCGGCCGCAATATGTCGAACTGCTGCGCGAAGAATTGCGCAAAGTGAAAGACAAGCTCGGTGCGGACAGCCAGCGACGAATCGAGACGAATCCGCTGCGTGTGCTCGATTCGAAGATGCCGGAAGAGCAGCCAATCATCGAAACGCTCCCGCACATCGGGGACCATCTTTGCGACGATTGCCGCGCGCATTTCGCGAAGCTGCAGGCGGAGTTGAAGCTGCGCGAGATTTCGTACGAAATTAATTGGCGGCTGGTGCGTGGGCTCGACTACTACATGCGGACGACGTTTGAGATTGTTGCGCCGGGACTCGGCTCGCAGAATGCGGTTTGCGGCGGTGGACGGTATGATGGACTCGTTGAATTGCTGGGCGGGCCGCCGACGAAAGGCATCGGATTCGCGATCGGCACGGATCGCTTGATTTTGTCGCTGCAGGAGGCGGCGAAAGAAGCCGCGCCGGGGACTGCTGCAGGCGGGCTCGACGTCTTCATCGCGTGGATGGGAGAAAAATCGTATGCGCCTGCTGTGCAGCTTGCACGGCAATTGCGCGACGCGGGGTACGCTGTGGAATTGCCGCCGGAAGAAATGAAGTTCAAGAAGTCCGTAGGCTTGGCGGACAAGCTCGGCGCGAAATACGCGCTGATCATCGGCGAAGATGAAGTTGCATCGAAGCAATATTCGCTGAAGCGTCTCGCGGACGGGCAGCAAAATAAATATTCGATGGCCGACCTGCTGCAACACTTGCACGCATCGCGAAGGACAACCTGACACGTATATGCTCGATTCACTGGGAAATCTGAAACGAACACTTTACTGCGGGGAATTGCGCGCGAGCGACGCGGATAAAGAAGTTGTGCTGATGGGTTGGGTTCACCGGCGGCGCGATCTTGGACAGCTTATCTTTATCGATTTACGCGACCGGGAGGGCATCGCCCAGATTGTGTTCAACAAGGAGCAGAATCCGGCGGCGCATGCGAAGGCCGAGGAGCTGCGCAGCGAATACGTGGTGGCGGTGAAGGGCCGCGTGCTGAAGCGCGGGAAATCGAATCCGGAAATATCGACCGGAGATGTGGAAGTCGCCGCGAGCGAATTGTTCTTGCTGAACAATGCGAAGACGCCGCCGTTCGTTATCGAAGATGAGGTGACCGCGAGCGAAGAGACGCGGCTGCGTTACCGCTATCTCGATTTACGACGGCCGAAGCCGCACAAGAATCTCGCGCTGCGTCATCGCGTGCTACTGGAGATTCGCAAGGCGCTCGACGCGCTCGGCTTCTACGAAGTGGAAACGCCGATGCTGACGCGCTCGACGCCCGAGGGCGCGCGCGATTATTTGGTTCCGAGCCGCGTTCATCACGGGCAATTCTACGCGCTGCCGCAGTCGCCGCAGATTTTCAAGCAAATCCTGATGATCTCGGCTCTCGACAGGTATTTTCAGATCGTGAAATGTTTCCGCGACGAAGATTTGCGCGCGGACCGGCAGCCGGAATTCACGCAGCTCGATCTGGAAATGTCGTTTCCGCGGCAGCAGGACATTTTCGAGACGATCGAGCATGTGATGACGCGCGCGTGCGCGGTGATCGGCGTGAATGTGAAGGGGCCGTTCCGGCATCTCGATTATCACGAAGCACTGCGGCGTTATGGCTCGGACAAGCCAGATTTGCGATTCGGAATGGAATTGCACAACGTGACGCCGTTTTTTGAATCAGCTCGCGAGACTTTTCACTTTGAAGGGAACGTGCAGGCTATTGTCGCGCCTGGCGCTGCGGCATTCTCGCGCAAGCAGCTTGACGAGCTTTCGGAATATGCGAAATCTGCGGGCGCGAAGGCTGTGTATACGGTGAAAGTCACGGCGGAAGGCGTGTCGTCATCTCTCGAGAAGACACTTAGCGCGGAAAAGTTGAAACAGCTGGCGGCTGCCGTCGGCGCAAAGCCCGGCGATCTGATCGTTGCGGCCACCGCGAAAGAGCAAATTCCGCATAGTGATACTTCGCTCGGCGTCGCCGGGCAATTGCGGCTTCATCTCGGCGACAAACTGAATTTGATCGATCGCACTCGCTGGGAATTTCTGTGGATTACCGGATTCGCACTGTTTGAATGGAGCGAGACGGACAAGCGTTGGGTGAGCGCGCAGCATCCGTTCACGGGAATTGTGGAACAAGATCTCGACAAGCTTGAGACCGCGCCGTGGGAATGCCGGTCGAAGGGCTACGATCTCGTGCTGAATGGCGTCGAGCTTGGGTCGGGTAGCATTCGAATTCACCGGCAGGATATTCAAGAGCGCATGTTCAAGGCGCTGGGGCTGACGCCTGAGCAGCAGCGGCAGCGGTTTGGATTTTTTCTCGATGCGCTGACTTACGGCACGCCGCCGCATGGCGGAATTGCGCTGGGGCTCGACCGGGTGGTGACGCTGCTGGCGGGCGAGAAGTCCATACGCGAAGTTATCGCGTTTCCGAAAACAACAGCGGCGCAGGATTTGATGGCCGATTCGCCGAGCGCAGTGGATACCGCGCAATTGGATGATTTAGGAATTCGCCTCAAATGAAGTTGTGCAAGTAGGCCAAATCTAAATGAGCAGAATCCGCATACTGCCCGAGAACGTCGCGAACAAGATCGCGGCTGGCGAAGTTGTCGAGCGGCCAGCTTCCGTGGTGAAAGAGCTGCTCGAGAATGCGCTGGACGCGGACGCACGCTCGATCAAAATCGAAGTCGAATCTGGCGGCAAGCGGCTGATCCGCGTCACCGACGACGGCTGCGGAATGAATCACGATGATGCGCTGCTGGCGTTCGAGCGGCACGCCACGTCGAAGCTGCGCACGGCCGACGATCTGCTCTCGATTGCCACGCTCGGATTTCGCGGCGAGGCGCTGCCATCGATTGCCGCGGTGTCGCGGCTCCTGCTTGAAACGCGCGCGGCACAAGATGAGCAGGGAACGCGCGTTGAATTTGCCGGCGGCAAATTGATCGGAGTGAAGCCAGCGGGTCTGCCCACGGGAACATCCATCTCCGTCGGCGACGTCTTTTACAGCGTGCCGGCGCGGCGAAAATTCTTGAAATCGGATACGACGGAGCTCGGCCACATCGCATCACTCGTCACGCATTACGCGCTCGCGCATCCCGAAACGCATTTCGTCCTCAAGACGCCGACGCAGGAAATTCTGAACGCCACGCCGGTGGAGAAGCTGGCGGAGCGTGTTTATCAAGTGTTCGGGCGGCAGTCGCTCGGCGAATTAGTGGAGATTCCGGCGGCGGAAGGCCCGATGCGCGCGGCCATCATCGAACAGGAGATGGAACCGGGCGAGGAATCGGCCCGAATTCGCGTTACGGGCTTTGTGTCGCGTCCGGAAGTTCATCGCACGAATCGAAATGGCATCTATGTTTTCGTCAACCGGCGGCTCGTGCGCGACCGGCTGATCCTTCACGCGATCGGCGATGCGTATCGCAATATTATTCCGCCGGGCGTTTTCCCCGTGGTGCTGTTGTTTATCGAGCTGCCGTATCCGGAAGTGGACGTCAACGTTCATCCGTCGAAAATTGAAGTGCGCTTCCGCCACGCGCAATTCGTTCACGATTTCACGCGCGATGCGGTGAAGCATGCGCTTTCGAATGCGCGCTCGATTCCAGCATTCACAGCGGCGCGGGCTGCTGCCGCGGCGGTGGGCGGAAATGGCGCGGAGCAAAATTATTCGGTGACACCGGGCGAAGGCGCGGGAGGCAGCGCAGGATCGGTGCCGATCGGACCGCCGCGCGCGATCATTCCGCCGATGCCAGATCTTGGCGGGCTTGCCGCGACGCCGGGCGCGTATTCGGACGGATTCGAATTGAGCGGCGAGCCGCAACAACCGATTGCCCAGCGGCTGCAATTTGGATCGGAGAACGCAATCGAATTTCCGCTGGCGACGGCCGCAGCCTATGCTGCGTCGAGCGCGGCTGGCGCAGCTGCTGCTGTGGCGCCGGCGATCGAGCACGCGGAATCGCCGGGCGCGCTTCCGCGGCCTGAAGATATCGCGGATTTGAAGCCGCTTGGCCAGGTGAACAATAGTTTCATCGTCGCGGTCAATTCCGAAGGGCTTTGGATCATCGACCAGCACGTCGCGCACGAGCGAATTCTTTTCGAGCAGCATCTCCTGGCGCGGCGCGAAGGAGAACTTGGCGGGCAGCGGATGCTGGTGCCGATGATGGTCGAGCTGACGCCGCGGCAACTCGTGATTTTCGAACAGATCGGCGAAGAACTTCGCGCGAATGGATTCGAAGCCGAGCTGATGGGCCCGCGGACGGTAGCGATTCACGCGGCGCCCGCGGGAATTGCGGCCTCCGACGCGGAAAAGCTGCTCGCGGAAATTCTGGATGGCATCGCGCACGAGAACCAGGCGATTTCGATTGATTCGCTGCAATCGAAAATCGCGGCCTCAACGTCGTGCCACGCCGCGATCAAAGTGAACACGCCGCTCGATCAGGCCAAGATGGAATGGCTGCTCGCGGAACTTTCGCGCACGAATTATCCGATGAGCTGCCCGCACGGGCGGCCCGTGGTGCTGCGCTATTCGATGCGCGAAATCGAGCGCGCTTTCAAGCGTATCTGAGCGATGACTCTGAACCTGGTTATCGAGTACTTCGACGGGGTATTCTTGGTCCTGCTGGTCGTTTTCGTGTTCCTGCAGCAATTCATCATTTCTCGAGTCAACCGCACGCTGTCGCCGGATCAAAGATTTCCTCGATTTCGTAAGGGCATCCTTCCGTTGATTTATGTTCCTAGTGTCGTTCATCCGAGAAGCGCAATCGCGGGTGATTACCACACTTTGTATCCAAGGACGCGTTTTGTTACTTCTGAATCGTGTGCTGGTGTCAGTGATGCTCTGCGGGATGGCCGGCTTTTGGTTCCTAACGGCACTGCAAATCTGGACGCGGCGCTAAGCTGAATTGATGAAAAGACTCATCATCGCCATTGACGGCCCGGTGGGCTCGGGAAAGAGCACGGTCGCGCGGCGCGTGGCGGAAATGCTCGGCTACGTTTACGTGGACACGGGCGCGATGTACCGAGCGTTGGCGTTGAAGGCACGGCCGAAAGGCATGGTGCTCGACGCCGACGACGATCTCGCGCGCATGGCGGCTGATACGCACATCGATCTGCGCAACGAAAACGGCGCGCAGAGGATTTATCTCGACGGCGTGGACGTGACCGCGGCGATTCGCAGCCCGGAAGTTTCGCAGACGGCGTCGAAGATCGCCGTGATTCCCGGTGTGCGGCGCGTGCTGGTGGCGGAGCAGCGGCGCGTGGGGCAGCTCGGCGGAGTCGTTATGGAAGGGCGCGACATCGGTACGATCGTCTTCCCCGACGCGGATTTGAAAATCTACCTCACGGCGTCGGCGGAAGTGCGCGCGGAGCGGCGTTGGCGCGAGCACCAGCAAAAGGGCGATGCGATCGATCTCGCGCGCACGATTGAAGAGGTGCGCGACCGCGACCGGCGCGATGTTGAGCGCGAAAATTCGCCGCTCAGGCGCGCGGATGATGCGGTGCTCGTTGACAGCACCGCGATGGAAGCCGAAGAAGTGGCACGCCTCATTGTTCTTCTCGCGCAGGAAAAACAAGCCAAGAATTAACCGCCAGCTAGGCGAGCCGCGAAA
>JGI12659J15293_10000075_pt1 | contig 28670 bp, 25 predicted proteins | sample JacPinW_OM2H0_O1_FD_15293 | JGI IMG/M metagenome (IMG submission 15293) | reverse complement strand
GCCGAGGCCAGCCGCCACAACGCTCACCTTCGAACGGCGCGCTGCGGTGGCCGGCAAATGCGCAGCGCCGGAAACCTCGAAGGGCGAATTCAGTGCATTCGCCAACACGGGGATCGCGACCTCATCGGCGAGACCGTGCAGGACGACGGTGCACGCTGTCTCCGGTTTCGGCATGACTTTAATGGTGACCTCGGTCAGCGCCGACAACGTGCCATAAGCGCCCGCCTGCAGTTTGCACATGTCGTAGCCAGTGACGTTCTTGACGACCTTGCCGCCGGCCTTCCAGATTTCACCGAAGCCGTTCACAGCGGAAAAGCCGAGGATATAGTCCCGCGCCGATCCTGCGCGCACACGGCGCGATCCGGCGAGATTGCATGCGATCACGCCGCCAAGCGTCTGCTCGCCCTCGGCGCCAAGAAGAGCGCGCCAGTCAGGCGGCTCGAAAGCCAGTATCTGGCGCTTCTTCGCAAGCTCGGCATTGATCAAGGCAAGCGGCTCGCCCGGCTGCGCGGTCAAGACAAGTTCGGCGGCCTCGTATTCAACAACTCCTGCGAGCCGCGAAACATCGAGGACGTGATCGGTTTTCATCGGTCGGCCGAGCGCGCGCTTCGTGCCGCCTGCGACAATTTCGAGCGTATCCCCCTCGGCGACGACCCAGGAAACCATCTCCGCTATTTGCTTGGCGTCAGACGGTTCAAGCAGCGACACTATCGTCCTCAGAAGCGCGGCAGGTCGGGAAACGCGACCTTGCCCGCATGCACATGCATGCGGCCGAGTTCCGCGCAACGGCAGAGCTGGGGAAACACCTTGCCCGGATTGAGCAGGCTGTCCGAATCGAAGGCGCATTTCAGCCGCTGNTGCTGATTGAGGTCGATCTCGTTGAACATCGTGTCCATGAGATCGCGCTTCTCAATGCCGACGCCATGCTCGCCCGTAAGAACGCCGCCAACGCGAACACAGAGCCGGAGGATCTCCGAGCCAAACTCCTCNGCCCGGTCGAGCTCNCCAGGCTTGTTGGCGTCATAAAGGATCAGCGGATGAAGGTTGCCGTCACCGGCGTGGAAGACGTTGGCCACGCGCAACCCGAAGCGCGCCTCCATCTGTTTCATCTGCTGAAGAACGCGGCCGATCTCTCTGCGCGGGATTGTCCCGTCCATGCAGTAATAGTCCGGGGAGATTCGGCCGACCGCCGGGAAAGCCGCCTTTCGTCCCGCCCAGAACAACAGGCGCTCCGCCTCGGATTGGCTCGTTCGACAGCTCGTCGCTCCGTGACGCTCGGCGATCGTCTCGACTTCCGCCGTTAGATGATCGACTTCCGCCTCGCAGCCGTCGAGTTCGACGATCAGCAACGCTTCACAGTCGAGCGGATAGCCGGCGTGGACGAAGGCTTCGGCCGCGGCGACCGCTGGCCGATCCATGATTTCCATTCCGCCGGGAATGATGCCTCCGCCGATCACATCGGCGACACAATCGCCTGCGCCCTCGACAGTGGAAAAGCCGATAAGAAGCGCGCGCGCCCCCGGCGGTTTCGGCAGGATACGGACGGTGACTTCGGTGACGACGCCCAGCATGCCTTCGGAGCCGACCATGACGCCGAGAAGGTCATAGCCTGCGGCGTCGAAATGCTTGCCGCCGAGGCGCACGATCTCGCCTTCGATCGTCACCATTTCGATACCGATGACGTTGTTGGTCGTGAGCCCGTATTTCAGACAATGAACCCCGCCCGAATTCTCGGCGACATTCCCGCCGATCGTACAGGCGATCTGGCTCGATGGGTCGGGCGCATAGTAAAGGCCCAGACCCTGTACGGCGTGGGTGATGCCAAGATTGGTCACGCCGGGCTGGGCGACGACACAGCGGTTCGCGACATCGACGTCGAGGATCTTGTTGAACTTCCCCATGGCGAGAAGAACGCCGTCAGCAAGCGGCAAAGCGCCTCCCGAGAGCGACGTTCCCGCGCCGCGCGGCACGACCTTGACCTTGTTCGCGGCGCAATAGCGCATCACTTCGACCACCTGCGCCGTCGTTTCCGGAAGCACGGCGACCATCGGCGGCTGGCGATAAGCGGTAAGTCCGTCGCTTTCGAAAGCGCGCAATTCCCTCTCATGATCGATGACGCCCTCGCCCGGGACGATGCGCCGCAGCGCCTTGACGATCTCAGCGCGGCGGCCCAGGACGGCGCGATCGGGTTCAGGCATGGCGATCAAGGCGCGTCTCCAACGGCAAAGACCATTATAGGAACAGATACTGTCGCGCGGCGGCTAAGCAAGTGCTCATTCAGCGCTGATGAGCACGGCGCGGAAGTCATTGACATTGGTCAGCGTTGGCCCGGTGACCACCTGATCGCCGAGTGCGCGGAAGAACCCATGGGCGTCGTTGTCGGCAAGCAAGGTCCGAGCGTTGAGGCCAAGCTGCCTTGCGCGTTCGAGGCTGTCAGGGGTCACGATCGCGCCTGCGACCTCCTCGGCCCCGTCCGTGCCGTCGGTGTCGCCGGCGATGGCAAAGATGCGAGGCCGGCCATCGAGTTCGACCGCCATCGACAGCAGGAATTCCACGTTCCGTCCTCCCCTACCTGCGCCCGCGACCGTCACTGTCGTTTCTCCGCCGGAAATGAGGACGCATGGAGGGGGAGCCGGTTGGCCGTGCACCGCGACCTGACGCGCAATTCCGGCCATCACTTTCCCGACCTCCTTCGCCTCGCCCTCGAGCGCGTCGCCGAGGATGAGCGGGCGATAGCCGGCCCGGCCCGCCACCTCAGCCGCAGCCATGAGGGAAGCTTGCGGAGCAGCGATGATGCGCGTTTCGCTGCGAACGAAGGCCGGATCGCCGGGCTTGGGAGTTTCGGACTCTCCGTCATCGAGAAGCGCCTGCACCGAGGGAGACGCGGCGATCCCGTAGCGCCGCAACACGGCCTTGGCGTCGGCGAGCGTCGTCGTATCGGGCGTCGTCGGACCCGAGGCGATCACCGACGGGTCGTCGCCCGGGACATCGGAAATGATCAAAGACACGATCCTGGCAGGAGCCGCAGCGACCGCCAGCCGGCCGCCCTTGATCGCTGACAGATGCTTGCGGACGCAGTTGATCTCATTGATGTTGGCGCCGCTCCTCAGCAGCGCTTTGTTCAAGGCCTGCTTGTCGTCGAGCGTGATCCCCGGCGCCGGCAACGAGAGCAAAGCAGAGCCCCCGCCCGATATCAGACACAGCGCAAGATCGTCCGGGCCGAGGCTCTTGACGAGATCCAGGATCCTACGGGCCGCGTTCTGCCCTGCGGCGTCGGGAATGGGATGGGCGGCCTCGACCACCTCGATCCGCTTCAAAGGACCGACACCGTGGCCATAACGCGTGACGACCAGGCCTGAGAGAGGCTTGTCAGCCGGCCAATGCCCCTCAACCGCGCGAGCCATCGAGGCGCCGGCCTTGCCGGCGCCAATGACGACCGTCCGCCCCGCGGGCGGCTCGGGGAGATTTGCGGGCACGGCTTTATCGGGCGAGGCGGTCGCGATCGCGGCCTCGAACATCTCGCGGAGCAACTGCCGCTCCCTCATTGGGCCCGCTTTCCCGAGACTCGAGGGGGCTTCAGGCCGACGCCTTCCCCTGGCCGATTTCGTGGTGGGCGAGCCCCTCGAGCACGCGAGCCATGCCTGAATGGTCCCACGCCGCGCCGCCTGCGGCTACGGCGGCGTTGAACAGCTCCTGGCAGGTGGCCGTATTGGGCAGGCTGACACCGAGCGAACGCGCTCCCTGCAGCGCGAGGTTCAGGTCCTTCTGATGCAGCGCTATGCGGAAGCCCGGCTCGAAATTGCGCTTGATCATGCGTTCGCCGTGGACCTCCAGAATGCGGGACGCGGCGAATCCGCCCATCAGCGCCTGGCGCACTCGGGCCGGATCGGCGCCGGCTTTGGAGGCGAAGACGAGCGCCTCACCGACGGCCTCGATTGTCAGGGCGACGATGATCTGGTTCGCGACCTTGGTCGTCTGTCCGTCGCCATTGCCGCCGACAAGCGTGATGTTCTTGCCCATGAGCGCGAAGATCGGCTTGACCTTCTCGAACGCGCTCTCGGGGCCGCCGACCATGATCGTGAGGCTCGCCGCCTTCGCGCCGACCTCGCCGCCGGAAACCGGCGCATCGAGATATTCGCAGCCGAGCTCGTTCACTTTCTTGGCGAAGTCCTTGGTTGCGATCGGCGAGATCGAGCTCATGTCGACGACGATCTTGCCCTTTGAAAGCCCTTCCGCGACGCCTCCGGCGCCAAAGAGAACCGCCTCGACGTCGGGCGTGTCCGGAACCATAGCGATGATCACCTCGGCCTTTTCACCGACTTCCTTGCCGTTGGCGCAGGCGACAGCGCCCTTATCGATCAGCTCCTTCGGCGGGGCGCGACGGGTGTGAACGAGAAGCTGGTGGCCGCCTTCCAGAAGGTGGCCGGCCATCGGACGCCCCATGATGCCGAGTCCGATGAAACCGATCTTTGCCATGTCTTACGTCTCCAGCGTGGGTGAAATCATGGGTTCAGCTATGACGTCTACCACGCACAGGTCATGGAGGGCGATCTCGCCAACAGGCTTCAAGTGGCCATGTCCATAAGAGTGTGATTAGAATGACCGCCGCGCAGCGAGCCGACGTCAACGACGATCGACCGAACTCCCAATTGGAATGCCGCAGGAGGTGAGATGGAGGCCGCCCAGTCCGATGCTTTGGTGTTTTTTGGCGCGTCCGGCGATCTCGCGTTCAAGCAGATCTTTCCTGCGCTTCTGGGTCTCGTCAACGATGAAGGCGTCAATGTGCCTATCGTCGGCGTCGCCAAGGCGAGCTGGACAGTCGAACAGCTGCGGGGGCGAGCCAAGGACAGCATCAAGCAGCACGGGGGCGCCGACGCGGCGAAGCTTGATAAGCTCTTGGGACTTTTGCGGTATGTCGACGGCGATTACAACGATCCGCAGACGTTTGCGCAGTTGAAGCAGGCGCTCGGCGGCGCCAAGCGGCCGCTGCACTATCTGGCGATCCCCCCGAGCCTTTTTGGCGTTGTCGTTTCCGCGCTCGCTCAGAGCGGTCTCAACGTCAACGCCCGCCTCGTCGTTGAAAAACCGTTCGGCCGCGATCGCGAATCGGCGCAGGCGCTCAACCGCACATTGCTGGAGCACTTCCCCGAAGAGGCGATCTTTCGCATCGACCATTATCTGGGCAAGGAGCCGGTTCAGAACATCCTCTACACGCGGTTTGCCAATACGATGTTCGAGCCGCTCTGGAACCGCCACTATGTTCGCTGCATCCAGATCACCATGGCCGAAGCTTTCGACGTTCAGGACCGTGGGAGCTTCTACGACGCTGTTGGCGCTCTTCTCGACGTGGTCCAGAATCACATGTTGCAAGTCCTAGCGAACGTCATGATGGACGCCCCTACCGGCGAAGAGCACGAGGCGCAGCGAGACCAGAAAGCCGCGCTGTTGAAGGCTGTTCGTCCCCTGGACGCCACGAGCTTGGTGCGGGGGCAATATAAAGGCTATCGCTCCGTTAAAGGCGTGCGTCCGGATTCAACAACCGAAACCTATGTCGCGGTGAAACTGTTCGTGGACAGCTGGCGATGGGCGGGCGTGCCCATCTACATCCGAGCTGGCAAATCCTTGCCGCTGACTGCCGCTGAGGTCACGGTCGAGTTCAAGTCGCCGCCCCGATCGACATTCGGTGAGAAAATCGACCCGTCGGCAGATTACGTGCGCGCGCGGCTGAGCCCGGACGTTGGCGTTGCGATGGGACTACGGATGAAGCATCCCGGAGAGCGCATGACCGGCGACAATGTCGAGCTGAGCCTTATGCAACGCGCTGGATCGGACATGCCGCCATACCAACGCCTGCTCGGCGACGCCATGCGCGGCAACAATGAGCTATTCGGGCGGGAGGACGTCGTCGACGCGCAATGGCGCATTGTCGAGCCGATCCTAAAGAACCCCCCAGCGGTCCAACAATATGAGCCCGGAAGTTGGGGACCGGAGGGCGCCAACGCGCTTATCGGCCCCGACGGCCCGTGGCGGAATCCCACGGTCCCCGCCAAGGCCTAAAATCCGGATCGAAAAACAAAATCTTCGGCGCCCAGCGCTCTTCGGTCATCGCTCCACGCGCTGCAATGCCTCGGGCTTGAGGTCGGCGCGGGTCGGATATCCATTGACCGCCATGAGGAGATCGGCCTCTGCCAACAGAGACCGCAGCACGTGAACGATTCCTTCGGTGCCGCCCAGCGCCAATCCGTAGGCATAGGGTCGGCCGACCCCGACGGCCGCCGCCCCCATCGCCAGAGCCTTGATGACATGGGTCCCCGAGCGGATTCCGGAATCGAACATGACCGGAACACTTCCGGCGGCCTTCACCACCGCGGCCAACATGTCGAGCGCGGGAATGCCGCCGTTGGCCTGGCGGCCGCCATGATTGGAGCAGTAGATTCCGTCGACGCCGCCGTCGACAGCGCGCCGCGCGTCATCGGGATGACAAATACCCTTGATGATCAGCGGCAGTTTGGTCAGCGATCGTAGCCAGGGCAGATCGTCCCAGGTCAGCGGATTGCCGAAGATCGCAGCCCATGTCGCAACGGCAGCGCGCAGATCCTTCTCGGGTGCCCCGCCCATCAATGTCGCGAAGCGCGGATCGGAAAAATAATTGGCGAGGCAATGGCCACGGAGTTGCGGGAAGTTGGCAGCGGCGAGATCGCGCGGGCGCCAGCCAGTCACCCATGTGTCGAGCGTCATCACGATTGCCTTGAAGCCGGCTCGTTCGGCCCGTCCGACAAGGTTCGCCGCCAGCTCGCGATCCGTTGGGGTGTAGAGCTGGAAGAATCCGGGCGTCGTTTTGAACTCGGCGGCGACCGCCTCGAGCGGATCGACTGACAGCGTCGAGGCGACCATCGGCACGTTGGTCAGCGCGGCGGCGCGTGCGGTCGCGAGATCGCCATGGCCGTCCTGGGCGCAGAGCCCGATGACCCCGATCGGACTCATGAACAAGGGCGACGGCAGCCGCATGCCGAAGAGCTCGATCGACATGTCGCGCTGCTTTGCGCCGACGAACATCCGAGGCCAGAGGCCCCATTTGTCGAACGCCTCGACGTTAGCCTCCTGCGTGCGCTCGTCGCCGCATCCCCCCGCGACGTAAGAGACGAGGCTTGCTGGCAGCGCTGCGTGGGCCTTCGCCTCCAGCGCGTCAAAGCGCGTCGGGAACGACGGCAGCCGACCGCTCAGCCCGCCAAGGTAGATTTCGTTCTGATAGGCGCCGAAGTCGGGTATCAATCCAAATCCTTGTTCATGGCAAGCGGCGAGAGGATCTACACCGCTTGTTTCAATGGGCCGGATTGCTTTCCGTTCAGGCCAAGTTCGACCTCGCGCGCGCGATTGCCCCGGCGCATGATCTCGGCCAGTTCCGGGCGCTTCTCGAGTTGCCGTGTGTAGATGCCGGCGGTCGCGGCGGAGAGCCGGCCGTGGCGATCGAGCAGTTCGTCGGCAAAGGTGATCATCCGCGAGTTCGGCCACGCCTGCGGCCTCGTGTTCAACAGTCGCTCGGCGAGTTCATCCTCCGGTTCATGCGGATGAGCCTGCGCCAGGATCATGAGCATGGCCGCCGTCGAGCGAGAGATTCCCGCATGGCAGTGAATGAGGAGACCCCCTGCTTCGGACGCGTCGCGGCCGAAAGTCAGAATGGCCTCGACGTCCCCCCTCTGCGGCAACAGAACGTCTTGGTCCGACTCGATCGCATCATGAAAGCGAAGGGTCGCGCGAAAGTGCGGGTCGTACGCCTGGAAGGCTGCCGGCTCCGGCCATTCAGGGTCAAGTATCGACAGAATGTGGGTGTGCCCCCGGCCCTGGTGGCCGATGAGCTCGTCAAGTCCGCAAATCGCGAAGGCAGGGAAGGATGAGGGCTTCATAGCGGAGGCCCTTAGCATGAAAGTGTGACCGACGCTCAACTGTGGCAAGCCGGCGTCAATTCAAATAGAATTGTCGTGCGCGGACAGGGCGCGGCCCTCGGATCGTCCCGGCCCACAAGGGAAATGCGCGGTGCGCGCGGGCAAAACGTCGGTCGTCGATGGCGAAATAGAAACTACGTTCTCGACGTCATCGCCTTTCGGTTTTGCGCGATCGAGACGGCGCGCTTGAGTTCAGGCGGCGCGACGGTATACGAGACGCGGCCCAGCAAGCGTTGTCTTGGACGCCTCGGGGGCGTCATGATGATCGCAGATTGAGTTTGGCGCGCGGCCAGACGGCCGAGGGAAGGAATGATGAAACGCGCAATTCCGCTTGGCGTCCTCGCGATTCTTCTCCTGCGACCCGCGATAGCGAAGGACACGCGCTTCTGGAACCTGACGTCGTCAACGGTGAAGTCGCTCGAGCTCGCCCCCGCCGGCGCTTCGGCGTTCGGCCCTAACCAAACAACAAACGATCCCGACGGCGCCGTCGATCATGACGAGCGATTGAAGGTGACCGGCGTGAAGAGCGGCGCCTATGACGCGCGGCTCAAGCTCGCCGACGGGCGCGTGTGCATGGCGAAGGGAGTCCAGATCGAGGCGGGCAAAGTGTTCACCATCGAAGACAAAGAGCTCGTCGGCTGCTCGCGATAGAGCCTTGAAAACACGCTCGCAAAAGTTTACGCGGCCCAATCATCTCAGTAACTTAACCGCTCTTTCGCGCAACTTTTTATCATCCTCCGCAGCAAATTGAAGTGAGATCAGCAACCGACAATTGCGAAGCGACCGGCGTCGGAAGCCCGCGTCGACGACCGGCGCGGCGCCGCTTTCGGTAGGTCGGGGATAAAGACTTTTTGCGGCGCTTTTGGATATCGTGTCTCGACGTTCACAACCCTTGGATCATATCCGGACTTTCTGAAAAAGGTCAACATATATTCGGCTCTTCCGTTCTGCGGGAGATCGGGCGTTCAATCGAATCTGCGCGAGCTCGGCGCTAGCGTTGCGCAACAATGTTTGGTCCTCGCCCGGAAATTAGTCTCGCAATCGCGCGTCGAAGCAGGCAATCGTCCAGCCGAAATCACTTCAGGGCGCGTTCAGTGCGATTTTCCTTTGTCAATGTGGCGCTACAGGCGCTCAAGCACAATGCCGGTTGGCCGGGGCAATGGCGCAATACCGAGCCGAAGGCGGCCTATGACGCGATCATCATCGGCGCCGGCGGCCACGGGCTCGCGACCGCTTATTACCTCGCCAAGGAGCACGGCCTCACCAATGTGGCGGTGCTGGAGAAGGGCTGGCTCGGCGGCGGGAACACCGGGCGAAACACCACGATCATCCGCTCCAACTACCTCTGGGAGGAATCGGCGGCGCTCTATGAGCACGCCCTGAAGCTGTGGGAGGGCCTGTCCCAGGAGCTCAACTACAATGTCATGTACTCGCCGCGCGGCGTGCTCATGCTGGCGCACAACACGCATGACGTTCAGGTGGGCAAACGTCACGTGCACGCCAATCGCCTCGCTGGTGTCGACAACGAATGGCTGACGCCGGAGGAGGCCAAGGCCTTCTGCCCGATTCTCAACATCGCGCGCGATGTTCGTTATCCGGTCATCGGCGCAGCGCTGCAGCGGCGCGGCGGCACAGCGCGGCACGACGCCGTCGCCTGGGGCTACGCGCGCGCAGCGTCAGCGCGCGATATCGACATCATCCAGAATTGCGAGGTGATCGCGATCTGTCGCGACGCTTCCGGCGCCGTCTCCGGGGTCGAAACAACGCGCGGCGCGATCGCGGCCAAGAAGGTCGGCGTCGTCGCCGCCGGCCATACATCAGTGGTGATGGCGATGGCCGGCGTCCGCATGCCGCTCGAGAGCTATCCGCTGCAAGCTTTGGTGTCCGAGCCGGTCAAGCCGATGATGCCATGCGTCGTGATGTCGAACACGATTCACGCCTACATGTCCCAATCGGACAAGGGCGAACTCGTCATCGGCGCCGGCACGGACGCCTATATGTCCTATTCGCAAACCGGCGGCCTTCACATCGCCAATCAGACGCTGGAGGCGATTTGCGAACTCTTTCCCGCTGTGCGTCGCATGCGCATGCTGCGCAACTGGGGCGGCATCGTCGACGTGACGCCGGACCGCTCGCCGATCATCGCCAAGACGCCGGTTCCAGGGCTGTTCGTCAATTGCGGCTGGGGCACCGGCGGCTTCAAGGCGACGCCGGGCTCGGGCCACGTGTTCGCACATACGATCGCCCGGGGCGAACCGCATCCGCTCGCCGCGCCCTTCACCCTCGACCGTTTTCGCTCCGGTCGGCTCATCGACGAAGCCGCCGCCGCGGCAGTCGCGCATTGAGCGCTGAACCATGCTGCTGATCGATTGCCCCTATTGCGGCATGGCGCGCCCGGAGATCGAGTTCCGCTATGGCGGCGAGGCGCATATCGCGCGGCCCGCTGATCCGGCCGCTGTCACCGATGAAGATTGGGCGAACCTTCTTTATTTCCGGTCCAATCCGAAGGGCGTGCTTGCCGAGCGCTGGCGCCACGCGTTCGGTTGCGGGCGCTTCTTCAATTGCCTGCGCGACACCCTGAGCGACAAGATCCTGGCGGTCTACAAAGCTGGCGAGCCGCGGCCGGACGTTGGCGCCGAACGCGCTGAGCCACGCGAATGAGCCAGCCGTTTCGGCTCGCCAGCTGCGGTTCAATTGACCGCTCGCGTCCTCTCGTCTTCACCTTCGACGGCCTCGACTATCAGGGCTATGCCGGCGACACGCTCGCTTCCGCGCTCATCGCCAATGGCGTGCATCTGGTCGGCCGCTCGTTCAAATATCACCGGCCGCGCGGGATCCTAAGCGCCGGCGCGGAGGAACCAAACGCGCTTGTCAGCCTCGCGCGCGGGCCCGGCCGATTGACCCCCAACCTGCGCGCAACCCAGATCGAACTCACCGACGGACTTATCGCCACGAGTCAGAACCGCTGGCCATCGCTCAAGTTCGACATAGGCGCGGTCAACGACCTGTTCTCGCCTCTGTTCGGCGCCGGCTTCTACTACAAGACGTTCATGGGCCCGAACCTGCTCGGCAAGAACTGGGCCTGGGCTCGCGTCTATGAGCCGATGATCCGCCGCGCCGCGGGCCTTGGCGTAGCCCCGCGCGAGCCNGATCCTGACCGCTATACGCGCACCTTCGATCATTGCGACGTGCTGATCATCGGCGCTGGGCCAGCGGGTCTCGCGGCGGCGCTCGCCGCAGGCGAGAGCGGCGCGCGAGTCGTCGTCTGCGACGAAAATCCTGCGCTAGGCGGCTCGCTCCTGGCCGAGGCTGAGGCCAAGATCGACGGCAGGAGCGCGCTGAAATGGCTTGAGGACACGGTCGCCGCCTTGCGGTCTGCGCCCAACATGCGATTGATGACGCGCACCCAGGCGTTCGGCTATTACGCGCAGAATTTCGTCGGGCTCAACGAGCGCATCGCAGAAGCCGACGTCATCACCGATCTCAACTTGCCGCGCGAGCGTCTGTGGCAGGTGCGCGCGCGCGAGGTGGTGCTGGCGACGGGCGCGATCGAGCGTCCGCTCGTCTTTCCGAACAATGACCACCCGGCGGTTATGCTGGCCGATTCCGCGCGACGCTATTGCCTTCAATATGGCGCCAAGGTCGGCGACCGCGTCGTTGTCGCGACAGCGCACGACAGCGCCTATCGCGCCGCGCTCGACCTCAAGAAGGCGGGCGTTGGGGTCGCGCTGATCGCCGATCTACGCCCCGAGGCCAAAGGACCGCTGGCGGATTCCGCGCGAGCCGCGGGCATCGAGGTCATTGCCGGCGCCGAGATCCTTGGCGCTGACGGTCGCCTGCGAGTGAACGCCGTCCGCATCAGGCATCAGGGCGGAGCGCGAAAGGTCGCCTGCGACGCGCTCCTGATGTCCGGCGGGTGGACGCCTTCGGTCCATCTCTTCTCGCAATCGCGCGGCAAACTTGTCTTCGACGAGACGCTGCAGCTCTTCAAGCCCGGGGCGTCGGCTCAACGCGAGCGGTCAGCCGGCGCCTGCAACGCGAGCTTCGATCTTGCGGGCGCGCTCGCGGAAGGCGACGCGGCTGGGCGCGCGGCGGCGACTGCGGCCGGCTTCGCCGCGCCAGGGCCGCATACCTACGCCGTCAGCGATGGTCTTCCAGCTTTTGGCGCTGCGCATGTCGACCCGCCGGCCATTCACGTGGATCGTCGCGCAAAAGCGTTCGTCGATTTCCAGAACGACGTTTGCGCCAAGGATGTGACCTTGGCGGTCCAGGAGGGTATGCGCTCGATCGAGCACATCAAGCGCTACACGACGACCGGCATGGCGACCGACCAGGGCAAGCTTTCGAACATGAACGCGCTTGCGATCGCCTCGGCCCAGCTCAAGAAGCCGATACCCGAGGTCGGGCTGACGACCTTCCGCCCGCCCTATACGCCGGTGACCTTCGGCGCCTTCGCAGGCCCCGCGCGCGGCGATCTGTTCGATCCCATCCGCCGCACGCCCATTCATGACTGGGCGGCCGAAAACGGCGCCGCGTTCGAGGATGTCGGCCCATGGAAACGCGCCTGGTACTTTCCACGCTCGGGCGAATCCATGCACGACGCCGTCGCACGCGAATGCCGCACGACCCGGGCTAGCGTCGGACTGTTCGACGCCACCACGCTTGGCAAAATCGAAGTCGTGGGCCCCGACGCAGCGACTTTTCTCGAACGCGTGTATGCCAACGCCTTCCGGAAGCTCGAGGTTGGGCGCTGCCGCTATGGCCTCATGTTGAGCGAGGCCGGTTTCCTCATGGATGACGGCGTCATCGCACGCTTGAAATCCGACCGCTTCCACGTGACGACGACGACCGGCGGCGCGCCGCGCGTGCTCGCGCACATGGAGGACTATCTCCAGACCGAGTTTACCGATCTCAGAGTCTGGCTCACTTCGACCACCGAACAATGGGCGACGATCGCCATGCAAGGGCCGAAAGCGCGCGAGTGTGTCGCCCCGCTGGTCGAGGGAGTCGATCTCGCGGGCGACGCCTTTCCGCACATGAGCATGCGCGAGGCGCGCGTCTGCGGCGTTCCGGCGCGGCTCATGCGGGTGAGCTTCACCGGCGAGCTCGGCTACGAGATCAACGTTCCCTCGCATTTCGGTCGCTCCGTCTGGGAGGGGGCGTGGGGCGAGGTTCAAAAGCGAGGAGGCTGCGCTTACGGCACCGAGGCGATGCATGTGATGCGGGCCGAGAAGGGTTATGTCATCGTCGGGCAGGAGACCGACGGCACGGTAACGCTCGCCGACCTTGGCCTCGACTGGGCGATCGGAAAGACGAAGAAAGACTTTGTCGGCAAGCGATCGCTCACGCGCCCCGACATGCTGGCGGACAATCGCAAGCAGCTCGTCGGGCTTCTGACGGACAATCCGGCGATCGGGCTCGAAGAGGGCGCGCAGGTGACGGAAAGCGCGAGCCCGCCGACCGGCTCCTCGGCGCTGGGCCACGTCACGTCGTCCTACCGCAGCGCGACTCTGGGCCGTCCGATTGCGCTTGCCCTTGTCGCGGCGGGGCGCTCGCGCATCGGAGCCAAGCTCCATGTCCCGATGCCCGGCGGCGCAGTCGGCGTAACGGTCGTCGGCCCGGTTTTCTATGACAAAGCAGGAGCGCGGCTCAATGGCTGACGCTGCGCTTAAGCCCCTTTCGTCACTTGAAGGATTGGCCTTTCCCGCGGGACCGCGATTCACTTTGTCGGAGGCGCCGGCGGCGGCGCGATTCATTCTGCGCGGGGCCGAGGCGGTGCGCGTCGCCTGCGGGATGGTCTTTGGCGCCGAGCCGCCTTCTCGGCTCGGTCCGGCGGGCGAGAGCGAAGGACGCGCGGCTTTGTGGCTCGGGCCGGACGAATGGCTGTTGATCGCGGACAGCGCCGACGCCGCCGATATCGGGGCCACGCTCGAGTCGCTGCTCGAGGGGACCGCGCACAGTCTCGTTGACGTGTCGCATCGGCAGATTGGCCTCATCGCCAGCGGTCCGGCCACGGCGCGCGTGCTCAACGCCGGCTGCCCGCTCGATCTCGATCCTCACGCCTTTCGGGTCGGGTTCGCGACGCGCACTTTGTTCGACAAAGTGGAGATCGTGCTGTGGCGCCGTGCTGGGACGACCTTCCATGTCGAAGTCGGGCGATCGTTCGCGCCCTATCTCGTGGGCTCGCTCGCGGAGGCCGCGCGCGGCGCGCCGGACTGGTGACGGTCGACGCGCGCCCTCTCAGACTTTCGCTGCCGGGACCACTGAGCCTGTCGCGCCCTCACGGAATTGCCGGACCGTGATCTTGGCCACCTCGGCGGCCGGAATACCTTCCGCCGGATTGCGGCCCATGGCTTGCAATGTCTCCGAGACCCAGCCCGGCGAAACGGCGTTGACCCGCACGGAAATCGAGGGCTCGGCGGCCACGGCACGGACAAACGCCTCGACAGCGTCGTTGACGGTGGTGATGATCGCGCTGCCGGGCGACGGATATTGCGCCGCAAGACCGGTTGTGAGGGTGATCGCGCCGCCGGGCCGGACAGACTTCGCTCCGTAGCGAACGACATTCACTTGACCCAACAACTTGTTGGCTAGGGAGAACGTCCAGTCCTCGTCGGTCAGTTGACCCCAGGGCTTGTAGCGCGCAGCGCCGCCCGTGCAGACAATCCCGTCGACCGTCCCGATCCGCGCAAATAACGCGGCGAGCGACTTCGGATCCGAGATGTCCACGCGTTCGTCTGAGCTGCGCGACGCGCGGATGCATTCGCCTTCGCCGAGCGTTTTGACAACTTCTTTGCCAATCAGCCCTTCGGCTCCGATGACGAGTATCTTGCCCAAGAACGTTCTCCTTCAAAGATGCGTGCGCCGCAGGATGGAGGCGCTTGGATCGGATCGCAAGCCGCGCGCTCGCACTCGATCTAAGGTGCGGCGCCTCTAGGCGGTCAGGACAATTCGACCGCGAACGTGTCCGGCACGCAGATCGTCCAGCGATTGCTGCGCCATCGCGAGCCCTCTCGTCTCAATTGACGCCGGCTTGACCTTGCCGTCGCGCGCCAGCGCGATGAGCTCCCGAAACTCAGGGAGCGTCCCAGTGAAAACACCCACCAGGCTCACCGCCCTGAGCGGCAAGGTCGCCAGAGAAACGCCAAGCGACCCGCCGAACAGGCCGACCACGAACAAGCGTCCGCCTTTGCGCAGCAAAGAGAGGCCGAAGGCTGCGCTCTTCTCCGCGCCGACAAAATCGATCGCCGAGAACATTCCGCCCGTGTTGGCGAGCAGGCTCTTCCGCGCGTCCGGGTCGGCTGGATCAATGACTGCGGACGCACCAGCCTCGAGCGCCGCCCGCCGCTTCGCCGCGTCGACGTCTGCAACAATCGGACCAATCCCGTAAAGCGCATGGCACAAGCTGACCGCAGCAAGGCCAAGGCCGCCGGCGCCTATAATCAAGAGCGGGTGCTCTGTCCCGACGGGCGCCGCCTTTTTCAGCGCGCTGAAAGCCGTGAGGCCCGAGCATCCGAGAGTCGCAGCGAACGGCGCCGGAAGCGGTTCATACTCAACGAGATATCTTGGATGCTCGACGAGAACGTAGTTGCTGAAACCGCCGTCAGCGTGCACGCTGAGGTTTCGTGGCTTGGCGCATAAATTCTCTTGGCCTGCCCGGCATTGCGCGCAGGATCCGCATCCTCCCCAGGCATAGACAGCCCGGCGGTCGCCGACCTTCACGCCAGTCGCATCCGGCCCAAGCTCTTCGACGACGCCTGCGATCTCGTGGCCCAGAATGCGCGGCAGTTTGACGGCCGGCGCAAGGTCCAGCTTCTGGCCCTGCCCGAGATCGAAATAGCCATCGGCGATGTGCAGGTCGCTGTGGCAGACGCCGCAGGCGCTGACCCGCAGCAGCACTTGAGCGCCCTTCGGCGCCGGCGGCGATTCGATGACTTCACTCAGCGGTGCCCCGAACTGGGCGAGCTTGTAACTCCGCATTCCACTCGGGCTCGCCATAGTCCCCGTCCTCAGCCGCGCACCGCCTTGTCGCGGGCGTTCAACGCCTGGATCGCATCGCGCGCTGCTTTCCATTCGCTGTCGCCCCAGCGGCGCAATCCGTAGAAATTGCCTCCGGTCGCCATGGCCTCCGCGCCGTCCATCACGATCGTCTCGCCGCTCAGCCACTCGCAGCCATCGGACATCAGGAATGTCGCGAGATTCTGCAATTCCTCCATCCGGCCGACGCGGCCCATCGGATTGCGCGCTGCAGATGCGCCGGGCTCGGCGCCGGGCATAAGGCGCTTGCTCATGCCCTCGGTCGGGATTTCGCCTGGCGCAATGGCGTTGAGACGAATGCCGTGGCGACCCCATTCCTGCGCGAGCGACATGGTCATCGCCTGGATCGCCGCCTTGCTCATCGCCGAGGGCACGACGAATGGGCCGCCGTTGCGCACCCAGGTCACCGCGATCGAGACCACGCTGCCCTTCTGCTTGGCTGAGATCCAGCGCTTGCCGACGGCCTGCGTGACATAGAAGGTGCCGTGCATGACAATGTTGGCGATGGCGTCGAACCCGCGCGATGACAGGTCCTCGGTGCGCGAGATGAAATTGCCGGCGGCGTTGTTGACGAGGCCGGTGAGCGGGCCGTCGCGGAAAATCTCCTCGACCATCGCCTCGACTGCCGCGGCGTCGCGAATGTCGACGCCGTAGCTCGATACGCGCCCGCCATGAGCTCTCATGAGTTCCTCGGCGCTCGCGTCGCACACGGCCTTGCGCCGGCCGCAGATCGCGATCTCGGCCCCGAGCCCGAGAAAGCGCTCAGCCATCGCCCTGCCGAGCCCGGTGCCGCCGCCGGTGACGAGGATTTTTTTGCCCGCAAACAAGCCATCGACGAACATGGGCGCTCTCTCCCTGGCTCGACGCTCGGCATTGGCGGCCGGGCCGAGATTACGATGCGACGCCTACGCGGTTCCGTCCGGCTAGGGAAGGGGTCGGTCAGCTCCGCCAGTGTCAGCCCGCGAAGCGTCCCGGCCTTCCCTCCATCCCCGCGCGCACCGCCTCGATCTGATTCGACGATCCGATCAGCGCCGCCTGCTCTTTTGACTCGGCGAGGAGGATTGCCGCTGCGTCGGCGTCGCTGGAGGAGCTAATGAGGCGCTTGATCGCGCGCACCGCCTCCGGGTTGCGGGCGGCGATCTCCTTAGCGGTTAAGCGAGCGGCGGCGAGCGGATCGGCGTGGAGGCTGGTGGCGAAGCCATAGGTCAACGCATCAGCGCCAGAGAAAATGCGCCCGGTCATTGCGAGCTCGCGGATCACGTCGGAGCGGGCGAGTTCGCGCATGAGCGCGATTCCGCCCATGTCGGGCACAATGCCCCATTTGATTTCCAGTATCGCGAGGCGCGCGTCCGGCGCGACATAGCGGATGTCGGCGCCAAGGGCGATCTGAAAGCCGCCGCCCAGCGCGACCCCATGGATCGCCGCAATGACCGGAACGGGAAGCGTGCGCCAGACATAAGCCGCCTGCTGGAAGGCGTTGGCGATCCCATGCGTACGTTTCGTAAGATCGCCAAGGGCCGGCGCGGCCTTCGCCGCAAGGGAAGGGAATGTCTCCTTGTCCAGGCCGGCGCAAAAGCCTTTGCCGGCGCCAGCAAGCACGATGGCGCGCAAGCCCGCGGTTCGACTGAGTCGTTCCCCGGCGACGATGATCGCCTCGAACATCGCGGGATCGAGCGCGTTGAGCTTGTCAGGCCGACTGAGCGTGACCTCGGCGACGCCCTCGGTGATTTCGATTGTGACCCGGTCGTTTAGTGTAGGAGTGTTGTCCATGGGTCGCTCCGGAGTTTCCTAGGCGCGTTGCTTCTCGGCAGAATCGTCATTGCGAGGAGCGCAGCGACGACCTATCGCTCGCAATGACGGGCTTCGAATTTTCCATTCCACTACGCTTCCATGACATAGTACCGCACTAACGGTTCCCGCACTCATTTCGGCGGCGGGAACGCCAGCACTTCGCTCGTGTAAGTTTCCACGACCTCGCTGAACGGCTCACCGTCCGGCGTCGACAGCACCGCGCGATGCTCGAGCACGTGGTTGGGAATCATCAGCGCTCCGGATTCCTTCGGAGCGGAATCCTCGCCCATCTCCCAACCTTTCGGCAGCGGCCGCCACAACAAGTCGGCGGATAGCGTGTGGCGGCGGAAATGGAGCGCGGCCACGGCCTCGCCGAACGGCGTGTCGGTGGTCTCAAGCACATGGTTCATCTCGGGCGTGAGCCGCGCCGGAACATACCAATTGTCAGCCTCAGAGAGCACATGGTCGCCGCACTTGAGCCGCACGCGGCGATAGCCGAGCCGTTCGTCTGGCTTGACGTCCAGCGCGGTGCGCACTTCGGCGCTTGCCGGCTTGTCCGCGTCCCTTACCCTCTCGGCGATGATGCGCGCCGGATCGGCCAGCCGATGATCGGCGCACCAGCGTTCGATCGTGAGGGTTGCGCTGTCATGGGCGAGGAGATCGGCGTTGAGGCTCTCGACGAGAGCAAGCGCTTCGAGCCGGCCGGCGAAGCTGTCGGGCCAGGGCCTCGGCTCGGCAGCAGACGTGATGGCCGTCGTGAGCAGCACCATGAGAGACGCCAGACCTCGCAGCGCCGTCCCCTTCATATCTGCTCGACCTCGGCCGTGAGTTCGAACCACGTCGCTTCCGTTGCGGTCAAAGCGCGCTCGAGTTCGGCGCGCTTCGCCGCCAGTTCCGCGATCTTGGCCGCATCGCCGTTGCGCGCGCTCGCCTGCGTCAGCGCTTCGTCGACCCGGCGCAGGAGATCCTGGAATCGGCTCATCTTGTCTTCGAGCGCGGCGATCTCCCGCTTGATCGGCTGGGGCTCGCGCTTAGGCTTGGCCGCCGCGGCGGCCTGGGTTTCGCGCTTCTCTCTTTGTTGCGGCCGTTCGGCGCCACCCAGCACGAACCGGCTGTAGTCGGCGAGATCGCCCTCGAACGGCTTGACCGTTCCATTCGCCGCCAGCCAGAGCCGGTCGACGGTGGCCTCGAGCAGACGCCTGTCGTGCGAGACGAGGATGCAAGCGCCTTCATAATCGTTGATCGCCTCGATCAATTCGCCGCGACTGTCGATGTCGAGATGGTTGGTGGGTTCGTCGAGGATGAGGAGCTGCGGCCCGTCAAACGCGGCGAGGCCCATCATCAGGCGCGCCTTTTCGCCACCGGACAGGGAATCGACTTTGGTGTCGGCCCGCGCGCCGGAGAAACCGATCATCGCGGCGCGGCCGCGGATCTTGGAGACTGCCGCTCCGCGCATGCGCTCAGCGACATGGTCGTAGACGCTGCCGCCGGGTTCGAGTTCGTCGATCTGGTGCTGGGCGAAATATCCGACCTGAAGACGGTTCGCGCGCGTCATCTTGCCCGCCATCGGCTCGAGGCGGCCGGCGATGAGCTTGGCGAAGGTCGACTTCCCGTTGCCGTTCTGGCCGAGGAGGCCGATGCGGTCGTCATCAGCAAGCGACAGGTCGATGCGACCGATGACCGCGCGCCCGTCGTAGCCCGCGCTGACCTTGTCCATGGTCACGATCGGCGGGCTCAGGCGTTTGACTACCGGGGGCCATTTGAACGGCTGCACAGTGTCGTCGACGATCGCCGCGACCGGCGCCATCTTGGCCAGCATCTTGAGTCGCGACTGGGCCTGTACCGCCTTCGACGCCTTGGCGCGAAAGCGATCGACGAAAGCCTGCAAATGAGCGCGCTTCTCCTCCTGCTTCTTGGCCGCCTTGCCGGCGAGGATCTGCTGCTCGTGGCGCTGGCGCTCGAAGCTCGAGTAGCCGCCGCTCCACAAGGTCAGCTTTCCGCGGTCGAGGTGGAGGATCTGTTGCGCGACGTCATCGAGCAGATCGCGGTCATGGCTGATGACGAGAATAGTCGCCGGGCAGGTCTTGAGATAGTCGGTGAGCCACAGCACGCCTTCGAGGTCGAGATAGTTGGTCGGCTCGTCCAGCAGCAGGAGGTCAGGCTCGGAGAACAGCACCGCGGCCAACGCCACGCGCATCCGCCAGCCACCGGAAAATTCTCCGAGCGACCGCGCTTGCGCGGCTTCGTCGAAGCCGAGACCTTTGAGGATCCGCGCCGCCCGCGCCGGGGCGTTATGCGCTTCAATGTCGACAAGGCGCGTGTGGATCTCTGCGATGCGTTCCGGATCGCTCGCGGTTTCCGCTTCAGCCATCAGCGCCTCCCGCTCGACGTCGGCGGAGAGCACGAAGTCGACAAGGCTTTCGGCGCCGGCCGGTGCTTCCTGATCGACGGTGCCGACGCGCGCGCCCTTGGGGACGATGACAGCGCCACTCTCGGGCCCGAGCTCGCCGCGGATCAAGCGGAAGAGCGTCGTCTTGCCGGCGCCGTTGCGCCCGACGAGCCCGACATGCGCGCCCGACGGCAGCGCGGCGGTCGCGTTGTCGATCAGGAGACGCTCGCCGAGTCGATAGGTGAGGGCGCTGATATGCAGCATGGGCGCGCTTTTCGCGCGGCGCGCTCACTCTGGCAAGGCCGAACGAACCGGCGACGCTTCATTGCGGCTGGGCGCCCGCGTTCATTCAGGCCGGCAATTCTTTTTCGATCTGCCTGACGTTATCCATGAATGCCTTGGCGGCCGGCGAGTGCGTCCGGCCGCGTTTAGAGATGAAGCCGTAGTTCAGGCGCAACCAGGGCAATTCGAGCGGCAGCAGCACACAATCGCCATCGTCAATCTCACGTTTGAGTTGGAACGGCAGCGCGCCTCCAATCCCCTGACCGGTGAGAACGATCTGTTTGGCCGCGGTGAAGTTCCCGATCACAATTCTCGGCAGGAATCGCTTCTTCACTGCATCAAACACGCCGCAGGGCAACTCGCCCTGAGGGAGAAATCGTTGCATCCGGTCGGTGAGTGTCGGACCCACCCAGGGAAACTCGCATAGGTCCTCGAGCGTCACGATGTTGCGCCCGGCCAGCGGGTGCTTGGCGGCACAGAAGAAATTCAACTGGGAGCTTCGGACAGCCTCTGTTTCCAATTCCGGGTTTTCGGCGGCCTTGGAGAGGTCGGCGAAGCCGAGGTCGATCCGCTCGTTCAACACCTGATTGACGATTTTCGTCCAGTTGAAGAGCTTGAGGTCGACAAAAAGCCCGGGATGCTGCGCGGAAAGCATGCCGATTGCGCGCTGCCCCGAAATTTCGGCGGGATACGGCCCCGCAGCGACGTTGAACTCGCCGATTTCCAGGCCTTTGGCCAGATTAATCTCTCGAACGAGATCGGCGAATCCTTTGATCACCGCTTCGCCGTGGCTCAGCACCAGCTGTCCCTGCCGATAAAAAGGGGGACGCCGAGACGCACCTCCAGGTGCTTGAGGCTGCGGGTCAATGCCGGCTGGGATACCCCGAGCGCCGCCGCTAGGCGGCCAAAGTGCCGGTAGGTCGCGAGAGCCTTGACCAGTTCAAACTGACGTATCGAGTGCATGATAGCGTTTAGTTATCGCGTGTAACCTAATCGGTATTGGACACCGCATAGTTGATAGCATAACAGCACCGCCGAAAAATGCATCCTGCAATGTTGTCCGGGTAAACAATCGGAGGGGTAGGGATGGGTTGGAAAACGACTGCATGGCTGACGCTCGCTTAAGCGCCTTGCCGCTGTCTGCTGGCGCACGCTCAAACTGCGGCGGCATTTGGGTTTGCGTGCGGCAAGGAAAATACTGAACCGAACGGATTACTGGCATTTGGGAGGCGCGCTGTGTTCATTGGGGAAAAAAGACTAATTCAGTTTGTCGCGATCGCTGGGCTTTCGTTTGCTCTCAGCGTTGGGCCGCCGTCGGCGTCACGCGCCGAGGACGCCGCCGCCCCTGCAGCTGCGGCTGCGGACGCAAAGACCGCCGCCAAGGACGCTGAACACACCACCACCAAAGACCCTCAGATCGCGCTCGATGATCTCGAGCTCCTGCTGGAGCCGATGACCACAGAGGAGACGGAGACCGAAGCCAAGGGTTGGTATTCGCTGCTGAGGGCCAAGGAGCGTGAAATCACCGTGGCTGAACTGGATGTTCGCCGCAAGAACCGCGAAATCGCGCAATTAGAGAAACAGAAGACGGCCGCGTCCGATCTGGCGAAAGCCACTGATGAGGTCAAAGCCGCCACTTCCGACAAGGACAAGGAGGCGGCCGCCGAGCACCTCGCGGAAGCGCAGAAAAACCTCGCCCAGACAGTCAAGACTGCAAGCAAGGAAACCGCAAAGGAGGAGAAGAAGGCCGAGGCGACCACCGCCGCCATGGCCAAACAAGCCGACGCGGCCCCTCCGCCACCCGCCACGGTTGACGCCGCAACGCCCGCGTCGGGCGTGAAAGTCGTGCCGGCGGCAGCGAGCGGCAAGGACGTCCTGCAGAAAGCGGCCGAATCCGCGGCGAAGAAATCCGAGGGCCCTGGCGACACCGCAAAGGTTGAGAAGGTGGTCGCCGCGACTGAGAAGGAAGCAGCCGCCGCGGACCAAATCAAAACACTGGCTGAATCAACCCCAGCGGCGGCCGCAGCCGCGCCCGGAGCCACGACCGCCGCGGTCGCCGATACGTCGAAAAAAGCCGAAAAGCTGGCTGAAAAGGCCGATGAAGCGACCGCCGCCAAGACCGACGTCAAGGTTCAGCTCGTCGACTACAGCACGCAATTGATGGGCGAACGCACCGGGCTGACCGACCGCCTCAAACTCGTCCTCGACAAACTTGAGGCGAAGGGCGGCGACGGCAAACCTTATCGCATGTACATCGCCTCGATCGGCGGCATCAAGATCGACGTCACGGACCGGACCGCAACTTTGGCGAGAGTTTCAGGCTGGCTGTCCTCTGAGGAGGGCGGGCTCAGGCTCGCGCGCGAGGTGGGAACATTCCTCGCCTACATAATCGGGTCGATCCTTGTCGCCAGGATCGTGCGGATGATCCTGCGCCGGGTCATGAGCGGGGACCACGTGACGTCGCACCTTTTGCGCGATTTCATCATCTCGTCCTCCGGGCGCGTCATCGTCGCGACCGGTTTCCTGCTCGCATTGTCGGCGCTCGAGGTGAACCTGGCGCCGTTGCTCGCGGTGATCGGCGCGGCGGGCTTCGTCGTCGCTTTCGCGTTGCAGGGTACGCTCAGCAATTTCGCCAGCGGCCTCCTCATCATGGTGTTCAAGCCGTTCGACGTCGGCGACGACGTCGAAGTCGGCGGCGGCATCAAGGGCAAGGTCACGCACGTGACGATCTTCAGCACCTACATCCGCACCGATGATGGGATCACAAAGATCGTACCCAACGACAACATCTGGAAGAGCGTCATCGTCAACGAAACAACCGGGGTCGTGAAGTCTCCGCCCGCGGGCGACGCGAAGCCGCCCGAGTCGACGCCCGAGGCGGCGTAAGCGACGCTAAGCACTAAGGCTTGTTCGTCGGCCCGTGCTGGGGCGGACCGACGGACGACCGGACGCGACTTGAGAATTAGATCAGGACGCGGACGAATTGGGCGGAAACGCGCGGCCTCCCGCGCGATTCCGCCCCATATGATTGCGCGACCCTAGCATCCAAACCGGTTCGCTCAGGCCTTGTTCGGAACGTCCAGCATAGCTCCAGCGCGGAACAGCAAGCCCGCGCAGCCCGCGCCGATAAGCGGGGCGATGATGAAGAGCCAGAGCTGCGCGACTGCGCCCGGATTTGAGCCGATGCCGACCAGCGCCGGGCCGATCGAGCGAGCCGGATTGACCGAAGTGCCGGTGATGTTGATGCCGACCAGATGGATCACGACCAGCGTCAGCCCGATAGCGAGACCGGCGAAGCCGGTTGGCGCGATCGGGTGCGTAACGCCGAGAATGCACACCAGGAACAGGAACGTCGCCACCACTTCGAACACGAGGGCGGAAACGACATTGTATTCCCCGTTGTAGCCGGCGCCCCAGCCGTTCTGACCTAGCGAGCCGGTCCAGCCCTGAGCCTTGCCGGACAGGATGAGATAGAGCACCACCGCAGCGACGATCGCGCCCAAAACCTGAGCAATCCAGTAGCTGATCATGTCGGCGACGCTCATCCGGCCCGCGACATAGACGCCGAAACTGACCGCCGGATTGACGTGGCAACCAGAGATCGGTCCGATGCCGTAGGCCATGGCGACAATGGCGAAGCCGAACGCGCTCGCGATGCCCAGAAGATCGACGGCCGTTGGGCCCGACCCCATGCCGCCAACCACCGCCGCCCCGCACCCGAAGAATACGAGCGCGAAAGTCCCAATAAATTCAGCTATCTGCTTGTTCACTGTGCACCCCCTATTTAGCCCTGCCAAAAAAACAGCCGCTGCTTAGTACGTCCCCGCCGGCTTGGGAAGGGCGGCGCGCCGCATTTCGGCCCTCTTGTCCATGGCGAATTCCTTCGCCTGCCCGCAAATAGCGGGTTTGAAAATTTGGAACGTTCTCCGGCGTACGATTGGTGAACAAGGGGCGCCGCGGAAAAGCGCCATCAACTTGGGTCGGTTGAAGGCTCGAACAGCGACCGGGGCGCCGCGGGTGGCGAATAACCGTACTCGGTTTTCGCTCGACCCGCTTCGTCCAGCCAGGGACCGTTGCTTTCGCAGGGCGCGCCGATATATATGCGACGCCTTTTTCATGATCCTCGATGAACGGCGCGGCTTTCGCGTCGCCGGAGCCACCATCCCGTGCTGATCACAGCCGCTTACGCGCAAGCCACCGGCGGTTTCCCTTTTGGGGCGAGCGACACGCTGGTCCAGCTCGTACCGATCGTGGCCATGATCGCGATCGTCTATTTCGTGCTGTGGCGGCCCCAGCAGCGGCGCGCGAAGGAGCAGCGCGAGATGGTGCAGGCGGCGCGGCGCGGCGATGTTGTGGTCACCACCGGCGGTCTCATAGGCAAGGTCACGAAGTCGGTCGACGACAACGAAGTCGAATTCGAGATCGCTCCCAATGTGCGCGCGCGCCTGGCCCGTTCCGGCATCGCCGAAGTTCGCGCCAAGGGCGAACCCGTCAAGGACGCGGCGCCTCCCGCCAAGTCATTGCCGGCGAAGAAAGATGCGCCCAACCCCTGAGGCCGCACCCGGCTTTGGCGCCAGTTGAGCCTCTTCCTAGATTGAAAGTCTGATGCTTCGTTTCGCGAACTGGAGATTGGCCTCGGTCCTGGCGCTCGTAGCGGCCGCGGTTCTGGTGATCCTGCCGAGCTTCATGCCAACTCAGGCGGTCGACGCGCTCGCGGCTCGATTCCCGAGCTTCATTCCGCTGCGCCAGATCGTGCTGGGCCTTGATCTGCAGGGCGGCGCCTATCTCTTGATGGAAGTCGATACACCCTCGGTGATCAAGAGCCAGGTCGAGGCGCTGCGCGACGACGTGCGGCAGAAACTGCGTGAGGGCAAGATCGGAATATCCGGCGGCATCGGGGTCGAGCCGCGAGCGGTCGTGGTCCGCATCGCCGATCCGGCCGAGCGCGCCAAGGCGCTCGAGCTTCTCCAGTCGCTGAGTCAGCCAATTGGAGGCGCGCTGGCGGGAGGAAATGGCCGCACGCTCGATGTGACGCAAACCCCAGACGGCGTGCGTCTGGCGCTGACCGACGCCGCTATCGCCGACAAGGTGCGTCACGCAGTCGGGCAATCGATTGAAGTGCTGAACCGGCGCATCAACGCGATGGGCACCAAAGAGACCGTCATCCAGCAACAGGGCCCCAACCGCGTGCTGATCGAGGCGCCAGGCAGCCAGGACACGACGGCGCTCAAGAACATGATTGGCCAGACGGCCAAACTTGAGTTCCGCCTGGTCGCCGATCCCGGCGACCCGCCGAACGAGTCCGAGACGCTGCCGATGCAGAAGGGCGGCGGGACGATCCAGGTGCAAAAAAGGGTCATGGTCGACGGCGAGGACCTGGTCGACGCGCAGCAGAGCTTCGACCAGCAGTCCGGCGAGCCGGACGTCAGCTTCCGCTTCAATCTGCGCGGCGGGCAGAGGTTCGGCCAGGTCACGTCGGCAAACGTCGGCCGCCCGTTCGCCATCGTGCTCGACGGCAAGGTCATTTCGGCGCCGGTCATCCGTTCGCCGATCACCGGCGGCACTGGCCAGATTACGGGTAATTTCAGCCTCGAAGAGGCCTCAAGTCTGGCGATTCTGTTGCGCGCTGGCGCGCTGCCGGCCAAGCTCACGGTGATCGAGGAGCGCACGGTCGGACCGGGGCTCGGCCAGGACTCGATCGACGCCGGCAAACGCGCGGCCTATGTCGGGGCGGCGCTGGTCGTCGTCTATATGATCGCGACCTACGGCATCTTCGGCGTGTTCGCCGATCTCGCGCTCGCGGTGCACATTCTCCTTATCTTCGCCTCGATGGTCCTGCTCGGCGCGACGCTGACCCTGCCCGGCATTGCCGGCATCGTCTTCACCATCGGCATGGCGGTCGATTCGAACGTCCTCATCTACGAGCGCATCCGCGAGGAGGCGCACCTCGGCCGCTCGGTTATTTCCGCGCTCGACGCTGGCTTCCGGCGCGCCTTCGCCACCATCGTCGATTCGAACGTCACTATGTTCGTGGCGGCGCTCATCCTCTATCTGTTCGGCTCAGGCGCCGTGCGGGGCTTCGCAGTCTCGCTCGGCTTGGGAATTCTGACGTCAATCATCACCGCGGTGACCATGACGCGCATGATGATCGCGCTCTGGTATCACCGCGCCCGGCCGAAGACGTTGCCGATATGAGCGAAGCGACGCGCACAACGGAACTAGCGGCATGAAACTTCTTCGGCTCGCGCCCGAGAACACGAAATTCGGCTTCATGCGGTTCCGCCGCGTGAGCTACCCACTGTCGGCGCTACTGTCGATCATATCGGTCCTCATGTTCCTGTTCGTGGGCATGAATTTCGGCATCGACTTCGCGGGCGGCACTCAGGTCGACATGCGCGCCAAGAGCGGTGAGGCCAATGTCGCCGACATTCGCACGAAGGGCGAGGGACTTGGCGTTGGCCCCGTCGAAGTGCAGCGGGTCGGCGCCGAATCCGACGTGCTGCTGCGTCTCGGCGTGCAGCCAGGCGGCGACGCCGGCCAGCAAACCGCAATCGACAAGATCAAGGACGCCTTTGGCGCCGACTATGAGTTCCGCAGCGTCGATTCGGTCGGCCCGACCGTCTCCGCCGAGCTTGTCCAGCGCGGGACGCTCGGCGTCGTGGTCGCCATCCTCGCGGTCCTCACCTATTTGTGGTTCCGCTTCGAATGGCAATTCGCGGTCGGCGCGATTATCGGCACGATGCACGACCTCCTGCTGACCGTCGGCTTCTTCTGCGTCACCCAGATCGAGTTCAACCAGACCTCGATCGCCGCGATTCTCACCATCGTCGGCTACTCGCTCAACGAGACGGTAGTGGTGCTCGACCGCATCCGCGAGGTGATGCGCAAATACAAACGCCTCTCGACATCCGAAATCATCGACATGTCGATCAACGCCGTGCTGCCGCGCACGATCATGACGGCGACGACCGTCTTTCTCGCCCTCCTAGCGCTGTTCTTCCTGGGCGGTCACGTCATCCGCTCGTTCTCGGCGGCGATGATCTGGGGCATTTTCGTCGCCACCTATTCCTCGATCTTCATCTGCTCGCCGATGCTAATCTACATGGGCGTGCGCGCCGACACTTTCGACAAGATGCGCGAAAAGGAAATTGCAGGCGCGGACGTGAAGGCTAAGGAGAAGGCGTGAGCGAGGTCGAGCCGCGGCCCGCATTCGCGCCCGGCAGCCATTCGATCACCGCGTATGGGCGAGACGCCTTCGCCTTCGCCGGCATGTCGCACGCGGGGTCGATCCTGGCGACGCCGAAAGGCGTTCGGCCGATCGACGCGACGAGCGTCAACGATCTCGACCCGGCCGCGCTCGCGCCGCTATTGACCGAATCCACGGAAAGCCCCGGCTCAATCGAGTTTGTTATTGTCGGCACGGGCGAGCATTTGGCGCCGATCCCGAAAGCGTCGCGCGCCGTCCTCGGTCAAGCCGGCCTTCGCTTCGAAGCGATGGCGACCGGACCGGCGCTGCGCGTCTACAACGTGATGCAATCGGAAGGCCGCCGTGTCGCGGCGGCGCTGATCGCCGCGCCGTGATCGCGCGCCCTCCGCCGGGCGCCGACCCGCTTGCGGACGCCTATGAGCATTGCGCTCAGCTCGCTCGAACGCACGCTCGCGATCAGTGGCTGGGCGCGCTCTATGCCAGCGCCAGCGCGCGCGGCGCGCTCTTCGCCCTGGCGAGTTTCGATTACGAAATTCGTCAGGCGCTCGGGCGCGCGCGTGATCCCAACCTGACTGCGATACGCCTTGCCTGGTGGCGGGAAGTCATCGCCGGCGAACGGCAAGCCGAAGCGGCCGGCAACCCGGTTGCGCTCGCGCTTCGTGCGGCGATCGACGCCTATGCCCTGCCGCAATCATGGCTTGAGGCGATGCTCGACGCGCGCCTGCAGGCAATCGCGCCGCAGGAGGATTTCGACCACGTGGCTTTTCGCGCCTTCGCCGATGAGAGCGAAGGGGCGCGCTTGCGCTTAGCGTCACGCATCACCGCAAGGGGACAGGATCTCGATACGGCGGATGCGCAGGCGCCCGCGGGCATGGCGCTGGCGCTGACACGCCTGCTCAAGGAACTCCCGTTCAAGGCCGGATCGGCGCCGACGCTCATCCCCACCGATGTCGCCGCCCGCCACGGCCTGAACGTGGCGGATTTCGATGCGCGGCGAGAGGATCCCGGCGTTATCGTCGCC
>JGI12659J15293_10000074_pt1 | contig 28720 bp, 36 predicted proteins | sample JacPinW_OM2H0_O1_FD_15293 | JGI IMG/M metagenome (IMG submission 15293) | reverse complement strand
GCTTTGGACATCAAGCGCTCAAGCCGATGCGGCTGACACAACGGCTCTGGCGCTTGTCGCTGATTGGAAAGATGCAGATCGCGAAATGGCCGCAGTCGCCGAAGTTATTTGCCCGCAGTTTGCCCGCGGAATATCCTGGGCGGGGCGCGATTAATGGACAAAGGGCGCGGCAATGACTGGCCGCGGACGCCGCATTCGGAGGGCGGTTTCGCCTGAAGCGGGAGGCAAATGGAGCCTGAGTGGGGAGCGGAGCCGATTCGACTTAGGGCCGCCTTTCTCTTGGCCCATTGTTCCCGATAGAAAGCGGGCCAATTCCCCTTTGACTTTCCTCGCACCGACGATTGTGTTGGAGATTGCGCCATGATTTTGGACAAGGGACCGCGCGCGCTGATCTGCGCCGGCTTTTTTTGCCTTGCAGGCGCGCTCGGCAGCGCCGCCCAGGCGGTTGAGGTATACCCAGGTTGCGCTCAGCCAGGCCCGACGAGGAAAGTCTGGTATGTCGATCCGGTCAACGGCAAGACGCCAGCTGCCGGCGGAAATGGATCGCAGACCGCGCCCTGGAACTCGCTGCAAGGCGTCCTTTCGTTCAGGTTCCCCCCAGGCTATACGCGCCCGCTGCTGTCGAGCGTCCCCTACTACCACGTTGTCGACGGCAAGCGCAGTTACGTCGCAGACCAGCTCGGAAGCCCGCCGATCCAGCCCGGCGACACAATTATGCTGATGAACGGCAATTACGGCGACATCGGCATCGGCGACTATATGCAGCAGGTCGTCAACCCGAGTTTCGTTACAGTCGAGGCCGCGCCTGGACAAACGCCGGTGTTCTCGACCCTCTACATCCGCTCGACCAACAAATGGGCGTTCAACGGCGTCAAGGTGCAGAGCTTGTTGGGCACGAACAATAACAAGCAGGCGCTGTTGACCGTCACGGACCAGGGAGCCGCGCACCCAACCTCCGACATCATCCTGGAGAACATGCAGATCAGCACGGTGGACGACGCGACTAGCTGGACCAAGGCGCAGTGGCAGGCCCAGGGCCGCTCGGGCTTCCGGGAGGTCGGGGGGGTAGGAAATGGCACGAACGGGCAGCCTTCCACGACCTGCATCTCGATGACCGGATCGAAGATCAGGAACGTGCGCTTCGGAGCGGCTCTCTTCGGCAACAAGTCCTTATTCCAGAACAACGACCTCGGCTATTTCGGCGACGACGGCATCGACTACGGCGCGAACTTCCTGACGATCGCGCACAACTACATCCACGACAACTTCGACATCGCCGACGCCAACCACGAGGACGCGATGCAAGGCCAGAATGGACCACTCCCTCCAGGCGTCGTGTTCAATAGGTTCTCGGACATTCTGATCGACAGCAACCTGGTCATCCGGCAGACGGACCCGAAGCTGGCGTTCCCGACATATCTGCAAGGGATCGACGCCTTCGACGAGGACTGGACGAACCTGACCGTGACGAACAACGTCATCGCGACCAGCGCCTGTTGGGGCATCGGCTATGCGAGCCTCCATCACAGCAAGATCATCAACAACACGGTGGTGGACGACGGCACCGACGCGGGAACGAAAAACCCAGCCGGAAACGTCGTGTGCCGCCCCGGCACTAGTGTCGGCGACAAGACCCATCAAGGCCCGACATCCAGCGGCGTGATCATCCGCAACAATATCGCCAGCGGGCTCGGCATCTATGACGTTAACCCGGACATGACGATGGATCACAACATCTGCGTCACGATCGACGGGAAATGCCAGATCCTTAGATATGTGGGCGGCAAGCCGAAATGGGACGTCTACAAGCCAGGCGAATACGCCGACCACAACATCATCGACCGCCGCGGCGCCAGCGGCATGTTTGTGAGTTTTGATCCCGCCAAGTTCCTCTATGACCTCCGGCTGAAACCCGGTGCCCTGGCGATCGGCGCCGGCAACCCGGCCGAGGCGCCCCCGGTCGACATTACGGGAGCGCCCCGCGGAAGTCCGATCGATGCGGGCGCCTACCAGCATAGCCCGGGCAAATAGGCGCATCTCTCCTCAGTGGCCTCTCGGCGCGGAGAGTTACGCCCGCCGCCAGGCCCTCGTAAAGCTCGCCCCAAAAAAGCGCCTGAAGCATCAATCGGCCTGCGAGATTGGGCTCCCATCGGGTCACGATTAAGAGCTTTGGTTATTAGTCATTCGATCCCCGAGGAGCCAGCTCGTGGCGAACGCAAACTCCAATCGCCTGCCCGTATTGGGGTCATTTAGCCGATAAGGCCAGAAGAATAACTCCGCAACCGATGAGGGCGACCGCCATCAGGTGAACAAGAGTTATCGTGTCGTTGTACACATAGAGATCGGTCGCTCCGCCGAACCCCTAAGGAAGTGCGTCTACCGCAAGCAGCTGGAGCTTGAGACGCTGGTCTGTACGCGCGGGCCGAACTTCCCGCTCTCCAGGCTGGAGACGCGGCTGATGTGTCCTGCTTGCGGGAATCGAAGGGTCACGGTCGTGTTTGAGCCGAGCAATGCTGCGCAGATGAGAAGTGTGTGAAGCCGCAATTATTGCATCGAAATCGTAATATATCCTGATATAGCTCCAATATTTTCGAGGATAATTTTCTGTGCAATAAGATCAAAAAACACGCTCTTCATAACGTCCATACGACTCTGTGGTTTCATCAAAAAATCCAAATCTGACATTACTCTCTTGTCTATCTCTTGTAATAAAGAGATGTAAGAAGCCCAATCACCCGGCGCTTTATAGCCATTTGATGTTATCATTACAACCAGAGCGTCGTATTGCTTCACTGCGCCATATCCTTCTATAGTTCCGCGATCAATTGGACGTCCCTTAAATTTGGTCTTCAGGGTTTCGAACTGAGAAGAAGCGGCCGTCATCTCAGTTATCGCCCTCGTAGCAATTGCCGAGTCAATCGCAACCTTGAGCTTTCTACCAGCATCGAGCGCGAGAATTATGTCGCTCATACCTAAACTTTGAGAGGTCACGGCGCTATTGGCCTGATTGTCGACCTCTGAGTTGCCCATTTGAAACCATCGGGTAAGGTCTACAGGTGGGGCGGACTGAGCAATCGTTATTGTTGGAAGCAATAGACTGGCCAGTGAGATGGCCAGTCGTAGCGCGCTCCGTATTTGCGTCACAGGCATGCGCTTTGATCCTTCCCTGGCTTTACCGTTAGTTTATCGAGCATCATCAAGAACCATGGTGATCCCTCATACACCTTCCGGAAAGCAGCATCCGTCCAATGCAGCGCTAGCTTAGATTGGGCGTTCGTTGTCACAGGACACCACGTCTGTATTTGCTGGTCATAGAATTCCCTAGTAATCATCTGCTTTTCCCGCATCTCCCCCAAAAGATAGAAAAAATTCGTCAAATCGCGCATGTCACCAACCCCATTCGTCTCGATGCTCTTTTGCAGTGTTTCGGACTGCTGCGAGAGTGTGGTCAACGCTTGAGTCTGCGCAGCGTTCTTCTGGACTTCGGCCGCCTGTCTCTGATCTATCGCGGCCTGCCTCTGAATATCGTTGCCGATGCTTGCCGAATACCACGACAGGCCAGCCCCTCCCAAAGAAATCAATGCCGAGACAATAGCTACTATGGTAGCTGCGCTTTTCCATCCAACGGCGGGCTTGGGGGATCGAGGCGATAACATTTCTGCGATACCCTCTGGTGGAGGCATTCGACAAAACCGAGATTATCTTGAGTAGTGACGTTTTCAAGCGGAAAGAAGGCCGAAGCGCTCTCAGCTGCGCTCCAGAACGCTTAGGACCGCCCATCCTTCCTTGACGAGCATTGCGCTTCCAAAGACTATGATGGTTGCGACGATGCCGATGGCCTTAAGCGGATGTGCGTCGCCCTGCTTGAGGAACCACTGCGCCCATTCGACTGCGCGAAAAATCAGGAAGATGAACTTAACGGCCAAAGAAGCGAGGGCGAATAGAGGCAACCAAAGATGTATGATGAAGGCCGCTGGCATGATCGCAAATAGAAATGGCGCTATGGAGGACAAAAACGTCCAAAATGGAGCCAACGTGGTTCCAGGCTGGCTTGCGGTTAACACCATTAATAAAGAGACGATCTCGAAAGATCCGATATAACTTATTGTGACCACTATTACCCCAACTATAGATGATAGGATACTCGCGCTCATCGGATGCGCCCGCGCGAGATTGAGAAATCGACGTACAAAAAACAATGAACCGTAATCGGTCATCACGAGGATAACAATGCTGAGAGTAAGATATGGAATTACAAAATTGATCCAGCCAATACTGTCCGCAAACTGTCTCAAAAGGGGAAATAATCGAACAGAGGAAGGAATAAGAAACGCCAGTACCCAGATAGTTATTGAGATAGTGGCTGATCGGCGAAACGCCTTGAAGGTCAAAAGAGGAGAAGTATAAAGGCGGTCAAAGGCTTTTATGATTAGGTTGCCGAGGTCAGGTTTATTATGGGAGCGCCCATGCAGCCATGAAGATATGACTTTTGTGGCCTCGTCTGATGCATTGCTATCAAGCCCGGCGAAAACAGCGTAGGTGGCCGCCGCCAGCCCGAAAGGGAGTCCGAGTCCAATGAGGTCAAAAAGTTTTTCCTCCATGGCACTTTATGCGGCCTTACGGGCGTGCTGATGCATGGAAGCCCTCCCCAGATCATCATAGTCTGCTGTTACCTCGTTGACGAGCAGGCAGCAGCCTGGGAAGGCGAAGCACCAGGCTTGGCACGGTTTTGAGGAGCGCCACGAGGGAGCATTCTACGGATAATCTCGGCGTTGGGAGGCCCGAATGGCCGATGTGACCTACTATGTCGCGCTCGCGTTCAAGCGGTCAGAAGAGAATGGCGACATCGTTGCGTGCGATCCGAAGGAAGCGCGGAGCGCAGATCAAGCGATAAGGATGGCTAGCTCGTTGTCCACGGAGGAAGGGCATTGCGGCGCCATGGCGTTTTCGCGCACTGGCGATCCGGCTCTTGGCGAATTTGAGGACGCGGTGATTTTGAAGACGATTGGCGAGGTCGATGTTGGGCTATTGTCGGCTTAGCTATGGCACGGAGTGTTTCTTGATCACTCGGGTTTTGCCCGGTGCCACACTCGCAAGACTTTGCCATCTTCCGAATATATCTCTCCGTCCGGGTTGAAGTCGAATGCCGCTTTCTCCCCGGATTGTAGATGAACAGAGTTGCCCTCTTGCTTCACCGTGAATTCCCGCATGCCCTCCCAGGGAATCTCGCGGGCCAGAGAGATCTTATCCGGGGTTTGAGTGAAGGTCGTTCTGGTCTCATATTTATAGGCAAAGGAGTCCGGAGTTAATGAGTATACGCCATATAGCGTAGTATAAGTCTTTTTCGAATCTTGCGTAATGTCTATCAAAACGGACATGACGTTGCCGTTTAGAATGACAAATCGACCTTCAACCGCTGGGGGTCGGAAAGTCTGTCCATCAATGTTCCACTCGTCAAGAATATATACTCCTTCTATGGCTGCTTTCAGCTCTTTAATCGACGCGGCATTAGGAGTGATCATTGAGATGCACCGAACAGCAACCCTATAATGGTAGCGACGCAAATTTTCATGTCAACCGTTCATGTCAACCGCTGTGCGTAGTACCTTGGCTACCCAACCTTGGTGAGATGCTTCTCCATCAGTTCTTCAACGGTAAATGGCTTCTTAGTCTTTTGTGACCGGTGCATCCGCCCATCGTGATGAGGGGTCGTTTTGAAATGACAGATAGGGCAGGGCAAGTCTCTTGCTTGGCGCTGTGTGGCCTGAGAGGACGTCTTACGCGGCGCACGTGGTGTCGATGTCGACACTGATGCGCCCACAACGAGACTGTAGTGGAACCCTAGCTCATTAAGTTCGGCCACGGCCTTTTCGGCGTTATCAAGGGCCTCTTTCTTAGCGCCTTCTAAAAGCTGGGCGCGCTGCGCGTCAAGGGCTTTGAGTTTCTCTAGAACGCTGGTCAATGATGGCTCCTATGAAAGTGATTCTCGAATAGCTTTCATAGGCGATTCTTAGTTTTTGGGCCAGTGTCTTGATGGTATTAGTTGCGCCCAGGTTCTTTGCGATGAATCGCCCGCCGTGGTACGTGGAAAGGAGGTGATTCTGAGTTTCACGAGGAACGGCAGGGCAGGGCTTTTATGGCCACGAGACAGCAAAGGGGCGCGCCTGAAAAACGTCCATTAGAAGTAAGGCAGCCTGAAGAGGCGCAAAATCTGCAAGCCAAATGGCGCTCCGCGCTCATCGCCGGTGCCAGAGTCTGCATCGCCGCGCTCAAGAACCTCGCAAGCCTCGCCGCCACCCTGGCAGATCTGGGGGCAGACCTGGTACGCATGGCGGGACGGGCAGCGCTATGGATATTAGCGCAAGCCTGGCGCTTATTGCTGTGGCCCATCAGAACATTGGCAAATCTATTTGTAAGTGCGATCGCGCTGTTGGCCGCTATAGTGGCCTTAAATGAGTTCTTTGATGAAGCAGTTCCATATATTGAGCCTTATGAAGTGACTTCCACATCCTGGCATGACCTCCCGTTCAAGGCGAAGATTGATAGTCGTATATTTGGAGCTTTTGATATTCATGTTCTTTGTGCTGCTAATGAGATAGGGTGGAAAGGCAACGGAGTAACGAAAACGTTCGGGGGGAAGGGCTTTGTCAACGTAGATCGAATTAGCCCAGTAATACCTCCACATGAGACAATTACATTTTCTTGCAATATGGCAGAAGCCAATTCGGTGACGCCCCCTGGTGAACCAGTTGCTCCGGTCGTTCGTATCGAGCTTCACTTGCTGATGAGGTACAGAACATTTCTTAGGCCGTGGGGAGACCAAATCATTTTAGTGCCTGGGCAGCGCCAAATCATCTCTGCACCTTTTACGTGGCGCGAGGTATCGCCTGGCAATTTTCAATGGTTTGAGGGCGAGCCACATGGTCAATGATGCTTAGACCTAGTGGCGCACCAGACCATGGTGGTGTGAATGGTTTTTGATTTTTGGTTATTGGCCCATCAACCTAGTCCATGCTGAGGAGTAGAATCATGCCAATAGACCCAGAGAATACGATTGAGGATGAAAATGACGCTGACTTTGAGCTAGATGACCTTTTTAAAGATCCAAATAATAGATCAATGGCCGCAGTGATTGCTCATTCACAACAACTAATTTTTGTCGATGGACGTATCAAGGAGTATTTTTTCAGCAAAGCGACGGAATTGCTGAAAAGGAACCAAGGGGACGAATAATGGATCATCCTTGGCTATGGTGGAGAAACTTTAGCTCGGTTCTGGATGGGTTTTCAACTTTGGCCCGTCATCATGTCTTAGTAACGCCCAGTGTATTTGTAATTGATGAGCAATAATTGTTGCTATGTTGCTCCGATGTGTTAATGTAGCTAACGTTAAAGGAGCAGATGGCGCTCAGATCAATTTCTTTTTTGAGCGTATCTATATCTTCATCTCGTTCTTCTATGATCTCCTCTAATGTGTCAATTCTCTCATTCGGTTTTTTGGTCGATTCCTTCATTTGTTCGATTTGCCGCTTGAGCTGTTCAATTTGGATTTTGAGAAGATCATTCTCTTGTCTGAGTTGTTCCAGTTCGGATGATGGGTTTAGCAGCGCTCCGAAGTTTTTGGCGCGAGGATTGTGAGCTTGTGTCAAGGACATTGCTGCGCGCCAAAGGTAGAGTGAGCGGACGCTCTGACTATTTAGGAGCGTCAGTCGGAGAGGCCATAGGCGCTGCCATCGGTTTCTTAGGGTGCATAGGCTTGTGCATCTTCATGCTCATGTGAGGCTTGTGCATAGATTTGGTGGCAGTTTTAGCCATATCTGTGATTGGTGGCGGAGTCACCGGCTTAGTGCCCGCTGGAGCCCCTGGAGCTGTGTCCTGTGCAAACGCGTAACCGGTAAGACTGATTGTGAGAGCGGCAGCTGTGGCAAGGCTCTTGATCATAGGAATTGTCCTCCCTGTTGAGACCCTAACGGTCCTGGTTCACAACTCCGTGAAGTCCTCATTGTTCCAATTTTGACGAAGGTCAGGCTGCGCTCCAAGGATGGGACATGTGGAACAAACGAAGCGCCCCTCAGCTTCTACCGACGGGCTATGTTGCGCCCATTTCGAGAAAGAAGCTTCCCAAGGATCCGCATGAACGCCCGGTCGTCACTGAAGACAACAAGGCAGCCGTGCGAGGAGGCTCCACAGGAAATAATGTGCGTTACATTCTCATCGTGTTGCCTTCATCGCTATCGCGCTTTTCTTCAAGTGAAGGCATGTCAGGATTATTGCACAGACTGTAGATGTCTTTGATTTTAGATTTTGAAAATTTGACGGATTTCGGGCGGGCGTCGCCATGATGGTCAAGTTTTGAACAGGTAAAATGCCATTTCCTCCGGACTACGGCCCAAGGATGGTCCACCACAGGCTTGCGTCTCTGGTCGAAGGAGCGCATCATCAGCCATTGGGTGGCTAAGTGCTTGGGAAATATTAGAGAATTGCCTATTGGAGGCAAATGCAAACACACGAAGCCTATGATATTGCTGTATATTATAGGTCATCATCAAAGGCTAGCTAGCACTGAGCAAGCTACGCACAGGCGTTTGCTGATGAGCGCCACTGTCTAAATGTCTAACTGTCTAACTAATTTCCTTAATTAAAACAAGGGCTTATAGGGGCATGGCAAATTTTGATGACTGCTAGTTGATCTCAATCTTTGATATGCTGCGTCCCATCAACCTATCCTCAATCCAATCGTGCCGGATTGTAACGCGGTAACGCAGTAACGGAGCTAGACAGGCAGACACCTAGACACCAACGCCTTGGTGATGGGCTGGTATGCGCCGTGCGGCGTGCGCCTCCAGAGAGCACAGAAGGGCTGATGGTGAGCGGCGGTCCACAAACCCCTAGAGGCGCGCCATGGGCTATCCAACGAGCGTAGGGCACAGACTGCGTTACAGCGTTACAACGTTACATCATTGGGCTTTGACGCGCGCCAAGTGTGGTGCCTACGCTGCGCCCCCCGAAAAGTGTAACAAGTGTAACGCGTGCCAGGTGGTAGTGTCAATTCATGGCGTGGATGGTGGCAAGTGTAGTCAGTATTATCAATGAGTAGCGCCACCTAGCAGCGCCACTTCTCAGTATCCTTATTAGGGGATTAGTACCTTTATTTAGAAATAAACCCCCTAGAAATAGCTAACGTTTACCACGACTTAGCAGTGATTATCGGGTTTGTCGGGTTTGTCGGGTTTATTTCGGAGAGATAGGATAGAAATTTGCCATACCTCTTTGTGACCCCCAAACCCCTTCACCATGGGGCTCACGATTACAAGGACTTAGCGTATAGGGTCTGTTTTTAGGGGCAAACCCCTAGGCCGAAAAACTTGCTTTTATAGGGGATTTTTATGAGGATGAATACACATTTTGCTATTATGCTCGTATGAAAGCAAGTTTTCGCGATCCAGATCCCAGTTTTCCACCTATCCAAGTACCTATCTTCCCCTATCCCAAGCAATCAAATTAGGATAAAAATCATTTAATATACTCCACTCGTTCTCGTTATCATATTCGCTCTGCTTACCAAAATTGAAACCAAAAGCTTGGCGCACAACAGGCCACGGAGGAATATCATAGGCATCTCTTTGAGTTTTAAAATTATCTGTAGCTTTTACGTTGGGATCGACAACGCTCTTGATGACTCCATTATCATGCTTTTGGACTACGCCATCAATAACCAACGGCAACAATTCCAAAAACCTCCTTCCAAATTTCTTCTCATTGAGAATAACTCTGGAGCGCAACCGATCTTGTGACTTACAATAATCATAATACAATGCTTTCTTGATGACACGTATGTGAACACATTTCAATTTCTTTCCAGCCATCCCCTCATGCACATGATCTTCCTCACTCTCAGCAGTCTTTTCACCATACGGCATTTCATGAAGCTCAATTAGATTGTCTAGCCATTCTTCCACCGGACCCATGCTCTTCTTCTTTTGATGAACTAGCTCGTCTGTGACTGGCACCTTCCTCAAATTGATATCGCTCTTGTGATGAAGATAGTGATGCATGAGCGCCTCAGCGCCACCATTCTTGAACCAATTGTCAAGACCTTTAAAGTAATCAGTATCATTTCTGAGCGCCTCAGCGGCGTGGAGCGCAAAGATGCGCCGCGCTTTAAAGCCAGCAGAAACAAGCCATTCCGGATTGCCTGTAATAAACAAGTGAAGATGATTTGGGACACTATAAACTGGTATATACTTGTCGTTAATTTCTATGGTAGGTCCGGTGATGAGATCCTTTAGCAAACTTTCATCTCTCTTAGATCCAGCCCATACAGCTTCTTCCAAATGCAGTAATAGTTTATCCTTGAGTTGACCGTTATGATTGCCGAATACGTATTCCGGATTTGAGGTCTTAAAATAATATGGCGCAAACAGCGCGCCAAGCTTCTCAACAAAGAAGCTCTTTCCGATACCCTCCTCGCCACGTATGACAACAGACACACCAGGCTTCGAATGGGGTTTTTGGCGCATATCAGAAATGAGCGCATCTAACCATTGGAAATGATTTTCGTCACCCGAACATATGATATCCTTTACAAAGGTTTGCCATTGCGCGATGTCACCCTCCTTTGCCTCCACTTTGAAACCTTTAAACAAATTGTATTTGCCATTTCTATTCCCTACAAATGATGGGTCAAAATCGAACCCATAAGCAAAATGTCGCCTCCGACTGCTTTCAAGCCATATTTCTGTGAATAAAATTAACTTAGGATTGCCACCCTCAGTAGGCGTTATTAAAAGCTTCATATCTGGAAAACCACTAATGAAATCCTTCTTATCCATTATTTCCAAGGAACCATCTGGATTTTCTCTGATAACTTTGTACTTTCCTTTGATATAGATTGTAAAATGATCTTTGTTGAAATGAGAAACAACATCTTCCTTAGATGATATATCTGACAGTCCTGATGGCGCAGCTTTGCTCGAAGATGAATAATCACCCCGAACTCTGGCAGCGGCTTCATCATTTAAAAGTTTCTCAGCTTCTTCCCTAGTGATGCCATCCTTCTCGGCTTTGAGTCTAACTTTGCGTTCAAATACGGTTTCAGTCATACGTTCGTTCTGATGAGCAGCCCTGCCTAGTAGTTTATCATCCTTTGCCAATCTAGCTTTAATGGCAGCGTAATCGGTGACCTTGTCTTTATCAAAATCGTTTGGTGGCGCTGCTCGAAACGCTGGATGGATTTCATCCAATCGCCTAGTATTTTCTGGTGTTGAGATATCATCATCAGCAAACCTAGAATGCCGAGGCAAATTGGCGATATTTTCTGGTGTTGGGATATCATCTTCATCTGAGTTCGTTTGCCTATCGTGCTTAAACTCAGGATGATCAGACAAGTTTGATATTTCTTCTGGACGCGTATCTCTATCATCAGGATCAATATAGTTCTTAGGAGCATTGTCCATAACACAGTTCCGATTCAGACTGTGTGAGTTGCTACCTCCTCACAGATTAGATAGTCTTTAGTTCAAAGTTTCACATATCAATCAAACAGGCTCTTTCTGGGCGGAAAAAATAGATTGACAACTTCAGCAACATTAAGCTGTACTTTGCCGTCAATAAGATGAACGCCCAATTTGCCGTCACGAATTGCTTGAGCGATCCGCGCGTATGAAACATGCAAGCCATAATGCAGCTCACCTTTGGTGGCGTACTCCTGCTCAAGGATGGAATTAGTTTTAAAAGCGAGACTCATCTTCATCCTCCGATTGCCTATCGAAACCGATGCAAGTATAGTTGCACCGTTTACGCCGTAAACGCAGGCCTCAATAGTAGGCAATCACAGTAACGTCATCGTATAAGAAAGCAAGCGAGCTTTCACTTTATTGAAAAGAGGGCCAGACAAGCAAGCGCGCCTATGCTATTATTGTAGGCGTGAAAGCAAGTGAGTTTGACTATGCCTAAAGACTTCGAGGATCATCCGAAAGAGCCAGCACGACGACGAGCGGAGCGCAGGTGGCGTAATCATCAAGTCGAGAAGTCATTTAAGAAGGAGATGGCGAAGCCAGCTCCAATCAAACCAAAAGAAATAGAGCCAGCAGATATCATCGAGAATGAAAGACCTGATGGGCGCCACTCGGTCACGAGACATCAAACGAAGTTTGCTAAAGACATTCGAGCCATATTAGTAGAGCATACGAAGCGCAATTTGATTCTTTACAAACTTTCAATCAGAGCGCAGCAATACAGATTGCTCAAAGAGAAGCTGAGAAGGCTTGAACTGCGTGACGCGCAGCGAACGCAAGTGAAGAAGGATCTTTTCGCATGACAATGCCAATGTTAGACAGGCTCCCAGGTTTCTCCTCGATGAGAGAACTTGAGGAGTGGGAAACAGAGTGGAAAGCTACTCCGCGCTGCTTTGTCCCGACTGAGGCAAATGAGCAAAGGAATGCTGATGAGCGCCTTAGAGTCAAAACTCACATAAGACAGGAAAAGGAACGACTTGAGCGCATCGCTTTGGAACGCGTCAATAAACTCAATGCAGTTAAGAACACAGCTCCTTATAGTGAAAAGTTGGCTCAGGAAATCTGTGAGCGCATCTCAATTGGTGAGCTGCTTATCTGCATTTGCCACGACGATCATATGCCAACACAGCGCCGTTGCAATCAATGGCTAAAAGAACATGCTGACTTTGCTGCACTGTACAAAGAATCATTAAATGACAGGCTATCCGTATTTGAAGAAGAAGTCCTATATATCGCTGACGATATGAAGAATGACTTCAAAACTATCGTAAAGAATGGCAAAGAGCAGCGTGTGGTCGATCAGGAAGTGATTATGAGAGCAAAATTGCGTATCGAAGTCAGGTTTCGTCACCTAAAGGCTGGAAACCCGCAGAAGTGGGGAGAGACTTCTACCCTCATCACGAAGGGCGGAAATGAGTTGGACAATATGTCCAATGACGAACTTGAGAAGAAGATTGCTGAATTGGAGCACAAGGATCGCGTCGTCAAAGATGGAAGGGCAGCATAAAGAATGGGCGCTACCGAGCATCCAAATACCCAGTAGCGCCACTATGTCAGTTATTCACTAGGAATTTCGACGTCACCTTTCTTTATTTCAGAAGTGATTTCATATTCCTCGCGCTCCCATTCTAAGTCATCATCGTCGTGAGCGAATAGAAACTGACGTACTGAACTTTCAGCTTCTTCTGTATTGTTGGCATCAAATATGAAACCTCTAGTCAGGATCTTCTTGGCAGTTACATAGAATAACGCCATCACACGTCCTCCCCATTCTTGGGCTTACGCTTCTGGCGCGCCTCAGGAGGATATTCAGACGTGGAATTATACTTCTTCATAGGCGACGACTTGGAATATTCATCCAAATCGTCCGTGTCGTACATTACATATTTCTTGCCATCCTCCTTATAGAATGGAGGACCACCACCAGTTGACCTTTGTGTGTCTAACGTAGCCTTTTCGGTAGGCTTTCCATGTTCTGTGAGGTATTTAGCGGCGTCTTTCGGATTTAACATTGGCATCATAGTCTCCATCTTCCCTTCTTGGGACCGTTACGGAGACATTTTTCAAAAACCTGGTTTGAGGAACTACGCGGGCATTTTGCCACCATGCGCGCCCGTGTCAATGGAAATCTACACTGTAGAAAATGTTTATCTTTGTGGCTCTTGCGCTTCGTTGTGGTTCTTTGAGGCGCTCCCATGCAGGGCGTTTGCTAGGTGTCCACAATGTAAGCAAACTCAATGGGTTAGGTCGTGGATATTTGTAAACATCGGGTAATGGGCGGCGGGAGCTCTTCTGCGAAGGCCGACAGAATCGGCAAACGATTCGGAAGAGAAGACCATTCAATGGACTATTTTGCTGGCCTTGATATCTCGACGGACGAGACGCATATTTGTGTTCTCGACCGCGAGGTGGTTCGCGAAAGCAAGGCGGAGTCGACTGCGCAGGCGGTAGCCAACGAACTGGCCAAAGCGCCGGGTTGTCGTCGCATCGAATTCGAAACGGGGCGAATGGCGCCGATCCTGTTCCACGGGCCGAGCCAACTCGGATTGCTGTGGTCTGTGTGTAAACCTGTCGTTGCGAAGACCGAACGGCGCGATAATGTAGCCATTTCGTTCGGAAGGACGTCGTTTCGTCCTTGTACAAGCGGACGGCGGGCAATGCCTGGTACGAGCGGAGCCTGACGCAAATCGGAACGCGTTGGTCAAGCGGCCGCCGATAGCCGCAGGCTTGCCTAGGGGTGCTGTCGCTGGAACCAACGGCGGAGGACGCCGAAATTGAGATCGTCGTGGGCGCGGCTGATGCGGACTACATCAGCTACTCGCTCGTTTCTACTCCCGCACCGCTATGCGTACCCCGCTAGCGCCTCCGATGGCCCAGATAACCTGCCGCTACTGCTCAACTGTGGCTGACTATAAGGATAGTTTTCTCACTTGGTTTCTCTTCGAGATTACGAGCGTTTTAGACGTTATCCTTGGGAACGTGACGACGCCGTGCCGGGTGTGTGGCCAGAGGAGTGGTCTGATCCTGCTGTTCTCGCCGTATCCTTGCAAGTACATGAGATGTACTGACTAACTCTGGGTTACCTCTGCCGGGAGTTCAACAGAGTTTCTTGGAATTCTTTAGCGTTGTCGGCCTTAGTCCGTTTTTACTCAGTGAAATAACTGAACTCCCTGTATTCAAGAACGCGCTTCTTCTTTGTCTCGCCAAACCAGCAGGCATTTTCTCTTATTTAGGGCGTCCCGACGCTATCTTGTATGACGAAATTGATCGCGTTTGGTTTGGCCTACAAGGGGAAGTACTGACTGCTGTCCGGGCGTGCGCCATGGGTTCAGTGCTCGGCTCGCGACTTCGCCTAGCGGGTCAAAGCGGGGGTAAGTCCATCAGCCGAACTGTAATGAAGAATCTTAGAGGTAGTCAACCGAATTATTACTGACCCGCCTACCGCTTTGGCTCGTCGCTTGAATAAGTCCAGAGTGTAGTTCGAGGAAATAATCAAGAGGTTCCCGTAAGTGACCAAATATATCATCCAGGGTCTGGTCGGCCTTCACCGTTTAGTTTTTGACTTGGATCGTCAAAGCTCTAACGTCTGCCATTTTAGTGATTAGGTTGGTACTAGCGCGCAATTCTGGCTGCTTAATACAGATGAACGCGCGTATAAGACGGGCCAATCTTCAAGCGACGCAGAAAACTAAATAGACGCATGGGCAAAATTTTTATTACCGCCATATCAATTTTTGTTTCGTAAAATAAATTCTAAAAGATACCCAATAGAATCTTTCGTTGTGGTCTATTTTTCTACAATCTTCGACCTCCAAAACCTGCCACTTTGAGTACAAGACCGGCCCACGCGCCCAATGCGCTGCGCCTGACGGCCGAGGATGTCTGTGCATCGCGCTTCGGGCCCTTTCCGACCCGTCTCGCCCTTGGCGTCCCCATCGCGACGGGGAGGGCACGAGAATGCCGTCCTGGAGGCCGGAAGGGCTCGATTGTGTGCTTGCGAAGCGCCAGCGCATCGTGCGGGCAAGCCCAGCGAACCCGAGCAACATCATCGCATCCTGTTGTAAAAGCCGAGCCCAATGCTAGGCGCCCGAAATTTGTCAGGTGACAGCGGTGGCCTGTTGGTATGGCGAAGGGGGTGGGTGCCTTTGGCCCGCTACCAAGCGATCTACCTATCTGATACCCGAGAATGGGCGACGCTGGAATAGTGGTCGATAAACTATTGATACCATGGGGTGATTTAGCGCACAAGCGAGAGCCCCCTTCTCCCAGAGGGAGATGGGAAAGGCGGCCTCAATCGTCGAGCTTGCGCGCCTCTTCCGGCAGCATGATCGGCACGCCATCCCGGATCGGATAGGCGAGCCGCGCGGCCCGCGAAACGAGCTCCTGCCGAACAGGATCGTAAGTGAGCTCCGCACGCGTCACCGGGCAAACAAGGATCTCGAGGAGGCGAGCGTCGACTTTAGGCCCGGGCGGGTTGTTTGCCGGCGCGCGCTTGTCCGAATCATCGCTCATGGGCGCCGCCCCTCATCCAGCGGGCTTCGCCCGCCACCTTCTCCCGAAGGGAGAAGGGAAGGGGACATCGCTAAGCCGATCGAAGTCAACTCAGAAACGCAAAGCCGCGACCTGACGCACCCCATCGATCTTACCCACTTTCGCGATGACCTCAGGAGGCGCGGTCCCGTCGATCGAAACAAGCGCGATCGCCGAGCCTCCCTGTTCGTCACGCCCGAGCGCGAAGGTCGCAATATTGACGCCCGCGTCTCCCAGTAGGCCGGCGAAGCGGCCGATGAAGCCGGGCTTGTCTTCGTTGGTGACATAGATCATCGAAGGGGTGAATTCAGCGTCGACCTTGATCCCCTTGATCGAAAGGATGCGCGGCTTGCCGTCATGAAAAACGGTGCCGCCAATCGCCCGCGTTTGCTGCCCCGTCTCGACGGTGAGCGTGATGAAGCTTTCGTAATCGCCATCCGCGGCGCGAGTCATCTCCTCGATGACGATGCCGCGCTGGGCTGCGACCGCGGGCGCCGACACGACATTGATGTCGACAAGCGAGGGACGCAGCAGTCCCGCGATGGCCGCCGAGGTCAACGCCTTGATCTTGAGCTCGGCGACCGCGCCCTCGTAAGTGAGCGTGACCTTCTGGATCGGCGCTTGCGTGAGTTGGCCGGCGAAGGAGCCGAGACCTTCCGCCAAAGCGATGAACGGCTTGAGCTTCGGGGCCTCCTCCGCCGTGATCGACGGAAAGTTGATCGCGTTAGAAATCGCCCCGCGCGTCAAATAATCCGACATTTGCTCGGCGACCTGAAGCGCCACGTTTTCCTGCGCTTCGTTGGTGGAGGCGCCAAGATGCGGAGTGGCTATGAAGTTCGGATGGCCGAACAGCGGGTTGGCTGTCGCCGGCTCCTCGACGAAGACGTCGAAAGCCGCGCCCGAAACATGACCGCTGTCGAGCGCAGCGCGCAAGGCGGCCTCGTCGACAAGGCCGCCGCGGGCGCAATTGATGATGCGAACGCCCGGCTTGGTCTTCGCCAAGTTTTCCGCCGAGAGGACGTTGCGCGTCTGCGCCGTCAGCGGCGTGTGCAGGGTGATGAAATCGGCGCGCGCCAAGAGATCGTCGAGTTCGAGCTTTTCGACGCCGATCTCCTGGGCGCGCTCGGCGCTAAGGAACGGATCAAAGGCGACAACGCGCATCCTCAGTCCTAAGGCTCGCGAAGCGACGATCGCGCCGATGTTCCCGCAACCAATGACGCCGAGCGTCTTGCCGGTCAATTCGACGCCCATGAAGCGGTTCTTTTCCCATTTTCCGGCTTGGGTCGAGACGTCGGCGCTGGGGATCTGCCGGGCGAGCGCGAACATCAGTCCGATTGCATGTTCGGCGGTGGTGATCGAATTGCCGAACGGCGTGTTCATCACGATCACGCCACGAGCCGTCGCAGCTGGAATGTCCACGTTGTCGACGCCGATGCCCGCGCGGCCGACGACCTTCAGTTTCGTCGCACGCTCGAGCAGCTTGGCTGTGACTTTGGTGTTGGAGCGGATGGCGAGCCCGTCATAGTCGCCGATGATCTTGGCGATCTCTTCCTTGTCGAGTCCCGGTTTGACGTCGACCTCAACGCCACGCTCCTTGAAGATCGCAACCGCGGCGGGGGAAAGCTTATCGGAGATGAGAACTCGGGGGCTCATGGCGAATGACCTTGGGTTGGCGGCGCCTCGAGGCCGCTGCGAAGATACGGGGAAAGCGTTTCTCTGTGTCATGCCCGTGAAAGCGGGCATCCCGGAGCGAGCCGCGGCTCTGGACCCCCGCTTTTTGCGGGGGTGGCAACGCCTCGGTTAGGCGGCCTTGGCGAGTTTGCTCTTCTCGAGGACGAAGGCGTAGTCGAGCCAGCGGGTCAGCGCCTCGACGTCGGTCGTCTCGACCGTCGCGCCGCACCAGATCCGCAAGCCAGGAGGCGCGTCGCGATAGGCGCCAATGTCGAACGCGACCTTTTCCTTCTCCAGCAATGTCACGAGGGACTTGGCGAACGCGGCCTGCGCGTCGGCCGTCAGAGCGGCGACGGCCGGATCGACGACCTTGAGACAGACGCTGGTGTTTGAGCGTGTCTCGGGCGCGCGGGCGAGGAAATCAATCCAGGGCGTGCGCGCGACCCAATCCGCGATCGCCTTGGCGTTCGCCTCGGCCCGCGCGAAGAGTCCCTTCGATCCGCCAAGCGACTTCGCCCAGTTCAACGCGTCGAGATAGTCTTCGACGCACAGCATCGACGGGGTATTGATGGTCTCGCCGTCGAAAAAGCCCTCGGTGAGCTTGCCGCCCTTGGCGAGGCGGAACAGCTTCGGCAGCGGCCATGGCGGCGTATACGTCTCAAGACGTTCAGCCGCCCGGGGGCTCAGGATGATGACGCCATGCGCCGCCTCCCCGCCGAGGACTTTCTGCCAGGAAAAGGTGACGACATCGAGCTTCGGCCAATCGAGCTCCTGCGCGAAGGCGGCCGATGTCGCGTCGCAAATCGTCAATCCCTTGCGATCGCCGGCAATCCAGTCGCCATTCGGCACGCGAACGCCCGAGGTGGTGCCGTTCCAGGTGAAGACGACATCGTTGTCGAAGTTGACTTGCGTTAAGTTCGGCAATTCGCCGTAAGGCGCCTTGAGCGTGCGCACGTCCTTCAGCTTGAGCTGTTTGACGACGTCGGTGACCCATCCGTCGCCAAAGCTTTCCCACGCGAGAACATCGACGCCTCGCGCACCGAGAAGCGTCCAGAGCGCCATCTCGACGGCCCCGGTGTCGGAGCCTGGCGTTATCCCGATGCGATAGTCGGCGGGAACGCCCAGCACGTCGCGGGTGAGGTCGATTGCGAGTTTGAGCTTCGCTTTGCCGACCTTCGCGCGATGCGAGCGCCCGAGCGCCGCATCATTCAGAGCTGAGGGGCTCCAACCGGGGCGCTTTGCGCATGGGCCGGAAGAAAAGCAGGGGTTTGCGGGGCGAACGCCCGGCGTTGCAGTCGTCATGATGCGCCATCCTTTCAGATGGAAGCCTCTCGTTGGGGAGAGGTGTCCCGCCGCGGCTCATATCGGAAACGTCGAATAAGGGCAAGCGGCGATACGGGATCGCACTCATGATGATGGAAGACTTGCGGGCGCCGTCATGAGCCGGCCCACCAGCTCTTCAATGTCGCACCCTATTGAAAAACGGCTCCGACTTCTCGGCGCCCCGTTAGCGCTGGCTCTTCCGACCGCTTCCCGTTTCGGCGGCCTGACGTTTCCGCCGCGCGCCTTGTGGTTGACGCGCCGGCGGGTGCGCATCTTCGCTCCAGCGCTGGTACCGCACGCCAGTGAAGAACAAGATCTGAGCGGCTCCGCAGTCACCCGAAGCCATGCGCCGGGGACTGTTCGCAGGCCGGAAATGGATGACATTATTGTCGATCGTTTGCGACCGCCTTCAGTCTCGAAGCGGGAAGGTTAACAAATGGTGAAAAAGCCGGGTTTCCCGTTTACTCTGACGGGTTGCACACCGACGCGTTGCAAATTCAGTTTATGGCCCGCAAATCCGAGTGCGACGATTTTAATTTCCGAACTGCTTGGCGGCCGTCGGGTCACCCCATGCGATGAAAGAGCTATTACGCATACTGCTCTCAGTCTTGCCGTACTGAAGCGGACGGCCTGAAGGATCGAGGACAGCGCCGCCGGCCGCGCGCAGCACCGCGTCGCCTGCCGCGGTGTCCCACTCCATCGTTGGCGCGAACCGCGGATAAACGTCGCCGAGGCCTTCGGCGATAAGGCAAAACTTCAGCGACGAACCCGCGAACCTTGTCTCCCCAATGGGCAGTCCTTTGAGGAAGGAATCTGACTGCGGGTCGAGATGTGAACGGCTTACAAAGGCGATCAGGCTGGATGGCGCGCGACGCGACCGGATTTGCCGCCGCGATCCGTTCTCAGGCAGTTCCCCGCCGAGGCGCACTTCACACGCGAACGCCACGTCGCCACCGATCCACAACCGACCAATTGCGGGCGCGTAGACGGCGCCAGCGATCGGAACGCCGAGTTCGACGAGCGCTACGTTGATCGTAAACTCACCGTTGCCCGCGAGAAATTCTCGCGTTCCGTCGAGCGGATCGACCAGCAGGAACCGCTTGGCGACTTGAGGCTTCGCTCCGGCCGCTGTCGCCTCCTCCGCGCACAGGGGCGTCGAGGGAATCAGGCGCGTGAGATAGTCGGAGATTATAACTTCGGCCCGCTGATCCGCAGATGTAACTGGACTGCCGTCCGCCTTTGAAGCGACCTCGCAGCCACGATCATATTCCTCCATCACCGCCGGTCCCGCCGCCAATGCGGCCTTGGCGAGAAACAGGGCAATTTCGTCGCGGGTGTGGGAATCGAGCGCGAAGGCGTCTGGACGCCGGAGAACCGAGCTCAACTTGTTTCCTTCATTTCAATCGACAGCCTTGAATTGGCAGGAGAAGCCGTGGGCCGCAGTCAACGCCGATTGCGCCCGGGACGCAATCTGTCCAGACGTTGAAGGTTATCTTGCCCGTTTAAACACCCATCGCGCATGGCGAGGTCGTCGTCGCAACCGGGGGGCGAATCGGATAGATAGGGATCGGATCGCTTAAGTGCGGCCAAACCCGGTTCCGTCTCCGCCCAGGCCCCGATACCAAACCAGGATCAAAACTTGATGATGGCCTCGCTAACACCGCTCGACCTCGCCGCCCTCCTTTGCTCGCGCGTCTGCCACGATGTGATCAGCCCGGTTGGGGCGATCGTCAACGGCCTCGAAGTGCTCGACGGGGAGCAAGACGAAGAGATGCGCACCGTGGCAATGGAACTCATCAAGAAGAGCGCAATGTCAGCCTCGGCGCGCCTTCAATTCTGCCGGCTGGCTTTCGGCGCGGCGGGCTCGTTTGGCGCGACGATCGACACAGGCGATGCGGAAAAGGTGGCAAGGGACATTTTCGCCAACGGCCGGACGGATCTGCAGTGGAACTTCGATCGGCGCATGGCTTCGAGAGCGTCCGTAAAGCTGTTGCTCAACCTTTGCCTGATCGCAGCCAGCGCCGTGCCGCGGGGCGGCGTGGTCGCAGTCGACATCTCGGGCGAAGACGACGCGCTGACGATGCGCGTCGAGGCTAGGGGCGCAAACGCCCGACTATCCCACAGCGCGACCGATTTCCTGACCAATGCCGTTCCCAATGAGCCAGTCGACGGCCATTCCATTCAGTTCTATTTCACGACGCTTCTGGCGCGCGAGTGTGAAGCGACGCTGAACGTGTCAACTTCGCCCGAAATCGTCACGCTGACGGTCGCGCCAGGGCCTCGGATCAGAGACGTCCAGGTTGCAGAATATTCCGCTGACAGCTCGCCTGCCGTCTGACTGGGGACGTCTGTGCCCACTCAATGAGGGGCCTGCCCAATCGCTATTCCCTGACCGGTGTGTCGTCGGCGACTTCCGGAGCCGCGTCCGGTTGCTCTCCCTCGCCTGAAGCGGCTCCGCCAAATCCGTAGGGCGACCGCAGCCGCCGCCGTCGACCTCGGGCTGGAAAAGCGCTTCCTTCTGACGGCGACTCGAATCCCGCGGGATCGGCCTCAGGCGTCGCTATGGGAGTCGGCGACGCTAGTGTATCGGGCGACGGGGCGCCTGCAGTCAGATCCGCATTATTGGGCCTCGGGCTCGCCGTTATGAAGGACGGAAGCCCGGGCGGCGGCGCCGGATCTGCGCCGGCTTCACGCGGCGGCTGGGGATCGCGGTAGGGCCGGAAATCCCGCGGACGACCATCGCGTCCGTGGCGATTGTCGCGATAGCCCTCGTTACGATCCGGGAATTGCCGATCGGGGCGCGGGCCTCGGTCCTGAAATCGGTTGTTGCCCTGACGATCCTGCCGAGGCGCAAACCCTCCCCGATCATTGCCGCCCTGGCGCTCGGGCTCGTAAGAAGGTCTGTCGCCAAACGGTTGTGGGGCGTTAGGCGCAACGTTTGGTTGCGGTTGAAATCCTTGTTGCGCTTGCGGGTAAGCATTCTGCCGCTCCGCAGGCGAAGCGAAACGATCCGACAGCCCGCCAAAATCGCCATCGTCTTCGAGGTCGTCGCTTTCGCCCTCTCCGGGCGGCCGCTGCTGACCGCTTTGCGCCAGCGCCTGTGCTGCCTGCGCAGTGGCAATAAGTCGGAAGTAATGTTCCGCGTGTTGCAAATAATTTTCCGCCGCGACCGGATCTCCACCCGTGTGAGCGTCTCTCGCGAGCTGGAGATATTTTTCCGCGACATGATGCGCGTTGCCGCGTATTTTGACGTCCGGCCCATTTGATTCGTAGGATCGCGTCAAAGGATTGGGCCCTCGCCGATTGTTTGTCGGCCGGCCGCGCATCCTCTTGTTCTGACCTGGTCTCATTTTGACTTCCCAATATCCATCCGGTTAAGCCCAGAGCTTTTCCGATCGATTTCGGCGCAAGCTTTCTCGAATTTGGCGCAAGGAGAGCGGTTCACGCTTTCGCGTCACTCAAATGGGCTGATCTCATTGCACCCTAAGCACGGACACGAACGATCACATTGATCTTGGCGCCGTGCGAATTTCCCTTTATCTGCGGCGCCCCTTGGCCGCGCTCGGACCACGTCCTATGTCCGGAAGGCCCTTTGCAGGCCGCCTTGCCTGATCTGTTCCGTGAACTCAGCGACCCTTCCCGTGCTTAAATAGTTCGCGTCGGTTCGGGGCGGAAGGCTGAAGCGTCGGAATTTGCTTTCCCGGCGAATCCTCTGCAAACAGAATAGCGTTTTTTGCTTGGATCGCCAAGCCGGAATTCAACCCGTGCTCGAATTCCGGGGTTTGAAAGCAGCGGCTGACCGTAGGCCAATGGCATCATCAGTTTTTGGCTGAACCCTGTATCGGCCCGACAGGAGCGCGGAAACCCGTGGGAGGATCTGTCAACCATTCACGGTCTGGCTCAGGACCGAGCGGCGCACCCGACTTTCCCATTCCGACCCAGTTCAATGGATTAAGGTTGCCTAGCACCGATGAAGTCGATCCGCAAGCGCCCTCGCACTTTACCGTTTGTCCATCCGGAGTTACCGATCGAACCGTCACGGGCTCGTTCGGCGGGAAGGAGTGCGTGTAGCGCAGACGCGCGTCGCCCACCCCGGCGATCGTTTTCTTTCCCTCTTCCTTTTGCGCTTTCCGGCGCACAATCTCCTGGTCCACGGGCCAAGCGGGATCGGCAGTAGCGGAGGAGCCGGGCGGCGGCAACTCCGTATTCGGCGGCAAGACGAGCTTGCCGTGTTCACGATACTCGATGGGAGGCGGCTTTTCTCCACCAAATCCAAATCCAACTGCCGGACCAAAGACTGGACCAAAAATCGATCCAATTCCTTGCCAGAGCGGCGCCGCGCCATCGTCGCCGGCCCGGGCGGACGAACTGACCAGACTGACGGAAATAGCGGAAATAAACGCCAAAGCGACGACCGGTGACCGCAAACCAAAGCCCATCGCCCGTACCTCTTGCCCTCCGCAGGCGTTGCGACAACACTTCGACGCCTGCGTATCTCGCCATCAATTCCGGCTATTCGATGACGGTTGCAACTTCATTAAATCCCGCCGCGCCAGCCGCAGGCGGTCCTACGGCGACGACTAGCTTGCGCCACGGGGCGGGCTCCCTTGGCTTTGACTCTTCGGCGCGCTCGGAACGAGCAATAAGTCGAGAATCAAAAGCGCGACTCCGACATTAATGGCCGCGTCAGCGACATTAAAGACGAAAAAGTGACGGCCAAACGCGTGCAGGTCGAGATAATCGACGACGGCGCCGTGCGCAAGTCGGTCGATCGCGTTGCCCATAGCGCCGCCGATAATCAATCCAAGGCCCGCCGCGGGCAGCACGGATCGGGATCGAAACAGCCACCACGTGAGCAAACCGACCACCGCCAAGGTCAGGGCAAGCAACGCGACCTGTGCCGAGGCAGAATCGCGGGCGAACAAGCTGAACGAGATGCCACGGTTCATCTGTAGGGTTAAGTTTAGGAACGGACCTAACGGCGACGGATCGATCCCGGAGCGATCGAAATGCGCCAGAACACCCGCTTTTGCGATTTGGTCGACGAGGACAACAGCGAGCGCGACAACGCCGCCCACCGCAGGCGGCTTCACGGCAGGCGACCAAGCGTCTTGAGTTCGCGCAGCGCCTCGGCGTCGCGAGGGGTTACGTCGGGAAAATCAGGCGAAGCGGTTGCGGGATCGAAGTAGCGCCACGAGCGCGCGCATTTCATTCCGCGCGCGCGCTCCACGACGACGCCGACGTCGGGCGCTTCGGACAGACGAAAGGCCGTTTCAGGCATCGGCGTCCCGAATTCAATCGCGATGTCCGAGGTGATGCAGACCTCGGCGAAATCGATACCCTCCAGCGCCTTCAGGTGCTCGGGATTGCTGAGATAGACCCGCGGCGCAGCTTCGAGGGAGGAGCCGATCTGCTTCTCAGCCCGAGCGATTTCGATCGCGCCGGTGACGGCGAGACGCAACATCCGGATCGTCTCCCAAGTCTTGGCCAGCTGGTCGTCCCGCCATGCGGCGGGTATGGCCGGAAATTGCTCGAGATGGATCGACCGATGAGAGGCGTCTCGCGCTGACCAGGCTTCCTCCGTGGTGAAAACCAGGACCGGCGCCAGCCAAACCGTAACGGCGCGGAAGATGTGCTCAATCGTCTCCAACGCCCCACGCCGTCTGACGCTGGACGGCGGATCGCAGTAGAGCGCGTCCTTGCGAATGTCGAAATAAAAGGCGGAGAGGTCCGCGTTCATGAACGCGGTCAGCGCCGCGATCACCCGCGCGAAGTCGAAATTTTCGTAGGCCTCGCGAGCCTTGAGATCGAGTTCGGCGAGCTTGTGCAGCATCAACCGCTCAAGATCGGTCATCGCGGCATAGCCGACCGAATCGCCCGATTCCCGATGGGCCAGAGTTCCCAGCATCCAACGAATCGTGTTGCGCAACTTGCGATAATTGTCGCTCACGGCCTTCAGAATTTCGGGGCCAATGCGTTGATCGTCGGTGTAGTCGACGCTGGCCACCCATAGGCGCAGGATGTCGGCGCCCGAAACGCGGATGACATCCTGCGGGAAGGTCTGATTGCCGAGAGACTTCGACATTTTGCGGCCGCTCTCGTCGAGCGTGAAGCCGTGGGTCAGCACTACGTCAAACGGCGCGCGGCCGCGCGTGCCGCAGCTTTCCAGAAGCGACGACTGAAACCAGCCGCGATGCTGGTCCGAGCCTTCGAGATACATCACCGTGTCGGCGCCGCCGTCGCGCGTCCGTAGGATGTCGGCCAATCCAGGAAAGTGCTTGGCGTCTTCTAGTACGAAAGCGTGCGTCGATCCCGAATCGAACCAGACTTCGACGAGATCGTCGATCTTGTCGTAGTCGTCAAGATTGTGTTCCGGCCCGAGGAAGCGCGCCTTCGCGCCTTCGGCGAACCACGCGTCGGCGCCTTCGTTTTCATAGGCCTCGGCGATGCGGTGGTTGACGCTCTCGTCGTGGAGCGGTTCTTCGTCGCCTTTGCGCACGAAGATCGACAGCGGCACCCCCCATGCGCGCTGGCGACTTACCACCCAGTCCGGCTTGGAGGCCACCATTCCACGAATCCGGTTCTCGCCAGTTATGGGAACCCAGCGAGTCTCGCCGATCGCGTTCAGAGCCCGGTTGCGTAGCGTATCCAGCGTTCGAAGATAGGACGATTCACCGGTCTTCAAACGTTGGGCTGTGTGGTCCGCCGGCAGGAAAAGCGGCGATGTGATCTGCCGGTCCATCGCAATGAACCATTGCGGTGTATTGCGAAAAATGACCGGCGTCTTCGAGCGCCAACTGTGCGGATACTGATGCTTGAGTTTTCCACGCGCCACCAGCCCACCCGCTTCGATCAGGGCGTCAATGACCGCTTTATTGGCGTCGCCAACCTTGCCCTTGTCGGTGATGACGCGCTTGCCCTCGAAGCCAGGCGCCTCATCGGTGAACGCGCCGTTCTCGTCGACCGTATAGGGGATGCGGGTGTCGATGCCGCGCTCCTGAAGCAGCCGCGTGCTCGCCGTCCAGAGCTCGAAGTCCTCGCGCCCATGGCCCGGCGCGGTATGGACGAAGCCCGTTCCCGCGTCTTCCGTGACATGGTCGCCGTCGAGCAGGGGGACTTTGAACGTATATCCGAGCTTTTCCAAAGGGTGGTCGGCTATATACGTCTCGAGCATCCTTGGGTCGATGGACCGGACTCGTTCATAACTCTCGACCTTGGCGCTCGCGAACACCTCTCCAGCCAATTTGTCCGCAAGGACATAGAGAGCTCCGGGCTGTGCCCAATTGCCCTCGGGCGAAGATTTCACTCGGTAGAGGCCGTACTCGATGCGGCGCGAGAATGAAATCGCGCGGTTTCCGGGGATCGTCCACGGCGTCGTCGTCCAGATTACGACGCTGGCCTGCAGAGCCTCCTCGTCAACGATCTGCTTCTCTATCCCCGTCGCCCTGCCTGGCATATCGGCGCGCGGAATCTCGGTTCTGTCGGCTCTTGCCGCAAAGTTGATCGGGAACGCCACATACACAGTGTCGCTGACGTGATCTTCGTACTCGACCTCAGCCTCGGCGAGCGCCGTCTTTTCTACGACGCTCCACATCACTGGCTTCGAGCCGCGATAAAGAAGTCCGCGCGCGACGAATTTGAAGATCTCCCGGGCGATCTGCGCCTCGGCCGGAAAACTCATCGTCGTATAGGGATGACCCCAATCGCCGACGACGCCGAGCCGCTTGAACTCTTCCCGCTGCACGGAAAGCCAGTGTTCGGCGTAGGCGCGGCACTCCTTGCGGAAGGCGATGATGGCTTCCGAATCCGAGAAGTCGGGCTTCACCTTGCCCTTGCTTCGGTAGAATTCTTCCTCGACCTTCCATTCGATCGGCAGCCCATGACAGTCCCAGCCGGGCACGTAGTTGGATTCCCGGCCCGTCATCTGATGCGAGCGGACGACGATGTCCTTCAGCGTCTTGTTCAGCGCCGTGCCGATGTGGACATTGCCGTTGGCGTAAGGGGGTCCGTCGTGGAGGACGAATTTGCGGCGGCCCTTGCCGCTCTCGCGCAGCTCGCCATACAGGTTCTCGCGAGCCCAGCGCGCCAGAATCTCCGGCTCCTTCTGCGGCAGACCGCCCCGCATGGGAAAATCGGTCTTCGGCAGGTACAGAGTGCGGGAATAATCGCGGGCCGTGACGGACGCGTCGGACATGAGGTTTGGGGGCCAAATTCGGGTGTCGTTGAACGGACGCGTTGGATTAGAGGATTTGGCGCCATTCGCCAAATTCGTTTTCAGCGTTTGGCTCACAGAGCGTTGAAGCATCGGGCTGGACCGGGCCGCGAAGAGCCTCTTGGGAGAACGCCCGGCTTAGTTTCGTTTCAGTTTCGCGCTCGTCATGTTTTCAGTCGCTTATGACCGGGTTTAGTTTCGTAACTCCCACGCCGCTGGCGCCTTCCGGGCCTGCGGCCACGCTGGACCGCCCCACCACGGTTCTGGCGCCGACCGAGCCTTTTCAAGGGGTTGGGCGCCAAAACCTGTCACAAAGTCAATTATAAGAACAGACGTTTTATGTTATATTCCTCCACACTGGAGCACATGACTCCAGAATGGCGCGCGCACGCTCCTTGTCCCGCGTCATCTCGGCGACGAGCGCGGGAATGGAATCGAACTTGAGCTCATCGCGGATACGTTCGATGAACTCGACCTCCATCTCCCGCCCATAGAGGTCGCCGTCGAAATCCAAAAGATGAACCTCGAGCAGAGGCGGGCCATCGTCGACGGTGGGGCGGGTGCCAAAGCTCGCGACGGCGGGAAAGGCGCGGCCATCAACTCGGGCCACGACCGCGTAGATTCCATGCGCAAGACGGTTGGTCGGCTCGAGCGCGATATTCGCCGTCGGCACGCCAAGGGTGCGTCCAAGACGCCGGCCCGAGATCACTCGGCCTGAAACCGAGTAGTTCCGTCCGAGTCCTATTGACGCGGCGGCGACGTCACCGTGCTCGAGAGCCTTGCGGATGGCGCTCGAGGACACGACGCCGGCCTCGTCTTCGACTTTCGCGACAATCTCGACGCCAAAGGCGTGTCTTAGGCCGGACTCGGCGAGAGTGGCCGGCGAACCGGATCGGCCCTTGCCGAAATGAAAGTCCCATCCGACGACGACCGCGGCTGCTCCGAGCCGCGCAACGAGAATCGTTCTGATGAACTCCTCCGCGCTCATGGCGGCGAGCGAGGCGTCAAAGTGAATGAGAACGAGACCGGTCAGCCCGAGCCGGGCGCAAATCGCGGCTTTGTCGCGAGACGGCGTCAATCGAAACACGACCGGGCGTCCGGCAAAAAAGTCGGCGGGATGCGGTTCGAAGGTCAATAAGGCGCTGGGGGCCGCTCTCTCTTTGGCAATGGCGATGGTGCGCTCGATGACCGCCTGATGCCCGAGATGCAGGCCGTCAAAATTTCCGATTGCGTAGACCGCGCCTATGAGCCCGTGCGGCGGCAGCATCGGGTCCGTGGCGAGCACGAAGCCGTGCGTCATTGCGTCCTGCCGATCCTCGGATTCCGCCGACCCGTACCCGCGTTTCGCGGCCCGCGCAACTGCCTTGGCGCCCAGACACGGTCAAGCGGCGGGAGGCCTGGGTTTCGGCGTCGGCGGCACGCTGAGAACGCCCTCGCCGTCGAGGACGACCCGGTCGCCGACCCGACAC
>JGI12659J15293_10000072_pt1 | contig 29028 bp, 24 predicted proteins | sample JacPinW_OM2H0_O1_FD_15293 | JGI IMG/M metagenome (IMG submission 15293) | reverse complement strand
CATCATCGAGCCTATCTGCCACGCATCGAACCAACTCATCGCCCAGCCCGAAACCATCGCCTCCATCGGGAGGCGCGACTGGGCTCACGTCGGTCAGCCGCTATGACTCTTGGCATTAATTCGCCATCGACACCGCGGACGACAATCTATTGCAGAAAATCAGGAATCAGGGGAACCTTGCCCCACGGAATCAGCGCCGTTGAGGCACAGCTCCACACGATAATATTACATTGCTTATTGAGTTCCGAATATTTTTAGGCAAAAAGCTGTTGGCAAGTTGGCTCGCGCCGGACTCGGAAAGCTCCAACCTCGATGGTATGGTGCTGCTCATGAACGCCAGGCTTTCACGTGGCGTTTTCAAAGGGAGGAATACGAATGAATTTGAAAACTCTGGCCGCCGCGGTCGCAGTCGGGCTTCTCGCTACCGGAAGCGTCGCGTACGCGCAGGACAAGGGCACGATAGGCATTGCCATGCCCACCAAGACGTCTGCTCGCTGGATCGCTGACGGCGACAATATGGTGAAGACCCTGCAGGCCAAGGGCTACAAGACCGATCTTCAATACGCCGATGACGATATTCCCAATCAACTCGCCCAGGTAGAGAACATGATCACCAAGGGCGATAAAGTCCTGGTGATCGCCGCCATCGACGGCACGACGCTGTCAGACGCGCTGCAAAAAGCCGCCGACGCTGGCATCAAGGTCATCTCCTATGACCGTCTGATCGTCGGCTCGCCCAATGTCGACTATTACGCGACCTTCGACAATTTCAAGGTTGGCGTGCTCCAGGCCACCAGCATCGTCCATGGCCTCGGCCTCGACGCGGGCAAGAATGGTCCGTTCAACATCGAATTGTTCGGCGGCTCGCCGGACGACACCAATGCGTTCTATTTCTATAACGGCGCCATGTCAGTCCTGCAGCCCTACATCGACAGCGGCAAGCTTGTCGTCCAGTCGAAGCAGATGGGCATGGACAAGGTCGGAACCCTCCGCTGGAAGGCGGAGGTTGCTCAGGCTCGCATGGACAACCTCCTCAGCGCCAATTACACCCAGAAGCGCGTGGACGCCGTTCTCTCGCCCTATGACGGCCTCAGCATCGGAATCATCTCTGCGCTGAAGGGCGTCGGCTACGGCACGGCTGATCAGCCGATGCCGATCATCTCGGGGCAAGACGCCGAAGTCCCGTCGGTCAAGTCGATCATCAACCACGAGCAGTACTCGACGATCTTCAAGGACACTCGCGATCTTGCCAAAGTGGCCGCTGGCATGGTCGACGCAGTCGTCTCCGGCGGCAAGCCGGAGATCAACGATACGAAGACCTACAACAACAAGGTCAAGATCGTACCCTCCTATCTGCTGACCCCGGTCACCGTCGACGCGACCAACTGGAAGCCCGCGCTGGTCGACACGGGTTACTACAAGGTTGACCAGCTCCAGTAGTCTGGCAAGCTGACGAGCAGGGGCTTCGCGCCGATCTTTCTCGTGCGCCGAAGCCCCTTATTCGTTTCCGGCGGACACGCTCACGTTGCACGGTCTCACAGGCTAACCGCCCGCCCAACCTACGAGCTTTGAGTCATGACTCCCATTCTGGAAATGAGGGGGATCACTAAGACTTTTCCCGGCGTCATCGCGCTCCGCGATGTCAATGTTTCTGTCCGCGAAGGCGAGATCCACGCGATCTGCGGTGAGAATGGCGCCGGCAAGTCGACCTTGATGAAGGTGCTGAGCGGGGTTTACCCTTACGGTTCTTATGAAGGGCAGATCGTCTTTCAGGGGCTGGAACGCCGCTTTTCGCGCATCGCCGACAGCGAGCATCTTGGCATCATAATCATCCATCAGGAATTGGCTCTCGTGCCGCTCCTATCGATCGCCGAGAATATCTTCCTCGGCAACGAACCGGCGAAAATGGGCGTCATCGATTGGGGCGTGGCCTTCAACCGGACGCGGGAACTCCTGAGCAAGGTCGGGCTCAAGGAATCGCCGAACGCGTTGATTACTAATCTGGGAATCGGCAAGCAGCAGCTTGTCGAGATCGCCAAGGCGCTCGCCAAGAAGGTGAGGCTGCTGATCCTCGATGAGCCGACAGCCAGTCTTAATGAAACCGACAGCGACGCTTTGCTGGATTTGCTCGCGGAGTTCAAGGCTCAGGGCATTACCTCGATCATAATTTCGCACAAGCTCAACGAGCTGGCCAAGGTGGCCGACCAAATCACAGTGCTGCGCGACGGCGCTACGGTCGAGACGATCGACTGCCGCCGCGAGAAAATCAGCGAAGGCCGCATCATCAAGAGCATGGTTGGGCGCGAGATGTCGGATCGCTATCCGCTGCGCGTCCCCAAGATTGCCGAGCGCCTGTTCGCGGTCGAGAATTGGCGCGTCGAACATCCGCTGCACGCCGGACGCCAAGTGATCAAGGGCGTCGACCTGCATGTCAACCGGGGCGAGGTTGTCGGCATCGCCGGATTGATGGGCGCCGGGCGCACCGAGCTCGCCATGAGCATTTTCGGACGCGCTTACGGACGAAACATCACCGGCCGCGCCCTCATGGAGGGCAAGGAGATCGACGTCTCGACGGTGCAGAAGGCTGTCGCCAACGGCATCGCCTACGTGACCGAGGACCGCAAGAGTCTCGGACTGGTCTTGAGCGAAGACATCAAGAACAACGTGACGCTCGCCAATCTGCCGGGCATCGCCTGGCGCGGCGTGATCGACAAGCACCGGGAAAACCGGATCGCGCAACAATATCGCAGCCTGCTCAAGATCCGCTCCTCGGGGATCTTTCAAAAGACGCTCAATCTCTCGGGCGGCAATCAGCAGAAGGTCGTTTTGAGCAAATGGCTGTTCGCGCAGCCGAAGGTGCTCATCCTGGACGAGCCGACGCGCGGCATCGACGTCGGCGCGAAATATGAGATCTATACGATCATCAACGATCTAGCGGCGGCCGGAAAAGGCGTCATCGTCGTTTCATCGGAAATGCCGGAATTGCTGGGCATCTGCGACCGCATTTACGTCATGAACGAAGGCAGGTTCGTCGACGAAATGCCGGCGAAAGGCGCCACTCAGGAGATGATCATGGCCTCGATCATGAAGCAATATGGGGTTGCGGCGGCATGAGCACGGAAACGATCATCACCGGGGTGCCTGCCGCTGAGCCGTCGGTCGGGGACGCGAGCTTCTGGAAGAGCAATCTTCGCGACTACGGGCTACTTGTTTCCCTGCTTCTGATCATGGCGTTCTTTGAGGTCGTCACCGGCGGCGTGCTCTTCCGCGGCGTTAATGTGACCAACCTCATCCTCCAGAACAGCTACATCGTCATCATGGCGCTCGGCATGCTGCTGGTGATCGTCGGGGGCAACATCGATCTTTCCGTTGGCTCCATCGTTGGATTCGTTGGCGGCTGCGCGGCGATCATGATGGTGGGGTTTCATGTTCCCTGGGCCGACATCGACGTCAAGCTTCCCTGGCAACTGGTCATCCCGCTTGCGCTGATCCTGGGCGGCGTTATCGGCGCGAGCCAGGGCTATTTCATCGCCTACAGCAAGATCCCGGCCTTCATCGTAACGCTCGCCGGCATGTTGATATTTCGCGGGCTCACCGGAAACATGCTGCAGGGCCAGTTCGTCGGGCCGTTCGCCAAGGGATTCCAATCGATCAGCGCCGGCTTCATCCCGGACTTCAGCGACTTCGGGTTCCTCAAGGCGCCGCCGGGACAACCGCAGTTCTTCTGGCTGTCGATGCTCGTCGGCGTGGTGGGGGCCATCTTGCTGATTACCACGAGCACGCGCCGCTGGATGCGCGACAACGCGCAAGCCATGGAGACGGAGCCGTTCGTGCTGTTCATTGGCAAGAACGTCATTTTCGCGATCCTGACGCTCGGGTTCAGTTATCTGCTCGCGTCGAACAAGGGCTTGCCCAACGTCCTCATCATCATGGGGGTGCTGATCCTGCTCTATACGTTCATCACCACCCGCATGACCGTCGGACGTCGCATCTACGCGATGGGTGGGAACCGGCTGGCGGCCCAGCTTTCAGGCGTCCGCACCGAGCGACTGACCTTGCTGACGTTCGTCAACATGGGTGTCCTTGCCGGACTTGCGGGCCTGATTGTCGCCGCTCGCCTCAATTCGGCGACGCCAAGCGCGGGCAATTCCTTCGAACTCGACGTGATCGCTGCGTGCTTCATCGGCGGCGTCTCGGCCTCGGGCGGGGTCGGAAAGGTAATGGGCGTCGTCATCGGCGCGTTTTTCATGGGAGTGATGAACAACGGCATGTCGATTCTCGGCATCGGGATCTTCTGGCAACAGGTGGTGAAGGGCCTCGTGCTGCTGGCGGCGGTCTACGTCGACGTCTATCAGAAGAGCAAGGCGTAGCGCGCTCGAGCTCCCAACATTGTCCATGTCGATGCGCCTACTCGTGCGTTCGCCGCTGACCGACGCCCCTGCCCGCTATCGAGCCACGGAGCGCTCATGTTCACCTTAGGCGTCGATTTCGGAACCAACTCGGTGCGGGCGCTTGTCGTCCGCTGTTCGGACGGAGCAGAATACGGCAGTGGGGTGGTGGACTACCCTTCCGGCGCGCAGGGCGTTCTGCTTGATCCCAAAGACGGCCTGTTGGCGCGCCAGCATCCTGCAGATTATCTATTTGGCCTCGAAGAGAGCGTTAGAGGCGCGCTCGCGGACGCCGAGCGCAAACCGGGCTTCGATCGGTCGAAGGTCCTTGGGATCGGCGTGGACTCGACGGGGTCAAGCCCGATTCCGGTTGACGAGAAGAACCAGCCGCTGGCGTCGAGCGCCAAATGGAAGGACGACCTCAACGCGCAATGCTGGCTGTGGAAGGACCACACCGGTTGGCGCGAGGCGGCGAAAATCACCGAACTNAGCGCACAGATTCGTCCTCAGTACATTNCGAAATGCGGCGGGGTCTACTCCTCGGAATGGTTTTGGGCCAAGCTTTGGCACTGTCTGAATATCGCTCCCGAACCGTTCGGCGCTGCTTTCTCCTGGGTTGAACTCGCCGACTGGATCCCCGCCGTGCTGGCGGGCGTCGTCGACCCGCGATTGGTCAAACGCGGCGTCTGCGCCGCCGGTCACAAGGCGCTTTATTCCGAGGATTGGGGTGGGCTTCCGGACAAGGAATTCCTTGCGGCGCTCGACCCGCGTATCGCCGAACTGCGAGACCGCCTTTATCAAAGAGCTTACGATGCAAATGAGCCGGCCGGGTCGCTTTGCACCGAATGGGCGACGAAGCTCGGGCTCGCCCCAGGCATTGCGATCGCGATCGGAGAATTCGACGTCCANTACGGCGCGATCGGCTGCGGCGTGCGCGAGGGCACACTGGTCAAGGTGATCGGCACCTCGACCTGCGACTGCGCGGTGGTTTCGGCCGAAAAGCCGATCGCCGACATTCCCGGCATCTGCGGCATCGTGAAGGGCGCCATTCTGCCCGGCTTCTTCGGCATCGAAGCCGGCCAGTCGGCGGTCGGCGACATATTCAAATGGTGGGTCGAGGTCGTCTTAGGTGGGGACTCCGCGCTGCACCCTGAACTGACCGCCGAGGCGGCGAAGCAGCGCCCGGGCCAATCCGGCCTGCTGGGACTCGATTGGAATAACGGCAATCGGACTATCCTCGTCGACCAGCGCCTCACCGGCTTGCTGCTCGGTCAGGATCTTTACACGACCCGGGCCGATATCTACCGCGCGTTGATCGAGGCGACGGCGTTCGGCGCACGCGCAATCATCGAGCGTCTCCGGCGGTATGGCGTGCCCACCGACCAGGTTGTATGCACCGGTGGAATCGCGGAGAAAAATCCGCTGCTCATGCAAATCTATGCCGACGTCACAGGCTGCGAGATGCAGGTCGCAAGCTCCAGTCAGACCTGCGCGCTCGGCTCGGCGATCGCCGCGGCCGTCTTAGCCGGGGCGCATCCTGACTTTGCCAGCGCGGAAGCCGCGATGACTTCGCTGAAGTCGGAATCGTTCAAGCCAATCGCGGAGCATCGGGCGGTCTACGACCAACTTTATGCTCTCTACCGCGAGCTGCACGACAGCTTCGGAGGACTGACCAAATCCGCGGATCTTTCGCAGATCATGAAGCGACTGTTGGACATCAAATATGCGCAGCGCGCTTAAAACGAGGCGACCATGATCAATCTCGCCACCTCTAAGATCTGGCTCGTTTGCGGCTCTCAGCACCTCTACGGCCCTGGCCCGCTCCAGCAGGTCGCGGCGCACGCGCAAGAGATCGCGAGCGCGCTTGCGGCCTCGCCCAAACTCGCGCTCAAGACCGAATTCAAGGCCTTGCTGACGACGCCGGACGAGATCGCCAAGCTTTGCCTCGACGCGAACGCCGACCCGAACTGCGCCGGCCTCATCCTTTGGATGCACACGTTCTCGCCATCGAAGATGTGGGTACGCGGCCTGAATGCGCTTCAGAAGCCGTTCGTGCATCTCCATACCCAGTTCAGTCGTGATCTCCCGTGGGACACGATCGACATGGACTTCATGAACCTGAACCAATCGGCGCACGGTGATCGGGAAGCGGGTTTCATCCACACCCGCATGCGTCTCGCGCGCAAGGTCGTCGTCGGCCATTGGTCCGACCCGGAAGTTCAGGACCGCCTCGGCGCCTGGATGCGCGCGGCGCGCGCCTGGCACGACTGGCAGGGGGCGAAGTTCTGCCGTTTCGGCGACAACATGCGTCAGGTGGCCGTCACCGAGGGCGACAAGGTCGCGACGGAAATGAAGTTCGGGTTCGCAACCAACGGCTACGGCGTCGGCGATCTCGTGGCCCAGGTGAACGCGGTCTCCGACGCGAAGGTCAAGGCGCTGGCGGGTGAATATGAGAACTGCTACGCAGTCGCGCCCGAGCTACGCAAGGCTAGCGCCCGGCACGAGTCGCTCCGCTATGGCGCACGGCTCGAATTGGGCCTGCGAGCCTTCTTGGAAGCCGGCGGCTTCAAAGGCTTCACGACCACATTCGAAGATTTGCACGGGCTCAAGCAGCTCCCTGGCCTTGCGCCGCAGCGGCTGATGGCCGAGGGCTACGGCTTCGCAGGCGAGGGCGACTGGAAGACCGCCGCCCTGGTGCGCGCCATGAAGGTCATGGGCGAGGGTCTGCCCGGCGGGACTTCGTTCATGGAGGATTACACCTATCATTTGGCGCCGGGCGGCCATCAGGTTCTCGGCTCGCACATGCTCGAGATCTGCCCGACGATCGCAGCGGGCAAGCCATCGCTCGAAATCCATCCGCTTTCGATCGGCGGCAAGGAGGATCCGGTCCGGCTCGTGTTCGATGCGGCGAAGGGCCCGGCCCTCAATGCAAGCCTCATTGATCTCGGCTGTCGGTTCCGCCTTCTGGTGAACGAAGTGACGGCGGTCGACCACCCTGCTTTGCCGAAATTGCCGGTCGCTCGTGCCGTCTGGGAGTGCAAGCCGGACTTCAAGACAGCCTGCGCCGCGTGGATCTTGGCCGGCGGCGCGCATCACACGGGCTATAGCTACACCGTGACCCGGGAGATGCTCGAGGACTTCGCCACAATCGCCGGAATCGAGATGGTGGTGATCGGGCCGGAAACCAATCTCACGAACTTCAAGCAGGACCTCCGCAACAACGACGTCTATTATTACCTTGCGCAGGGATTCCGCGCCTGATGTTCAAGGAACTCAAGCGCGAAGCCTACGAGGCCAATGTCGCCTTGCCGAGGCACGGCCTCATCAATCTTACCTTCGGCAATGCCAGCGCAATCGATCGTGCGGCGGCCGTATTCGCGATCAAGCCGAGCGGGGTCGACTATTCGGCGCTGACGCCGGAGGACATGGTCGTCATCGACCTCGAGGGGCGGAAGATTGAAGGCCGCCTCAACCCCTCCTCGGACACGCCGACCCATCGCAGATTGTTCCTGGCCTTTCCGGACATCAGCGGGGTGGTCCACACCCATTCGTCGCATGCAACCGCCTTCGCCCAGGCCGGCCGGCCGATCCCGATCTTCGGCACGACCCATGCCGACTATTTCAACGGCGAGGTGCCCGTCACCCGCAAGATGACTGCGAGCGAAATCGCCTCGGACTATGAATGGGAGACCGGCAACGTCATCGTCGAAAGAATGCGCAACTCCGATCCAGCCGACTTTCCCGGCGTCCTCGTCAACCGGCATGCGCCGTTCACATGGGGGGCGAGCGTAGCGAAGGCGTTGGAGAACGCGGTCGCTGTCGAGTGCATTGCGCAAATGGCGCTGATGTCGCTTCAACTTCAGCCCGACCTCGAGCCCATCGAGGAAGAGCTCCTGAACAAGCACTTCCGACGGAAGCACGGCGCGGGCGCCTACTATGGCCAGATTCCCGAGTTTTGAAGCGGGATCGACGGGAGGGGAATACGGTGCCGACCGGACCAGCGCTGGCCCTCGAGGCGCCCGGCTGTGGGGACGCCAGTTTCGAGTCCGTTTTATACGATTCCAAGGGGTTGCGGCGCCATTTCCGAGTCAAGCGTTTGGCGGCGTATAGTCCGCGTATATTCACAATATGTATTTGTTTTAAAGCCAAACCGGGTTGCCCTTTCACCGCCTCGCTGCCGCACGGGAGCACGAGATGCGGCGGCTTTTCGAAATGCGTCAAAGGCCCGCCCGAGCGGCCTCCGCCGGCTTGCTCGCATCCAGACGCACTTTCAGATAGTCGGCGGCCAAAGATCGGCGCGTAGCGTGTGACCTCTCCTTTGCCAACACAGCTCGGAATTGTTTCGACCATCGCGTCCGGATCCGGGTCGTAGAAAAACGCGATCGAATACCGCTCTCTCGCGCCGCGATTGATGACCCGATGCGGGGTCGAGACGTAGACGTCGTTGGTCCAACGCATCAGGCAATCGCCGATATTGACGATAAATGCGCCGGGAACGACCGGCGCTTCGATCCAGTGTCCGTCGCGGGTGCGGACCTCAAGGCCGCCCACATCGTCAGTCGCGAGCAGCGTGAGGTTGCCGTAATCCGTATGCTCGCCCGCGCCGGTGGCTGCGGCTACGGCCTTCGACGCCGGATAGTGCAAGAATCGCAGCGTCGCCATCGGTCGATCGAATTTTTCAGCGAAGAAATCGGGTTTGAGGCCAAGGTCGCTTGCGAAGACGCGATGCAGTCGGGCGCCGAGCGCCGCGCAGGCGTCGTAATAGGCGAGCGCCGTTTTGCGAAACCCCGGCAGTTCGGGCCAGGCGTTGAGCGAGCGGAATGGCTTGCCCGCCACCAGCTCCGGATCGTCCGGCGCGAGATCAAGTCCGATGTTGAAGGCCTCCTTCATATCCGGTCCCCGCGCTGGATCGAGCGCCTCATGCAAAAGGCCAGAATAGCCGCGATTGCCGCCTATTTTTTCGATCGCCAGCGCCCGTTTGTCGACCAGAGGCAGCCCGAAGAGGCGATGGGACTGCGTGAAGGCTTCGGCGATGAGCGCGGCCTCGACCCCGTGGTTGACTACATAGAAGAAGCCGACGTGGCGGCACGCTGCGCCGACGTCCGCCACGATCCGATTCAGCGAGGCCCCATCGCTTTCGCCCGATCCTCCGAGATCGATGATGGGCAATTTATCCGGCATGATCGGCCCCCCGATCATCGCGCGTGAGCGCTGGCGGTGCGAACTCGGCCTCGGCGCCGTGCGGCCCGAGCTTGCGCGGCCCTTGCGGATCCTGGTCGGTCACCGTCGCTTCCTGCGCTCGATCGAGTCGCGCAGCGCGCTCAAAAATGGAATGTCGACGAACTGATCTGGGCGAACCTTGTCCCAATCGACTCCACTCGGCTGAGGGTGCTCTGTCCGCGTCGCGATCAGCTCGAGTTCCGTCGCGATGAAATGCAATGCCGAGTCATGGCTTTCCATGACGACTTCAGAATCGGCCACGACCTGGGAGGAATGGACCGTTGTCGCGATCGGCGTCGAGGCGCTGACGAGCCCGAGTTCGCGAAACACCCCCTGTTCAAGATCTGCAAATCCGGCGCCCTTCCCCGTGCGCCCGCCGGACCGCGTGACCGCGACGCAGCCAACGATACAGAAATCGAGTTTGGGCATTTCCTCAAACCCGATCGGCTCCCCATGCTGCACGAACCCCTGCGCGGTGGCGGCGGTCTCAAAATCCACACCCTTCGCAGCAAGCTTGTCGGGATCGATGCGCAGATACGGAAAATCCCTGCTCAGATAGGGAACCGGCGAGAACAAGAGCTTGCCGTCGTAGAGCGCGCGCAGGCGGACCGGGATTTGCGGCGGATCGGGATTGCACTTGACGATGCGAGCGCGCCGCCATTCGTCAAGCTCGCTGAGCCTCTTGGCGGCGACATCCGCGCCAACGAAATTCGGGATGCGGTCGAAAACAGGGCCGATGTTGACTTGGGCCTCGACCAATTCGCTCCATACGCGCCCGCGTATGGCGGCCTTTGCGCCACTGCGCCCGGCCCATCGAGAATCGCCACGCTCGTCCATTTCGCCTCGTCAGGACAATGTTGCGACTGGCGCGCGCACAACGCCGTCTCTCTCAAGAGCCCAAGCGACGCGCAGCGCAAGATCTTCGCGCCAAGGGGCAGCGATGATCTGCACGCCGATCGGAAGCTTCTGGCCTTCTGTCCAGACCGGGGCCGTGACAACCGGCAGGCCAATGAAGGATATTGGCTGAGTGAAGAGCCCAAGATTCGGTCGCACCAGCATCTCACGGCCGTCGAGCACGAAGGTCGTCTGCTCGAGCCTGGGGGCGCGGCAAGGGGTCGCTGGCGCCAACAGGATATCGACGTCGCGAAAGAGCGCGAGCGTCGTCGCACGAAACTGACGGCGGAATTTTTGCGCCTGCGCGGCCCAGACGCCGGGAACCATCGTTCCAGCGATAAGCCGGTCGCGAACTTCCGGGTCGAAGTCTTGAGCGCGTTCGCGCAACCGAGCAAAATGAAGCGCGGCGCCTTCGACCATCGTGATGAGATAGGCCGCGGAACGCGCCTGCTCGGCTTGGGCGAGTTCGACGACACGGTCCGCTTTCAAGGCGCCGGCGATGGTGTCTACAGCGGAGAGCGCGCTCGGATCAGCGGAGCGCGCGAAATAGCCCCCGAGCCTTGCGATGCGCAACCCGGCGATTCCGTCGTTGAGCGTTGGCGATGCTGCAGGCGCAGGCCTGTCGGCCTGCGCCGAGTCCCCATGGTCGCGGCCAAGCATGGAATCATACGAAAGCGCGAGGTCGCCCGCCGAGCGCGCGAGCGGCCCTACATGGTCGAGGCTGGCGACAAACGGAAATGTTCCGACGCGCGAGAGGCGGCCATAGGTCGGCTTGAGGCCGAACAATCCGCAAAACGAACTCGGGACGCGAATAGAGCCATTGGTGTCCGAGCCCAACGCGATCGGAACAAGGCCGCCGGCCACGGCTGCGGCTGATCCGCCGGATGATCCTCCGGTCATATGCCCGAGATCATGCGGGTTCCGGGAAGGGCCGTCATGAACGTTCCGGCCCGTGAAATCGTAGGCGTATTCGCCCATGTTAAGCGCGCCGACTAGAACGCCGCCCGCAGCTTCGAGGCGCGTGATCATCGTCGCGTCCGCCTTGGCCGGAGGGTGGTCGCGGTTGATCTTGGAGCCGGCTCGGGTCGTCAGCCCTTCGACATCGAACAGGTTCTTCACAGCGAAGGGCGCGCCAGCGAGCGGGCCCAGGTTCTCTCCGCGCACGCGCGCCGTATCGATGGCGTCAGCCTTGGCGAGCGCGCGCTTCGCGGTCACCTCGGTGAAGGCGCCGAGCGCCCCATTTCGGGCTTCGATGCGATTCAGAGTCTCTTGCGCGATCTCGCGGGCGCTCACCGCGCCCGATCGGACCGCCGCGGCGATCGCCTCGGCGGTTCCCTCAACGAGCGCGGCGCTCATGCTGTGAAGACCGGCGCCGGTTCTGCCAAATCATCGAGCGGGACCGAAAGAAGCCTCTCGGCTTGCTCCGCCGCGATCCGCAGATGCACAATGGTTTGAGCGCGCGATTCCGGCGTCAGCGTCAAACCAAGCAGCGGCGCCATCGCGTCCACGGCGGCTTCCGGGTCGAAACCATTCGCGCTCACGCCGTCGCCTCATTGAATGCGAATCCACTCGGCGCCCGGAAGAGCATTTGTTTTCGGGCGTGGCCCTTATCGCCCGTCATTGTCCGGTAAGCCGAAAAGTTGTCGCCATCACGCGTCCTCGATCAGCGGGCGCTCATACCGGCGATCGTCGCCGTTGTCGAGAACACCACCTCGGAACCGCTCAGCGCGATCGCGCCTTATCTTTCGGCGCCCGCGCCCAAATATTGAGCGCTAACGCCTCGCTTCTCCGTCACGCTCGATTGGGCTCGGGCGATCGCCGCCTAGCTAATTTGCCCGGCTTTTGCATTCGTTGGATGCTGACCGCAGCGCCCGACCGGCGCGGCGCTGCCTGAGGGGCCTTGACCAGATGACCATCACGATCGGAACGCTTCTTGCCGCGCATGTCGCGGGCCAGTCGCTGACGGCCACGATCGAGGAGACTTACGCGCGCATCGAGAAGCACAACGATCCGGCGCTCTTCATCAGGATTCGCCCCAAGTCCGAGGCCCTGGCGATCGCGGAACGCATGCAAGCGTCCGGGCCCGCGGGCAAACCCCTCTACGGCGTTCCGTTTGCCGTCAAAGACAATATCGACGTCGCCGGGCTTCCCACGACAGCGGCTTGTCCCGCCTTCGCCTATCCGCCCGAAAAATCCGCGTTCGTCGTCGACAAGCTCGAACGAGCGGGCGCAATCGTCATCGGCAAGACCAATCTCGACCAGTTCGCGACGGGCCTCGTCGGCGTCCGTTCGCCCTACGGGATCCCCCGCAACGCGTTGCGCGCGGATCTCATACCCGGAGGATCGAGCTCCGGCTCGGCGACGGCGGTCGGCGCGGGCCTTGTTCCGTTCTCGCTTGGCACTGACACGGCGGGATCGGGCCGCGTGCCCGCCGCGCTCAACGGAATCGTCGGGTTGAAGCCCTCGCTTGGCGCTGTCTCCACATCCGGCGTCGTTCCCGCCTGCCGCACGCTCGACACCATCTCGATTTTCGCCCGCGATGTCGCCGACGCCTTTGCGGTCTATCAGGAGGCCTGCGCGTTCGACGAAGCGGACGCTTACAGCCGTTCGTTTCCGCGCCCATCCCTTTCGGCCTTCCCGAGTGGGTTTCGGCTGGGCGTTCCGCGCCCGGACCAACGCCAGTTCTTCGACGACGCAGAGTCGTCAGCGGCTTTTTCGCGCGATCTTCAGCTCGCTGAATCGCTTGGCGCGCGTATCGTCGCGTTCAACTTCGAGCCATTCGCTGCGGTCGCCCGCGCGCTCTATGAAGGCCCCTGGGTCGCCGAGCGATACGCCGCGGTGAAGTCGCTGATCGAGAGCAATCCGGAAGCTCTGCATCCCGTCACCCGCTCGATCATCGAGGGCGCGCGCAAGTTCGATGCTGTTTCCGCGTTCGAGGCTTTTTATCGGCTCGCCGATCAGAAGCGAAAGACAAGCCGCGTCTGGTCCGAATTTGACGCGATGCTCGTTCCGACCATGCCGCGCCCTTACACCGTCGCCGAGGTCGAGGCCGATCCCGTCCGCCTCAATTCCAGGCTTGGGACCTACACCAACTTCGTCAACCTGCTCGACCTTTGCGCGATCGCCGTTCCCCCCGGCGTTCGCGGCGACGGGCTGCCGTCGAGCGTGACCCTGATCGCGCCCGCCGGCGCCGACGGTCTCATCGCTGGCGTGGCCGCCGCCCTTCACGGCCGTTCCGCGTCTCCCTCGATACAAGCAAGCTCGCGCGTCCCGAGCGACCGCATCGAGATCGCGGTCGTTGGGGCGCATCTCTCGGGCCTGCCCCTCAATCGCGAGCTCGTTGAACTCGGCGCGTCCTTTTCACGCGAAGTCGAAACGACGGCGGATTACTGTCTCTTCACGCTGCCCGGCACTTCTCCGCCCAAACCGGGACTGCTGCGGATCAGCGAGGGCGCCGGCGCGGCTATCAAGGCTGAAGTGTGGACGCTCGACCCCGCGGGCTTTGGCGCCTTCGTCGCCAAGATCCCTGCGCCCTTGGGAGTCGGGACGATCCGGTTCAAGGATGGGAGCTTGGTGAAGGGCTTTCTGGTCGAGGCCGAGGCCGTCAAGACGGCCGAGGACATCTCACACTTCGGCGGCTGGCGCGCTTACCTCAAGTCTCGCTAATCGGGGTTCGCCCGGTCAGCCTTCGGGCGCCCCAACGGTCCATCGTTGAGGCGCGCAAGGTCGAAAGCCAACACGTCGCGCAACAAATCGAGAAACACCTCCGCCCCGTTCTTAGCGCAAGCTTCGCCCTTCTCGGCCGTCGCCTTGGAAGCATCCCCGGCCGTGCCCAGCCGGTGCAAATCGCTCGCCATCCAGCCAAAGCCAATCGGCTGGGTAACCCGAAGCTGCCGAAATTCCTGCTCGATCCCGATCGCTGCGCTGACGAAATTCTGCGCTTCGCTCATGCGCACGGTCTTCGGCCTGAAGGCGAGCATCAGCGAGGTCTCCGCCTCGCCGCCGTGGATGCCGTGCGCGCGTTCCTGAGCGGAAAACAGCTCCGCCGGATAGCCCAGCCGATGCCACGCCGCGTGAACGGCGAGCATGCGGTGCCGGACCCGCAACTCCCTCGCCACGACGTCGATGACCGGAACATTGCCGCCGTGAGAATTCATGAAGATGAGTTTGCGGCATCCGGTGCGCGCGACGCTGTCGCCGATCTCGGTCCACGCACGGGTGATCGTCTCGAGCGAAAACGTCAGCGTGCCCGGATATTCGATATGTTCGTTGGACTTGCCGACCGCCTGGATGGGCAGGATCAACACCGGCATATCGTCAGGGATTTGCTTGACCGCGGTCGCGAGATAGCCCTCGTTGATGAACGTATCGACCCCGACCGGCAGGTGAGGCCCATGTTGCTCGATCGCGGCGACCGGCAGGACCGCGACGATTTTGCTCATGTCGGCGGCGGCAAAATCACGCCAGCTCATCTCGGCCCAGAACTTGGTTGGCAGCATTGTGGATCTCCCGGCGCTCAAGGCGCTCGCGCGGCGATGGCCTCGATCTCGATCTTGAATTCGGGCCGCGCAAAACCCTGAACGATCATCAAAGTCGACGCCGGAGGCGGATTGCTCACGAATTCGTCGCGCACCTTCATGTAGCCGCCCAAATATTGAGCCGAAACGACGTAGGCGTTCAGGCGAACGAGGTCGGCGAGCGACATGGATGCTTCGCCGAGGATAGCGGCAATGGCATGAAAGCACAGACGCGCCTGAGCCTCGACGTCCTCGGGAATGGCGCCGTCGCGGCCAATCCCCAATTGGCCAGAACAGAAGACGAGGCGCGCGCCGGGGTCGACTTCTACTCCATGCGCATATTTCGCAAACGGCGGATGGATCGCGTCCGGGTTCAATCTGCGCATCTTGCGAAAGCCTCCGGCAAACCGGTATTGGAGCGCCTGGCGCCCTTGCTCGGGACACCCTCAATGGCGCCTAAGTTGCAAAGCGTCGATACGTCAACTCGAGACGGGATCAAACAATGAAATTCCTTCAGCCTCGCCTGGCGTTTGGTCTTTGCCTGCTCACGTCATCCGCATTTGCCACCGATAAAATTTCGTTCGGCACCAACTGGCTCGCCGAGGCGGAGCATGGCGGATATTACCAGGCGGTCGCCGACGGCACTTATGCAAAATACGGGCTCGACGTCACGATCGTGCAGGGAGGCCCGCAGGCCAACAACGAGCTCCTGCTGGCGGCCGGGCGACTGGATTTCTACATGGGCGGCAATCTTTTGCTGGCCTTCGACGCGGTCGACCGCAACGTCCCGATCGTCGTCGTCGCCGCGGATTTCCAAAAAGATCCTCAGGTGATGATGTCGCATCCCGGGGTCGGCCTCGACACATGGGCGGATCTTCCGAAGGCGACGACAGCTTTCGTTGGCAAGGAAGCGCTTGTCACTTTCTATCAGTGGATGACGTCGGCCTTCGGTTTCAAGGAGGAAATCGTTCGGCCCTATACGTTCAACCCCGGGCCCTTCATCGCCGACACCCATTCGATTCAGCAAGGCTATGTGACCTCCGAGCCGCTCGCCGTCGAACGCGAAGGCCACTTCAAGCCCAACATCTTCCTGCTTGCCGACAACGGATGGGGGACTTACGCCACAACGATCGAGACGCGCGCAGATCTGGTCAAGGACCATTCGGACATTGTGCAGCGGTTCGTCGACGCGTCTGCGATCGGCTGGTACAACTATCTTTACGGCGACAATGCGATAGCGAATGCCCTCATCAAGAAGGACAATCCGGATATGACGGATGAGCAGATCGCCTTTTCGATCGGCAAAATCAAGGAATATGGCTTGGTCGATTCGGGCGACACGCAGAAGCTCGGCGTCGGGGCCATGACCGACGAGCGCGTCAAGAATTTCTACGATTCGATGGTCAAGGCGGGGGTGGAGAAGGCCGGTCTCGATTACAAGAAGGCCTACACTCTGCAGTTCGTGAACAAGGGCGTGGGCCTCGACCTTCGCCCGAAATGAAGGGCTCGGAGTTCTTGATCAATCGGCAGGAGCCGTTCCTCGGCGTGGCCGCGCCTTTCGCCCTCCCTGCCGGACCTTATGTGCTGAAGCGAGCGCGTGTACTGGGCCGCTCCCTGCCGGAGCCGGTCGGGCCGCTCGATATTGACGGGTTCGCACTTGTCGACATCCTCGTCGACGAGGATGTCATAGCGAAGATCGCCCCCCATGGCGCGGTCGACTTCGGCGAAACGCCGGAAGTCGCAATGACCGGGCGCATCGTGCTGCCGCTCTTCGTGGACGTGCACACCCATCTCGACAAGGGCCATATCTGGCGGCGGAAGCGAAACCCGGTCGGCGATTTTCCGAGCGCGCTCGCGGCGACGGTCGAGGACCGTTCCGCCAACTGGAGCGCCGCGGACGTCGCCGCGCGCATGGAGTTCAGCCTGCGCTGCGCCTACGCGCACGGAACGACGGCCATTCGCACCCATATCGACAGCGTCGGCCCGCAGACGAGAATCAGTTGGCCGGTCCTGGCGGAAGCGCGAGAGCGCTGGCGCGGCAGGATTGACCTGCAGGCGTCTCCTCTTTTCACGATCGACCAGATGGCGAACGCCACACACGTGGCCGACATCGAAGCGATGCTCGACGCCTGTGGGTCGGGGATTCTCGGCGCGGCCCTCCGCATGGAGCCGGATCTGCGTGATGAGCTCAGCGTCCTCTTCAAACTCGCGGAGCGCAAGGGCTGGGAACTCGACTTCCACGTCGACGAAAGCTCTGATCCCGCGGCTCGCTCTCTCAAGGTCATCGCCGACGTCGCGATTGAACGTCGCTTTGCGCGACCCATCCTAGTCGGCCACTGCTGCTCGCTCGCGCTGCAGGAGGATGACGAGCGGCAAAGGACTATCGACGCTGTGGCGCGCGCGAGCTTAAGCGTGGTGTCCTTGCCGATGTGCAACATGTTCCTGCAGGATCGCCAGGCCGGCCGCACACCGCGCTGGCGCGGGGTCACTGCGCTACACGAACTGAAACGCGCCGGGGTCAATGTGATGATCGCGAGCGACAACACCCGCGATCCGTTCTACCCGTACGGGGACCAAGACATGATGGAAGTGTGGCGCGAGGGCGTTCGGATCTTGCACCTCGATTACCCGTTCGCCGACTGGGCGGAGGCGGTCAATTCGGCGCCGGCGCGCGCGATGGGGCTCGATCTAGGACGCCTGCGCCCCGGCGGCCCTGCCGACATGATCCTGACGCAGGCGCGTGAGTTCACGGAGCTTCTGGCGCGTCCGCAGTCCGATCGGATCGTGCTGCGAGCGGGCGAAGCCTCGAACGCGACGCCGCCAAGTTATGCCGAACTCGATGGTCTCGAGGGTCTGTCGACATGAGCGGGACTTATGACATCGCCGCGCTTCGCGCTGAGATCGGTCCGATCAAGTGGGAGGATAATCCCATCCTGGTCAAGCAGAAAAGCCGCGACTTCTATTGGTATTCGCCAGTGCTCAAGCGCGAACTGGAGGCCGTGACCGCCGACGTGGTCATTTCACCGACGGGCGAAGCCGAGGTCCGGACCGTCCTCGCCGCCGCACACAAGCTGGGGATTCCGGTCACCCCGCGCGGCGCGGGAACGGGCAACTATGGCCAGGCGATGCCGCTCATGGGCGGCGTGCTCTTGAACCTCGCCGAGATGAATAAGATCCGCTCAATCGAACAAGGGCGCGTCGTCTGCGAGCCGGGCGCGCTCCTTATCGACGTCGACAGAGCGTGCGAAGCGTCCGGGCAGGAACTGCGGATGTTCCCGTCGACGCGCGGGACCGCGTCTGTCGCCGGCTTCGTCGCCGGCGGATCAGGCGGCGTCGGCTCGATCACCTGGGGGGGCTTGCGCGATTTCGGCAATGTGCTGCGCCTGCGCGTCATGACGCTCGAGGCGGAACCGCGGACGCTCGAATTGACGGGGGAGGATCTGCACAAGGCGGTGCACGCTTATGGGACGAACGGGATCATCACCGAAGTCGAGATGCCGCTCACGGCGCACTACGATTGGGTCAACGTCATTGTCGGGTTCGACAGTTTCGACACCGCGACAGCCTATGCGCTGGCGCTCGGCGAGCAGGATGGAATCCTGAAGAAGCTCGTCACGGTCGTCGCGGGGCCGACGCCGCACGATTATTTTCTACGCCACCGCCCGCTCATCCCCGCCGGCGACAGCGTCGTCATTCTGATGATCGCTCCCCATGCGCTCGACGCTTTCGAAGCCTTTACCCGGCCCTACAAAGATGCACATATCCTGCTCGACTCGAGCCGCGCGCCCCCCGAGACGCTCGCCGGCTTGCCTCCCAATTACGAGCTGACCTGGAACCACACCACGCTGCGCGCGTTACGGGTCGATCCCCGCATCACCTATCTGCAGGTTCGGTATCCCGCTGAGGGCGCGCTCGGTGTGATCAAGCGAATCCACGATCGCTACGGCGATGAGGTCCGAGGGCATCTCGAGGTCATCCGCTTCAACGGACGGATAGGGTTCGCGGGCCTGCCGCTGGTGCGGTTCTCCACAGAAGAGCGGCTCAACGAGATCATCGCCGAACACGAAGCGATGGGCGCGATGATCTTCAACCCTCACCGCTACACCCTCGAGGAGGGCGGCATGAAGCAGACCGACGCGATCCAGCTCGCGTTCAAGCGCGAGACCGACCCGTTGGGGCTGCTCAATCCGGGAAAAATGATCGCCTGGGAAAATCCGGGCTTTGATTTTTCCGCCGGCAGAAACTTCCTTTTCCCGGGCCTTGAAGCGCGGGCGCGCGCCGCGCAGAGCTGAGCAGCGTTGCGCGTCCTGGTGCTGTTCGCCCATCCTGTTGAGACAAGTTTCGTCGCGGCGACGCATAGGAAGCTGGTGGAGGTCTTGAGCGCGAGGGGGCACGAGGTCGACGATTGCGACCTTTACGCTGAGGCCTTCGATCCGGTGATGTCTCGACAGGATCGGATCGACTACCACAACGTGGCGGTGAACCGCCGCAACGTCGCCCCCTATGTGGATCGTATCCTCGCGGCCGAGGCGCTCGTGTTTTCGTTCCCGGTCTGGAACATGGGATTTCCGGCGATTCTCAAGGGATTCGTCGACAAGGTTTTCCTGCCCGGCGTCAGCTTCACTCTAGGCGAGGACGGCTCCTACAATCCCTGTCTTCATAACATCAAGCGTCTCGGCGTCGTTTGCACTTATGGCGGCGGGCGATCGTTGACGTTCATGATGGGCGATCCACCGCGCCGCTTCTTGACGCGCTCCATGCGCAGGATCTGCGCGCCAGGCGCCGGTTGCGACTATCTCGCGCACCACGACATGAATCATTCGACGGCCGAGCGCCGTGCAGCTTTCCTCAGAAAGATCGAGAGACGGTTCTCGACCTGGTGAAACAGACGATTGAGAACGCGAACTGAGCGCCGTCACTCCATTTCCCCAGTTTCCTCCCCCTCTATCGCGCGCCGTTGTTTTGTAAGCTCCGCCCCCGCGAAATCCATGAAGGCGCGCACACGCGCCGAACGGCGAAGATCGGAATGGGTCAGCATCCATAAGCCAATGTCGAGTTCCGGCAGCAAATAACTGAGGCGCACCAAGTCCGGGCAGCGATCGCCAAGGAAGCAGGGCAGCAACGTCGCCCCAAAGCCCTGAAGCGCCAACTGGAGCATGCAATGCGCCGAGTTGGCCTTCGCGACCAGTCGCCCCGGAGATATGTTGGTCTCAATCCACCGGCGGGCCGGCGCCGGTCCGAAATTGTCGCCAAGTCCGATAAATGCGACCGAACCGGACGCCTCGGGGCCGAGCTCCGCAGTCAAGTCGCGGCGGCAGTAGACTCCCCACCGTCCGGTGCAAATTCTCCTTCCAACCAGCGTTTCCGGCGGATCGTTGGTCATGCGAATCGCGATATCGGCATCGCGACGAGAGAGGTTGAGCGGCTGGTCTGACAGGATGAGTTCGACCATCACGCCCGGGTTCTGAGTTTGAAACTGGGCGACGATCGTTGGCATGAAATGCTGGCCGATCGATTCGGGGGTGGTGACCGTGAGTTCGCCCGTCGGCTTGACGTCTCGCCCCGCCACCCGACGCTCGAATTCCTGGACTGATTCGGCCATGGTGGTTGCCAGGGCGATCATTTCTTCGCCCGCCGCCGTCGGCTCGTATCCTGAGCGGGAGCGCTCGAAAAGACGGGCGCCGACCGCCGACTCCACCGCAGCCAAGCGCCGAAAAACAGTCGAATGATTGACGCCGAGAATTTCGGCCGCTCCAACCAACGAACGGGCTTCCGCGACTGACTTGACCAGTCGGAATTCGTCCCAGCTAAGCCCTGAGTTCATGATTCCAACGATCGGTCGCCGCTCATCTCCGCCAATGTCATGCGGGGCGCAATCTCCTTACCATTTCCTAAGGCAGCCTCGGAGCCCGCGGTGATGGGCGACCACCTTCATGCCGGAACGTTCCGGGGCGCGGCCGCGCGACGGAGCCGATCGTTGATCGCCGCGCCAAGCCCATGCTCGGGGATCGACGCAACCGCGATCCGCGCCGCGCCGGAGGCGTCCAAGGCGCGCAAGTAGGAAAATAAATGAGACGCAGCCTCAAGGAGATCTCCGGAAGGCGAAAGATCGAGGCGCGCGCTTGACGCGCCGCGCTTCAGCGAGCCGCCAAAATCAAGCGCGGCCTCATCCGCTGAGGCGGTGACGGCGCCAAGCCGAAGCTCGGCATTGGGAGCATAGTGCGACACCAATTGTCCGGGCGCGTTCGGAGCGGTCCGCGCCCCGCTCGTCAAGTCGATTGGCGAACCGAGCACGGATTCGATCGTCTCTCGTGTCACCACGCCCGGACGCAGCAACTGGGGCCGGCCGCTGAGACACGCGACGATCGTCGACTCAAGGCCGTGGCGACACGGCCCTCCGTCGAGGATCCAGTCGACCCTGCCGTCGAGATCGCGACGACGTGAGCGGCGGTGGTCGGGCTCACGGCGCCGGATCGGTTGGCTGACGGCGCCGCGAGGGGGACGCCCGCCGCTGCGATGAGAGCGCGGGCCGTGTCGTGCGACGGCGAGCGAACTGCAACAGTGTCGAGGCCGGCGCGCGCCAGCAGGCTGATCCGGCAGGTCGGAGCCACGGGCAGGACCAGCGTGAGCGGCCCCGGCCAGAACGCGCGCGCCAACATTTCGGCCTCCGGACCAAAAGTCGCGTGCTCTCTCGCCGCCTCGACGTCGAGGACATGGGAGATGAGCGGATTGATCGCCGGCCGCTCCTTGGCGGCGTAGATCGCTGCGACCGCCGTGTCGGAAGTCGCGTCCGCTGCAAGGCCATACACAGTCTCAGTCGGCATGGCGGCGAGGCCTCCGGCGCGAAGGCATGCGGCCGCGCCTGCGATCGCCTTGGGGCTTGCCGTTGCAAAGCGGGTAATTTTGCGGTTGAACGCCATCTCTCCTCACGGTTCGCATTGCGCGCGAACCCCACTGTACATAAGCTCTTTTGTCCCCGCCGCGGCAACCGACATGCTCAACGCCGGGCCCCGTTGAGCCGCGACCCGATCGGCCCGCGCGCTCGCGATAGGGAGGAGCCAAAAGATGCCTTATCGTTCGCCAGCGGCCGATATTCTGTTTTCGCTGAGCGCGGTCGCCGATTTTCCCGCTCCCGTTGAACGGGGGCTCATGGGCGAGCTCGATTGGGACGCTGTATCCTCGGTCATCGGAGAAGCCGGCCGCTTCGCCACGGCGGAAATCGCCCCGCTCAACCGCACCGGCGATCTTTCGGGCGCGAAATACGAAAACGGGGTGGTGACAGCAGCCCCCGGCTTCGCCGACGTTTACCGGCGCTGGGCGGAGGCGGGCTGGAACGGCGTCTCCGCGCCGGCCGAGTTCGGCGGCATGGGCCTGCCGCATCTCGTCAACGTCGCCTGCACCGAAATCTGGAACGGCGCCTCGATGGCCTTCGCGCTCTGCCCGCTCCTGACCGAGGGCGCCATCGGCGCCTTGAAGGCGCATGGCTCGCGCGAACTCACCGACATCTATCTCCCGCCAATGGTCAGCGGCCGGTGGAGCGGCACCATGAACCTGACCGAGTCCCATGCAGGATCTGATCTGAGCGCCGTGCGAACCCGGGCGGAACGGGCCGAGGATGGATCCTACCGCCTGTTCGGCCAGAAGATTTTCATCACCTATGGCGAACACGACATGGCCGAGAACATCGTGCACCTCGTTCTCGCCCGGCTTCCCGGCGCGCCAGCGGGAACGCGCGGCCTTTCGCTATTCCTGGCGCCGAAGTTCCTCGTCAACGCCGATGGATCGCTCGGCCAGCGCAACGACCTGCGCTGTGCCGGAATCGAGCACAAGCTCGGCATCCACGGCTCCCCGACCTGCGTCATGGTCTATGGCGACAACGAGGGCGCGAAGGCCTGGCTGGTGGGTGAGGAGAACCGCGGCCTCGCCGCCATGTTCGTGATGATGAACGCGGCGCGGCTGGCTGTCGGCACCCAGGGGGTAGCCATCGGCGATCGCGCCTATCAGCAGGCGTTGGCTTACGCCCGCGAGCGCCGGCAAGGCCGCAGCGCCAAAGGCGGCGACGGCATGGCCCCGATCATCGAGCGTCCTGACGTTCAGCGCATGCTGATGACGATGAAGGCCAACGTCCACGCCGCGCGCGGGATCTGCCACCTGACCGGTGTCTCGCTTGACCTTGCCGACCATGCCTCGACCGAAGCCGAACGAATGGCCGCCGCCAACCGCGCGGCGTTGCTCACGCCCATCGCCAAGGCGTTCTCGACCGACATCGGCGACGAGACGACGTCGATCGGCGTCCAGGTCCACGGCGGCATGGGATTCATCGAGGAGACCGGGGCGGCCCAGCATATGCGCGATTCCCGCATCGCGGCGATCTACGAAGGCGCGAACGGCATTCACGCGATCGATCTCGTTCAGCGCAAGCTGCCGCTGGCTGACGGCGAAACCGTCCGCAACGAGATTGCTCAAATTCGGCAGGTTGCGAGCGACGTCGCCGGGCGTGGCGGCGCAGGCTTCGGCGCGACGGCGGAACGGCTCGCCGAGGCTTCGGACGCGCTCGAAGACTCGACGCGGCTGATGCTCGACTGGCTCGCGACAGATCAGAATTCGGCGCTCGCCGGCGCGTCGCAATATCTTCGCCTGTTCGGGCTCACGCTTGGCGGGGCGTGCCTGGCCAAAGCCGGCCTCGCCGCCGAGACGCTGGCGAAGAGCGGCAATAGGACAGAGCTTGGCCGTGTCGGGCTTGCTCGTTTTTTTGCCGAAAAACTCGCGACGGCCGCACCCGGTCTCGCGCGCGCCGTCGCCTCGGGGGCCAAGCCGCTCGAACCTTACGAAGCGATCCTGGCGGAGAGCGCATGACCCAAGAGACCTTGACGAAAGACATTGAGGTCGCCCGCGAGGGCGCGGTCATGTCGGCGGCCTTCGCGCGGCCGCAGAAGAAGAACGCGATCACTGGCGCCATGTACGAAGCGCTGATCGAAGCCTTCGACGCGGCTGAGCGAGATCCTGAGATTGGCGCGCTTGTGATGAGCGGCAACGGCGGCGTGTTCACCGCCGGCAACGACATCGGCGATTTTCTCGCTGTCGCGTTGCACGAGACCGGCGAATTTCCGGCTTGGCGGTTTGTCAGCAAGGTCGCCGAGTTCGAAAAGCCGTTGATCGCGGCGATTGACGGTCTCGCGATCGGCGTCGGGACGACGCTCTGCTTTCATTGCGATCTCGTCTACGCCACGCCCGAGACGCGCTTTCAGATGCCGTTCGTCAATCTTGGCCTCGTCCCCGAGGCCGGCTCCTCGTTATTGGCGCCGCAGCGATTCGGGCGCGCCAGGGCTTCGGAACTCTTGCTGCTCGCCGAGCCCTTCGGCGCCGATCGGGCGCTCGAGCTCGGCCTTATCAACGCTATCCTGCCTCAGAGCGAGTTGATGGCGCATGCGATGAGCAAGGCGGCCTCGCTCGCGGCCAAACCCCGCGCCGCCCTCCTCGCGACGCGCCGCCTGATGCGCGGCGATCCCGAGGCGCTGAAAGCGCAGATGGCGGCCGAGATGCACGCCTTCACCGCCGCGCTCAAGTCCCCCGAGGCCCACGCAGCGTTCCAGGCGTTTCTGTCCGCGGGGCGGAAGTAGCGACGGTCGGCTTGCACGCCCGCTTTCGACCCGGAGCGCAAGGTCGTTGCTACCGATCCAATGTCGTCGCGACTCGACATTGCAACAGCCCCGACAGACGGCGTGCATCATGAGCGGTAGCGTAGCGCCTCCACCAGAAGCGTGAAGGCCGGCGATTGATGGCGGCGGCTCGGGTAATAGAGATGATAACCCGGGAATGGTGGGCACCATGAGTCGAGCACGCGCGTCAGCCGGCGGCCTTCGATCTCCGTCCGCACGTAGTCCTCGGGTAGATAGGCGATGCCCAAGCTGTCGAGCGCCGCCTGCAGCGCGAGCGCGATATCGTTGACAACGAACTGCCCTTCGACCCGAACGTTGAGCGCCCGCCCGGCCTTTTCAAATTCCCAGGCGTAGAGTCCGCCGCGCGTAGGAAAGCGCAAGTTGATGCAATTGTGCAGGGCCAAGTCTTGCGGCGTTCGAGGCGGCTTGCGGGCGGAGAAATAGGCGGGCGAAGCGACCGCGGCCATGCGCATGTCCGGCCCGATCCGCACCGCAACCATGTCTTGGGCAATGGTCTCCCCGAGCCGCACGCCTGCATCGAACCGCTCCTCGACGATGTCGATGAATCCCGAGTGGACGCTGAGCTCCACCTCAATGTCAGGATAGACGGGCAACAGCCTGGCGAGCGCGGGCCAGACGATGGCCTGAGCAGCGTGGACCCCTGTCGTGATTCGGATCGAGCCGGCGGGCTTGTCACGCAGCTCGCTGAGCGCGGCAAGCTCTGCTTCGATCCCGTCGAAATGGGGACCGATGGCGCCGAGCAACCGTTCTCCCGCCTCCGACGGAGCAACGCTTCGCGTGGTGCGTGTTAGCAGTCGAAGCCCGAGCCGCTCTTCTAGCGCACGGATCGTGTGGCTGAGCGCGGACGGCGACACGCCGACCTGCGCTGCGGCGCGGGTGAAGCTCCGCTCCTCGGCCACGGCCCTGAAGGCAAGCAGGGAGTTGATGTTACGCCGGGCCATTGTTGAGAAAAATTCAAAGGTTCATGCCGATTAGAGACCCTAATCACAAAGGCCTCCAAGGGCTAGATGGCGGTCTCGAGAAAAGGAACGACGCCATGGCGGACGTGAAAGCCCCGATGCGCGCTCCCTGGGGCGACATCGCGCCGCACCTCACGGAGATCAGCAACGCTGTCCTGTTCGATGACGTTTGGCGGCGCCCCGGATTGAGCCCCCGCGACCGCAGCCTCATCACCGTCTCCAGTCTGATCGCTCTCTATCGGAGCAACGAGCTCAAGTTCCACCTCTCGAAGGCGCTTGAGAACAGTGTGACTCGAGACGAGATCATCGAGATGATCACGCATCTCGCCTTCTATTTCGGGCTGGCCGACCGCCAGCAACGCAATAGGGATCGCCCGTGAGGTGTTTGCCGCCGCCCCACAAGACCCCTCTCAATCGAAAGGAACACCGAATGCAAACGCGTGAACTCGGCCGCAGCGGCCTAAAAGTGTCGGCCATTGGTCTCGGCTGCATGGGGATCAGTTTCAGCTACGCCACGAAACTCACCAAGGACGAGGGCGTGGCCTTGATCCGCGCTGCGGTGGACCGCGGCGTGACCTTTTTCGACACGGCCGAGGTCTATGGCCCCTTCACCAACGAAGACGTCGTCGGCGAAGCTTTGCGCCCGGTCCGCGACAAGGTGGTCATCGCCACCAAGTTCGGCTTCGACATTGATTTCGAGACCGGAGAAAATCGAGGCGTCAACAGCCGGCCCGATCGTATCCGGAAGGCCGTCGAGGGATCGCTCAAGCGACTTGGCGTCGAAACCATCGATCTCCTCTACCAGCACCGGGTCGATCCGAACGTCCCGATCGAGGACGTCGCTGGGACCGTCAAGGACCTCATCGCGCAAGGCAAGGTGAAACACTTCGGCATGTCCGAGCCCGGCGTCCAGACGCTCCGCCGCGCGCATGCGGTGCTGCCTGTAACGGCGCTCCAGAACGAATATTCGCTGTGGTGGCGCGCGCCCGAGACCAACGGCGTCCTTCAGGCCTGCGACGAACTTGGGATTGGCTTTGTGCCGTACAGCCCGCTGGGGAAGGGTTTCCTGACCGGCGCAATCAGCAAAGTCACGGATCTGGGCGAGGGCGATTTCCGCAAGAACGTGCCGCGCTTCCAGCCGGAAGCGATGGAGAAGAACCAGGCGTTCGTGAATCTGTTAAGGCGGGTCGGCGACGAGAAGGGCAAGACGCCGGCTCAGATCGCGCTCGCGTGGCTGCTTGCCCAGCGGCCCTTCATTGTTCCCATCCCGGGCACGACCAAGCTCCCCCGGCTCGAGGAGAACATCGGCGCTGCAGAGATCGAACTGACGAAAGGCGATCTCACCGCTATTGGCGACGCCGCGTCCCGGATTGAGGTCGTGGGCGAACGTTACGCGCCGCAGCATATGGCGATGGTCGGGCGCGAGGCGCCGCCGGTCCGCGCTAGCGCATGACTGAGGTCGCCACCACGCCACGCGCGCTTCGGTCGGCGGCCCTTCGAGCCGACCGCTGCGGAGGCGGCGTGGAGGGCCGAGGGCATGGCGAGCTTAGGCTTCGGCGCCGGCTGTTTCTGGGGTTTGCCGCTGCGCCGAGGATGGCGCGGGAGCCCATTGCTAGGCTAGGTGGGCCGCTTGTCCTTCGCGCGCGTCTACGATTGACTCGAGGAAAGGCTAGTTTGACTGGGTCGAAGAGCGAAAAAGCAACGTCGACCAACCGAAATCGCAACGACGCCGGGGCGCGTAATAAGGCGGTCGGCGGATCAGCCCGGGATCGACCCGAACCGGATGACAGGTGAGACGCTAAAATCAAGCATCTCCTAACGAAGAGCTCAGTGCGTTTGCCAAAGACTCCTCGAACCGCTCCATTCCGCGCGGTGTGAATTCATAATAAATATGTCGAAGATGACTAACGTCGAAAGGGAAGTCCTTTTCCTTTTGAGACAGTAGAATTACTTTCTTGCCAAGAGTGTGCGCAATTCCCATTTCGTAGAAGACATTCGCATTCCTGCGTGTACAATCGGCCACTACGATCTTAGCGTTCTTAATTGCCCCCCACACGTCAGCCATTATCTCCTGAGAGTAATAAAAATGATCAGCGCGTGAGACCGACAGTTTCAGGTCTTGACACACTTTTTTAATATGGTCGTTGAAAACAGGCTGTAACTTCGTGTCAAAAGGCATCGCAACGAACACATCGGTATACTCGTGCGCTTGGTGCGGCTCCGGAAAGATTTCGGGAGCAACGACCATCGCACGAGAGTTCTGGAGTTCTGCGAGCAGCCTAAGGCTAATTCCTAATGTATCCTGGATGGGCTGCCATTGCGGCGATATGGCGATGTTTAGTGCGTCTCTTGAAAGAGGCGACGGTCCGTCCAACGAGTGGTCGGGTTCGTGGCTGGGATTGTCTTCATCCGGATCGTAGGCAAGCTTGCCAGCGGGTGCTTGGCTGAAGTTATCAGTCCGGACCCAGATGTCTCGCAAGCTAATTCCGGTTATGGCAACAAGTCCTGAGCGTTCAAGATTCCGCAGTAGGTCGACTACGGCCGGCGCCTCACCGACCATTGAGGAGCCCCATTTGATGAACTGAAGGCTATGATACTTCTGGAAGCGTTTAAGGCTCTTCCAGTCATAGACGCTCCGGTCCCTGACAGCGGCGAGGAGTAGCGCAATATAGAAGCTGGGTGGCTCGAAACTGCGCAACCGAACAAAACGGGCTGGTGTCGGATCACGAATGATCTCGTCGGGCTCAAGCAACGCCGCCGCGGGCGATCGCGAAGGATCGTCAACTGGCGCGGCCGCAGGTTCGGCGCGCCGGGGCATCCACACCCTAAGGGCAGCCCCCCCTAAATTCGAACGCCTGTCGTGAATAAAACGGAAATACCTAATCTTACCTGCTTCTTTTAGCGCCCGAGCCGCTCTGCCGAGGCGATCACTATCCCAATCAGAAACGTACTCCAAAGAGGTATCCAGCGCCGGTATGAACATATGGGCCGCTTGGCCAAGTGGAACAGCACCCTTATCGGAAATGTGCTCCGACGGTTTATCTCGGGGACTAATGCTGAGCGCATGGAGAGCAACAAGTAAGTCATCCATATCCGACATGACACAACCTGTTTCGTCGCACTCAGCCAGGGATAAACCGCATCGGCATGGGTGCGCTCCATGCAGGACCCTAGCATTGAGGGGCCTTATTTTGAAGGCCGGTGAGACGTCAGGCCAACTCGGTCCGCGACCCTCCACATGCCGGTTAAAGGCCACGATTTCGGCTTCTATTCCGACCTCTTCCATAGGTTCCCGCGCGACCGCGGCAGCCATCGTCTCGCCGGCGTCGACGACGCCCTGGACAGGCTGAAATAGCGAGCAGCGGTGCCC
>JGI12659J15293_10000070_pt1 | contig 29598 bp, 26 predicted proteins | sample JacPinW_OM2H0_O1_FD_15293 | JGI IMG/M metagenome (IMG submission 15293) | reverse complement strand
GCGCGCGGATCCTTGGTCTGCGGGGTCAATGAAGGGTTGCCCGGGTTCTCCAATGTCGACGAACGCGGAATGTGGACGGGATTTGACGTCGACTTCTGCCGCGCGATCGCGGCCGCCATCTTTGGCGATCCGAAGAAGGTCAAGCTTGTGCCACTATCCGCGGACGCCCGGTTTCAGGCGCTTCAAGATGGCAAGATTGACGTTCTTGCGCGCAACTCCACCTGGACGATGGGGCGCGAAGCAGAGTTCGGCCTGACCTTCGTTGGCGCCACCTACTATGATGGGCAAGGATTCATGGTCCCGCGGGCGCTGCGGGTGAATTCGGCGCTCCAACTCGACGGCGCCAAGGTCTGCGTGCAGAGCGGAACCACCACCATCGACAATCTTTCTGACTTCTTCAGTAGCAACGGCATGACGCTCGAGGAGGTCGTCTCCGCGTCCACCGACGAGTCGATCAAGAACTACGACGCCGGTCTTTGCTCTGTCCTGACCAGCGATCTTTCCCAGCTTTATGCGTTACGGCTCCGTCTCGCGAAGCCAAGGGACCAGGTGATTCTGCCTGACGTGATTTCGAAGGAGCCGCTCGGGCCTGTCGTACGCGACAGTGACCTGCAATGGATCCGTGTCGTGCAATGGGTCTATTTCGCCATGCTTAACGCCGAGGAGCTTGGGGTCAGTTCAAGGACCATCGATCAGGCGTTGAGGTCGCAGAAGCCCGAAGTCAAGCGGCTGGTCGGCGCAAGCGGAGATTTTGGTGAAAAGATCGGGCTGCCTAGCGCCTGGGCGGCCAACGTCATTCGATATGTCGGGAATTACGGCGAAGTTTTTGAGCGCAATCTAGGTGCGACAACGCCGCTCGCCATTCCACGGGGTCTCAATCAACTGTGGAGCGCTGGCGGCATTCAATATGCCCCGCCGATTCGTTGACGAGTAGGCAGCGCAGCGGCTTAAGGCCATGGTCTCGTGAACGCGGCTTTTGGGTTGTAACAGGGGAAGCGCGTGGCTGTTGTCGAACTTTATGTTGGCAAATTGGGAAATATGGATTATACTCTTCCGTAATCCCAGGAAAGACGACCTTGGGTCGCGCGGCGCCTGGGAGAGAGACGGGGCTTGCGATGAAGATGGTCTGTTCCGCAACCTGGGACGCGAGTTCGAAGGCCGCCGATTTTTTTAATTTTTCTGGCGTAACCCCTTGAGAAGCCTCGATTCGACCAAGTAAATCCAAATGAATCCAAGGATTTTTATTTGGATTTTCTTGTGCTGAGCTCGCGTCCTGGTTGTCGGAGGCCGAGCCACCAGATCGTGGGCGCGCGCGCGGGCTACTACCGGCGCTCGCACTCTCGCTTCATCGACGCAAAGGGACTGGCGTAAGCCTCCTGGCGATCCACGCTCCAGTAGCGTAGCTCGTCGAGGGGGATCGGCTCGCCGGTCACGGCGCAGCGCACGTAAGCGCCCGGCCGAAGGATGCGAAAATCGCCGTCGAGAAATTCAATCTTCGCTTCGCCAGTATCGACTGGTCGGCGCTCGAATCTGTTCATTTGAAGGATCCTGACTTGGCCGTTCTATGCCATGACGCACGCGACAAGGGAACCGCGACGCTGCAGTGGATTCGCAAGCGCGCTGGACAAGAAATAGCCTCTCTGCTAAAGGCCCCGCAACTTGCGCTACGCAGTGCTAGCGAATGCGCGCGCCAATTTTCGGATCTTTCGAGGCTCGCGCCTCAGAATACAGGATAGTCCGTGCAGGTACTCGTTCGCGACAACAATGTGGATCAGGCCCTCAAAGCCCTCAAGAAGAAAATGCAGCGCGAGGGAATCTTCCGTGAAATGAAGCTTCGTGGACATTACGAGAAGCCCTCCGAGAAGCGAGCGCGCGAAAAGGCTGAGGCGGTTCGGCGCGCGCGCAAGCTCGCGCGCAAGAAGTTGCAGCGCGAGGGCCTACTTCCGATGAAGCCGAAGCCTGTTCCCGGGGCGCCGCGGTCGGCCGGCTGATCAGCGACGGTTCGATGTCTGTCGGTAAGACTTGCCGCGTAAAACTTTAGCGTTCAGCGCCCCTGGCCCTTGGCGTCCTGTTGAGCGGCGGGGTCTTGGGTGTGGGCTTGCGTATCATCGATCAAGGCGCAAATTTGCTCTGGCCTTCGGTCTTGGCGCGATGACGGGACGACCAACATCCACGAGCATTTTGGCGCGGACCGCATTAGCGGCGATGGCGCTAACGCTTGCGGCGTGCAGCGAGACGCTCGGCGGGCTTAACACGCACGTGGCTGAACTCGACGCCGAACCTGCGGCTCAGGCCTCCAACGCTGGCAATATTGCTTCCCTTACCGACGTCATCCAACGCAATCCAAGTGACGCTACTGCTTACAACACGCGCGGCGTCGTCTACGCCAAGCTCGGCAAATATGCGAACGCCATCGAGGATTTCAGCCACACAATCGAACTCGATCCGCATTTCTCTGGCGCCTACACCAACCGGGCGCTCGCCTACCGCCAGACCAAGAAAGACGACCTGGCGATGCAGGACTTCAATCAGGCGATCTCCGTCAATGCAAACGACGCGGCCGCCTATCTCGGCCGCGGCAACCTCGAACGCTCGCACGGCGACTATGCCGGCGCGCTCAACGACCTGAACCAGGCGATCCGGCTGAACCCCGAGGGCGCGCAGGCCTATCATGCGCGCGGCCTCATCTATCAGCGCCAGGGCAACAATGTTCAGGCGATCACCGATTTCAACAATGCGATTGATCGCGACCCGTTCGCGGGCGAGCCGTATCAGGCCCGTGGCCAGAGCTTGATGGCGACTGCCAAATATGAGGCGGCGATCGAGGACTTCAACGCGGCGCTCAACGTTAACGCCAATAACTCGGAGGCCTGGGCAGGCCTCGGACTCTGCTACGAAAAGCTGAATAATCACGCGAAAGCGGTGGAATCCTACCAGCGCGCGGTGACCGTCAATCCCGGCAACAGCGAAGCCCGCGCAGCCTTACAGCGGCTGAGCTGAGACGCCCGAAGGCTTAAGGCCGCGGCCGAAATGGCACGCCAGAACGTGATGTACAATTTTGCGCGCGGCCCAATCTTTTCAGTTGCTTAGGCTCATGTTTCTGCAACTTGAAACCAAGAAGCGCCACAATTACCAATTGCTTATGTTATTTATTTGTGGTCTCGGAACATCGTTAGCGCGAAATGAGACTCGGATGGATGACCACCGAGGAGCGGTCGAGGAGGCCGTCTTCGACCGACGATGCCGACGCGGCGATCCACGGAACATCTCGCCCCGAGATCGTTTGGATCGTGTCGTCGTGGCCTCGCCGGCTCACGACGGCGTCGCGGTCATGAAACCACGCGCTCAGAGCTAGACGCCAGTCCGGAAGCCGGCTCAAATTGGCGTACTACGTCCTTTTTTCACGCTTGCTCGTTCTTCAGGAAATCCTCCAGCCAGTGGATATCGTATTGGCCGTTCTGCACGTCTGAGTTTCGAACCAGCGCGCGAAACAATGGCAAGGTCGTCTCGATGCCGTCGACGACAAACTCATCGAGCGCTCTCCGCAGCCGCATCAGAGCTTCGGTGCGAGTTCGGCCGTGGACGATCAGCTTGCCAACCAAGGAATCATAATAGGGCGGGATCACGTATCCCTGATAGGCCGCTGAATCGACGCGGATGCCAAGACCCCCAGGCGGGTGAAAGTAGGTAATTCGTCCCGGCGAGGGCGTGAACGTGCGCGGATGCTCCGCGTTAATGCGGCATTCAATCGCCGCGCCAAGGAATCGGACATCATCCTGCATGATAGAGAGAGGCGAGCCGGCCGCAATCTTGATTTGCTCATTGATGATGTCAATTCCGGTGATCATTTCGGTGACCGGATGCTCGACTTGTACCCGTGTATTCATCTCAATGAAGAAGAACTTCCCGTCCTCGTACAGGAACTCGACCGTTCCAGCGCCGACGTAGCGCAGCTCAGCCATGGCCTCGGCGACAATGCCGCCGATGCTCTCGCGCTGTTCCGGGTTCAGAGCCGGGGAGGGACCTTCCTCCCATACTTTCTGGTGGCGACGCTGAAGGGAGCAGTCGCGCTCGCCAAGGTGAATGGCGTGCCCCTGCGTATCGCCGAGCACCTGCACTTCGACGTGGCGTGGCTTGGCGAGGTATTTCTCCAGATACACGGAATCATCGCCGAATGCGGTCCTCGCCTCGATCTTCGCCGCACGGATTGCCCCGGCAATGTCGTTGGGTCCAAATGCAACCTTCATCCCGCGGCCACCCCCACCTGCCGCGGCCTTGACGATGACCGGATAGCCGATCTTGTCGGCGATCTCGCGCGCTTCGACTTCGTCCCCTACGCTGCCTTCGGATCCCGGGACACACGGGAGTCCGAGCCGCTCAGCGGTGCGCTTGGCCTCGATCTTATCGCCCATCAGGCGGATGTGTTCAGCTTTCGGGCCGATGAATGTGATCTCGTGCTCGTCGAGAATATCCGCGAAGCGCGCGTTCTCGGCTAGAAAACCATAGCCTGGATGAACGGCGTCAGCGCCGGTGATCTCGCACGCAGCGACAATCGCGGGAATGTTGAGATAGCTGTCGCGCGCCGGCGGCGGCCCGATGCATACGCTCTCGTCGGCCAGCTTGACGTGCATCGCGTCCTTGTCGGCGGTTGAGTAGACCGCAACGGTCGCGATGCCGAGCTCCTTGGCCGCACGTAGGACTCTGAGCGCAATCTCGCCTCGGTTGGCGATCAGGATTTTATCGAACATCGAGGCGAGTTCCCCGATCGCTCGCAACCATCGCAGCTCGACTCTGTATCGCGGTCATTCAACAATCATCAACGGCTGGTCGTATTCGACCGGCGAGCCATCGTCGACCAGGATGGTCACGACCTTGCCGGCCCGCGGCGCAACAATGTCGTTGAACGTCTTCATCGCCTCGACCAGCAGCAACTTGTCTCCAACCTTCACCATCGACCCAACTTCGACGAACGGCTTCGCTTCGGGACTGGCCCGCAAATAGGCCGTTCCTACCATTGGCGATTTCACGGCGCCGGCCAGGTCGGCCGCAGGCGGCTCTACCGCAGGCGTAGCGACGGCGGCGCCTTGTGCGGGATTGGCCCCGGGAAACCCCGTTTGAGGGATCGCCGCTACGCTCGCTTGCACCGAGGGCGCTCGCTCGCGCGCCAGACGCACTTGCAAGTCGCCGAGGCTGATCTCGATCTCGCTCAGATCGTATTTCGACACGATCTGAGCAAGCTGGTCTACGGCAGCGACGTCGACAACACTTTGCGCAGACCCGTCGGTTTGTACGCCGGACGGCTTCTTCATTTTTTAGCTCGCGAACAGAAACCGACGCCGGTCAACAATCGGGCTTTCGTATATCCGGTCGGTCCGGGCAAAGAAAGTGCGTCCAGTCGCCGCGGTTTATGCCCGGCGCGCCCATATGCTAACATCGTGAAACGCCACGCCGCCGTATGGAGCGACGCTGTCGTCGCCCACGAGGACGTTGATCCCCCATCCGTCAAGAAATGCCGAAGGCGGCCAGATGCCTTCGCTGACCAGGACTCCTGGCTTTACGCCCTCGGATATGCGGGCATGCAAGCGCGTCCGGCCACGCACGTTCCCCAGTTGCACGACGTCGCCTTGCGAGACGCCAAGCCTGGCCGCATCGAAGGGATTGATCAGCACCTCGGGTCGCTGTTCCCGTGATAAAGAGGAGGGCGTCTGAGTGAAGGTCGAATTGAGGAAATTTCGGGCCGGAGAGGTCGCAAGCTTGAATGGATGATCCTCGTCGGCATCCTCGTTGATCGGCCAATAGTCGGGCAGACTCGGCATGGCGCGCCAGGGGCCACGCAGTCCGTCATTAGCGACGGGCGTGTCTCTCCAATCCGCCTTGAATCGAAACTTCCCGTCAGAAAAGCCAAAGCCGCTGAGGAAGTGCGACTCCTCGAATGGGGGTTGCAAGTCGAGCCACCGCTCTTTTTCCAACGTCGCAAGATCGCCATAGCCCGATTTCCGCAGCGTCCAATCAATGATCTCGCGTGGCGACATCGAGAACGCCGGATGTTCCGCGCCGACGCGTCGAGCAAGTGCCGCGATCACCTCGTGATTCGAGCGGCAGTCCTCGGGCGGGTCGACTACCTTGGCGGCGAATTGCAGATGCTGATGGCCTCCGGCGGTGTAAATGTCATCGTGCTCCAGGAACATGGTGGCGGGTAGGACGATATCGGCGTAGCGGGCCGTGTCAGTCATGAACTGCTCGTGAACGCAGGTGAAAAGGTCATCGCGCGAAAAACCGCGGCGGACTTTCTCCTGGTGTGGAGCAACGGCGAGCGGGTTCGTGTTCTGGATCAGCATGGCGCGCACGGGCGGTCCGCCCTTCATCGCATCGGTATCGCCGGTCAGTATGGCGCCGACCCGCGACTGGTCGAGGCGACGAACGCTTAAATCGCGGACGTCCAGGCCCTCTATCATTGTCTTTTCAAGCTTGTACACGCCGCCGTTGCTATGGAAGGCGCCTCCTCCCTCGTGCGTCCAAGCCCCGAGTACGGCGGGAATGCATAGGGCGGCGTGCAAGTTTACCGCGCCGTTGCGTTGGCGCGAGAAACCGTAGCCGAGGCGAAAGAAGCTTCGTCTTGTCCGCCCGATGAGCTCCGCGAATTCCTCGATTTGCGCAACCGCGACGCCGGTGATCGCGCTTGCCCATCCGGGATCCCGGGTCTGCACATGCGCCTCAAGTTCACGCGGGGCGTCTGTGTACCGCTCGAGATAGTCCCAATCGGCCAATCCGTCACGAAACAGGATGTGCATCACCGCGCAGGCGAGCGCTCCATCCGTGCCTGGTCTCACGCATAACGCGAGATCGGCTTGGCGCATCGTTTCGGTTTCATAGATGTCAATGACGACGATCTTCGCGCCGCGTTCCTTACGGGCGCGAATCGCATGGGTCATGACGTTGACTTGGGTGGCGACCGCGTTCGTGCCCCAAATAACCACGCAATCCGACTTCGCCATTTCCCGTGGGTCAGCGCCAAGCAGCCGGCCGGTTCCTGCGACATATCCCGGCCAGGCGATCCCGACGCAGATTGTCCCATGGAAGCGAGAGTACCGCTTGGCGTGGGTGAGGCGCTCGATGCCGTCGCGCATCACGAGACCCATCGTGCCAGCGTAAAAGTACGGCCACACGCCCTCGGGTCCGAGTTCGCGCTCGACCGACAGGAAATTGTCAGCGATCCGGTCGAGCGCCTCCTCCCAACCGATCGGCGCAAATTGGCCGCTTCCCTTGGGGCCAACGCGTCGAAACGGCTGGGTGAGCCGATCCGGGTGATGGATGCGCTCCCAATAGCGAGCGACCTTGGCGCAGACGACGCCGGATGTGTAGGTCTGGTCGCGCGCGCCGCGGATACGGCCGATGCGCTTGCCCCCAATCACCTCGACGTCGAGAGCGCAAACCGAAGGGCAGTCGTGCGGACAGACGGAGGGACGTCGCGTAATCTCGGTGATCGCGTTCATGAGCCTCTTACAATCCTCACGCTTCGAGCCGCCCGTGCCGGGTGCGATACTATAGCGCTCCGCCCTCTGACTGAAGCGCTTACGCTTGGACCACAAGCTCCCCTTGCATTTGCAACTATATACAACTAAGAAGTTGTAGTCGTTTAAAACGGTTCAATTGGCCTTGGCGATTCGCTTGTTTCTTAGCGGTTGTGTGGCGGTGATGGTGCTCGGAGCCGCTTGGACCGAGAAGGGGTCCGAGACCGAGGGCCAGCAACCCGAGATCCATTATGCGCCGCGCGAAAATCTCGAGAGCCTCGACGCTCGGGCGATTCGCCGCGCCGAGTTGTCTATCGACATGGCGGCGTACGTTCTGTCCGACCCGCGGATCATCGAGGCGTTGACCGACGCGGCGGAACGCGGCGTCCTCATCCGGCTCTATTTGGACAGATCTCAATTCACCGAGCACGGACCCACACGCGGGGGGCTCGTCGAAGCGTTGCTCGCCCACCCCAACGTCGTCGCGCGGGTCAAAGGCGAGGGCGTTCTCATGCACTTGAAAGCCTATGCCGTCGATGGGGCGGTGTTACGTACAGGTTCGGGCAACTTCTCTCGGTCGGGGCTCGCCAGCCAGGACAACGATGCCATCTTCATTACTGACCCGGCGGTTGTCGATGCGTTTGAGAGCAATTTCGAGCGCATTTGGGTGCGCGCGCAAAACGTCGAGGCCCTTGATGCGAATCGCTGATTGCCGCGCTCACCTTCAGCCTGGGCCGTCAGCCGAAAGATTTAGGAATTAAAGCGCCGCCACCGCTCACATCTAGACGGCCGGGTAGCCCGACCCGTGGGCAGAGGCGCATCGTCAACACGTATGGCTGCGCGATTGCGATCCCGCCCGAACGCTTCTAGCGCAAGTCGCCACGCGGCTGCGGCAACCCCAGTGGGGTATAGCGCTCGTACCGTTGGTTGAAAGCCTCAGCGCCGAGGACGCCGACTTCCACGCGCCGAGAGCTTGTGTCGCTTTGTGCCGCCAGAATTGATGACACGTGCCAGCGCCAAGTGGACGAGTCGTCCGTGGTGGGGCCTGTGGCGACCTCGGTCACCCCAGCCGCATAGCCGACGCCGCCGCCGATTGCCGTAAGAGCAAGAATGAGGGACTTCCGCATCGCCTCCTCCGGGATCTTGGCTTCAATTTTGGTCGCTGCCCTGGTATCTTCCAGGCAGGCAACGATGATTATTCAATTGTAAACATAAATTTGTGGCCACGCTAGGGCGATTCGTTATCCAAAGCCATTTCGCGGAGAGTCGCGCTTGCCATCGCGCGCGTTATACGTCGACCCTGCGTCAAAGCTTCGTTGTCGAGCATGGCGACAAGCTCTCGCGCGGCTCCCAGCGAGCGCTCGATCCTGAGCGCGATGTAGGCGATTACATGCGGCTCCACCTGAAGCTGCCGATCGCTGAACAACTTGAAGAGAACAGCCTCCGTCAACTCAATGTCGGGCGCAGCAAGGCGTACAACAGGCGCTAGTCGAAGTCGCGATAAAAGGTCGGGAGTGTCGAGTCCCCAGTTGTCCGGCCCGGTACGAGAGGTTAGAAGCAGCCACGCGTTATATTGCAGCGCGGCATTAATCAGGTGAAAAAGGATCGCCTCAGCGCCCATTGCTTGGTCGGCGTCCTCAATCAGCACCGCGCTAGCTTTCGCACAAGCCTCGAGGCTCGGTTCGTCCAACTCCTCTCCGGCGAGGCAGACTGCGCCGGCGGCTCGGGCCCAGATCGCTCCGAGGTGGCTCTTTCCCGCTCCCTCCGGCCCGACGAGCATCAACATTCGACTGGCCCAGTTCGGCCACTGATCGACTGCAGCCAACGCTTCGAGGTTAGATGGCGCCGCCAGAAAATCCTCACGCGCGAAACTCGGCGAATGCGGCCAGCGAAACGTCAGCTGGCGAGGCGGAGACATCATGGGCTCTCCGATTCCGAACTGCCGCGGTAAAACGAACTCGTCAGGTAAAGGCCAATGAGATGACGAGTGATAACGCCGATCGCCGCTGCCATTGGAACGGCGATGATCAACCCAAGAAAGCCAAACAACTGTCCGAAGGCAAGGAGCGCGAACATCAACCAGACGGGATGAAGTCCGATCGATTCGCCGACGAGCTGGGGCGAAAGGACATTTCCTTCGAGGAACTGACCGCTTCCAACAACGCCGAGAGCAAACAAGAACAGCTTGAGGCTTGGCCATCCCTGAAAGAGGGCAACGCTAAGCGAAAGCACCAGCGCGGTCAGCGAGCCAACATAGGGCACGAAGCTTAAAAGGCCGCCGACAACGCCAATCAGAAAACCATAGTCAAGACCGATCAGCGTCAAGCCAACGCTGTACCAGATCCCTAGGAACAGGCAGACGATAGACTGGCCGCGTATAAAACCTGCCAACGCGTGGTTTATTTCTCGGGCGATCTTTCGCAGAGTTTCGCGATGGTCGAGCGGGAGCCAAGAGTCGAGCTTCGCGATCATCCTGTGCCAGTCGACAAGAATATAAAAGGCGACGACAGGCGTGACGATCAAGAGCGACAGGAAATTGAACAGCGCAGCCCCGCCAGACACCAGCCGTGTGAAAGCGTCGAGAAGCCACTGTGCGCCCTCTGCGACGAAGTCGCCGACGGATTTCTGAATTTGCGCGCTCGACAATTGTTGGCGGAGCCCAAAGGCATCCAGCCAATGGCCGCCATATTTCGCAATCAACGCGTTGCCCTCCTCTACCGCTATCGACTGCAGCCGCACTGCATAGCTGGGCAAGTGTTGAGCGAAGGCAATGAATTGACCGCCCAGCACCGGGACGACGAGAATAAAAAAAAGGACGACGGTTAGGACGAAAACCGTAAGAATAAGAAGCGATGCGCCGAGGCGACTGAGTCCTAACCTCTGAAGTTTGAGCACGACAGGGTCGAGTAGATAGCCGAGAACGATGCCGGCGGCGAACGGTGTTATCGTTGAGCCCAGCAGATAGACAATCAGCAAGAGGCCGGCCAATCCGAGTCCCCAGAACAGGATCTGGCGCTCCAAGGTCACTCGGCCGAAACTCATCGCGTTTCAGAAGCTCCGCTGGCCGGCTGCAGCAAATCCCATTTGCCGCCCCAGGGATCGAGAAAGACAGCAACAAGCCCATATGCTTCGCCGCGTGGCGTTTCCAGGAATTTGAGGCCACGCTTACGCAGCCTCTCATAATCAGTCCAGGCTTCGGAGCATGGTTGTGCGCTACCGGCTCATATGGTCTAGCCACTGGGCGATGTAGACGCCGCCCGAGGCCAGAGTTGTCCCGGCGACCATCCATTCGAGGGAGCTTTGCAGAAGCGGCTGGTCGAGGCCGTACGCGCGGACCCCAAGCGCGAAGCCAGCAAGCGTTATCTGTGCGACCGTATTCAGTTTCGACACCCAGACGGGGCGGATTTCAACCGGCTTGTCCAGCAACCAGGAGACCAAAACAGCCATCAAAATCATGACGTCCCGCGACACAACTGTGATGGCGATCGAGGCCGGCAAACCCGCATATATGGCCAGGGAAACGTAGATCGAAATTAGCAGCGCCTTGTCGGCGAGTGGATCGAGATAGGCGCCGAGCTCCGTCCGGAGAGCGAATCGTTTGGCAATGAACCCGTCGATCGCATCGGAAACGCCGGCCAGAATAAAAATTAGGAATGCGGGAAGAAAACGTTGAGAAATGATCGTCATGACTGCCAGAGGCGTCATCAGCATTCGCGCCAGCGTGATGAAATTGGGTAAATTGTTGAGGAGCGTGCCGATATTCATCAACTACAGACGCCCTTAGCGTCACCCGCCCGACCATCCCTTCTTTGACTTCGTTACGCGTATGGGATGACTGGGGCGCAACGATAGCACGAAGTCGCCACTGTTGGGAAACCTGGTTTGACGTCCGCTCTTGCGCGTTGCGTGTCGGGCAATTACCCCGATGGTCACCGAAGCCCTGCGAGCCTGGATGTCCGATAGCCGAAAGCCGCTCACCTACGCCGAATCGGGGGTCGCCATCGATGTCGGCAACCGGATTGTGGACCGGATCCGCCCGTTCGCTCGGGGCACCCGGCGTTCCGGGGCGGGGGCCGAGCTTGGCGGATTCGGCGGACTGTTCGATCTTAAGGCGGCGGGATTTATTGACCCGATCCTGGTCGCCGCCAACGACGGCGTCGGCACAAAAGTGAAGATTGCGATTGAGAGCGGCTTATATGACACAATCGGCATTGACCTGGTGGCGATGTGTGTCAACGACATTGTGGTTCAGGGTGCCGAGCCGCTGTTTTTTTTGGATTATTTTGCGTCCGGCAAGCTTGATGAGGACACTACGTCCGTTGTCGTCAGAAGCATCGCAGAAGGGTGCGCACAATCGGGGTGTGCATTGATCGGCGGAGAGACGGCGGAGATGCCTGGCCTTTACGCCTCCGGCGATTTCGACATCGCCGGCTTCGCGGTGGGCGCCGCCGAACGCGGGACGCTGTTGCCGCGGCCGGGACTGAAGCCAGGGGACCTTGTCTTCGGTCTGCCGTCGTCCGGCGTCCATTCCAACGGATTTTCGCTGGTGCGGCGCATTGTCGCGCGCTCAGGCCTCGGATGGGAGGTTCCTGCCCCGTTCGATCCGTCACGCTCACTCGCCGCCGCGCTGCTGATACCGACGCGCCTGTATGTGCTGCCGATGCTCGATGCGTTAAAGCGAACGGGAGGCATTCACGCGCTTGCCCATATCACCGGCGGCGGCTACCCGGACAATCTGCCGCGTGTTCTGGACGACGATCTAGCCGTCTCGCTCGATCTCAACGCCTTCGCTCCGCAACCGGTTTTCTCCTGGCTCGCTTCGGTTGGCGGTCTCGACGAAGGGGAGATGCTGCGCACCTTCAATTGCGGCTTCGGGATGGCGGCGTTCGTTTCTGCCGACCGCGAGGCAGAAGCGCGGGACGCGCTTGCTGGCGTAGGCCTGTCGCCGGTCCTGATCGGCGAACTTGTTCCAACCCAGGACCGCCGACTGATCACCCATGGGAGGCTTAGGCGGTGACGCCCCGGGTGCGAACAGCGGTTCTCATATCGGGGCGCGGCTCCAACATGAGCGCTTTGATCGAAGCCGCGCGATCGCCGGACTTCTCGGCTGAGATCGTGCTTGTTCTGTCGGACGACCCGACCGCGGCTGGCCTATCATCGGCGCGCAACCTGGGCGTTGCGGCGGAGGCGATTGACTTTCGAGCCTATACGGGTAAGCCGGCCTTCGAGGCGGCGCTCGCCGCGAGGCTCGCCTCCGCCTCAGTCGAAATTGTCTGCCTCGCGGGGTTCATGCGCGTGTTGAGCCCATCCTTCGTCGAGCGGTGGCGAGGACGGGTGCTCAACATTCATCCCTCGCTGTTGCCGAAGCTGCGTGGCCTCAACACCCACGAGCGCGCGCTGGCCCAAGGGCTCATCGAACACGGCTGTACGGTTCACCTCGTGACCGCGGAGCTCGACGCCGGTCCGATCCTTGCCCAGGCGCGTGTGCCCGTTCTTCCGAGGGACGACGTGGACGCCCTTGCGGCGCGCGTCCTGAAAGAGGAGCACCGGATTTATCCGCAAGCCCTCGGCGAACTCGCCCGTTCGCTCCGGGGCCCGGGCGGTTGTGAGCGGCACGTAGCGTCGCCGCTGGCGCGGTGATCGTTAAGCAAGTCGCGCTAGCTAGCTCCGCTTGCGGCGCAATGTGATTGGATCAATATTGATGAGAAGGAGATTTGTTTGGCCCCGGCGGTTGCAAAAAAGGAGCGGCATTCGTCATCAACCGGGACTATCGCGGCGAATGACAAATTGCCGCCCCTTTCGTCTTCACCCGAGCGGTTTATCAATCGCGAACTGTCGTGGCTAGAGTTCAATCGAAGGGTGTTGGAGGAATCCGCGAACGCAAGCCATCCGCTCCTCGAGCGACTGCGGTTCCTCTCAATCTCGGCCACCAATCTCGACGAGTTTTTTATGGTTCGCGTGGCGGGCCTGGTTGGTCAGGTGCTTACTGGCGTCGCGGAAATTTCTGATGATGGGCGCACTCCCGCGGAGCAACTCGAACGCATTAGCGAGCGTGTCGCCGAGTTGATCGCTTCCCAGCAGGCGCGGTGGAAGGCCTTGCAGTCCGAACTCGCCGCCAACGGCGTTGTAATCCTCAACGTCGGCGATCTGACACGCAGAGAACGAGAGTGGCTGCAGGACTATTTCCTCTTGCACGTGTTCCCGATTCTGACGCCGCTTGCGGTCGATCCGGCGCACCCGTTTCCGTTCATCCCCAATCTGGGATTCACGTTGGCGCTCGAACTTTTGAATCCCCGTGATGGCACAACGATGAGCGCGCTTGTGCGCGTTCCCGGGAGCGTCGAACGTTTTCTCCGCTTGCCCGACGGTCCGCTTGGGGGCGCCGCCCGCTTCGTAATGCTTGACCGTTTGATTGTCGCCTTTATCGGGCTTTTGTTTCCAGGCCACGAAGTTTTGGGGGAAGGGGCTTTCCGCGTCATTCGCGACAGCGATATTGAAGTTGAGGAGGAAGCGGAGGACCTTGTTCGCCTGTACGAGAGTGCGCTCAAACGGCGCCGGCGTGGCATCGTTATCCGGCTCGAGATCGAGGCCAGTATGCCCGAATCGTTACGCGCGTTCGTCGCCGGCGACGTCGACGTTGTCCCGTCTGGCATCGTGCTGATCGAGGGTATGCTCGCGCTCAACGACTTGTCGCAACTGGTGGCGATCGATCGCCCTGAGCTTAAGTTTCCCCCTTACAACCCGCGTTTTCCGGAACGCGTCAAGGAGCTCGGCGGCGATATTTTCGGGGCGATTCGGCAGAAGGATCTCGTTGTACATCATCCTTACGAATCGTTCGATGTCGTCGTTCGGTTCCTCAATCAAGCAGCGCACGATCCCAGCGTGGTCGCGATCAAGCAGACGCTCTACCGTACTTCGGCTGACAGTCCGATCGTCCGGGCGCTCATCGAAGCGGCGGAGGCTGGAAAATCGGTCACCGCGTTAGTGGAGCTAAAAGCGCGCTTTGATGAGGAGGCCAACATCCGCTGGGCGAGGGATCTGGAGCGGGCTGGAGCGCAGGTGGTCTATGGGTTCATCGAACTCAAGACGCACGCGAAGCTTTCGATGGTCCTGCGACGTGAGGGTGGAGCGCTTGTTAACTACTGTCATCTAGGCACTGGCAATTATCACCCCGTGACTGCCAAGATTTACGCGGACATTTCGCTTTTCACAGCGGACGCGGCGATCGGGCGAGATGTCGCGCGCATATTTAATTTCATCACTGGCTACGCCGAGCCGGACGGACTTGAGCAAATGTCGATTTCGCCGATCACACTCAAGCAGACACTTCTGCGCAGTATCGCCGATGAAATCGACTATGGGCGACTGGGCCGGCCTGCGCAGATCTGGATCAAGTGCAACGCACTCGTCGATCCGCAGATCATCGACGCTCTCTATGCCGCTAGTCGGGAAGGCGTGCAAATCGACATCGTGATACGTGGAATTTGTTGTCTGCGGCCGGGCGTCCCGGGACTTTCTGACAATATTCGCGTCAAGTCGCTCGTCGGCCGATTCCTGGAGCATGCCCGCATCTATGCGTTTGGCGCCGGCTGTGGCCTGCCCAACCCGAAGGCACGGGCATTTATTTCATCAGCCGACCTTATGCCGCGCAATCTCGATCGGCGCGTCGAAGCGCTGGTCCCGCTGCTCAATCCGACGGTTCACGAACACGTCCTCGATCAAATCATGCAGGCGAACCTTATGGACAACCAGCAGAGCTTTCGAATTCTACCTGACGGCTCAAGCGAAAGAATTGTTCCCGCCGAGGGAGAAGAGCAGTTCAACGCGCACAAGTATTTCATGACCAATCCGAGTCTTTCGGGTCGCGGTAAGGCGCTGATGGACTCCTTTCCGATGGCGCTTCAAAGGCGCGTCTGATAGAGGGCCCTGCCGGGCGACACGGGGGCGCCCGACGGGGTTGGTCATGCTCGACAACGCGCGAGGACGGTTGCCGGGAAAGCCGCTGGCGATTGTTGACATCGGCTCGAACTCGGTGCGCTTGGTGTCTTACGAGTCGCAGTCGCGCGCTCCGACGCCCACTTTTAATGAAAAGGCTTTGTGCGGCCTTGGCAGAGGCGTAGCGACGACGGGACTTCTGCCGGAGGACGGGGTCCTCAAGGCGCTCGCTGCGCTTCAGCGCTTTCGCGTTCTCTGCAACACGATGGGCATTCGCGACGTGAGCGGCATCGCGACGGCGGCTGTGCGCGACGCGGCGAACGGGGCCGAATTTCTGAATCGCGCGGAACGCGTGCTCGGTTGCAAAATTGAGCTGTTGAGTGGCCAGCGGGAAGCAAGATTGTCGGCCCTTGGCGTCATAAGTTCGATTTACAAAGCGGATGGCCTTGTCGGGGATTTGGGAGGTGGCTCACTCGAGCTGATTGACGTTCGCGACGGCGAGGGCAGCCCGGGGATCACCCTGCCATTAGGCGGCCTATCGCTGATGGACCTTTCTGAGCGTTCGCCCAAAAAGGCCGCCAAAATCGTTCGCGAGAAGCTCGCGGCGGTGAAGGCGCTTCATGGGCTGCCCGGTCGCACGTTCTATGCCGTCGGCGGCACTTGGCGCGCTCTTGCGCGCCTGCATATGCGGCAGCGGCAGTATCCGATGAACGTGATGCACAATTACGTCATCCCTTCGCGCGACGCGCTCGAATTTGCGGCGCTGGTTGAACGGATCGAGGTGGACGCGCTGCTGTCGATTGAGTCCGTGTCGGCGGCCCGCAGGCCCTTGCTAGCCTATGGCGCCGCGGTGCTGGAGGAGATCATCCGACAGTGCAATCCGAAGGAGATTGTCGTTTCGGCCCTTGGCGTTCGTGAGGGGCTAATCTATTCGCAGCTCTCTCCTGAGGAGCAGGCAGGAGATCCGCTCATCCTGTCGGCACGCGAGTTCAACCAGTTGCGCTCTCGGGCGCCTGACCACGGGGACGAGCTTTATGCCTGGACGAGCGGTCTGATCGAATCGACCCATCTCGAAGAAGACGGGCAGGATCGGCGGCTGCGCCACGCCGCATGTCTCTTGTCCGATATTTCCTGGCGCGCCCACCCCGACTATCGTGGCGTTCAGGCCTACGATTTGGTGGTCAACGCAGCTTTCATCGGCGTCGATCACCCGTCGCGAGCATTTCTTGCGCTGGCCGCTTCCTACCGGCACATGTCCAGTGAAGATCTTGTTTCGCCGCAATCGCGTGCGCTGGTCACAGCCCGACAACTCGATCGGGCGCGAATCCTCGGCGCGGCGATGCGAGTCGCCTATAACATTTCCGCAGCGATGCCCGGGGTGCTGCCGCGCGCCCCTATGGTCTGCGCCAAGGGTCGCGTGATCCTGACTTTGCCGGCCGACCTCGCGCCGCTGAGCGGAGAGCGACTTTTGTCGCGCATGCGGCAGTTTGGTCGCCTCGTCGGCACCGAACCGGAGATCCGAACATCTGTATGAGCTTCGTGAGACTGCGCGATAGGGATGGCGACCGTCGAGGATTTTTTCGTCCTGGTTGCCCTAACGTTTCAAAACGCATCGACGCGTCAAACGGATTCTTTACGGGCGCAGACGCAAGCTCGACATTATCCATTTGCGCCAGCGATCGGTCAGACATGCACTCGTTCCGAACCGACAGCCAATTTTTTCGCGACGCTCTCGAAAGGATTGGCAAAGCGGAAGATTTGCGACCCGTGCCTTCACCTGTCCCAATGGGGCCGGAGCGACGTGAGACCGACCAAATTGATAGGAAGGAGGCTCTGTCCGATCACCGAGAGCTTCAGCCAGCGCGCGTCATCGGGCGGCTAGTGGCTTTAAACGGCACGCAGGGCGTTATCAGCTGTCCTCTGACGGCGGGCGAGGGGGATTGGTCGGTAGGGCATCTCATCACCATCGTACACCGAGCCTCGCGTTTAGTCGGCGCTGTCTGCGAAGTTGCGACGGATGACGGCAGATGGTCCGAAAGCGCGTCCAACGCTGCTCGCGTTACGATCGAGTTGAACGGCGAAATTATCGATGGTCCTGACGGAGCGCCTCTTTTTCATCGCGGCGTGCGGTCGTTCCCTTCCCTTGGCGCGCTGGCGCACCGCATACGCTCAGACGATCTTCGAGCCGTCTACACGTTTCGCGGTCAACGGGGGGTCGAAATCGGCCGCCTGAGCCAAAATGAGGATATTCCCGCTGAGATCGACGTCGGCGAATTGATTCGGCGTCACTTTTCCGTTTTGGGTTCGACCGGCGTCGGCAAGACCACTTCGGTGAGCCTATTGCTGAAGAAGTCGTTGGCCACGAGGCCTAAGCTCCGCGTCATCATCTTTGATCCGCACAATGAATACACGGCGCATTTCCCCGGGCTGGCCCAGATCGTCGATTCCGAAAGCCTTGAGCTCCCATTCTGGATGTTTAAATTCGACGAATTGGCCGATGTCGTCTTTAGCAGCCGACAGCCTCACCCCGACGAACGGGATGCGCTCTACGAGGTCATTCGCATCGCGCGGGCGAAATATCAGGCCGAATTGAGTTCATTGGCCGGCACAAGCGCGGTGCGCCGCCAGCCAATTGCTGAGGGAAGTTCAGTAACCTCCGACGCGCCAACGCCATATCGTATCATCGATGTCATCGCCATCATCGAGGAATGGCTCGGCATGCTCGATCAACGGTTTCCGCGCTCCGATTTGCGGGCCTTGCGCCACCGACTCGAGGGGCTGAACCGCGATCCCCGCTATCGGTTCATGTTCGGCAGGCTGGTGGTCGAGGACGACATCGCCAAAGTGATTTCTCGGCTCTTTCGGATCCCGACCCGAGGGCTGCCTGTTACGATCGTCCGGCTGGCGGGCTTGCCAAACGAAGTCACAAACTCGGTCGTGTCCGTGCTGGCTCGACTTGCCTTCGAGATCGCCTTTTGGTGCTCAGGTACCTACGAAATCAATGTGTTGTGCGAAGAAGCGCACCGCTACATTTCCTCCTCCAGCGGGCAAGCCTTTGGCCCAGCCCGGCTGGCCATCGGACGCATCGCCAAGGAAGGACGTAAGTATGGTGCCTCGCTTGGCGTGGTTACACAACGTCCTTCCGAACTCGACCCGACGGTGCTCTCGCAATGTTCGACTATGTTCGCCATGCGGCTTGCCAACGAACTCGATAAGGCGATCATTCGCGCCGCGGCGGGCGTTTCAGCCAGCAGCACGATCGCTTTCCTGTCCTCGATCGCCGACCGTGAGGCGATCGCGTTCGGCGAGGCGATCGCTACACCGATGCGAATGAAGTTCGCGGACATTTCGGTGCGCGCTGAGGACCGCCAAGCCCACATTTCGGGCGAGCGTGACTCTGATCCGATCGATCTGAAGAAGCTCTCAGCTCAATTGCGTGGCGAGGCGTGACTCCGGCACCTGGTGGCCATTTTGGCGGCGGTGACGCTATATTAACAAAATAGATATGTGTCGTATTAGCGAGGGTAGCGACTTGTAGCGCCGCGCCCAGCTGAATCGACATTTGCAATCGGCGCGCATGAACGCCATATAGGGGCGGCAGCCCCGGTCGAAGCGAACGTTTTTTGAGCCGGGGCTCTTATGACCCCCACCGGCGGTCCTTGAAACCGTCAAGGCGAGGAGAAGCCACTCATGGCGGCCGTCCAGGAGACCGTCGATCGCGTACGCTCGATTGAGGTCGATGCGTATAAATACGGTTTCATCAGTCCGATCGAGTCCGATCTGGCGCCTAAGGGGCTGCGCGAGGGCACCGTTCGGTTCATTTCGCAAAAGAAGGGCGAGCCGGAATGGATGCTCGACTGGCGGCTCGAGGCGTTTCGTCGTTGGCAAACGATGGAAGAACCAAAATGGGCCCGCGTTAGCCATCCGCCTATCGACTATCAGAGCATTTATTATTTCGCGGCGCCAAAATCCGGTGTCGCGCCGAAGTCGCTCGACGAGGTTGATCCAGAGTTGTTGCGCACCTACGAAAAACTCGGCATCCCGCTTGTCGAGCAAGAGATCCTCGCGGGTGTCGAGAACCGCAGGGTGGCGGTTGACGCCGTCTTCGACTCCGTTTCGATCGCAACGACCTTCAAGGCGGAGCTTGCAAAGGCAGGGGTCATTTTTTGCTCCTTCTCCGAAGCGGTCCGAAATCACCCCGAGCTCGTGCGCCGCTATCTAGGCACAGTAGTGCCGAGCAGCGACAACTTCTACGCTACGCTCAATTCGGCTGTGTTTTCCGACGGTTCGTTCGTCTATGTCCCGCCAAGTGTGCGTTGTCCCATGGAGCTGTCAACCTATTTCCGCATCAATGAGCGGAATACTGGGCAGTTTGAGCGCACGCTGATTATCGCCGACCGCGGGTCTTATGTCAGCTACCTCGAAGGATGTACGGCGCCGAAGAGGGATGAGAACCAACTTCATGCTGCCGTCGTCGAACTCGTAACCCTCGACGACGCGGAGATCAAATACTCAACGGTGCAAAACTGGTATCCTGGCGATTCTCAGGGCCGCGGCGGCATCTATAACTTCGTGACCAAGCGCGGGGATTGCCGCGGTGCCCGATCGAAGATCTCCTGGACGCAGGTGGAAACCGGCTCGGCGATCACTTGGAAGTATCCGTCTTGCATTTTGCGCGGCGAGGCCTCGCGCGGCGAATTCTATTCGATCGCGATTTCAAACGGTCATCAGCAGGTCGACAGCGGCACGAAGATGATTCATCTCGGCCGCAACACGACGAGCCGCATCATTTCCAAGGGGGTTGCCGCTGGCAAATCGCAAAACACCTATCGGGGTCAGGTGTCCGCGCACCGGCTAGCGACAGGAGCGCGCAATTTCACCAATTGCGATTCGCTCTTGATAGGTCACGAGTGCGGCGCGCACACGGTCCCTTATATTGAGGCGAAGAACGGCGCTGCGGTGATCGAGCACGAGGCCACCACGTCGAAGGTTTCAGAGGAGCAGCTATTCTATTGCCTGCAACGAGGGCTCTCCGTCGAGGAGGCGACGGCGCTCATCGTCAACGGCTTCGTCCGGGACGTGCTTCAGCAATTGCCGATGGAGTTTGCCGTCGAAGCGCAGAAGCTCATTTCAATCAGCCTCGAGGGGAGCGTGGGATGACGGCCATCTCGATGGGCCGCACGCGACCTGAGAAGCGGCGAATGCTAGAAATTAAGAACCTCAGCGTTTCTATCGAAGACAAGCTGATCCTTGATAACCTCAGTCTCAGCGTGAACGCGGGCGAGGTTGCGGCGGTTATGGGCCCGAACGGCTCTGGCAAGTCGACGTTGGCTTATGTTTTGGCGGGCAAGCCCGCGTACAAGGTCATATCGGGCGATATTTTGCTCGACGGAGAGAGTCTGCTGGAGCTCGAGCCGAACAAGCGTGCCCTCAAGGGGTTGTTTCTGGCGTTCCAATATCCGATCGAGATCCCCGGTGTCGCCGCAATGACTTTTCTCAAGGCGGCGTTGAATGCGCAGAGGCGGCCGCGTGGAGAAAGTGATCTCACCACGCCCGATTTCATGCGCCGCGTGCGCGAGGCCGCCCAAGAGTTAAAGATCGATCAGGAGATGCTGCGGCGGCCGCTAAACGTCGGCTTTTCCGGGGGTGAGAAGAAGAGATTCGAGGTGCTGCAGATGGCGCTGCTGACGCCCCGGGTCAGCGTCCTCGACGAAACCGATTCGGGGCTCGACATCGACGCGTTGAGAGTCGTGGCCGAGGGCGTCAACGCCCTTCGCAGCCCAAAGCGCGCTTTTGTCGTGATCACGCACTATCAGCGGCTTTTGGACCACATCAAGCCGGATGTCGTGCATGTGATGGCTAGGGGCCGGATTGTCGCCTCCGGCGGTCCGGAACTTGCGCTCGAGCTCGAGCGCAATGGCTATCGCGATTACGCAGAGGAGGCTGCGTAATTCCCGATGACCGCGCATGTCGTAAATCGGTCAGTTGCCGAAAGAACCCTTGCCCGGCAATTTGCGGAGCAGGAGCTATGCGAGCGATTGCCTGCTCGGGCCGCGGCTTTCGCGCGGTTCGCTGCGGTCGGACTGCCGACCCGGCGGGTGGAGGCTTGGCACTACACCGATTTGCGCGCCTCGATGGCCGACGCGGCGCCGATTCTGCCTGCGCCGACGCGGGCCGACGTCGAGGCGGCGCGCAGCCGGCTCGCAGGGCGCGAGCGCTTGGCGGCGGGGGCGCAACTCGTCTTGCTAGGCGGACGCTTTATCGCCGAGCTCTCGGATCCCCTTCCGACCGGTGTCTCAATCGCTGAGGGGATCGCGGCCCATGCGGCCGACGATCCCTTAGCGGCGCTAAACGAGGCGCTGAGTCCGTGCGGGTACACCATCTCGATTGTGCGCGGGGCAAACATTGCCGAGCCGATCACGCTTCTGCATCTTGGCGATGAGGCGTCGTCGTGCTCCGTCTATTCGCGGACGGCTATCGAGTTCGACGTGGAAGCGCAGGCTTCGTTCGTTGAGATATTCGAAGGCGCTCATGCCGGGGTCCAGCGACACCGGGTGACGATTTTGGCGCTAGCCGAGGGGGCCAGGGCGAAGCACGTCGCGTTCGTTGGCGACGAGCCTGGGCTGCACATCGAAACCCAGATCTGCGAGCTCGCGAAGGGCGCGGAGCTCACCGCATTCGGATTGATTTCTGGTGGCGACCTTACGCGTCGGCAGATTTTTGTCAGGATGACCGGAGAGGAAGCTAAGGCGTCGCTTGGTGGACTGGCGCTTGTCGACGGCGCGCGGCGCGCCGACACGACGCTGCAGGTCGTTCATGCCGCTCCAAGTGGAACCAGTCGCGAATTCTATCGCACGATCGTCGATGACGACGCGGTCGGCGTATTTCAGGGAAAAATCATTGTCGAAAAAGCAGCGCAAAAGACCGATGGCGCCATGAAGTCCCAAGCCATTCTTCTGTCTCCGCGCGCGCAGATGAATGAGAAGCCGGAGCTGGAAATCTTCGCCGACGACGTCGTCTGCGGGCACGGAGCGACGGTCGCTTCCCTCGATCCCGAACAGCTGTTTTATTTGCAGTCGCGCGGCATCGCGAACAGCGACGCTAAGGCGATGCTGCTCCAGGCTTTTGGAGGGGAGGCCATCGACCGAATCGAGGACAGATCGTTGATCGACCCATTGCGCGCTCGACTCGCCGCCTGGCTTGAAACACGGAAGACGAAGACGTGAACAAGTTCGTGCAACCAGTGCTCGAGGCTTACGACGTTGAAGCCATTCGGGCGGATTTCCCGATCCTCGCCGAGCGCCCGTATGGGAAGGTGCTTGTCTATCTGGATAACGCGGCCTCGGCTCAGAAGCCGAAGAAAGTCATCGATCGCCTGACGCATGCCTATGAGCACGAATATGCGAACGTGCATCGCGGCTTGCACTATCTCGCCAACGCGGCGACCGAGGCGTACGAGACGGCGCGAGAAACCGTGCGACGGTTCGTCAACGCTGCCTCGCACGAGGAGATCGTTTTCACCCGATCGGCGACTGAGGCGATCAATCTCGTTGCGTCAAGTTTCGGCCTCGCGGACGTTGGTGTCGGCGACGAGATCGTACTTAGCGTGATGGAGCATCACTCCAATGTTGTGCCTTGGCACTTCCACCGTGAACGCAAGGGCGCGGTGTTGCGATGGGTCGATGTCGGCGACGATGGCGCGTTTTCGCTCGGCGCATTCGAACGCATTCTGAGCGATCGAACGAAGATTGTCGCGATAACGCAAATGTCCAACGTGCTCGGGACCGCGGTCCCAATCAAGGAGCTCGTCAAAATCGCGCACGAGCGAGCGATCCCCGTGCTGGTCGATGGCTCGCAAGGCGCCGTGCACCTTGACGTCGACGTGCGCGACCTCGATGCAGACTTCTACGTTTTCACTGGGCACAAAGTTTATGGCCCCACGGGTATCGGCGTGCTTTACGGCAAGCGAGAACTTCTTGAGAAGTTGCCGCCATACCAGGGCGGCGGCGAGATGATCGAGGAAGTCACGAGGGACACTGTCTCCTACAACCATCCGCCACATCGGTTCGAGGCCGGCACTCCGCCGATCGTGCAGGCCATCGGGCTCGCGGCGGCATTGGACTACATCGAGGGGATCGGGCGACCCCGCATCCGCGCGCATGAGCAAGCGTTGTGTGCTTATGCGCACAAGCTTTTGTCGTCGATCAATTCTTTGCGCTTAATTGGCGTTGCAGAAGGCAAAGGCCCTATCGTCTCATTTACGATGAAGGGTGCGCACGCGCATGACATCGCAACGTTGATCGATCGATCAGGCGTCGCTGTGAGGGCCGGAACGCACTGCGCGATGCCGTTGTTGCAAAGGTTTGGGGTGACATCGACGTGCCGAGCCTCGTTTGCGCTCTACAACACCTTCGACGAAGTTGATGCGCTGGCGGAATCGCTGATCCGCGCGCGAAAGCTCTTCCAGTAGGAGATGGGCATGGAGGAGGCTCAAAGCCGCGCGAATGACGTCGAGGCTCTGCCCCCTCAGGTCGAGCGAAATGCTGTGTTCAGGCCGCCTTCGGAGATGGAGCCCGAGGACCTGCGTCAGCTGACGGATTCCATCGTCGCGGCGTTGAAAACTGTATATGATCCGGAGATTCCCGCGGACATATACGAACTAGGCCTGATTTACAATGTTGATATAGATGACACTCGTTTTGTCAGCATCGAGATGACGTTGACCGCACCTGCTTGTCCGGTCGCGGGCGAAATGCCGACTTGGGTCGAAAATGCCGTTAGCGCAGTCCCAGGTGTTGCGGGGGCGAAAGTAAACATGGTGTTTGATCCACCTTGGGATCAGACCCGTATGTCCGATGAAGCGCGGGTCGCGCTCGACATGTGGTGAGCGACCGGTTTTGCGCCGGCGAGCGATGCCATCCGTCGACCGTTGCGCGTCGTTGGGCAGGTAGCTTAACGACCTAGGAACCTCAGGAATGGACTCGGCGCCCGCCAAGCGTTCGTCTTGGCTGAATGATCAGCGCGTGCGCGAGCTAGCCTACCAGATACTGCTGCTTGCTCTCATCGCTGTCGTAGTTTGGGGCGGAATCTATAACGCTGTGGTCAATATGCGGGCCCGCGGCATTCCGATGAGCTTCGGTTTTTGGAACGACGTCGCCGGCTTCGATATCAATCTCCATCTTATAAATTACTCCAACCTCTCGACCTACGGACGAGCGTTTTGGGTTGGGTTGCTCAACACCCTGCTTATCGGGCTCATTTGCATTCCGTTGGCGACGCTGTTGGGCTTCGTGATTGGCGTGGCGCGTCTCTCCCCAAACTGGCTGCTGTCGCGGTTTGCGCTCGTTTACACCAGCGTCATGCGCAACACGCCGCTGCTCCTGCTGTTGCTGTTCTGGTACAATGCGGTTCTCAAGTCATTGCCGGGACCTCGACAGTCAATCAGTCTCGACGACGTCGTCTTTCTCAACAACCGCGGCCTCTACTTGCCAATGCCTTTCGCGCGGCCCTCCGCCGTCTGGTTTCTAGGAATGGCCGTGGTGGCGATCGTTTCCGCGGTCGGATTTCACGTGTGGGGTCGGTGGCGACAAGACCGGACCGGCGCACAAATGCCGACTGCGCTCGTCGCGGCCGCGCTCATCGTCGGACTGCCTGCGCTCGTGATAGCTGCGGCCGGGGTGCCGTTCGGGTTCGATATCGCCCGGTTGTCCGGCTTCAATCTCAAAGGAGGGCTCCAAATCATCCCGGAAATGGCCGCGCTTGTGTTCGGACTTGTCACATTCACCGCAGCTTTCATTGCAGAGATTGTTCGCGCCGGCGTTTTGGCGGTGCCGTTTGGTCAGAGCGAGGCCGCTGGCGCGCTTGGCTTGCATCACGGCCTATCGATGAGGCTGGTTGTCATCCCTCAGGCCATGCGACTCATAACGCCGCCCCTCACATCGCAATATCTAAACATCGTCAAGAATTCCTCGCTTGCTGTGTTTATTGGTTATCCGGACCTCGTACAGATTTTCGCCGGCACGGTTCTCAATCAGACGCAGGCGACGGTGCAGGTGATGGCGATCACCATGGCGGTTTATCTAGCCATCTCGCTTGCGGTTGCCACGGCTCTTAATGCCTTCAATGCGCGCTATGCCCTAAAGGGACAGTAAGCGTGGACGCGCTGACCTATGTTCGCAAAGCGCCGGCGCCTGAAGAAGCGCCGCCGCTTCTATCGAGTGGAGCGCTGGCCTGGGCCCGTACGAATCTCTTTTCGTCGATCGGATCGACCTCAGTCACTCTCGGGTGCGTCGCGCTTGTCGCATATTTGCTGCCGCAATTGGCTGCCTGGGCGACCACCCGCGCGATTTGGAGCGCGAGCGACGGCGCCGCCTGCCGCCAGCATCAAGATGGCGCCTGTTGGGCGTTTGTCGTCGCGAAGTGGGACTACTTACGGTTCGGGTCGTATCCCGGCGCCGAGCGCTGGCGCGTCGATGTAACGGAGGCTATCGGGGCCGCTCTGATAGTCTGGTTGCTGTGGATTAACGCACCTCGTCGAGCCTGGGGTGCTTTTCTGTTTTTTGTCGCCTATCCGATTCTGGCTCTCATTCTTCTGCGCGGTTCGTCTTGGTTCGGTCTGACGAGTGTCGACACTCAGCTCTGGGGGGGAATTTTCGTCTCGCTGCTGACCGCCGTTGTCGGAATCGTCTTCTCTTTGCCGCTCGGCGTGCTTCTTGCGCTTGGACGCCGCTCGTCGCTGCCCGCCGTCCGCTTGGCAAGCGTCGTATTCATCGAGTTCGTCCGCGGCGTGCCGTTCATTACGATCTTGTTCATGGCCAACAACCTGTTGCCATTGTTCGTGCCCGAGACATGGACGCCTGACCGCTTGCTGCGTCCATTGGCCGGAATCATCATATTTTCAGCAGCCTATATGGCTGAGGAAGTGCGTGGCGGTCTTCAGTCTTTGGGGAGAGGACAATATGAAGCCGCGATGGCGCTCGGATTGAAATATGCTCCCATGACGGGCCTAATCGTACTGCCTCAGGCGCTGACCTTGGTGCTACCGGGCATCGTCAACAATTTCATTGGCCTGTTTATGGACACGACACTCATCTCGATTGTTGGCGCGACCGACTTCCTTGAAGCCATGAACAATGCGATCAAGGATCCGGTCTGGGCGGGGCCAACGATCATGGTGACGGGCTACGCCTTCGCCGGCATCTTCTATTTCATTTTTTGCTTTGGAATGGCGCGATACTCGGCTCACATCGAGAAAGTTCGCGCCAAAGGGCGCATGTAATGTCGAGCGCGTTGGCCGACGACGATCGAAGGGACGATGCTGCAATCCGATTTATTGGCGTCCACAAATGGTATGGGAGCTTTCACGTCTTGCGGAACATCAGCCTGACGGTTGCCCGCGGAGAGCGCATTGTGGTCTGCGGCCCGTCTGGTTCCGGTAAGTCGACGCTCATCCGATGTGTCAATCGCCTTGAGGAACATCAGCGCGGATCGATCGTGGTGGACGGGGTGGAGCTAACCGACGACATTAAACGGATCGATGAAGTGCGGCGCGAAGTGGGAATGGTGTTCCAAAACTTCAACCTGTTTCCCCACCTTACCATTTTGGAGAATTGCACGCTGGCGCCGATCTGGGTGCGTAAAATGCCGAGACGGGATGCGGACGAGCTAGCGACGAAGCTACTAGCACGCGTGAGAATCGTGGATCAGGCGCACAAATATCCAGGTCAGCTTTCAGGGGGTCAGCAGCAGCGCGCGGCGATAGCGCGCGCACTATGCATGACCCCGAAGATCATGCTGTTCGACGAGCCAACGTCATCACTCGACCCGGAGATGGTGAAGGAAGTGCTCGATACCATGACCGCGCTGGCGCTAGAGGGCATGACGATGATCGTCGTGACGCACGAGATGGGCTTTGCGCGCCAGGTTGCCGATCGCGTCGTGTTTATGGACGGAGGCGAAATCGTGGAGATGAACGCACCTCTGCCGTTCTTTCAACATCCGCAGCATAAACGCACCAAGCTGTTCCTTAGCCAGATTCTTCATATCCAGCATTGAGTTACATCCCGATGTGCTTGGCGTCCAATATGACTTGTGGGCGATTTGTCCTGGCGTCACGCGCCATAAAGCCAATCGTACCGCTCGATTAGGCCCCGCGTCCCGAGTAAGCGCATTGTAGTATCCCGAGCGAACGCCCATGGGCCACCCAAATGATAGATGCGGCCAAGTTTGAGCGCTTCCCGTTGAACTCGACCGGCTCTCGCGACACGATCACGTGAGTACATCGAGAGAGCAGCCGGGATATCCTGCACTTGAGCGAGGATGCGGCCGAGCGCGCCGGCGTCCTCGATGGCTTGGGCGGCTCCCTGCGCAAGGAATGGGACCATCGGATGAGCCGCGTCGCCGACAAGCGCGACGCGACCGAGCGAAAATGAAGAAATCGGAGAACGGTGATAGAGCGGCCAAGCTCGCCACTGAGCTGGCGCCCTTGTCAGCAAGCGCGCTTCTCTTGACCACCCTGAGAACGCATTTTCAAGACTTGAACGGCTCACCCCTTCGTCCTCTTCACGATCGGCATGATTGGCGCCCCTTGTCGGCGTTCCTGACTCGATGGTCGCGACCAGATTGGTAATTGATCCTCCACGCAAGGGGTACTGGACGAGGTGCGCCTCTTTTCCGAGACGGAGAACAATATTCTGCGTCCACTGAACTTTAGCATCATCGGCATTGACGAATGCACGATAGGCAATGCGTCCGGCGAACTCAGCTTGACCCTGAGCTCCGAAGCCCAACTGGTCACGAACTTGGGAGCGCAAACCGTCGGCGCCGATCAGGAGGTCGGCCTCATCGCGGGTGTGGGTTACACCACCGGCCCATCGCACGGAAAGACGCCCCCCGTTATCCACAAAATTGAGGACGGTGGCGCCTAGCGTTAGTTCGATGGCCGAGTGGCCGCGGGCGGCGTTGATGAGCGCGCGCTGCAAATCTGCGCGATGAATGACCAAATATGCTGCGCCCCAGCGACGTTCCGCGTCGTCCAGCGGCATTCGCATAAGTTCAGTGCTATCCGAGCCTCGCAACACGACGACGGCGCGCGGCCTGGAGGCATGCGGTAGCACTCGCTCGAGCACACCGAGTTTAGCTAAGATGCGTGCCGCGTTCGGAGTGACCTGCAACCCGGCCCCAAGTTCATCGAGCGAGTTCGCTCTCTCGTATATGGCGACCGTGAACCCCGCACTTGCCAGCGCTATTGCTGCGGTAAGTCCAGCGATTCCGGCACCGGCGATGATCGCGCGCCGCGGCAAGCTTCAGGCGAGGTCGCGCAATTCGCACTCGGCTGGCAAGCAGGGCCCGCTGAGATTGCTGTTGTAGACGAAGTGAGTCGAACAATAGGAGCAGATCGCCTCGATATCGGAGCCCATGTCGATGAAAATGTGGGGATGGTCAAACGGCGGCCTCGCGCCGGTGCACATAAATTCCGTGACTCCCACTTTGATCGAAGGGACGCCGAGATCATTGTGAAAGTGCGGGATTGAGCGGTCCACCATTAACTGCGCTCCCTTTAGGCACTCGCGTTAAAGCATGTTCGAAGTGGCGAAGCCAGTGGGGTGTCTATGCTGGATGCCACGTCAGCAATCACCGCCACGCAGTCGGCCCAAAGCATCTCGGCTCGTTCCAAAACGTAAATATGTAAGTATTCATATTATTGAATTCAAATATCAAAAGGAGACGAGCTGCGGATTGTCAGAAGGATAGAATTTGGGCTGGAAGCCAGCAGAAGATGGTGCACAACACTTGTCCTGTGCCCTAACGATGATGAAATCAAAGAGCATGGCTCGTCCTCTCTGATTGACTAAAAGCACATGTGGCGGCCGGTGAGCAAATCCACAAAGACTATCTACATTTTGTAGGTCGAGTTCGTTTTCAAGCAAACCGCGTGTCACGCTGCCAGTCGTTGGCAGAGTTGGAGTGAGACAAGCTTGCAAAGCATGGTAGATGTCAACTTTTCCGAAAAATGGCCCCGCATTCGGGCGCAACGCATCGATCTGCTCGCAGGGTAAAGTGCTAAATCGTTAAGCGGCGAAGAGGTTTGTTCGGAACGCGGGATCGATGCAGGCTCTGAGGCGTTTTCGGCGTAGCGAGCCGCGTGTCTTGT
>JGI12659J15293_10000063_pt1 | contig 30864 bp, 30 predicted proteins | sample JacPinW_OM2H0_O1_FD_15293 | JGI IMG/M metagenome (IMG submission 15293) | reverse complement strand
GGCTTTGCCGTGAATTGTCCACTCGCGATTCGTGTCTTCACTTCAATAAACGCCAGCACGTCTCCATCGTAGCCGATGAGATCAACTTCACCTTTGATTCCCGGCGCGGTGTAATTTGTTGCGATCATCGTGTAACCGTGGCGGCGAAGATACCAGTAGGCAAACGTCTCGCCGCGAACTCCAGTTCGGCGCGCTCGAATTTTTCTCGCCGCCCCGGCGCTCTGCACTTGCGCTGCATTCGGCTCGACGGGAACATCGGTTATCCCCCTGCGCGAAGCAAAGCTCACCAAGCCATACATGATTCGCGCGAAGATCCGCATCGCTACTTCATCACCTCGAAAGTGAATTCCATCACCTTGCCGCGAATCACAAAACTCAAATACTGATCCCAGAATCGCCGGAACCATCGCGCGTGATTCACCAGCAACTCGAGCCCCAGAATCCGCCACACACGCAAAAGTTTCACGTCGAGCCGCCGCTCTCTCAATCTCGCATGGGTATACCACGATTCCTGGCCATGTTTGCCGCCAGGATAAAAATAGTGGAAAGACTCGCTGCTCAAATGGCGCCGATGCGTGGGGTCGGTGTACGAGGCGATGTCCGTATAGTGCGGCGTGACGATAAAAATCGTGCCGCCAGGGCGCGTGACGCGGTGAAATTCTTCGATTGTCGCGATGGCGTTCTCGACGTGCTCGATCAGATGGACGGCACGCACTTCGTCGAACGAATCTTCTCGAAACGGCAAGCGGCCCCGGTCGAGATCGCAAATTACGTCCGCCGCGGTCTTCGGATTCACGTCCACGCAGATTGCGCCGGGATATTTTGACGGGCCGCAGCCAACGTCCAGAATGCGCGGCAAACGCTCCTCCACGTGCGGTGAGATGTCCAAACGAGTGGGTATTCTAGCAGGCGTTTAACAAGTGATGCGGCCTATGTCGAAGATTGGTCTCGGCAAAACGAACTTGCCCGAAGAAAGTGAGGAAGGAGCGCTGAACTGCAGTGCCACGCGGCCGCAGCGCTCCTTGAACGCAAATTAACAACCCAAATCACATCGTTCGTTCGACTTCGGAAATGCAGGCGTCGAGCGTCTGTATCGCAAATTTCGCCTGCTCCTCATCAATCACGAGAGGCGGGCACAACCTTAGCGTCGTATCGCCCGATCCGAGAACCAGCAGACCTTTGTGAAAAGCCTTCTGAACAATTTCGTTCCGCAAATCCGTCGCTTTCTCTTTAGTCTTCTGGTCGCGGACGATTTCAATTCCGATCATGAGCCCTCGCCCGCGCACTTCGCCGACGATTTTGTGCCGCTCCGTCCAATCCGAAGTGAGCTGCTTGATGCGATCGCCCATGCGCGCCGCATTCGCCATGTATTTCGATTCCAGCAAGCGAATCGTCGCGAGCGCTGCAGCGATGCACACAGGATTACCGCCGAAAGTGGACGCATGAGCTCCCGGCGTCCAATCCATCACGCTCGCGCGCGCAATCACTGCCCCGAGGGGCATACCTGAAGCAATTCCTTTCGCCGACGTGATGATATCGGGCTCGATGCCCGAGTCGTCTACGGCCCACCACTTGCCGGTTCGGCCCATGCCTGACTGAACTTCATCCGCGATCAGCAAAATTCCATATTTGCTGCAAATGCGCTGCAAGCCCTGCAGGAATTTGGCAGGAGCGAGAATGTAACCGCCTTCTCCCTGGATGGGCTCGATGAAAATTCCAGCCACCTCTTCAGGATCAACGCGACGCCGGAAGAGTTCGTTCTCGAGGTAACCAAGACAATCTTCCGCCGCGTGCTCTGGCCGGATGCCGTACGTCCCGCGATAGGTATCGGGATATGGCGTGTGAAATACGCCGGAGAGCAAAGTGCCGAAACCTTTACGCTGAACGGCGCGGCTCGCCGTCAAAGAAAGCGCGCCGATCGTGCGGCCGTGGAACGCACCATGGAATGCAATCAGTTTGTCGCGCTTGGTGTGATACTTCGCCAGCTTGATCGCGGCCTCAATTGCTTCGGCTCCGGAATTGCCAAAATAAACTTTCTTCGGCTCTTTGCCAGGCGCGATCGAACTCAACTTCTGCGCCAATTCGGCGAGGCTCGGATAATAGAAATCGGTGCCTGACATGTGAATGAGCTCGGCGGCCTGCTTTTGAATCGCGGCCACAACTTCGGGATGGCAGTGCCCCGTCGAAACCACGGCAATGCCCGCGGCAAAATCGAGAAACGTGTTGCCATCTACGTCGTCAACCGTCGCTCCATGGCCGCTCTTCGCCACGAGTGGGTAATCGCGCGTGTATGACGGCGAGACAAACTGCGCGTCAAGCTCGACGACCTTCTTGGCATTCGGCCCGGGCAGTGTCGTAACAAGGTGCGGCAGTTTCTTTTCCATTACTTCGGTATTCGGCATGGATTCCTCCCAAAATGTTCAAAAATGTACGGATGGCACTAGGGAATGTTCGTCTGGCGCATACCGGCTATGGCGCGTACGCCGGTTTAGCGCTGGGGAGGAACTGGAACTAATCGCCGAAAAGACCTGGACGTTCGTTCGAGGGCAAAGCGTGGAGCGGGCGCGGATTGTAATGTCGTGAATTCACTCGCGTTTCCAACGGATACTGCCGTCTTTCATGTCTTCCAGAATTATACCACCCGCGGCAAGCTGTGCGCGGATTTCATCGCCGCGTTTGAAATTGCGCGCACGCCGGGCCTCTTGCCGTTCGGCGACCAGCGATTCAATCTCCGCATCGCTAATTCCAGAGCGCTTTTGCGCAAAGCCCAACGCCTGAAGCCTGGCATCATCCGTATCTTCGAACACCGCGAGGATTTCATCGAATTTCCGCAGCGCCTCAAGAACAATTGGGACATTCGACTGGCGGAACTCGCCACGATCGATCGCCGTATTGATGTCGCGCACGAGATCAAACACGGCAGCAAGCGCCTGCGCTGTGTTCAGATCATCCGAAAGCCCTTCATCGAATTCATCCTCGCGCGCTCGAATGCGCGCTGCAATTTCCGGCGCGTCGCCTGCCGGGAAACGCCCAGCTTCCACGCGCGACTTGAAGTTTCGCAGCCGCTCCACGGAACTCGCTGCCTGCTGCAATCCATCCATCGTGAAATTGAGTTGCCGGCGATACGGCACGGAAAGCAGCAGGAAGCGAATCGAAGACGGTCGGTATCCCTTGGCAAAGAGATCGCGCAACGTGTAGTAATTGCCGGTCGATTTCGACATCTTCTCGCCTTCGACCATCAAGTGTTCGGCGTGCAGCCAGATTTTTACGAATTGTTTGCCCGTCGCCGCTTCGCTCTGTGCGATTTCATTTTCATGATGCGGAAAGGCTAGATCTACGCCGCCGGTGTGAATGTCAATCGTCTCGCCGAGATATTTCATAGACATCGCTGAGCACTCGATGTGCCAGCCAGGACGTCCCGCTCCGATCGGCGTTTTCCAGAATTGCTCGCCGGGCTTCGGCGCTTTCCAGAGCGCGAAATCGCGTGCGTCGGCTTTGTCATAGCGATCCACGTCAACGCGCGCGCCCGCTTGAATTCCGGCGATATCAATGTGCGAAAGTTTGCCGTACGAAGGAAACTTCGAGATCCGATAATAAATTGAGCCTTCACTTGGATACGTATACGTCTTCTGTTGCAGCCGCTGGATCAACGCGACCATGTCGTCAATGTGGTCGGTTGCACGTACGATTCGTTCCGGCGACTCCAGGCTGAGCGCCTTCATGTCTTCAAGAAAAGCCTGAACGTATTTTTCGGTATATTCGCGGATTTTTATTCCGGCAGCGGCGGCGTTCTGAATGATGCGATCGTCCACATCGGTAAGATTCATGACGTGATTGAGTTTGTATCCGCGTACACGCAGGAACCGTCGAAGAACATCCTGAAAGACAAACGTCCTGAAATTCCCGATATGCGCGAAGTCATAGACCGTCGGCCCGCACGTATACATCCGGATTTCGCCCGGGTGAAGCGGCTGAATCGGCCCTTTTCGGTTCGTTAGCGTGTCGAGTAGCAGAATTTCGTGCATAGTTATCGCGTCAGCGTGATCCCCACACAAATTTCGAATCGTTGATTGTAGCGATGTTGTTCCAGCGTGGCAAACACTGCTCGAATCGGATTTCTCGATGAGCGCGCGGCGTTTCGGCCGTCACGGCGCCGCGGTAGGCACTGTTGGCGAGATTGGAGCCGCAGGCCGGATCTCGATGCGACGGCTGACCACCGTAGCGTCGCCATCCTGCGAAGGTACGGCATCGGGCGGACGAGCCTTCTTCAGAAACATCCCGTCAGGCGGCAGGGCGTAGCTCTCGTCCAGCAGATAAGCCTCAACCGGCGACGCGCTCGGCAACGTGAAACTCATCTCGATGCCTTCCGACGGCAAAGTCGCGACTTCATACACCTTCCAGCCGTGCATCGCTTCATTCAGAAACGTGACCACGCGGCTTGATGGTTTAGGCACCGCGAGTCCCTCAAATTCGACAGACGCAACTCCCGATGAAGGCGGAAATAAAATTGAACAATCGGGCGCTCCTCTCGGCGATTTGATTCGAACTTGATAGCGAACGCCAGTGCCGGTGGCTTCGGAGGAGAGCACAGCCAATTCCGGCCTGGCCATTTCAATTTGTGGCGCATCGGCGCTGAATCGTGGGCTGTAATCCCAGGGGAAAATGAGCTGAGGTTTTCTCTTGAACGACGCCGCGGCCGCGAGCCAATCAGCCAAGCGCTGCGAATTTGCCGCCGCCAGCCATTTTCCGCGATGCGCGTCAGCGTCAAGCCAGTACTGAAAATTCACTCGCTGCGGAGAATGAACGGAATATACCGGCGTCACAAACCCAAGGAGCCCCGCGAGTATCGCGATGGTCACTGCCAACCCGTTCAAAGTGCCTCTCATTCCGTCGTCGGCTATTGTGAATGCCGGAGCCAAGGATGCGACGGCAACTGTTAGCAACATTGCTGCCAGCGGCAAGATGCCAACTCCCAGCGCGTCGTACAGAAACCAAATCGAGGGAATGAACACGGAGAAAATCGCCGCCGCGTTAACCAGTACGGCGATTTCGCGGAGCCAAAGCGAATTCTTCGAGTCCAGAACCGCCGGCAGCGCGGCAATGAGTGCGATCGTAACCGGCACAATAAATAGGAAGCTCGCGCCAGGATAGTTCCGCGACGTCCAAATCGCGGCCGTTGCAGAAAGAACGTTGCCTGCCGCCCAGTAGCCCCAGAAACTCGCTCGTTTCTGAAAAATCCGCACCACAAAAACGACGCTCCATACTGCCAGTGCAAGATACGCAATCTTGGCGACAATCGGATACGCGATCCATCCGTATTCGCTTCCGGCCGGCGGCACTGCACCGGTTACACGATATGCGACCAGCAGCGCGTAGCCAATCGCCCCGATAAATCCCAGCATCACAAACCAGCCAAACATGCCCCATACAACAGTAGAGATAAACAGTTGGCTCCGCCGAATCAGTAGCGCAATTTCGATAAGCAAAAGAAACGCAATCGTAGCCGCAATCGGAAATGACGCTCGCTCGCTCCAAAGCACTATCCAACGCCCGAACACGTCGAAATACACAGCATCTCCCGAACGAGGATTCGAAAGATCGGCGTTAGCGAATGCGAGAACGGTCGCGAGGGCGCTGTCTCCATCATGTTGGAGAGTGTTCGTTGAAACATTCTCAAAATTGTCGAGCGGCGTGTGATAGCGCATGACGCCGCCGATATTCGCGAAATTTAGCCCTTGATACCCGAAGCCCTTAAAAACGGAGAAGTCAGTATCGTTCGGCAAGTTCTTATACACGGTGTAGTAAATGGAATTCGTGATGGGGTGCGGCACAGCGTGCTCATATAAGCGCATCGCCCAGTCGTTGGCGCTTCCCGTTTCAAACATCAGGCTCGGCCCCGACGTTCCGCGCGCGTCAACGTTCACCCCAACTTTCACCTCGCGCGCCCACGGATGGGTCCTGACAAACACATCCGCGCCGAGCATTCCCGCTTCTTCTCCGTCGGTGAGCAAAAGAATTACCGCATGGCGCGCAGGCGCCAGAGTTTTCAAAATTCGCGCGATTTCGAGGACGGACGCAACGCCCAGCCCATCATCCGAAGCTCCCGGCCCCGCGGGAACGGAATCATAGTGGGCAGCAAGCAGCACAGCCTCGCCCGGCTCAGTGCCTTCAACTCGCGCGACAACATTCAGCACCGATCCACAACTGCCCCACTCATTGCAGCCGAAGCCTGGCTGGATTTGCGGCTGGTAGCCCAGATCCGTCAAAATCTGGACAATCTTCTCCCGCACCGCCCCATTTTCCGCGCTCCCAATCGGGTGAGGAATAGCGTCAGCGACTAACCCATAAAGAACGCTGCGCGCGCGCCCCGCGGAAAATTGCGATGGTGGCGCGTCTACCGGTTTTGCCGCCGGTGGATGATATCGAAAAAGCGTAATGCCGCAGATCGCCGCGAAGAGGACGAGTCCGAGCAAAGTTCCAAGATTAGCGCGATCATCAGGCGCAGCCATTCTGTCTCCGGTGTAGCCGGATGCTAAGGCCCCCACTCCCGTAAGTCAAACGTATACAGCAACAAAGCGCAATAGAGCGCTCGGGCATACCGGCTTGCAATCGTTGAAAATGCCACCTGCCGATAAGCGTGAGCTTCGAAAATAAGGCATTGCGCCGTTGAATCTCAGCGATGGTAGAATCCGCCCCTATTCCCTGAGGCCCCATTAGGCAGCCATATCGCGAGCGCGGGCGCATACCTGCGCGCATTGGAAAGGTTGAACATGGACGGCATTGGATTGCTGTGGACACTCATCATTGGAGCGCTGGCCGGTTTTCTGGCAGGTCAGCTTGTGAAAGGCCGCGGCTTCGGCCTGCTCGTAGACATCATCGTCGGAATCGTCGGTGCGTTCGTCGGCGGATGGGTATTCGGCGCGCTCGGCATCTTTACAGTGGGATTGGTCGGATTGCTGATTCGCGCAGTGATCGGCGCCGTGATTCTTCTCGTCATCATCAAGGCGATCAAGAGCGCTTAAAGCTCACTGTAATCATTGGCTCGCACACCGGACTAGGGAGCTCGGAGCGCGAAGCGCGTCAACACTCGAGAAGCGCGCCAATTCTCGATTGGTCGAAATTTGATTAGCCAATCAACCCTGCGGTGAACTTGTCGAAGATGTGTTCTGCCAGCTCATCGGCGCGTTTTTCGTCGCCGCGCCCTTCTAGTAAGACAACCTCTTTGTTCGCCGTTACCTTCGGCCGGTACTCCTCGCGCCCATTTGGATATTCGCAGCGGATTACGAGAACGTCCGGATGATATGTGACGCTCAAGAGTTGGTCGACTGCATCCAGGGCGCGCACCACAACTTTGTTGGCGTCGAGCCCCGCCCATTCCATCATATGTTCCCCGAGACTCTCATTGATCAAGTCCATCCGTCTCCTCAACGATTGCCGGGTCTCTGTCCACATCCTGGGCATCTGTGATCGCTTGAGTTCGCCGACTTCCTTCCGCACTTTCTTATCGTCTTCGCCGCCGCCTCTCTGCTTGCGGATTTGCTCGGCCTTCTTCTGCGCCCATTCATTTTGGTCCATTTCGAGCCGGCCCCTGTATTGATGATGCCACGCTTCACGCGGACGCGGACGCGCGAGCGGCCGAAAGGTTAACCACGCTCACGCAGACCTCAACCGCCTGATCGAAAACAGCGGTTCGAGTAACATCATGAGGCCGGCAATGGGTACCAGAATTATGGAAAGACAAGCAGACACAGTTGGACTTTACAGGACCCAGTACCCGTGTTATCTTCGCTTTCGTAACCGCCTATTTGCACGCGCCAGGCGGCAGGGCCACGGACCATCGACCCTCCAAACTTTTTGTCCCGGAAGAGCTCCGTCTCAAAACTTAAGCCTTTGTTTCTCTTGACATTGCGTCGAAGAGGGCAAAGCCTATCTGAGGGTGCGCGTGCTCAAACTCCGTAAAGTTGAGTTGTTGGGCTTCAAGTCGTTCTGCGAGAAGACGCAGATCACTTTTAGCGGTAACGGTATCACCTGCATCGTCGGCCCAAACGGCTGCGGCAAATCAAACATCGTTGACGCCATTTCTTGGGTCCTTGGCGAGCAAAGCCATAAGCTTCTCCGCGCCGAACGCATGTCCGACTGCATTTTCAATGGCACCGCAAAGCGGCCGCCGCTCGGCATGTCCGAAGTGACCCTGACGCTCGTTGATCCGGAGCTCGCTGACGCCGTTGCGCACGTCCTGGCTGCGTCGGAAGAAGCAATCGAGGCCCCAGCCTCTGATACGCCGTCCAACTCGACAGAATTGCCCGCTGACGCGGGAATCGAGACCGCAGGCACCGATGGCGGGGATTCAGCGCAAGCTGGAGCAGAAGACGCCGCGATAATCACCGACAGTGGCATCGCCGCCAAATTCCGCAAGAAGCGCGCCGTTCACAAGCCCGCGCAAATGCCTAAGCCCGGTGAAGTCGTCATCGGCCGCCGGCTCTATCGCTCCGGTCAGAGCGAATACATCATCAACGGCCGCGTCGCGCGCCTCCGCGACGTCCAGGAACTTTTCATGGGCATGGGACTCGGCCCCGATTCCTACGCCATCATCGAGCAAGGTCGCATCGGGCAAATTCTCAACTCGAAGCCGATGGATCGCCGCGCCATCATTGAAGAAGCCGCCGGGATCACCATGTACAAGACCAAGCGGCGGCTCGCGGAAGCCAAACTCGAAGCCTCGCGCGTGAATCTATCGCGCGTGAACGACATTCTCGTGGAAGTCGAGAAGCAGCTCGCATCGCTGAAGCGCCAGGCGTCGAAAGCGCGCCGCTACGCCGAATTGCGCGAACAAATGCGCGGCGCTCTACGCACCGTGCTCGCAAGCAAGGCGCAGCACCTCGACTCCGAAGCCGAAAGGCTCGAACGAGCGTTGCGGGAAATGGCACTCGCGGAAGACGACGCGACTTGCTCGCTGCGTGAACTCGAGACCGAACAGGAACGGCTCAACGCCAGGAATTACGAGCTCGAATCTGAGCTTCGCCAAACGCAAAATCTTTTGAGCCAGACGACGCTCGACCTTGATCGCGCCGAGAATCGCATCGCCTTCAACCAGGAGCAAGCGCGGCAGCTCGAATTGCGCATCGCACGCGTGCTGGTTGAAATCGAATTGGCTGAGCGCGAATCTATCGAACTCGATTCGCGGCGCCAAACTCACGAAACTTCTTTAGGCGAACTGCGCACCAGCACCGCCGCTCTCGAAACGGCGCTGCGTGAAGCTCTGGATGCCGCAGGACGCGGCGTAGACGACCAGAAAAATCTCGAAACGCGGATCGAGGAACTGCGCGCCTTGTCCGCGCGGATGAGCGAGGAAAGCATTCGGAGCCTGGCGGAAGCCACGCAGGCCGATGAAACCGTCGCGCGCCTCGCGACGCTGGAATCCCATCGCGCCGCTTCGCTTGCAACACTCGAGGCCGAATGCTCCGCGCAAGCTCAAACCACGCAACACGCCGACATGCGAAGTCTGCTCGCTGAAATGCGCGCGCTCGAACTCGACAATAATCTCCGCGAGGCTCAGGAATGCCTTGCCGAACGACGGAAGGCGCTCGCGGATACGAAGCAATCCTTTGAAACCATGCGCGAAACACTCGCCGCCGCACGCGCCCGCCGCGCTTCGCTCGAGCAGATTCTCGAAGAACGCGCTTATTCCGCCGACGCGGTGCAAAAGCTTTTTGCGACAAGTGGAAGCGAGGGGCGTAACTTCCGCGCGGTCGGCCTGCTCGCGGATTATGCCGAAGTCGAAGAAAAACACGAGAGCGCCATCGAGCAATTCCTGCGCGACGAACTTGAATACGTCGTCGTGGAAACTTTTGATCACGCCCGCGAGGGTGTGGCGCTGCTGCGCAACGAAATGGGCGGCCGCGCGACATTCTTCGTGGACTCGCTGCGCGCTCAGAATATCGCCATCAACGTGGCTCCGGAGATTTTGCCGGCGACCGACGGCGTCGTCGCGCGTCTCGACAAGCTGGTCGAATTCCGCGATCCCCTCGGCCCTGCCGCAAAACAATTTCTGCCCAAGTTGCAGTCGGCTTATGTTGTCGAGCACGCGCCGCTCGCTGAAGAACTATCTCGCGCCTATCCACAACTTCACTTTCTAACGCTCGATGGCACTTGTTATCACGGCCGGATGATCTCCGGCGGCCGTGCGAGCGACGCTGGGCCTTTGGCATTGAAGCGCGAATTGCGCATGCAGGAGACCGAAGCTGTGCGCCTCGAAGCCAGTGCTTCGGCGACGCAGTCAGAGATTCTGGGCATCGAAGCCGAAATGACGCAGGCCGAAGAGTGGCTCGCGTTCATGAACACGGAGCATGTGGAGGCTGCCAAGGAAGTCGTATCGAGCGGTCACCAGCGTGATCAAGCGCGCATGGATCTCCGCCGCGCGGTAGAGCAACGCGACGCGAGCCTCGCGGAGATCACGGCAATTCGCGCGGAAGCGAACACCGCGCAGACGCGGGCGAAAGAGTCTACCGCCCGGCACGCAGGTGCGCAGGAATCTCGATCCGCGGCGGAAGCTGAAGCTTTAGCGGCCACTGAACGCCTCGCGGAGATGCGCCACAATCTTCAGTCCCAGCAGGAAACGCTTGCTCAGCAGCGCGAAGAACTCGCGGCGATGTCTGAGCGGCTGACGAGCGCCGAAGCAATTTCCGAACGCCTTGCGGCCGAATATGCGCAACTGCAAAGCCGCACGGAAGGCCAGCGCGCGCAGTACGAGACTCTCGTAACCGAACGGACGCAAATCGAATCAAGCGCCGCCGAACTCGCCCAGCAAACCGAGAGTCTCCGCGCCGAAAAGTTCCGCATCCAGGAAAGACAAGCCTCGCTCGAACGCGAGTTTGACGATACCCGCAGCCGAACCACGCAACTCGACGCTACGCTTCGCGGCCAGCGGCAATCGCTCGATGATCAGCGCGTCCGCCGAAACCAGTGCGAAATTGAGAAGGCGCGAAACGATTCCGACCGCGATTATCTCCGTCAAGCCTGCGTCGCCGAGCTCAACGCACAGCCCGAGGAACTGATCGGCCAGGAGTCGGCCCTGTTGACGGGCGAAGCTCTCATCGCCGCGGAAACCAACTTCAACGAAATGAAATCGCGCGTCGAGGCCATGGGCCCCGTGAACATGATGGCGCTCGAGGAATATCAGGAGTGCGAACAGCGCGATTCGTTCCTGCGCCGCGAGCATGCCGATCTCATCGAAGCCATCCAGAATACACAGCAAACCATTGCTGAGTTGGAGCTGATTTCGCGCCAGAAATTCGAGGAGGCCTTCACCGCCATCAATGCGAGTTTCGCGGGCGCGTTCACAACCCTTTTCGGCGGCGGCCACGGAGAAATGCGCCTCACCGAGCCCGACAGCTCAGGCGAGGCGGGCATCGACGTGGTCGCGCAGCCGCCGGGCAAGCGCCTGCAAAATGTTTTGCTGCTCTCCGGCGGTGAAAAAGCGCTCACCGCGCTGGCTCTGCTGATTGCCGTCTTCCGCTACCAACCGAGTCCATTCTGCATTCTTGACGAAGTTGACGCGCCGCTCGATGAAGCCAACGTCGGCCGCTTCATCAAAATGTTGCGCGAGATGGGAACGGAGACGCAATTCATCGTCGTCACCCACAATCGCAAAACGATGGAGACTGGCTCTGTGCTTTACGGCGTCACCATGCAGGAGCCCGGTGTTTCGAAGCTCGTTTCCGTTCGTTGGGATCAAGCGGAGGCACAGGCGCCCGCGGCGCGAGCGGCGACGAACGCCGCGTAGCTCTCTCGCAATTTCAGCCGCAAGAATTTTCGCGCGGCTGCTGCGGACGTCATCGGCGCGGTCGCACTTCGTTTTCCACTTCCATTTTTCTTCTCCGTTGACATCGCCAGTTCCTACGCTAGAATACCCGCCTCCCTGAAAGGACAAAGCTTCGTGGCCTCATCACAAATGGCTCCCGCAATCTCAGAAACATCGTATGCCGGATTGAAACTCCGGGGACGCGGCAAGGTTCGCGACATCTACGAAGCCGGCGACGACTTGCTTATCGTCGCCACAGATCGGCTTTCCGCGTTCGATGTGGTCCTGCCGACGCCGATTCCCGACAAAGGAAAAGTGCTGACTCAGCTTTCGCTGTTCTGGTTTGACAAGCTCCGCGGCATCGTCCCGTCGCACGTCCTCGAAGCCGTCGATTTCACGGGCGAACTCGCGCCGTACGCGCGAGAACTCGCAGGGCGCGCGATGCTTGTCCGTCGAACCGAGCCAATTCCCATTGAGTGCGTCGTCCGCGGCTATCTTTCGGGTTCGGGCTGGAAGGACTACAAGAAAAACGGCAGCGTTTGCGGCATCACGCTGCCCGCCGGCCTCGTCGAATCCTCAAAATTGCCCGAACCAATCTTCACGCCTTCCACAAAGGCCACCACAGGCCACGACGAAAACATTTCCTTCGACGAGGCAGCGGCCCAAATCGGCACACCTCTGGCAGAAAAGCTCCGCGATGTCTCCATTGAAATCTACCGGCGCGCGTCCGGATACGCAGCGGAGCGCGGCATCATCATCGCCGATACAAAATTTGAATTCGGCCTAGCTGGTGGCGAATTAATCTGGATTGACGAAGCGCTCACGCCGGATTCGTCGCGCTTTTGGCCGGCCGATGAGTACAAACCTGGCCAGGCGCAGCCTTCTTTCGATAAACAATATGTTCGCGACTATCTCGAAGAAATTGGCTGGAATAAGCAGCCCCCGGGGCCCGCGCTGCCCCCGAATGTGGTTTCAGCGACGCGCGCCAGGTATCGCGAAGCTTACGAGCGGATTACGGGTCACGCTCTCGACTAGACCCAGGGCCGAGTAGAACGAATGCAGAGGAAATGGGGCGGAGCGTGCGAACGTGAAAGATCAACTGGAATCCCTGGTTGGACAATTAGTCGAACGCGGGATTATGCTCGATGAAGCGGTCAACGAGTTCGAAAAGAAATTTATCCGCCGCGCACTCGAACGCGCCAACGGGAACCAATCCCGCGCCGCGAAAGTTCTCGGAATCCATCGCAACACCCTCAGCCGCAAGGTAGAAGCCTACAAGCTCGACACCCGCGCCCACCGCCGCAAATAGTCTGGCCCGCGGCGCTCCCGTGTTTTAAACGACATTTGGCCGCATCCAGGTCCGCTGCTTTCCCGCGCACGATGCCATCGTAGCGCCGGCATCTTGCCGGCGACTTTCCGCGCAGTCACCGAATATCAATTTCTCCGGCACGATGCCGGCGCGACTTATTTGCGCTTAAAAATGAAATTGGCCGCCAAACCTCAGCGGCCAATCTCAAATCCACAATTCACTCCAACTTCATCAACCGAACTCAGTCACCCGAAGGCTTCGGAGGCGGAGCCACTTTATGCGGCTTGCGCTTCCCTTCCGACTTCTCCGGCGGAATATCCTCAGGATTTACCTTCGCCTTTTCCCAATGCAGCATAAACGGATCGGGATCGTAGCCAGTCAGAGTTCCCGCGAATCGCACGCCATCATCTTTTTGCAGGCGGCTCGCTTCGGGCTGTCCTGGCACCTTTACGTCCATGTTGGCTGTCGTCGCGGCTTCCATTTCTTCGGAAGTGGCGCCGGTGTAGACGTGCAACTCAACCATATCCGTCCCCGGCGTAACATCAATCACCTTGCCGACAACTTCCGGGAAATCCAGCCCGCAAATTGCCAGCCACGTCATCTTGGCCTTGTCCCCGCCGCCCTTCAGATCGGCAATCACCGAAAGAATATTCGACGACTGCCGAATCTTGTCGAGATCGGCGGAACTCGGAATGCTATACGTCGCCGGGCGATCCGGAGACGTCGCCGCAAGCTGGAGCAATTCGTTCATTTGCGGATCAACGAGTTGATCGCATCCCGATTGTTCATACGCCGCAATCTGCTTCCGCAAATAATCCTTGATCTGCGCGTCACCCGGCGCCTTCAACGCGATGGCCCGCGCCAGCGCCCAGAAACCATCTAAGGACTGTGGCGGAGTCGAGTACAGCAGCGCCACGCCCAACCGGTAGGACGAAACACCGTCATCGGGTTTGTTCGCTAGCGCAGCCTTGAACGACGCCGCGGCGCTCGCATAATCCTTAAGCTGCAGCTCGGCGAAGCCAGCCGTGGCGTTGAACAGCGCGATGGCAGGCTTCTTATTATCGGCGAACTGCTGCGGGGTCATGTTGTCCGGCTTCGGTAGCGCATCAAGCAATTGAAGTCCCTGCAATGCCGCGGCCTTGGCTTTATTCAATTGGTCGGTAGCGTCGGCGGCCTTCGGATTCGATGTAAACGCAATCTCGAACACCGCGCTGCGCGAATAGATGGCTTGCAAACGTCCGGCCGCATCCGCCTTCGGGTCGCTGTCCGCCATGTACTTGTCGGAGTATTCGATCACCTTCGGGTAGTTCTTGAGGGCGTTGTACTCGGTGAAATACATCTGGTCCACATACTTCATAAGCGTGGACTTCGGAAATTTCGCCACGAAATCATCGAGGCACTTCACCTGCGATTGCGGATTCGTCTCCGCGCGGCACGCTTGAAACGCGTTGTACTCCGGAATCGTGTAGGCCGGCTGTTGCGCAGCCGGGGCCTGATCCTGCGCGGCCGCGTGCGGAACCTGCAACAACACCAGCGCGCCTGCTGCCAGCAGCATCGCCTTCGCGACCATACACTTTCGCTTCATTGTTTAACCGCCTCCTGAACAAGACTCACTTTTGGGCAACAATCGAGAACAGAGTTACGACCCCTGCGGGACGTATCGAATAGAAAGCTACGGGATTATAGGAAAAGGACTTTCGCCGCGCAAGGTCAATCGCGCCTTCGCGCCGCTCGTTTGCAACTCCCCGCCGCATACCGTATCGTTTCGGCTCCGATGTTAAGATGGTGAATCTTTGGGAAAGGACGCATCGGCGGAAAAACATTATGCTTGAACCGAAAAAAAGCGACAATCTCCCACTGTCCGGCGCAGTCGCCCTGGTGACGGGCGGCAGCCGGGGAATCGGCTTGGCAATCGCACATCGCCTGACAAAGCTTGGGGCGTCAGTATGCATATGTGGGCGCGACGAAAATCACCTCAAGGCCGCCGCTGCCGAACTCGGTCGCGACGGCGCCAAAATCCTCGCGGTGCCCGCCGATGTTTCCGAAGCTTCAGACATTCGCGCTCTCGTAGATAGAGCTAATCGTGAGCTCGGCCCAATCGAGATTCTCGTCAACAACGCCGGAACTTACCGCTCCGGCCCCTTTCATCAACTATCCGAAGCGGACTGGGATACGGTGTTAGACACCAATTTGAAATCCGTGTTCCTGGTCAGCAGCATCGTCGCTCCTTCCATGATCGAGCGGAAACGCGGCCATATCATCAACATTTCCTCGCTCGCAGGGAAAAATGCCTTCGCGGGCGGCGGAATTTATTGTGCGTCGAAATGGGGCCTGCAGGGATTGACTGCCTGCATGGCGGAAGATCTCCGCGCTTACGGCATTCGTGTAGCTTCGATTTGCCCCGGGACCGTCGCGACGGATTTCTCACCGCACATCGGCCGCGACACCTCGAAGATGCTGCAGGCCGATGACGTCGCTCACGCCGTCGAGTCGCTGCTAATGCAGGCCCCGCAAAGCTTCATCAGCGGAATTGACATCCGGCCGACCCAGAAGCCGTAACTCACACACCTTCAATCACATCGGACGCGCTGCGACTTTCCCGCGTCCTGCTGCATCCAATCGTTTGACATTAAACGATCTGCCTCGGGGCGCACAAATTGCCGACTCACTACAAAGGAAACGCAAAAGCAATCCGGGCGCTAAACGCGCATATCAACCTCGAGCGCGCCGCAAACACTGTCGGCGCCCAATTGACAGCGCGCCTTGACGCTCAGGGATTGACCATAAGCCAATTCGGAACTCTCGAGGTTTTGTACCATCTCGGCCCACTTTGCCAGAACGAAATCGCTCAAAAACTCTTGAGATCGGGCGGAAATATGACGCTCGTAATTAACAACCTCGAGAAGCAGGGCTGGGTGAAACGCGTGCGCCAACCTGATGACCACCGGCTCGTTCGCGTTCACCTAACGCCTAAGGGGCGGCAACAGATAGCGCGAGTGTTTCCTGGCCACGTCAATGCGGTAGTTAAAGCGATGAGCGCTTTAACGGCGCGCGATCAGGAGGACCTAAGACGAATTTGCCGCAAATTCGGAAGCAGCAGCACCACAAAATCCCGAAACACATTTTCGGAAAGGGGAAATAAACATGATTCAAATTCGACCAAGTGACGAGCGCGGCCACGCGCAACACGGTTGGCTCGATAGCCGGTTCACATTTTCATTCGCCGACTATGACGATCCCGAGCACGTTCAGTTTCGTTCTCTGCGCGTCATTAACGAAGACCACATCGCTCCGGGCCAGGGCTTTGGCATGCATCCGCATCGCGACATGGAAATCATCACCTACATTCTGGAAGGCGCCATCGAGCACCGCGACAACATGGGCAATCGCGGCGTAATTCGTCCGGGAGAAATTCAAAAAATGAGCGCGGGCACGGGCATCCTGCACAGCGAATTCAATCCATCGCAAACGCAGCCGGCTCACCTGCTCCAAATCTGGATGGTTCCGTCGAAGCGCGGCATCAAGCCCACCTACGAAGAGCACAAGTTCGCTCCCGGCGAGCTCGACGGCCAGTTTCAGCCGGTCGCTGGGCCCAATGCCACCGTCTCCATTCAACAGGATGCGGAACTTCTCGCCGCAAAATTGAAGCCCGGTCAAAAGGCAATTCACGAATTGCGGCCGGGACGTCACGCATGGCTGCAAGTGGCTCGCGGCGCCGGAAAAGTGAATGGACACGATGTCAAAGCCGGCGACGGCGTGGCAGTTTCCGACGAAGCCTCGATCAGTTTCGACCCGAAGGAACCATCCGAGGTCCTGCTTTTCGATCTCGCGTAAAGCACGGCAATGGCGGTTGCGGAAAAAGTCACAATCGCAGTCATTCCGAGGAGCGCAGCGACGAGGAATCCCTCTTTTTGCGAGCATTTAAACCAAGAGGGATCCCTCGCCCGCCGCGGCGGACTCGGGATGACGATCTTTTTAACTATTTACGCAACCTGAAGAGCATCTTGAATGGAAGTAGACAACCAAGGAGAAAAGAAATGACGGACACCAACCATTTCACAGTTCTATTCGCAAGAATTCTGCTGGGGATATTGTTTCTGGCGAGCGGCGCCATGAAAATCGCAGGATTTTCAATGATAGTCGGCGTGGCTGCGGCCAAGGGTCTGCCCTTCCCAACCGCGAGCATCGCATTAGCCGCGGCAGTCGAAATCGCCGGCGCCGCAATGTTGTTCCTCGGATATCGCGCGCGCCTCGCTTCATTCGTACTGTTTCTGTACCTGATTCCGACGACGCTCATATTCCATAATTTCTGGGCGGCGCACGGACTCGAAGCACAGACGCAACTCGTGAACTTCCTGAAGAACATCGCCATCATGGGCGGTCTGCTCATGGTCGCTAGCGCAGGCCCCGGCCGCATCGCGCTCGGTGAGCCAGCAACAGCTTCACGCTAAATCGAATTGCCAAGAGCAAAGCCGGGCTTCGATCCGATTGGTCGCAGTCCGGCGCGGCGGACCCGGGCGATTAGGTTGCACGGCGCGATTCCCGTAAAATGCAAGGCGCCTCTCATTTTGATCGACGGAGGACGATTCATGAAAGTTCCGGCGTGGTTTTTCGTCGCCGCTTTACTCCTGATAGCCGCAGCGCCTCTGCGTGCGCAGCAAACCGCTCACGCGGACATTCTTGATTCTAAGGGAACGAAGATCGGCGCCGCGCAGCTCCAGCAGGCCAGCGGCGGCGTGAGAATTTCCTTGACCGCATCCCAACTTCCTCCGGGAACTCACGGATTCCACATTCACGCCGTGGGCACTTGCGATCCGCCCGACTTCAAGACGGCCGGCCCTCACTTCAATCCAGACAACAAGAAGCACGGTTCGAAGAATCCGGACGGCCCGCACGCCGGCGATCTGTCCAATATCGAAGTCGCGACTGATGGAACGGTCCACGCAACGTCGCTCGCGCCTAACGTGACGCTCGGCGCCGGCCCCAATTCTCTATTTCATGACGGCGGAACCTCGCTCGTCATTCACGCGCAAGCCGACGACTTGATGACCGACCCCTCAGGCAATTCCGGCGCGCGAATCGCCTGCGGCGTCATCCAGAAATAGTCGCACTTCGGAGCCTCGACAAAAATGGAAAAGCGGGCGCAGACATCAACTCCAATCAATGAATTCCTCGAGCGGCGCTGGAGCCCTCGTGCCTTTGCAAATCGCAGCGTCGAACCCAAGACGTTGCGCAAATTGTTCGAGGCTGCTCGCTGGTCGCCATCCTCATCGAACGGTCAACCTTGGTACTTCATCGTCTCCCTGAAAGAAAATCCCGAAGAATTCGCCCGCGCAGTAGATTGCTTGCGTCCAGGAAACATCACATGGGCCAAGAACGCGCCCATCCTCCTCTTCACCGTCGCCCGGCTAAGATGGCCCGACAAACCTGATCCGAACCGCCATGCCATCTACGATCTCGGCCAATCGGTCGCACACCTCACTTTCGAAGCAGCGGCCGAGGGACTCTTCGTCCATCAAATGGGCGGTTTCTTTCCAGACAAAGTGAAGGAGACCTACGGCATTCCGGACGGATACGAAGCGATGAGCGCCGTCGCAATCGGCTACGGGGGCGAACCGGATTCATTGCCGGACGACTTGCGACAAAAAGAACTCGCGCCGCGGAACCGCAAGCCCCTCGAATCCTTCATTTTCGAAGGCCACTGGGAAACGCCCGCGCCCTTCCTCAGAAGTTAAAACCTTCGACCGCGAGCAAACTCATCCCATGCGCGGCAGCACAATTCCCTGCTGTGCCTGATACTTTCCTTTTTTATCTTTATACGAAGTCTCGCAAATTTCATCCGACTCAAAGAAAATCACCTGGCACAATCCTTCATTCGCATAAATCTTCGCCGGCAGCGGTGTGGTGTTGCTGATCTCGAGCGTAACAAACCCCTCCCACTCCGGTTCAAATGGCGTGACGTTCACGATGATTCCGCACCGCGCATAAGTAGACTTCCCAACACAGATCGTCAACACACTTCGCGGAATTCGAAAATATTCCACCGATCGCCCCAGCGCAAACGAGTTCGGCGGCACGATGCACACGTGCCCTTCGACTTTCACAAACGATTTCTCGTCGAAGTGCTTCGGATCCACGATCGAAGAATTCACATTCGTGAAAATTCGGAATTCGTTGGCCACGCGCATGTCGTAGCCGTACGACGAGACGCCGTAACTGATCACTCCTTCGCGCACTTGGCGGTCGGCGAACGGCTCGATCATCTTCTCTTCCAGCGCCATCCGCCGAATCCACTTGTCGCACTTCACACTCATATCGAGATCTCCTCACTTGGGCCTTTACATTGGCGAAAATGGCAGCGCATCTTAGTACACACTCCCCGGCTTGACAACCTACAACCCCCTGTCTAGCATAGATTTGCGGTTTGCGTGGAGGCAGTTGTGATCAAGCTGGATATTGTGAATGCTGTCGTGCAGAAAACGAATATAACGCGGACCAAAGCCGAACAGGCCGTCGAGACGGTCTTCGAGGCTATGAAGAACGCTCTCGGCCACGGCGAGCGCATCGAACTCCGCCGCTTCGGCGTGTTCAACGTCAAGCCTCGCAAAACCGGCATCGGCCGCAATCCTCGCACGGGCCAACAGGTCAGCATCCCTCCCGGCAAAGCTGTCCGCTTCAAGCCTGGCAAGGAGTTACAGGCGCTCGAAGATGTTCCCGCGAAGAAATCGGAAGCGGCGCCGCCTTCGCGCTAATTTTCTCCAGGTCCAGCGTTCTTTCTAAAGATCGCTCAATAGACAAGGGATAGGGCGTCTCACACCTATGAGCAGTGGAAATGGGCATGCTCCTGTCCCTACTGAAATCGCAGAACTTCAGTTCCCGCGCGTTGAAATATACGTTCCGCCCCCACCGCGGCGCCGCCGCCGTCCCATCGTGCTTCCTCTGCTTCTCTTTCTTCTCACTATTATCTCCACGCTCGCCGTCGGCGCTGAATTCGCACGTTCCTACGCCAACGGCGTCGAGCCATTTTCGACTGACGACAATCCATTTACGACCATGATTCAGCCGATTCTGCATCCCGGACTGTTGAAGCTCGGCATTCCCTTTTCGTTTACACTCCTCACCATTTTGCTCGCACACGAACTCGGACATTATTTCGCCTGCCGTCTCAATGGAATTGAAGCTACCTATCCGTACTTCATTCCCGCGCCCACATTATTTGGCACTCTTGGCGCGTTCATTCGCATTCGTTCTCGCATTCCCACCCGCCGCGCGCTTTTCGACGTTGGCTTGTCCGGCCCGGTCGTGGGCTTTATCTTCGCCGTCCCTGCGCTGATCTTCGCAATTGCTAACTCCAAATACGTCCCGCCGGAAGCTTGGGATCCCAACGCGCTGCATTTTGGAAATCCGCCGCTCGTGCAACTTCTGGCTGCGGTCCTTCATCCGCAGGAAAATGTGCAGGCGTTACTCCTCAATCCTGTTGGTCGCGCCGCTTGGGTCGGCCTCTTCGTCACCGCCCTGAATCTCATTCCTGCTTGGCAGCTTGACGGCGGTCACATTCTCTACAGCCTCACGCCCGAGCAGCATCGCCGCATTTCTCTATTCATCGGCGTCGTTCTACTGGCCATGGGCTGGTTCATGTGGCCCGGCTGGTACCTATGGGGCGGCCTGATTCTCGCGTTCTCGATCTTCTTCCGTCATCCCCCGCTGCTCGATCGCTTCGAGCAGCTCGACCCCAGGCGCCGCCTCTGGGCCGTCATCGGCCTAATCATCTTCCTGCTAAGTTTCACCCCCTGGCCAACCACCAACCCCTAGCTCATCGCCGCACAAGCACATCGCGCAAGAAAGCACAAACGCCGTCATCTTTTTACCCACCCTCAAAAAACCCTGTGGACGCCGCAATCTCCTCAATCCACACCACTTGCGCAACGCCCACTCTTACCGAGATTTGAAATCACATCTAAAATGCGATATAATCCGATTTACAATGTTACAAGTTTATCAACGCGACGTCACAAAAGCAGCACAAAGCGCGCAGCGATACGGCTTCCCATCTTCCATCCTCACCTCATTTCTACTCGATACACCTAATTATTAGAAACGCCCGCAACTCCTAGAAAACAATCATCACCGCCCACTTCTACTCGATACAAAATCGAGGGGTCCACAGAACGCAATTGGCGATTATTCAGGACAAACTGGTAGGATCCACGTCCACAATGACCGCAGTTTCCGGAATCTCTCGTTTCGCGCAAAATTCCACGCAGCCGCTGAGCGCCCTCGTAAGATTCGACCGCTTCGGCGCCTTCAAAAGAAATTGAAATCGGTATTCCTGCCGCAATCTGGCAAGCGGCGCAGCCGCCGGCCCGAGCACCTTGATTCCCTCTTTTTCAAACGGCGCGAAATAGCTTTCAAGCGCCCGCGACCACTTGATTGCGTTCTCGAGACTCCTGCTCCGAATAAGCACATTCGCCAGCGCCGCATACGGCGGGTAATGCAGCATCCGCCGGAAGTGCGACTCCTTTTCATAGAACGCGATGTAATCCTGCCGCACGGCGCATTCGATGGCGTAGTGCTCGGGATAATACGTCTCGACGATCACTTCCCCAGGCAATTTCCCCCGCCCCGCGCGCCCCGCCACCTGAGTTAGCAGCTGAAACGTCTTCTCCGCCGCTCGAAAATCCGGTCGCCCCAGCGCGAGATCGGCGCCAACAACGCCCACCAGCGTTACAAACTCGAAATCGTGCCCCTTCGCCACCATCTGCGTGCCGACCAGCACATCAATTTCCCGCCGCGCAAAAGCGCCCAAAACTTTTTGATACTCCTGCTTCGTCCGAACCGTGTCGCGATCGAGCCGCGCAATCCGCGCCTGCGGGAAGTGTTCGCGCAAAGATTCTTCCACGCGTTCCGCGCCATCGCCGACGAAGTAAAGATATTCCTGCTTGCACTTCGGACATTCCTTCGGAATCCGCGCAGTAAATCCGCAATAGTGGCATTCGAGGCGCGCGCGTTTCTTGTGATACGTCAGCGCGATGCTGCAATTCTGGCATTGCACCGATACGCCGCAGCCTCTGCATATCAAAAACCACGAATACCCGCGGCGATTAATCAGAATCATCGCCTGCGTCCCTGATTCCAATCGGGCTGCGATCGCGGCGCGCAATGATTCCGAAATAGGCGACGCGCGATGAGTAGCGCGAAATTCCTCGCGCAAGTCCACCACGCGCACCTGCGCGAGCGGCCGATTCTCCACGCGCGTCTTCAACTCCAGCAGAGTGTATTTGCCCGTGCGCGCGTGGTGATAACTCTCAAGTGACGGCGTCGCAGAGCCGAGAACCACCGGCACACCTTCGAGTCGCGCGCGATAAACCGCCGTGTCGCGGCCGTTATATCGCGGTGCTTCTTCCTGCTTGTAACTCGTCTCCTGCTCTTCATCCACGAGAATCAGCCCAAGATTCTCAAGCGGCGCGAACACGGCGGATCGCGTGCCGACTACGATGCGCGCCTCGCCCCGCCGCACGCGCCACCATTCCCGCGCGCGCTCGTTATCCGTGAGCGCGCTATGTAAAATGGCCACGCCCGGCCCAAATCGCGCGCGCACGTGACGGCTCATCCACAGCGTCAGCGCAATTTCGGGCACAAGCACCAGCGCGCTTCGCCCCTTCGCAATCGCCGCTTCCACGGCGCCCAAATAAACTTCCGTCTTGCCGCTGCCCGTCACGCCGTGCAGCAAGCCGACATGAAATGCCTGCGCATCAATCCAGCCGCGAATCTGCCCGAGCGCCGCTGCCTGCTCGGCGTTCAAAACATTCGACGGTGCCGTGTAGTCCGTGTCCCACGAATCTTCCTCGACCGCACGCGGCTCGTCCCAAAGGATCAGCCGCCCCTGCTCCGCCAGCTTTTCGATCACGCCGCGTGTAACGCTCGCGGCAACAATGAGCACCGAAAGCGGCAGCGGAACTCCAGCCTCCAGCAGCGCCGCTCGCACGCGCAGTTCTTTTTCGTTCAAGCTCTTTTCTTCGGCACCGGCTTCCTCCGGCTTCCACGCCACGATCTTCTGCAAGCGTTCCTTGCGCCGCACCACAATATCGTTCCACGTGAGATAACTTTCGCGAACCAAGCGTTCGACAACATCGCGCGCGGCGGGAACTTTTCGAAAACGTGAGAACACCACCGCGCCATCCGCATCCTTGGTGATATCAAGCGCGGTGAAGTCGGCCAACTCGCGCTCGTTCGCAGGTCCGCGCGCAACAAGCTCCGCCAGATACTCGCGTCCGGCTTCCGTGAGCGTGTATTCGCGCTCCTGCCGCACCTCGGCTTCCGGCGGCAGCAGCGAGCGAAACGTCTCGCCAATCGGCGCGACATAATACTTGCTCACCCATCGTCCCAGCTCGATCAGCGACGCCGGCAGCGCCGGAATCGGATCCAGCAGTTCGGCGATTTCTTTCACCCGCGCAACATCGGGCGCGTGATCCGTCACCGCCAACCCAACGCCAATCATTTTGCGATTGCGAAACGGAACCACAACCCGCCGTCCCACCAATTCGTTCGATTCGAGCTTCGACGGCACAGCGTAGGTAAACAGCGAGCGCAGCGGCAGTGGCAGAGCGATTTCGCAGTAGCGGGGCGCCATGGCGGATGATCAGTGTAGCAGGCTAAACGTCAGAAACTCTCAGTGCGACAATTTCCTCAAATGCTGACGAGGACGATCCCGATAAAAATCAGAAAGATGCCGAGCCATTGCGTGCGTTCGAGGCGCTCGCGGAGGACAATCCATGCGAGAAAGACGGTGACAGCGCTGAAGAGCGAGCCGATGACCGTGACGACCGCCACGTGCCCCGTGCGCAGCCCAAGGCTAGTGACCAGAAACGCGCCCGCATCGAAAACTCCCACGCTCACAATTAACAGCCAGGAGCTCATGGGCGGCAATCGGATACTCTGCTTCACGGGCGCCGCGATCGCGACGAGCAAGATCGAGCCAAGCAAACGCACGCCCCACACCGACATGCTCGCGCCCATTTTCGTAATGATGTGATAGCCGATGAGCCAAAAATTAATCCCGTAGATGGTCGAGGCCATCAACGCAAGTCCGACGCCGCGCGTCAATCGCCCCCGCGGACGAGTGCCGGATTGCGCGGCATCCGCTAGCGGCGGCTTAAAAGATGTCGCCGCAAGCACCACACCAATTAGCGAAATAAATATTCCGACGATGTGAATCTTGCTTACGCGCTCACCCGCGTACATCGAGAGCAGCAGCGTCAGCGCCGGATAAACGGAGCAAACCGGCGCGACGATCGAAAGTGTCCCGATCTCGAGCGAGCGATAAAAGCCCAGCGTCGCTACGCTGCTCAGCGCCCCCGAAAGCGCCACCCAACCCCACAGCCGCCACGAATGCGCGGAAAACTCGCGCGCCAATTCCCCGTCGAACGCCAGCCAAACCGTCAAAATTCCGACGCCGACACCCTGCATATATAAAAGCGTGCGAAATGTTCCGATCTGTCTCGCCGAAAATCGCGCAAGAAAATCCGCGGTTCCCCATAGAACGGCGGCGGCGATTCCAAGCGCAATGGCCAAATTTCCTCGGGGAAAATCTAACGCGGAGTGGCAGGCTTCTTCGGTTCCAGACCTAAAACAGCCATGACCTTTTGCAGATCTTTCCACACTTCGGGCTTCGCCGCCGGATTGCGAAGGAGATACGCCGGATGATACGTGGCCAGCAGGCGCGTGCCGCGGAATTCCAGCCACTGCCCGCGAAATCGCGAGACACCTTGATTCGTCGAAAGCATCGTCTGCGCCGCGATGCTGCCGAGACACACGATCACCTGCGGCCGAATCGCGTCAATCTGCCGGATGAGAAAAGGCGAGCACGTCGCGACTTCATCTTTTTCAGGAGCGCGATTTTCGGGCGGCCTGCACTTCACCACGTTGCAGATGTAAACGTCTTCGCGCTTGAGCCCCATCGCTTCGATCATCTGGTTCAGCAATTTCCCAGCGCGGCCCACGAAGGGTAATCCCTGCGCGTCTTCATCCGCTCCCGGCCCTTCGCCAACAAACACGAGCTTTGCTGCAGGGTTCCCGGTTCCGAAGACGATCTTGTGCCGCCACTGATGCAATTTGCATCGCGTGCATTCGCCAAGATCTTCGCGGATTCGTTCAAGAGTATCGCCTTCGATTTTATCAGCTGCATCGAAAAGCGACGGGCCACTCACTATCGGCAGAGAAAGCCCGGGCGCCGACGCGAGGCTCGGCATGAGCCGAGATGTGGGATCGGGCGAAAGTTTCTGTGCGTCCAATTTAATTTTGGGCATAGGTGGCAAGTCTGGGAGTGGATCCGGAATTGGAATTTCAACGGACTCGATGGCGACCGTCGCGGCCGAATGCGCCACCGAGCGATCATGAAAAAATGGCGATAGGCCGAGGTCATCGGCATATCGAAACCATTCCTCGATTTTGACGCGCGTAATCTCGTCCATCGGCCGCATACAAAAGAGCACACGAGCCAAAACACCAACTCACAAAGAAAGTATCCCGTGGCGGAGAGAGTTTACTTGTTTTGGTGGCGCAATTCGAGGGCTTGATCGAGGATTCTGTCAGCGACGTCGCTCTTCGACATCTTCGGCAGCGCAATTTCGCGGCCGTCATTCAGAAAAAATGTAACGATATTCGTGTCCGTATCGAAGCCAGCGCCCTGTTGCGTAACATCGTTGGCAACAATCATGTCGGCGCCCTTGCGAGCCAGCTTGGCCCGCGCGCTCTCGGCAACGTGCTCAGTCTCCGCGGCAAATCCAATCAGAACACGCGAGCCTTTCGTGCGCCCCAATTCCGAAAGTATGTCCGGCGTAGGCTCGAGCTCAATAGTCATATTAGAAGTTCCGCGCTTAATCTTCTGCCCTTGCGGCGACACCGGCCGGTAATCCGACACAGCCGCAGCCTTAATAACGATGGTCGAATCAGCGGCGCGATCGAGCACAGCGGCACGCATCTCCGACGTGGTGCGCACAGGCACCCAATCCACTCCGTCAGGCGCCGCCAGATCCGTCGGCCCGCTCACCAGAATCACATGCGCTCCGCGACGTTGCGCAGCCGCCGCCAGCGAATAGCCCATTTTACCCGACGAGCGATTCGTCAAAAACCGAACTGGATCGATATCCTCAGCCGTCGGCCCAGCCGTAATTAAAATCGTCTGGCCCGCTAAATCGTGACGCAAGCCAAGCACCCCGCACACGGCGGAAGTAATCGTTTCAATCCCTGCAAGCCGGCCCGCGCCCGTCATGCCGCACGCGAGATAACCTTCGTCCGGATCCACCAAATGAACTCCGCGCGCACGCAGCGTCTGCAGATTTGCCTGCGTCGCAGGATGCTCCCACATGTTCACATTCATCGCCGGCGCAACGACTACGGGAGCTTTTGTAGCGAGGTAAAGCGTGGTGAGGAAATCGTCGGCAACTCCGTGAACAAACTTAGCGAGGATATCGGCAGTCGCAGGCGCCACCACCAGAAGATCAATTCTCTGCGCGACGGCAATATGCTCGATCGCGCTCTCTACGTTCGGCGCATCACTCGCGCCCGCACTCCCGCCGAACATCTCCGTGATAACTTTTTGCCCGGTGAGTGCCGCGAACGTTAGCGGCGTAATAAATTCCCGCGCGCCGCGAGTCATCACCACCTGCACGTCGAGCTTTTCCTGCTGCAGGCGCCGCACAAGCTCCGCCGCCTTATACGCAGCGACGCCGCCCGTAACTCCCAGCGCGATTCTCATGCCATCTCTTACAGATTATCTTTCCGCTTTTTCGCTTCGCCTTCGGTCTCTACGATGGGATCGGGCGCCTCGAATTCCAGCAGCCCTTGCCGCAATTCTTCTTCGGCCACGCGTGTATATTTACGCGCCCTCGGATTATCGATTAGTGGCCGTCCTCCGAGCATTAGCTGCCTCGCACGCTGCGACACTACAACAACGTAGGCGAATTGACTTTCCGGTGGCTGCGTCGAAACTACCATTATGTTTCACCCTCCAAAAGACTTCAGAATCTCTGCAACTTGATCTTTCCGGCGAGCCACTTGGCATCGTCCGGTGAGCACGATTGCCTGCACTTCCCGTTCGGCTCGTTCTTTGTCGTCGTTGATCACCGCGTAATCGTATTCGCGGTAATGTTCTAGCTCTTGCCGGGCCCTATCGAGGCGTCGGGCGATTTCGTCACCCGAATCCTGCCCGCGCGCGCGAATCCGCTTTTCCAGTTCCTGTCGCGACGGCGGCACGATAAAAATCGCAATTGCGGTAGGAACTTTCTTTTTGATCTGCGCTGCGCCTTGTACGTCAATCTCGAGAATGAGATCGAGTCCACGCGCGCTCGCCAAATCGAGCCAGCTCCGCGGTGTCCCGTACCAATGTTTGCCGAAGACCTGCGCGTACTCGAGGAATTCGCCGGCCTGCTTCATCCGCTCGAACTCTGCTTCGGAGATGAAATTGTACCACTTGCCGTCGCTTTCCGCCTTGCGCGGAGGCCGTGTGGTGCACGAAACCGATAGCAGCGTCCCGGGCAGCTCCAAAATCGTTTCCACCAGCGTGGATTTTCCTGATCCTGAGGGCCCGGAAACGATGAATACCTGCGGCTGCTTGTCGTCTGTCATTTTCACTCGATGTTTTGAACCTGCTCCCGCAACTTCTCGATTTCGGATTTTACTTCGAGCGCCATGCGCGTCACGTCCAGGCCTTCAGCTTCCGTGCCGGGAGTTTTCGACAGCAGCGTATTCGCTTCCCGCTGCATTTCCTGCAGGAGAAAATCGAGTTTCTTTCCAATTTCGCCGCCGCCCGTCAATAGCGACTCGAACTGCTGCACATGGCTTCGCAGCCGCGCGATTTCTTCCGCCGTATCGCTTTTCTCCGCGGCAATCGCGGCTTCTTGCGTGAGGCGTGATGGATCCACCGGCGCGGCATTGAGCAAATCTTTCAATCGCGCTTCCAGACGTCTCGCGTATGCGGGACGAATGCGTTCCGCAAGAATTTCGATCTTGCCCGCGTAATCTCGAATCATCTTCAGCCGCGCAAATAATTCCTGGCCCAGAATCGCGCCTTCCGACTTGCGCATTTCATCCAGCCTCTCGAGCGCTTCAACGAGGCACGTTTCCACGAGCTTCGCGAATCGCTCTTCATCGCCTTCGCCGAATGCTTCCGGCGCGCCAACAACTCCGGGAAGCCGAAATATCGCCGCCAAGTCGGGCTCGGAGGAAAGATTGAACTGCCGCCGCAGATTCTCCGCGGCAGCGAGATAGGCTGCCGCAATTTCAGCGTTCACCTGAACCGTCGCAGGCCCGCTCGGCTGGTAATGCAGCGCGACATCGAGATGCCCGCGATGCACGCGCGCGCGAATCACTTCGCGGATCCGCGCTTCCACGCCCTCGAATCCATCCGGCGCTTTCACGCGCACATCGAGAAAGCGATGGTTCACGCTGCGCACCGTCACGCGAATCGCGCGCCCCGCTTCTTCGGCACGCGCCTGCGCGTAGCCCGTCATTGACTTCAGCGCTGCGGTTTTCACTGTCTTCGTCCCTGCTCCAGTTTCCGGCATATCACATCGGCCCCGGCGCCGGCAGATCGAGATCTACGTCGCGAAATTGCATTTCATAAAGCCGCCGATAAGTCCCGCCATGCGCCAAAAGTTCTTCGTGCGTGCCCATTTCGTGAATTGTTCCGCCATCAAGGACGGCAATCCGGTCCGCGCGTCGTATCGTCGAGAGCCGATGCGCGATTACGAAGACTGTTCTTCCCGTCATCAAATTATTCAGCGCCTTTTGAACCAGATGTTCGGATTCGGAGTCGAGCTCCGAGGTAGCCTCATCGAGAATTAAAATCGGCGCATCCTTCAAAAGAGCGCGCGCGATGGCGATCCGCTGTCGCTGCCCGCCCGATAGCCTCTGCCCTCGTTCGCCAATGCGCGTTTGATAGCCCTGTGGCAATTGCGTAATGAAATCGTGTGCCAGAGCAGCCTTGGAAGCCGCAACGACGCGCGCTTCAGGCAAATCCGGCCGGCCGTAGCAAAGATTGTTCCAGACCGTATCATTAAAAAGAATTGTCTCCTGCGTAACGATGGCCATCTGCTCGCGCAGCGATCGTAGCGTCACCTTGCTTACGTCGTTCCCATCAATCAGCAGCATACCGTTCGTCGCGGCATGAAAACGCGGAAGCAGATTCACGAGTGTCGTCTTGCCGGCTCCGCTCGAGCCCACAATCGCGACCACAGATCCGGCTGGCACGGTCAGCGAAATGTCCCGCAAAATCTCGGTGCCGCTATCGTACGCAAATCCAACGTCGTCAAATCGCACCTCGCGTGAAAATCGAGGCAGCGCGACGGCACCGGGCGCTTCGGAAACTTCCTCCGGCAAATCGATGAATTGGAATACGACGGTCGAAGCGCCAAGCGCCTGCTGAAAAAGCTGATAAATTCCGCCTAGCCTCTTCACCGGCTCATAAACTTTGAAAAGTGAATAAATGAAAGCGAACACAGCTCCGAGCGTCATCACGCCGTGATTGATTTCGCCGCGCGCGTAAAGTATGAGCAGCGAAAAAACAACAGCAGAGAGCACGTCCATCATCGGCCCTGTTGCCGCGTACGCGCGAACCCATCGCATGTTCTCCCTGAGCAAATGTTTCGCCGCGTCGCGAAATTTCCCGATCTCGAATCGCTCCATGCCGAACGCTTTCACCACGCGGTTGCCGCTCATCGTTTCCTGAACGATTTGACTCAAATCCGCAAGCCGCGTGCGGCTCGTCTCCGTCGAACGGCGGATTTTCTTGCCCAGCTTGCTTACGGGACCGATGACCAGCGGAATAAAAATCCCGCATCCGAGCGCGAGCTTCCAATTCAGTAAAAGCAGCACCGCAATGAATACGATGAGCGAAAACACTTGCCGGAAGAAATCGGCCAAATATTCGGAGAATGCGCTGCGCATCTGCTCGACGTCGTTAATCACGGCCGACATCACGCGCCCGGTCGGATTGTGCTGAAAAAATCCCATCGGCTGCTGAATCAGCTTGCTGTAAACGCGATTGCGCAAATCCATGATCGCGGCGTGCCCGACGTACTGCACCAAAACGCTGCCAAGAAATTCTGCAAACGCTTTGCCCAGGAAAATCACCACGAGTGCGAGCGCAAAAATCGTCCACACGAAACGCACGGATTGCGGGAAAAAGGAGTTCAGATAAATCGTTCGGTCGATAAATGGAATGGTGATGAGTTTCAGTTTCTGCGCTGTGGAATGCGGATTGAGCACCACATCCACCGCAGGAATAATCATCAGCGCTATCAAGCCTTCGGAGATGCCCAGAATCGCCAGCAGAATCACGCCGCCCGTCAGACGCGCGATATGAGGCCGCACGTATCCGAGCAGGCGCGCCACTTCGTGGGAAAACTTCAACGTTTCTCCATTGCTTTTACGATACCGAATGGGAACTTTTAACGCTAGGGGCGCAGTACGGAAAAGTCAAGCACGCGGGCGCTCCGGTAGTGGCTCAGTTTGGCATTCTCGACCAGCGCCACGCTCTATGCTGGGACCTCGCCACCATGAGGGCCGTAAAATACACGCCACAGTGCGAGGTCCTCGGTAATGTCCTCGAACTGATGCTCGGTTCCCGCAGCCACGAACAGGAGGTCGCCTGATTGGAATCGGTCCCGCTTGCTGTCGTGAATGAGTACTCCGCGGCCGCGAATGACGAAGTAAATCTCGTCCTGTTTATGCGGCGTCTGTTGGCTCGGGCGTACAG
>JGI12659J15293_10000044_pt1 | contig 35100 bp, 29 predicted proteins | sample JacPinW_OM2H0_O1_FD_15293 | JGI IMG/M metagenome (IMG submission 15293) | reverse complement strand
CATCTTCAGCCGCTTCGATAAGCTCGATCTCGTGTTCATCGCCTTCATTTACTTCGCACTTATCGTGGAAGCACTACGTTCGTAGTGTTAACACGCCCTAGGCAAGATGGCGTTCGGCCGCGATCCGGGTATGTTGCGCCTCTGTGCGTGCGGAGCGGAACAGTGCTGTCGAACCGGAATTTAGCGAGTTGATGTCAATGAGAACTGATGGCTGGACCGAGGTATGCGCAGTTGGCGATTTAGACAAGGAGGATGTAATCCGCTTCGATCACGATGGTCGCTGCTTTGCCATTTATCGCACGGTCGATGATCGCTATTTCGCCACCGATGGATTGTGTACTCATGAGCAGGCTCTACTCACGGACGGGCTCGTTGTGGGTTGCCAAATCGAGTGCCCGAAACACAATGGTCGATTCGATTTCACGACTGGCGAAGCGAAGCGCAGGCCTGCACGCATCGCTTTGAAAACGTATCCCGTTAAGGTCGAAGCGGGAAAAGTGTTCGCGCTCTTCGGCTAGGTACTTACCGTAAGCGTCGATAGATCGGCGCGGTAACCGGCTTCCGTTTCGGATGCGACTTTTAGGAATGCGGACGGGTCCGATCGCGGGCGTTCCAGCGCCGAGTTCGCTCCTCTGTTCGGTTGTTCAGTGAGCGATAAGAAAATAATCATCAATTGACAAACTTAATAACCCCGAACTTCCTCGTCCTCCACGCGCCAAACGCGATGCCGATCGCCATCCAGACGCCGCCGAGAACCTTGGCCTGCGTGTTCAGGTTCCACCAGAGAGTTAAGCATACGAAAAAACCTAATACAGGCAGCAAGAAGTTGATAGTCGTTTTTCTTTTCGCGCGCAGGTAGTAGTGCACAAACGCAGCAGCATTTACCCCCATGAACGCAATCAATGCACCAAAGTTAAGAAGGTTGGCTCCCAGCTCGAAACCCGTGGCCTCTGTCGCAAGCGCAGGCAATATCAATGCGCCAGCAAACGCGAAAGTTCCCACCAGGAGCACATTGTTTCGAGGCACATGTCGCTTCGGATCAAGCGCGCCGAAGAATCCTTTGGGTAATGCGCCACTGCGGCCCATGCCGTATAGCAAGCGAGATACGCCGAGCTGAGCCGCCATCCCCGAACCGATTAACGCCACTACTACAGTTAATCCGACGACTCCAAATAGAGGTGCCCAGGCGCGCTGAGCTACAAAGGTGAATGCGGTATCCACGTCCGGATAGCGTTGCGTTGGCCACACCAGCTGCGCTGCATAGAACTCTAATGTAGCCAGGATACCGATAATCACGCAGGCAAGGACTGTAGCAGCGAGCATGTCGCGGCGGGGACTCACTGCTTCTTCGGCGAGAGTCGATATACCATCGAAGCCCATATAAGTGAGCACAGCAAGTGAAGTCGCGCCCAATATCCCTTTCCCTGTCCACGATTGGGGATCGTAGAAAGGGAGCGTGAAGAATCCGTCACCGGTGTGAGGGTGACGCAAAATGTAGACCGTCGCAGCAATTAGGAAGATTGCGATTACTACTCCGAGACTAGCCGCCAGTACGGCATTGACTCGAGCAGAGGTCTTTATGCCTTGAACACATAAGCCAGTGGTAACACTCCCAAAAAAAGCCGCCCACACCCAGTAAGGTATTCTAGGAAGAAAAACATGCCCTTGTTGGCTACACCAGACAATGCAGATGAGCGGGTTAAGCAGATAGTCCATAACCATACTCCAGCCGATCACGTACCCTAGGGCTGGATTGATCTCCTGACCGACGTATGAGAAGGCAGAACCCGCACTGGGGTACGCGCGCGCCATTCGCCCGTAGCTGATCGCTGTCAACAACATAAAGACCATGGCAATAAGAACGATGGTGGCAGCGTGGCCGTGTCCGCGCCGACTAACGACACCAAAGATCGACAGCGGTCCGACTGGCGAGATGACGATGACTCCATACAGCACCAGATCCCAGCGCGTGAGGGCTCGCCGAAGTCGGGGCTGGTCACGATCGCTGGCCTGAGACGTAGCAAGAGTAGTCATGGTCTCAGCGTTTCAACGCGCTCTCAGGGCAACCGATTGCCAAGCGTGGCAGGAAAATCAGGTAGTCTGCCGGCGCATCCCGGATATCGGCTGATGATAGGTGATGGTGGCAAGACGTCGTTGGCAAGGACTGCGATCCGGTCTGTTGCGCGCCCGAATGCCTACAATTCTCGCGCGGCTGCGTCCGTCGTTTCGCTGACACACATGGTCTTATTACTGGCTCGCGCGCAGGAAGCATACCGCAATTCCAATTGCTCGAATGCCTCAACATCGCGGTGAATTTGAGTAATTCCGTACGTGCGGGGACTTCTCGCGGATCGATATATACATGCTCTTTCCCCGTGCCGAACTTAACTGGGAAGCGAATTCGCGGCAACTTCTACCACGGATGGGTGAATATCGCAGTAGTGCGGTAATCGCGCACATGTGCGGCGATTGACAGGTCCAAGATACTGGGGTTGAATGGGTTCGTAGGGGTATTTTTGCGCTGGTCCGTTAACGCGGTCGCCGGTCCTTCTGAGGACTATCCGAATGTATGAACGGCTCAGTCTATTCATAAATGGCCAGTGGCGAGCCGGAAGCGAAGGCAAGAGCGAACTGGTCCACAATCCGGCGAACGACGAGAGTCTTGGGATGTTGCCGCATGCCAGCGGCGCAGATCTCGAAGAAGCGCTCGCGGCGGCGGACCGAGGTTTCCGCACCTGGCGGGGCACCTCCCCCTACGACCGTGAGCGTATTCTGCTCAAAGCCGCGGGCATTATGCGCGAGCGCGTTGAGCACATTGCATCGACAATGACATTAGAGCAGGGCAAGACCGTTGAGGAAGCCCGACTCGAGGTGCTCTCCGCGGCTGATATCGTGCAGTGGTTTGCGGAGGAGGGGCGCCGGGCGTACGGAAGGATTGTTCCAGCGCGAAATCACAAACTGCTCATGAGGGTTGAGCGCGAGCCTGTCGGCCCAGTCGCCGCCTTCACCACATGGAATTTTCCCGTACTCCTCCCTGCGCGGAAAATAGCCGCTGCGCTTGCCGCTGGTTGTTCGTGCGTCCTAAAACCATCGGAAGAGACCCCAGGCAGCGCTCTAGCGCTTGCGCGCGCATTTCAGGATGCAGAACTTCCAAGCGGCGTCCTGCAGGTTGTGTTCGGCGTCCCGTCGGAAGTCTCAGAGCACCTGGTTCGATCACCCGTTATCCGTAAGGTTACGCTGACGGGCTCTATCGCCGTGGGCAAGGCTGTGGCGAGACTTGCGGCAGATGGTTTGAAAATGCTAACTCTCGAACTCGGAGGACATTCCCCGGTAATCGTGGATGCGGACGTCGATGTCGCGCAGGTTGCCAAGTTGTCGGTGACCGCCAAGTTTCGCAATGCCGGCCAGGTGTGCGTGGCGCCGACACGATTCTTTGTGCACGAGGCGATTTTTGACGCCTTTCTAGCGTATTTTGTCGAAGCTGCGTCGACTCTGAAATTAGGGAACGGAGCGGATCCTGCAACTCAGATGGGACCACTTGTCAGTTCGCGGCGGCTGAAAGCCGTGGAGAGTTTGGTTGATGACGCAGTGACACGGGGCGGACACTTGGTTGTCGGCGGTAAGCGGATCGGCAATATTGGGAACTTCTATGCGCCGACCGTGCTGAAGGCGGTGACCGCTGATGCACGCATTATGCGTGAGGAGCCGTTCGGTCCGATCGCACTGTTCAGCTCATTCAGATCGATCGAACAAGCAGTGCAAAGCTCGAACTCACTGCCGTATGGGCTTGCAGCTTACGCATTTACTCGCGCAGCCGATCAAGTCCAGCGCTTGTCCGAGCAGCTCGAAGCCGGAATGGTCGCAGTTAATAGCTACGTCGTCGCGCAGCCCGAAATTCCATTCGGTGGTGTCAAGGATAGTGGTTACGGCCGGGAAAGTGGTGCTCAAGGCCTCGAGGCGTTTATGGTCGATAAGACGATAACGCAGCTAGTAGTCTAGTTAGAATGGATATGTAGGTCACCGATTAGAGGACCCACTTGATGCCAATCGGATTCACACCTCGCGATTACGGCATCGTTGGCAGCGACGTCCGACTCGCCGAAGAGCGCGGCCTTTTAGGCGCGTCGTGGTACCGCTGCGCCATTCCTCGCGCGCGTCTAAAGGAACTGATGCAACGACGCGACGGACCGGCAATTCGCGATACGCTTCTGTGGGTCGGACTGTTGATTCTTACTGGGACCCTTGGGTACTTGACTTGGGGCACATGGTGGGCGGTCTTGCCGTTTGCGGTCTACGGCATTCTCTACGCCTCGTTTTCCGATTCCCGGCGACATGAATGTGGGCACGGGACGGCCTTCAAGACCACCTGGATGAGCGATGCCCTCTATGAGGTTACGTCGTTTATGGCGATGCGAGAATCAGTGCCGTGGCGCTGGAGTCACACGCGACATCACACTGACACACTCATTGTGGGCTTCGATCCGGAAATTGACTTCCCACGTCCCCCGCCTAACTTCTTCCGCACCGTGCTGGAACTTTTCCGAATCGAAAGTGGCTCAAAGGATTTATACAGAATGGTGGTGCACTGCTTTGGTCGGATCACACCACCCGAGGCCATTTACATTCCGGAGACGGAGCGTTCGAAGGTTTATCGGAACGCGCGCATATATGCCTCCATTTATCTTGTGGTCATTGCGTGCGCCATCGCGAGCCGCAGCTTCCTACCGCTGATGTATATCGGCTTCCCTTTGTTTTATGGGAGCTGGCTCGGGAGCATCTTCAGTATCACTCAGCACGCGGGCCTCGCCGAAGACGTGCTGGACCACCGGCTTAACTCCCGGACCGTTTATATGAATTTTGTTTTCCGTTTCCTCTATTCAGAAATGAACTACCACGTCGAGCATCATATGTTTCCGTTGGTGCCCTACCACGCCTTGGGCAAACTGCACCAGGAGCTGAAATCGGACATGCCAAAGCCCTACGACGGACTGTGGGAGGCTTACCAGGAAATTATTCCCACGCTGCTTCGGCAAATGAAAGATCCCACCTACTTCGTTCAGCGCGAACTCCCTCCCAGGTCCCCCCCGCAAGCCTCATCAATGGCCCCCTCCGCATATGAACAGATCGTAAGCTGACAGAACCACTGCATGTCTGTGATCAAAATCGGTTTGATCGGTGCCGGTTGGATGGGTCGGGCACACGCCTCCGCCTTCGAAAACGCCACCCGCATATTTGGCACAGCTCCAGCCACTTTGCAAATCACCGCTGTCGCCGATGCGGTAGAGAGCACTGTGCGTGAGTTTGCCGAGCGCTTCGCGGTAAGACGGGCGACAACCGACTGGCGTTCGGTCGTATCGGATCCGGATATCGCCGTGATCGACATCACGACACCGAACGACTCTCATCCGGAAATTGCGCTCGCAGCCATCAAAGCAGGCAAACACGTTTATTGCGAAAAGCCGATGGCGAACACGAGCGCAGAAGCACGTGCCATGTTTGAAGCAGCCCGTGCAGCTGGCGTCGTTACCCTCGTGGGTTTCAACTACCTGTGCAACCCGTTACAGGCGTTCGCCCGTGAGTTGGTGGCATCTGGTGAGCTCGGGGAGATTTTTCATTTCCGCGGCACCTTCGACAACGACTACATGGTCGATCCGAACTATCCGTTCACCTGGCGGACTGATGCGAGATATGGCGGTCGGGCTGGCGCCTTGGGGGACATGGCCAGTCACGTGGTGAGTCTTGCGCATTACCTTGTTGGCAACGTCACGGAGGTTTGCGCGACGCGCCAAACGCTGCATCCGCAACGCCGGGATATAAGCGGGATCGAACGCCGGGTCGAGAACGATGATTTAAGTCAGTTCCTATGCCGATTTGAAAGCGGCGCCTGCGGCTATATTGAAGCGAGTCGTATCGGTACCGGTCGAAAGTGCTACCTCTCTTATGAGCTTCAAGGCACCAAAGGGGCCTTGTGCTTCGACCAAGAGCGAATGAACGAACTCGACTTCTACCGCCACACCGACATTCCCGTCGAGCGGGGGTATAAGAGGATTCTGTCGGCTCCAGGGCATGGTGATTACGCCGCCTTCTTCGGAAACCCCGGTAATGCGCTCGGCTACAACGATCTCAAGATCATTGAGGCACGTCGTCTTATTGAGGCTGTCTCCGAAGGTAGGCACTGGGTTGCCGATTTCGCATTCGGTTATGGCGTCAACCGTGTCGTGGAGGCAGCCCTCGTCTCGTCCGATCAAGCGCGATGGGTCACAGCGAAGGAGATCGTCTAAATGAGCGCTGCCCATTTGCTATTTTAAGCCAACTTTTCCCATGCAACCCTCGACATTGGCATCGGGAAAGGCCCTGTTTTGTCATCGCCGTAACGCGGCTACTCACCAAAAGCATTAGTTGATTTCCGCTAAGTCAACCCAGCGGCGCTGTTCGGTGGAGCGGAACGCCGCTGCGATGACGCGGCTGACCTCGAGACCGTCGTGGAATGTCGGGTAGACTGGTTCGCCTGTCTCGATTGCTTTCAGAAAATCGCGAACCTCGATAATGATCTGATCGCCGTAGCCAGTGCCGTGGCCAGGTCCGAGACAGAATGCCCTGTAGTCGGGGTGATCCGGTCCTGTCAGCATCCTTTTAAAGCCTTGACGACCTGTCTGCGATCGGCGCTCATAGAACCATAGTGAGTTCTGATCTTCGCCGTCGAAGCGAAGCGCACCGTCGGTGCCGGTAATCTCATAGGCGTAGCCCATCTTCTTTCCTGTCGCAACGCGACTTACTGAAATGGAACCCATCGCCCGATTCTTGAATCGGCAGATAAAATCTACCTGATCGTCATTTGTGACCGGTTCTCTTCCAGTCGCTCCCGGCCGAGACAAATGCACCGTCTGGACATCCGCCACGAGGCGTTCGATGGGCCCGGCGAGCCGCAGGACCGCATTGATGATGTGCGGCGCGAGGTCACCTAGGTTGCCCGAGGCTGCATCACGCGTTCGCCAGCTTACTGGAGCCTCAGGATCCGCGTAAAAATCCTCAGTGTGCTCGGCGCGGACATGCACGATTTTTCCGATCTCGCCATTACCAATGATCTCATGGGCGAGTTGAGTCGCAGGCGTTCGCACATAATTGAAACCGATCATATTCGCAACGCGCGCAGAAGCGGCGGCCGCAACCATCGCGCGGGCATCATCGAGGGATGCACCTAGCGGTTTTTCGCAGAGTACCGGCTTGCCTGCAGCTAATGCCGCGCGTGCGATCTGCGAATGCGTGAATTGAGGCGATGCAATAATGATCGCCCGGACGCGTTGGTCCTTGATAAGGTCGCGCCAGTCGGCTGTGGATCGGTTGAATCCGAGTTCAGCGGCCTTTTGCGCGGCGCCCGACGCTGTAGTAGTGCAGAGCAGCTCGCAAACCGGTCGCAATCTTGTGTTGAATACCGTCCCCACGGCCTTTAAGGCGACCGCGTGTCTCTTGCCCATATAGCCGGTCCCAATCAGTCCAAATCCGATGTCAGTCATTTCCCTCCCCAATTGAAACGCCGTTCATACGTGTCTCTCTTTCCGCAAAACCATCCCAATCGATATCAGGTAACTGTAGCTCGCCCGCGCATTGTCGAGTGGGGAGGCATCGCCAGACGGATCAACATCCTGTTCGACGACGGCAAATCCGTCATAGTCGATCTGGGCCAGGGCGTCGCGTACGGTGATAAAATTGACGGCGCCATCATCGAGAGGGGAAAAGATGTTGCGTGCGACGGCGGCAAAAAAGTCCGTCTTCTCCGCTACACAGTCAGCGCGAACCGAAGAGTCGATATTCTTGAAGTGCATGTGGCCGATGCGAGATCGGTATCGTCGGATCAAAGCCACGGGATCCATTCCCGCGTAGGCTGCATGGCCCGTGTCTACGCAAAGGCCAACCAAGTCAGCCGGCAGATCGCTCATCGCGCGTTCTAGTTCATCCTCAAATTCTATGTACGAACCAGCGTGAGGGTGAAGATATGACACTACGCCGTATTCTTCTTTCGCGATTCGAGCGACCCGGGCGATTCTTGTCATCATGCCTTTCCAGGCCTCTTGCTCCAAACGTGGAGCCGCTTCCGATTGCCCAGCTGTCGCCCCACGTTGGGGCGAAACACCATCGATAATTACCAAACGCGGAGCGTTGAGTGCTCGCAAAATCTCACAAGTGCGCCGCGTCTTTTGCAAAACGACTGGATAAGAGGCTTCATCTTCCAAAGGATCGAACAGTCCACCTGCGGATAGGCGAAGTCCGCGCCTTGCGAGCTCATCGAATAACTGGCCGGGCTCGGTAGGAAGGTATCCGACGGGTCCCAAATCCACGGCAGAGAAGCCAGCCGCAGCCGCTTCGTCGAGCATTCGGCGCCAGTCTGGGTTTTCTGGGCGATCGGCGAAATCAACTCCCCAAGAACAGGGCGCAGTAGCAATGCGGCACTGAATTGTCACGATTGGGTCCTCGCTAGAGCGGACGACGGCCCCGCGCCGCGTTCACTTCAGCGGCAATTGCAGACTTTAAAATGTTGGCTTCGCTGTTGGGTACAACGAAACTAAATCCCTCGCGCGCACGAGCGTTGGCGTGGGCCCCGGATGAGCAGAAGATGCCAGCCTGTTTTCCGCAGGCACGCGCGACATTAACGCAACGATCGATCGCTGCGACTATCTCTGGCTCTATGGAATTATTCGATGGGGTCTTTCCAAGCGCAAGGGCGAGATCGCTCGGTCCAACAAAAATGCCATCAAGACCGTCGATAGCGCAGATATCCTCGACGGCCGCAAGACCTTGTTGCGTTTCAATCATTGCCATACGGACAATCGTTGCGTCTGCCTGATCAAAATAGTCGGCTCCCCCATAAAGTAGACCGCGCGCGGGTCCGAAGCTTCGAGAACCTTTCGGTGGATAGCGGGTTGCTGCCACGAAGGCTGTCGCCTCGCTCACACTGTCGATCATTGGACAAATAATCCCGTAGGCGCCCGCGTCGAGCGATTTCATAATGAGAGCGGCGTCGTTCGCAGGCACGCGTACCATTGGTGTTGCCGGAGTGGATGAGATCGCCTGCAGCATTCCGATCATAGTCTGCACGTCAATCATGCCGTGTTGGAGATCAACCGTTACACAGTCGACACCACTGCAACCGATGATTTCCGCACTATAGGTGCTTCCGATGGACAGCCATCCGGAGATTGCGGTCTCGCGCACCGCCCATCGCTCTCGAATTCTATTGGCGCGCATCGGATGACCCGTTTAGAACCGATGGATTGACTACCAAGTTCGGATCAAGTCTTCCGTCGAGTCCTGCGAGCGCGTTACGCACCGTCACCATGCCCATGGCTATTAGACATTCCTCGGTGAGCGCGGCAGCATGAGGTGTTAGGACCGTTGTCATTTGAGTAAGCAACGGATGCCCGAGTGCCACGGGCTCATTCTCAAAGGTGTCCAGACCGGCAGCTCGTAGGCGGCCGTCGCGAAGCGCTTCAACGAGTGCCTCTTCCTCAATGATACCGCCGCGCGCGGTGTTGACTAGGATCGCACCCGTTCGCAGCAAAGCGAGCTCTCTGCGACCAATGAGGTTGCGCGTATTGCTCGTGAGCGGGACATGCAATGATAGTACGTCAGCGAGCGCCAATCCTTGTGGCAAGTTGTCCACGAATCGCACTTGCGGCCAATTCTGCGGGTTTACATCGGGGTCAAAGGCGAGGATCGTCATTCCGAACGCTGCCGCCCTCGCGGCGACCTCCCGGCCGATCCTGCCGAAGCCCACCACCAGGAGCGCGCGCCCACGCAATTCGACGCCAATAATTCTAGATCTGGCAGAGAATTCTCCTCTGCGCACGGCCTGATCGAGTTGCGTCCCGCATCGGGCGGCGGCGAGTATTAGGAACATCGTGTGCTCAGCCACCGCAACGGTATTCACGTCGCCGACAACCGTAATTGGTAGCCCTCGGGCGGTACAATATTCGATTGGCAGATTGTCGGTACCGACACCATGACGGGAAATGACTTTCAGGCGCGGCGCTGCACGCAACACCTGCTCTGGAAGTCTTGCGTCGCGCACGGTAAGAGCGTCGGCATCACCGACATGATTCAGAAGATTCTCAGGCGATACGTCTGTAATTACCTCGTATGTCACGTCCGGGCGTTGCTGAAATAGCTGCAACGCCTGGGGATGAAGGGGCTGAATTACAAGAATCTTATTCATTGCCAAGCCCGGGTATAGCTGGGCTCTAACAGCCTAGTCGCCTGCGTGAAGTTCTTCAGCCCCGTTCGCGATACGAGTCACAAGTCACCTAAATTAGTAACCATGGCGCTGATGAGGGCGATCGGCTTCCTGGCTCTCGCGCGCCTCATTTATCGAAGCTCGTTCGGCAACTGCCGGCATCCCGACATCCCACCATGAGCCACCGTCCATCCATTTGTAGGGGTCGGTGCGGATCGCGATCACATACGTTGTACTAGAGGCGCGGGCGCGGACGAGAGCAGCCTCGAACTCAGGGATCGAGGTCACATTCTCCGCTTTAGCACCCATGGAGCGAGCATGCATAGCGAAGTCTATTGGTGGCACGTCGCCGACGTGCTTTGAGGTGGTGAACAAATTATTAAACTCAACCCCTCCCTTTACAGTCTGGAGATGATTAATGACCGCGAAGCCGCCGTTGTCGCAAACGATACAGATGATTTTATGTCCGGTTAGCACTGAGGAGTAAATCTCTGAGTTCATCATCAGATAACTCCCGTCGCCAACAAACGCAAAGATCTCGCGTTCCGGATTCGCGATCTTCTGCCCATACGCACCGGCGATCTCGTAACCCATACAAGAGAACCCGAATTCCGATTCGAACGTACCGATACCTAATGCCTTCCAGGTGCGGTGGAGTTCGCCCGGTAGGCCGCCTGCCGCTGACAGCACCACATCGGTCGGCTTGGCCTGGCGCTGTACGGCTCCGATAACGTGCACATAACTGGGTGGTGCGATGGTCGTCGTCGCTGTCCGACGCTCGACAACTGCGTTCCAGTCCTTCTTCACATCGGCCGCTCTCCCGCTCCAATCCGCGGGCGCCTTCCAGGTGCCAAGTCTTTCCGTAAGGCCTACGAGCGACAATTTGGCGTCGCCAACCACCGGCTGTGCCAAGTGCTTGTTAGCATCGAAGCGGTTAACGTTGAGCGATATGAAACGTACGTTCGGGTTGCGAAAGACAGTCCATGACCCAGTGGTAATGTCAGTCAGACGAGTCCCAACGCTGATTACAACATCAGCCTCAGCGGCCAGTTGGTTACCCGCATTACCGCCAATAACGCCAATCGAGGCGACATTGAATGGGTGAGCGTCCAATAACGCTGAACGGCCCATGAGCGTCTCGGCGACGGGGATGCCGAACCGCGAGGCGAAGGCGGCTAGGTCGGCGCACGCGTCGGAATAGTGAACGCCGCCTCCCGCAATAATCAGTGGCCGCATGGATTCGCGGATGATGTCGGCGGCGGCATTGAGCTGCCCCTCGGCGGCTGGATAGCGCGGAATACTGTGGATACGCTCACGGAAGAAAGCCGTCGGATAATCGAACGCTTCGCCCTGCACGTCTTGGGCGAGTGACAGGGTGGCGGGACCGCAAGTGGCCGGATCAAGCATTAATGCGACCGCCTGCGGCAAGGAATACAGGAGTTGTTCCGGCCTCACGATGCGATCAAAGAACGCCGAAACAGGTTTGAAGGCGTTGTTAGTCGTAATCGTCAAATCATGCGCATGCTCGACCTGTTGAAGTACGGGATCAGGAAAGCGTGTCGCGAAATTGTCGCCACACAGGAACAGCACCGGCAGCCGATTGGCAAACGCAACGGCTGCGGCGGTGACCATATTCGCCGAGCCCGGACCGATAGAGGCTGTGCAAGCATGGATTTGTGTTCGCCGGCGGGCTCGGGCGTAGGCGACGGCTGCGAGACTCATTGACTGCTCGTTCTGGCCCCGATAGGTCGGCAGTTCGCTTTGGACATCAGCGAGGGCTGAACCGAGACATGTCACGTTTCCATGGCCGAAAATCGCGTGCACCCCGGAAAACAGCGGCAGGGTCCGCCCACTGGCGTCGATTTTCTGAGCAACTAGGAAGCGGACGAGGGCTTGCGCGAGTGTGAGCCGGACCGTATTCATATCTTAGTGCTCCGTAGCGTTGTTGGTCAGGCCTACATCGCTCCCTTCTACGGCACTCTCTCTGGCGACACCCTTGTAGTGCCGCGCGCAGAAATGTCACCGTGTTGCGAACCCTCGGAAGCTGCGTTTGTCCGGCCAATTCTATGCATAACCAAATATCTCAAGTCAATTTGACGCACGTGCGTGCGGTAATCGCGCGTGGTTTTTACCGCACGTGCGTGCGATAAGCGCCCCCAACCTTATTGCGCTGAAAAATTCGTAGTGCTATAAGACCGATAACGGGACCCACCCCCCAGAACTCAACGTTACTACCATGTACATCATCGGTCAGGAAGAAATCGATGCTGTTGCCCGGATCGTCAACGCGAAGACCCTGTTCCGCTATGGCATTGGGCACGAGTGCGAGCGATTCGAAGGGCGCTATGCCGAGTACCTCGGCGCGAAGCATTTCTCGCTGGCTGCCAGCGGATCCTATGCATTGACCGCGGCGATGATCGGTCTCGGGATCGGGCCCGGCGATGAGGTGCTCGTTCCTGCGCACACGTACATGGCTTCGGCTACGTCAGTGCTCGCCGCAGGGGCCATTCCGGTAATCGTCGATGTCAATGAGTCCATCACTATCGACCCTACGGCGATCGATGCGGCGATCGGGCCAAGAACTCGAGCGATAATGGCCGTGCATATGTGGGGCACCGCTTGCGATATGGACGCGATCATGCAGATCGCGCGGCGCCGAAAAGTGCTGGTCATTGAGGATGCCTGCCAGGGGGTGGGCGGTGGCTATAAGGGCCGCAAGTTCGGATCGATCGGCGATATTGGCGCATTCAGTTTCAATTTCTACAAAAACATGACCGCCGGGGAAGGTGGCGGCGTAGTGACGAACAATGATGCTGTCGTGCAGCGAGTGAAGTGTGCGATCGATCCGTGTCATGCCTTCTGGACGGGCCGCAAAGAGGACGCGAAACCATTTGCAGGGAACGGTGCGCGCGCCACGGAATTCATGGGTGCGATTCTGAATGTTCAACTGGATCGCATCGACGGAATCATCACTGCCATGCGTAGCGAGCGAGATACAATTCTCGAGGCGACTAAGGACCTTACGAGCGTTGGGCTTCATCAGGCGCCGCTCCACAGTCGTGAATTTGATTGCGGAGCGAATGTATTTCTGACGCTGCCGAATGCGGACGCGGCCAACGTCTTTACCGCTACCTATCCGAGCGTCATCGCAGGCAAGACGGGTCGCCACACTTATACAGAGTGGGATCAGGTATTGATGGGCGCGGGCGCCGCACATCCGCTTATGAACCCATACACCATGCCTGCGAATGCGGAATGTCGCAGGACCTATTCGCGGGACATGTGCGCTCGATCGCTGGAAATCCTGAACCGAACGGTTCTAGTCCCGACTCATCCGCTGCACACCGCCAAAGAAGTGGAGAACATCATCCACAATATCAAGGCGGCAACCCTCGTGGCCCTGGGGCGCCTCAAGAAAGAGGAAGTAGATGTGCGCGAGGCAGAAGCGGTGGACGCGACGAAGTACGACTTAAAAGAATTGGCCTGGTAGAAAGGTCTTTGAGGGAGTTGGCACGGCCAAACACGTGACCAATTGAAACGACCAGGGGGCGACGATGAACAAGTGTGCCGCAATGCCATATGCCGCGCGCGTGCTGCTGTGCGGCGTGCTTGTGGGATTTGCAGCGGTGATTCAATCGACAGTCGTGCTGGCCGACACGGTCACCGCAAGCGCGGAAGCGCCGGCGGCTCAGAGCGAAGGGTTGGAAGAAATCATCGTGACCGCAACGCGCCGCGAGGCATCGGTGCAGAACGTGCCGATCAGCATTCAGGCCTTCGGTAAGGATGAGCTTGCCCAAGGCTATATCAAATCCATCGACGACATCTCGGCGCTGACTCCTGGTCTGCAGTTTGCGGTGCCGGTCGCATTCACCTCTGCATTTACGACGATCTCGATTCGAGGCCTCAATACCAACTCGGGGCCACCGACGGTGGGACTATATCTTGACGACACGGTGATTTCGAGTCGCCTTTCAGGCTATACGAATCTAGGCAACGTGTATCCGGTCGTCTGGGACTTGGATCGCGTCGAAGTCCTGCGCGGCCCGCAGGGCACGTTGTTCGGCGCCGGCGCAGAGTCAGGCACCGTGCGCTTCATCAGCAACCAGCCCAACCTGACCGAGTCGAGCGGCCTTGCGCGCGCCGAGCTCTCGTCAACCGAGGGTGGGGGGTTGAATTACATAACTGCAGCCGCCTACGGCGCACCGATCATCGCCGATGAGCTAGGGTTTCGCGTCAGCATCTGGGACGAACAGGACGGAGGCTGGGTCAACCGCATCGACCCGATTACTGGAGCGCTCGCTGCGAAGAATGCGAACGGCATGGACAAGTTCGCCGCCAAGGGAGCGCTCGCTTTCAAGGTCGGCGATTTCCTTGTAACGCCGGCCGTTTACACCCAAAACAATCACCAAAACGACGCACCCAGGTTCTATGCCGCCTTCTCCGATGCTCAGGCGGGCATCTTCAATAATGCGGTGCTGCTCCCCGAAACATGGACGGACAAGTGGACCCTGCCATCCATCAAGCTTGAAGGTCAGCTGCCCTTCGCGGAGTTGACGGGGGATGTCTCCTATTTGTGGCGCACCGCCAACGAATTTCTTGATGAAAGCTCATTTGTGTGTCCGGGACTCCAGACCCCGCCCGGTTCAGGGATGTTCGGCTGCGGCAATCCGTTGGGGCTCGGTTATCCAACTTCGTATTCGCAGACGGCATTCACACCAACCGGTCTGTCCGTTCGGGCATACACCGCCGAAGCGCGATTGGCCTCGAATGCGCCCGACTCTCGATTCGCCTGGGTAGCGGGACTGTACTGGGAGCACCGTGTGCAAAGGGATTTTCAGTCGGATTATGATGAGTACGCTTACCCGCAGTATTTCGGGACGCCCCCACCGTGCCCTCAGCTTCAATGTGCAATCATCCAAGATGAGCACGAATTGTTCCAGGACGTGCAGACGGCCGCTTATGTACAGACTGATACCAAAATCACCGACAAATTGACGCTCACGGCGGGGGTTCGCGTTGCGCATATCACGGTGAACGGGGCCGATACCACCAGCATCTCGGATCTCACTGGACAGCCGCCCTATGCGCCGTTCAGTTCCTCGAACAACCCGGTGACATGGCGTGGCGGGCTGTCCTACCAGATAGATCACGATAACTTGTTGTATGCCTCCTTTAGCGAGGGTTTTCGACCGGGCGGCGGCAATGCAGAGGTCCCCAACACCTCAGGCCCGTGCGCGGGTGTCCCGCAGGTTCAGGGAACTTATTCGCCCGATACCGTGCATTCGTTTGAAGTAGGTGCGAAAGACACGCTTTTAGCCCAACGGCTGCAGGTCAATACTAGTGTTTTCTACAACAAGTGGAACAATATTCAGCAATACATAGGCGAGTCTTGCGGTCCGTATGCCTACACTACTAACGCGGGTGATGCTGTCAGCGATGGCTTCGATCTTCAGTTGCGCGCGTTGTTGACCTCGCAACTGCGGGCGGATGTCAGTGTCGGATACGTCAACGCGTATTACAGCAAGAGCGGCTACCTCCCGGGATTCCCCCCGGGACCGTCAACCCTAATAGTTGCTCAAGGGGACAAGGTTGGCATCTTGCCGCAGGTCAACGCGCCGTGGAATGCGAACGCTGCGTTGAGCTATGAGTGGCCGCTGCCCAACGGCGATAAAGTGCACCTGTGGGCCAATACCATCTATACGAGTCAGAATCCCGGTCCGTTCATAACTCAAAATACCGAGATAAATGGTTACCCGTTGGCCGCGCCGGATCCGGCGACGCACCTATACAATGCGCGTGGGGGCTATACGATCGGCAAAGTAGATCTGACGTTTTTCATCAATAACATCGCGAACAACACGCCTGCGTTAAGCAAGTATCAGGGGATCCCCAGTTCGAACCTGATCTCTTACACGACATTTCAGCCTCGTACAATTGGCGTAACGGTCAACGTCTCGTTCTGATTAGATCAGAAAGTCTGCAGTGACACGGACGGTAACTTCCGAGGACGGCGGCCGCGTCGGACCCTCACTCTTGGGATCCAATTTTTTCTACGGGATCGTTTGCATCGCGCCCCTAACCGCCGGCGTCGATTTGCCTCGCACTGGAGTGGGCGCTGCGCAGGTCGATGTGCTTGCGCACTTGCTCGGATTCGTGGGCGGTGTTGCGCCTCACGATGAGTCGAGCGCCCTTGCGTGGGGAGTCCGGAACGATCGTTGGGTTTCGAGGACTAAGTCAGTCTGACGTGTGCTCCGCAAAGTGTTTGGGTGTCGTCGGCATAGCTCGGTAGTCCGGGATCGAGTGCGGAACCACCTTTTCTGCCAACCACAGTTCTATGTCTGAGCGACGCCAACCGCCCGAGGCATGCTTTTGCGGAAATCGGCCCTTCTTCGTCCACCGAAACAGCGTTGAGCGATTTACCCCCACAACTGTCGAGCACGTTCTCGTCGCCGGTCGGGCAGTCGCGAACCAAGATCCCACCGGAGGACCTAGAGGCCGTCTTCGACCATGGCGAAATCTCGGATATCCCCTTCCAAGGTCGCGAGGGCCTGACCTGATGGGAAATTCTCTGTGGAAACTGCCGTAAATCTGCCGTAAGCACGGATTCTGCTGGCTATCACATCTCTAAGGTATTGATTCTATGGCGCTCCCTACGGGATTCGAACCCGTGTTACAGCCTTGAGAGAGAAATTGGCAGCGCTGGAAAACTGAGGTTCGATTGTGACCTCTGATCGGAGAGTCTTGTCTACGTCGGAGGCTCAACTCTGTGAGCGGGCTCCTGGTCATTAGGGGCAGGGCGGCCGACAACAGAGAGCTGCCTTCTGCCGGCATCGGAAGTCCCTCAAGCGTCATTGACCAGCCGACCAGGGTGTGCCAGCGCCTGCAATCGCAACTGGTTCGGTCACCTCCGCGTTCAGATCGTCTCACTGAAGCGGTGGACGCGGCAGGAGGCGGTCGCTTTCCTTCCTGACCACGGCATAACACTCGCAGCACAGCTGTTCCAGCTTTGGGCGGTCCAGCACCGTGATGTGCCCCCGGGCATAGCGGATGACGCCGAGCTTGTCCAGCTTGCCCGCGGCTTCAGTAACGCCCTCACGGCGCACGCCGAGCATGTCGGCGATGAGTTCCTGTGTCATGGTCAATTGGTTGGATGACAGTCGATCAAGAGACAGCAGCAGCCAGCGGCACAGTTGCTGGTCCACCGAGTGATGGCGGTTGCACACGGCGGTCTGCGCCATCTGCGTGATCAGGGCCTGCGTGTAGCGCAGCATCAGAAGCTGCAGCTTCCCATTTCGATGAAACTCGTCCTTGAGCTTCTGTCCGACTAGCCGGTAAGCGTGGCCGGCACTCTGCACGATCGCCCGACTGGGGGTGGTTTCACCACCCATGAACAGTGCGATGCCGATGAGGCCTTCGTTACCTACCACCGAAATTTCCGCCGACGCGCCGTCAGCCAGCACGTACAGGAGCGACACGATGGAGTCGGTCGGAAAATAAACGTGGCGCAGGACATCGCCGGACTCGTACAAGACCTTACCGAGCGGCATTGGGACGAGCCGCAAATGCGGGAAGATTCGTTCGCGCTCGGCGGGCGACAGCGCAGCTAGCAGGTAATTCTGATGTGGATTGTGGGAGTCTGGCATGAATAGCGCCACTCCCCTCCGGCCGCTTCGATCCTAATGGCGGTGAGTCTAAAAGCAGGGCAATCACGTCGCAGTCGAGATCCGGTATCGTTTTGGTTATCTACGGAATCAGACGGCTAGAGCCGCGTCGAGTAGGCGCTGCGTCAGCCAGGTCGGCGCAGGAACCACGCCAACCTCTCGTTGTCGGAGTTCCAGTTTGTCATGAGGGAGCAATCCCAATGGCTCATCTCTCCCTTCACGTGATCTATTTGGGCCGCACGGCATTAGCTGCGAAGACACCGGCAACAAGACCACCAACGAACACGAAAGCCTTCAAGGTTCGACTTGACAGCAGAATGAGTCCAGGACCTGGACAGATCCCGCTCAAACCCCAGCCCACTCCGAAGATCGCACTGCCGAGGAGCAAGGACGAGTCCAGACGTGTGCCATCGATGGTTCGGATGGCATGGCCACGTAATGAGGTTCCGTGATTCCGGGTTAAAGCGTATGCCGGGAGCGCGACTGCGACCGCAGCCGCCATCGTAAACGCGAGCGCCGGGCGCCAATCACCTGTGACGTCAAGAAATGCCATGACGTTTGCCGGATTCGTCATACCGGAAAGCAGTAGTCCGCATCCAAAGAGAGCTCCCGCGAGGAAGGCCACGATTGCAGTCATTGCAGGGGCCACGCGTGTCGGAAGGCTACCGCGAGCATGGCCGTACTAATGAAGGTCAGGGTCGCAACGAGGGAGCGCAGCGACAGATTCGCAACGCCGCAAACGCCATGGCCACTCGTGCACCCGGAGCCCAGCCGGGTGCCGAAGCCGACCAGCAGCCCGGTCACGGCGAGCGAGGGAGCCGAGGCCTGCCAGCCAATCGGGCCGGGACCTGCGAAAACGGCCGGCAGGACAAGCCCAAGGAGGAACGCGAGGCGCCAGCGCTGCTCGCCGAAGCTTCGGTGCAAAGCGCGGTCAAGAATTCCACTTACCCCGGCGACCTCACCATTCAAGAGGATGAGGGCGGCCGCCGCAGCACCTATCAGCGCACCACCCGCGAGCGACTGCCATAGCGGAATGGCCCCTGCGGACATTTTAGAAGTGGTGCGACCAGCTCAGACCGACGGACGTTTCCTCGAGGCTGATGTCTGCCTCGCCGCCGCCGAAGGCCGCGGGTATGGATCCCGAGCCGTTGATCGTCTTCTTGAACGCGTGCAGGACACTCAGGCTGAATTCGTTCGCTGCGGATGCGCTCCAAGTCAGGCCCGCCGTGGCGTGTGCTTCCACCACCCCGGGTGCGAGGACGTTGAAGAAGGTCTGCGAGGATGGAATCGGCTGCCGGTTGTCGCTGAATCCGGCCCGCAGCGACCATTGTGGATTGACATTGACGACCGTCCCAATCTTGACCACCGAAACATTGCGCCAGCCAAACCCGGGTCCGTTCTGCGCTCCCAGCGGTACGCCACTGAACAGACTGTCGATGCCGTTACCTACGGCGGCAATGCCGGCGTAGCGAATCTCCTGCCAGTCGACGGCTACCGTCCAGGCGGCGTTTGGCGTTAACGCGAGCCCCAGCCCATAGGTCGAGGGAATATCGAATTCACCATGGTCTGCGAACAGTCCCGCGTAGTTTGTCAACCTGCTCATATACGTTTTGGACTGCCAGGTGGCGCCGACTGAAAGATACTCGTTTACGTGCCCGATCCAGCCGACACGCACTCCTGCGCCATAGGAGTTGTCATAGCCACGGTCACTGACATCGCCGGGGTCGGACGAGAATGCACTGAAGATGCCTATACCTTTGGCCTTGAAGCGCTGATAAGCGAGATTCGCGGCGATGCCCAGCTCATTGTTCGAATTGATCGCCCATGAAATCGCCGGCGAGAGAAACACCTGCTCCAGGTCCACGCCGGCCGAACCGGTGGCACCGAAGCGGGCAAACGGATTGGTGCCATAGTCCGTGTTAAGGCCGCCATTGCCAAAAAGTGCCACACCGACCGCAAGCTGTGGCGTCAGGTGTTGCGCATAGCCGACGGAGGGAATGTAGAACGAGGCAGTGTCGTCGCCATTGAAGCTCTGCGACTGTCCGCCCTGGTCGAGGCTCGCCTCGCGGCTTGGGAGAAACACGTCAAGACCGGCATCGAACGTGTCAGAGACACTGACCAGACCGGCCGGATTGGTGGCGATCGTGAGCGAATCTTGGGGGAATGCGATCCCTACCCCAGCCGCGCCCTCGGTCTTCACGCTGTAGGCGGTGGAAAAATACCCATTTGTCGCGACAGCATCGGAGAAAAGAGCCGCGCCCGTGAGGCCAAGAAGAGGCCCGAGCCAAACGCGCCGAGATGATTGGCCCACGGCGTAACTCCCATGAAGTGAGCAACGAACTGCGCGGCTCATCATGTGGAGAACACTGGTTGCGCGCTAATAACAGTTTGAGCTATCGACATGTCGGTTCTCAAAACCGGCCAGGGCGTCCGTCAGTGTTGGATTGCTTTCATCCATTTGTTATCGCACCGGCAAGTCGGTGCAGGCGAGTATCAAATAACTGAGCAGGCAGAAGGGAGCGAACGGACGAGTAGGAAGACCTTCGCCTCGCGCGCGCTCAGCTGCCGCGCAGGCGGTTTCAAAGTGGTTACGGGAATACGGCATGTCGTGATACCGCTTCGTTACTAGCTCTGCCACAGCCGATTCGTTAGATTGACTTCACGACCTGCGAACATTCCTGTCGCCGGGTCGACCACTAAACCGCGGCGGGGTGCAGCCAGGGAATCAAGCACCACGGCTGATTAGGGAGTCCTGAGATATTACTTCTCGATGCTGCGCCGCACGTGGCTGATGTGCGTGCACGCGCGAGCGCTACCTGCCGAGTCGTCCGAATCTGCAAACCTTAGAAACATGCTGGAGATCTTGTGAATTCTCTATTACCCCTGCTGCGCGCCGGAGCAACTGCCGCCCTCGGACTTGGCCTCTCGTTCGTGTCGATAAGCATCGCGGACGCCCAGTCGCAAGGCTCTAGCCCCTCAACGAGCTCGACCAGCGAGCTACAGACCGTCCAGGTCACCGGCTCGCTCATCCGCACCACGGACCGGGTCAACTTCAATCAGGTTCAGGTGATCAGCGCCGAGGAGATTGCTGCGAGCGGAGAGGTCACCGTCGCCGATTATTTGCGGGATTTAGCGACCAACTCGGCGAGCAGCTGGGCAGACAACTTCGCCTACGGGGCAACCGGAGGCGCCGGGGTCGCCCTGCGCGGCTTGAGTGAGAAGTACACGCTGGTCCTCGTGGATGGGGTGCGGGTCGCGCCGTACGGGTTTCCCTCGAACGGCACCGACACATTTGTCGACCTGAACACGATTCCCCTGAACGCGATCGAACGCATCGAGGTTGTTAAGACAGGCGCGGTCTCGCAGTACGGCTCGGACGCCATCGCTGGCGTTGTGAACATCATTACCCGCAAGGACTTTACCGGCCTTGAGGCCACCGCCGGCTATGGCGATGCAACGCACGGTGGTGAAGCCACCCGCAAGCTCGGACTGTCCGGCGGAATAGGGGATCTGGACCATGACCGCTTCAACCTAAGTGGCGCGGTGAGCTATTTTCTGCAAAACGGCTACACGCTTGCAGATCGGGCCAACACGGCGTCGCAGAACTATACGGGGCTGCCCTTTGGAGCCTCGACCAAGGGCGCCGATTTCTGGCAGCCGAACGGGACGGCGGGTGCTGCACTTGAACCCTGCCCGCCCAACTCGAGCGCGGTGGATGCCGGGTCGCTGCTTACCGGTACAAGCACCGGGACCGCCTGCGCGGTGGATACGGCGAACGGCCTGTCGCTGCACCCGCACGAGGAACGTATCGGCGGCAAGGTACGTGCGACATTCAAGGTCGATGATGGCGCGGATGCCTACGTTGATCTTTGGGACAGCCGCAATACGACCATCGGTCTGGCGGGCTATAACGGCATCGGCGACTCGACGACGTCCTATACCTATAATCCGCTGACGGGCGGCATTGCGCAGGTACCAAACATCGTACCGGCCAGCAATCCCTACAATCCGTACGGCGTAGCCGTGCCGCTCACCTACACGTTCCTGGGACAGCCGCAGGTACTTACGGTGCGCTCGAATTTCTATCGCGCGCTGGCCGGTGTGGAAGGGGATTTCAAGACTGCGAGTGCGGTGGACTGGAACTGGGCCGCCACGGCCAGCCACTCACAAAGCACGGTGGACAACTACGAGACGGGTCTTGAGAGTGTTTCCGGACTCGAGAACATCCTAAATAACGGCGTATTCGACTTTTCCGACCCGAGCGCCACGCCAAACGGGCTCGTCGGGCTTTATGTCAGCGACAGCAATCAAGCGATCTCAAAGCTCGACACGGTGGATGTCTCCGCCTCGACGACGAACCTGCTGCACTTGCCGGCCGGAGATCTCGGTTTCGGTCTCGGCGCACAGTTTCTGCACCAAAGCGATGTGGTGTCGGACTATGCGCTGCAGTCGACGGGACTGGCCGTGCCCTTCTACCTGCAGGCGATCGATGGCGAACGCAACGTGGGTGCGGCCTACTATCAGGTGAACGTACCGCTGCTGTCGAGCCTCACCTTCAGCCAGTCGAGCCGGTATGACCATTACAGCGATTTCGGTTCAGCGTTTTCACCGCGCTTCGCGCTGCGCTACCGGCCCGTCTCGCAGCTCACCACCTACGCCTCATTCAGCCGGGGCTTTCGCGCCCCGACTCTCGCGGAGACCTCCCAGCAGAACTCTTCGGGTGTACAGACCGCGGCCGATCCGTACTCCCCGACCGAGCCTAACGTGCAGGAGAACTATCCGGTGCTGGTCGGCGGCAACCCGACCCTTAAGGCCGAACACACGAAGAACTACAACGCGGGCTTCGAGTGGGAACCGGATGCGCGCACGGCGGTCGGACTCGACTGGTACCGGATCGACATCAGCGAGGTGATCGGGACGGGGAACATCCAGGCCATCATCGACCAGAACGACCCGAGCATCGTCGTGCGCAACCCCAATGGCACCATCGCCTATGTGAATTTCGACTACGAGAACCTCAACCAGCTGTCAACGCAGGGCTTTGAACTTACCTTGCGACGCTCGCTCCCCACCACGACTGGCACATTCAACTTTACAAGCGACTGGACGTACGTCTGGCACTTCGAGCAGACCGCCGGAGGCACGACACTGGATTTCGCTGGTAATGACGGGGCGATCGACACGCCATTCGGCGCGGCTTTTCCGCGGTGGAAGGGCAATAGCAACCTCGGCTGGTCCTACAACCCCGTGAACGTGGTGCTCACGTATCTGTTCACCGGTCCGTATTCGCTCGGGCCCGCCTCACTGACCGGAGAGACCGGTCGGGCGGGTTCCTACGGTCAGATCAATCTCAATGCCAGCGTTGCGGCAGGCAAGGGGCTTACGGTCTACGGTGTCATCGATAACGCATTCGATCACAAGCCACCCTACAATCCCCTGTGGCTGGAGTTTCCGACGCAGACGCCATATGACCCTTCGCTGTACAGCAACGAGGGCCGCTACCTGGAGATCGGTATCAAGTATCGTTTCCTGTAGTCAGTGGGGGGCAACTCGTTTCGGTGGCGCCGCCCGGGTGCATAAGCGGGGTGCGTAGCCCTCGGCTGATACGGCGGCTGCGCTGCCTCACAGTGCTGGGCACGGCGCTGCTGGGCGCTGCCGTGGCGCACGCCCGCAGCCCGCCGAATGTGCTCGTCGTGGTGCAGGACCTGGACGACATCCAGAGCCTGGATCCGGCCGAAGGCTTTGAGCTCTCGGGTGTGCAGGCCTTCACGAGCCTCTATCAGCGGCTGGTCCAGCCCGACCCAGCGGACGCGACGGTGCTGCGGCCGATCTTGGCGAGCCGGTGGGAGCCGGGCTCAGGTCCCCACAGTCTGATCTTCGAGCTGCGGGCCGATGCGCGCTTCGCGAGCGGGAATCCGCTGCGGCCCGAGGATGTGATCTTTTCGCTCGTGCGTGCGGTCAAACTGAATCGCGCACCGGTTTTTATCCTCAATGAGCTCGGCTGGCGGGCGTACGATATCGACCATCAGCTGACCAAGCTCGATGACCATCGCGTGGAGGTGCGCTGGAGCGCCAACGTGGGCCCGGCGTTTGTTCTGAGTATCCTCAGCTCGCCGGTAGCCTCAATTCTGGACGCGAGGCAGATCGCGTCACACCTGTCCGGCGGTGACAACGGGAACGCCTGGCTGCGGGGACACTCAGCGGGAAGTGGTCCGTTTCAGATCCGCACCTACATCGCACATGAGGCCTTGGTACTGGACGCGAACCCGCTCTGCCCGGCCGGCAGCCCGCGCCTGGGGACGATCGTCATTCGTAATGTCGCGGATGCCGCGGTGCGCCGGTTGTTGCTCGAGGTCGGGGATGCGGACATCGCGCGCGACCTGGGTCCGGACCAGCTCGCGGCGCTCGCCGGCCGGCCGCATCTGAAGATCCTGCAGTTCCCCTCGGCCAGCATCCATTATTTATTGCTCAATGCCGCCAATCATTCGAACCCAGCGCTCGCCAACCCCGCGTTCTGGCAGGCGGCGCGCTGGCTCATCGACTATCAGACCATCGCAGACAAGCTCCTCAAGGGTAGTTACGAGGTGCACCAGGCGTTTCTGGCCGACGGCTTTCCGGGCGCGCTCGACACGACCCCGTTTCACCTCGATGTGCCGCGAGCCCGACAGATCCTCGAGCGGGCGGGTCTTACGCAAGGCGTGCACTTCGAGCTTGATATCTTCAATCAGCCGCCGTTCGGCGAAATCGCGCAGTCGCTGCAGGCAAGCTTCGCGCGTGGCGGCATTCACATCGACATCCGGCCGCAGCTGGCGAGCGAGGTGTATGCGCGCATCCGCCAGCGCGCCGAGCAGGCGGCGTGGCTCTATTGGATCCCCGACTACTTCGATGCGAACTCGACTGCGAGCGCTTTCGCACTGAATCGTGAGGATGGAGTGGCGACACTGGCCTGGCGAGCGGGCTGGCACATTCCCGGACTCAGTTCGCAGACGGAGGGGGCACGCGCCGAGCCTGACGCGAACAAGCGTGTGCAGCTGTATCTTGCGATCCAGGCCGAGGTCCAGAGCAATTCTCCGTTGATCATCGCGCTGCAAGAGCGCTCACGGCTGGCCATGCGCGACAACGTCCAGGGCTATCGCCAGGGGCTCAACGCCGACATGGTCTACTACGACCGTGTCACGAAATAGCCTGAAAGTACTATGGCCGGTCGTGCGCGGGCTCGTGAGCCTCGTGCTGACGCTGGTAGTGCTCGTCGTCGTGACCTTCCTGCTACTGAAGCTCTCGCCGATCGATCCCGCGCTCGCGCGCGTAGGCGATCACGCGAGCCGCAGCGCGTATCTGCAGATGCGCCAGGAGCTGGCGCTCGATGCCTCGTGGCCGTTGCAGCTGAGCCGGTATTTCGGACGCCTCTTTCACGGGGATCTCGGCGTGTCGCTGTCAAGCGGGCAGCCGGTCGCCGACGATTTGCGGCGGGTCTGGCCGGCGACCGCCGAGCTCGCCACTCTCGCCATGGCGGTGAGCACGATTCTCGGCCTCGCACTTGCCACCATCGCCGTTCGCCGGGTGGGCCGGCTGAGCGATGGCCTCATCCGCCTGATCTCGCTGGTAGGCAATTCGGTCCCCATTTTCTGGCTCGGGTTGATCGCGCTGCTGGTGTTCTACGCGCGTCTCCAATGGGTCGGGGGGCCAGGACGCCTGGATGATGCCTACGAGTACACCATCGCCATGCCCACGGGCGTGGTGCTGTTTGATGCCTGGCGAAGCGGAATGCCCGGCGCGCTTGTCAGCGCGCTATCGCATCTTGTGCTGCCGGTACTGATGCTCACGGCCTATGCGATCGGTAACGTCACGCGTCTCTCGCGCACCACGCTGCTGAAGGAGATGACCCAGGAATATGTGACGCTCGCCCGTGCCAAAGGGGCAGGAGAGTTGCGTGTACTGCTGCATCACGTGCTGCCGAATGCCGCAGCGCTGATTCTCACCGCGCTCGCGCTGACCTACGCAAGTCTGCTGGAAGGGGCGGTGCTGGTGGAAACCGTTTTCGCGCGCCCCGGGCTCGGACGCTACCTCACCACGGCTCTGTTCGGCGGCGACCTACCGGCGATCCTCGGAGCGACACTCCTGATTGGGGCCTGCTTTATCGTGCTCAACGGACTCACCGATCTGCTCGTGCGCCTGGTAGACCCGAGGGCCCGATGAGCGGGCACACGGCGGCGGCGCGCTTTGGTCTCCTCGTTATCGCCATGTTTCTGGTCGTGAGTCTGGCGGCACCCTGGCTCGCATCCTTCGATCCGCTCCTGCAGGAGATCGGTGACCGCCTGCAGCCGCCGAGTTTGCACCACTGGCTGGGTACGGATGGTCTTGGCCGCGATGTGCTCTCGCGGCTCATCTATGGCACCCGACTCACCCTGGGTCTTGCGGCATTTGTCGCAGCTCTCATGGTACCCATCGGGCTCACATTGGGCATTCTGAGCGGTCATTTCGGCGGCTGGATCGACTGGGTGTTGTCCGGGCTGACGAACATCGTGATGGCATTTCCGCAGCTGATTCTCGCGCTGGCCTTCGTCGGCGCACTCGGCCCCGGCTTGCCCAACGTGGCTCTCGCACTGGTGCTCACCGGCTGGCCGGCCTACGCGCGACTGGCTCGCGCGGAGACGCAGCTGCTGCGCCGTACGGATTACATCGCCGCGGCGCAGATGCTCGGCATTGTCGGACCGCGCTTGTTGTTTGGGCACGTGCTGCCGGCATGCGTGCCCGCCTTGCGTGTACGGCTCGCCCTGGATCTGGCCGGCATCATTCTCGCGGCAGCCGCGTTAGGGTTTCTCGGTCTTGGGGTGCGACCGCCGACGCCGGAATGGGGCACGATGGTCGCCGAGGGGGGCAAGGTGGTTTTCGACCAGTGGTGGATTGCCGCCGCGCCAGGCACGGCGGTTCTCCTGGCGAGTCTGGCTTTCAACTGCCTCGCCGATGGCCTGCGGGACCGGGAATGACCGCATGACGACTGAGCAACCGGAACTCGTGGTGCGGGACCTGTCCGTGCACGCCGGCGCAGCAGAGGGTGCGCGGGCGCTGGTCGATAGGATTTCGCTCACCGTGGGAAAAGAGCGCGTCGCACTAGTCGGTGAATCCGGCTCCGGTAAGTCGCTTACGGCCCGCGCGATCATGGGGGTGCTTCAAGCGCCGCTCGTTGCCAGCGCCAGCGAGCTGCGCTTCGGTTCCACTGATCTGCGGGCGCTGGGGCCGCGCGGCTGGAACGCGCTGCGGGGTCGGCACCTTGCGCTGGTGCTACAGGACCCTCGCCGTGCGCTCAATGCGGTGCTGACGGTCGGGCGTCAACTCGATGAGATGGTCCGGCTGCATGGTCGCTTCCCGTACGCGCAGCGGCGCGAACGCATCGCAGCGATGCTGCGCGCGGTCGGGCTGACAACGGACGTCCTCGCCGCCTATCCGGGAACGCTCTCCGGCGGCATGGGGCAGCGCGTAGTGCTCGCCATGATGCTTATCAACGATCCTGAGCTGCTCATCGCCGATGAGCCTACCTCGGCTCTCGATGAAGCGCTGCGTGATCAGATGCTCGAGCTGATGTGCGAGCTGGTCGACGCACGCGGCATGGGACTGCTGCTGATCAGTCACGATCTTCAGCAGGTGGCCCGGTACTGCGATCGAGCGCTCGTCATGTTCCGGGGCCGTATCGTCGATGAATGTCCGGCGCCCGCACTTGCGCACTCCACGCACCCTTACACGCGCACGCTGTGGTCCTGCCGGCCGAGCGGCCGTACTTACGGGAGCGACTTGCCGGTGCTGGATCGCGACTGGCAGGCGGGGGAGGCCGTCCAATGAGCGACGTCGTAGTTGAGTCGCTGCGCGTCGGCTTCACAGGCGGCAGGTCTGGCCACATGGTGCTCGATTCGCTCGATCTGGCCATCGATGCGGGCGAGACCTTCGGCGTCATCGGGCCTTCCGGGTGCGGCAAGTCGACGCTGCTGCGCGTCATCGGCGGGGTTGAGCGTCGCTGGGGTGGCCACATTCGGCTGTTCGAGCACTCACTGGCGCCGCGCCAGCGTTTCATGGGATCCCTTCGGCGCACCGTCCAGATGGTTTTTCAGGACCCCTACGCATCGCTTCACCCGCGCCACACGATTGAGCGCGCGCTGGCCGAGCCACTGCAGGTGCATCGTGTACCTCAGCCGGTCCGCGCGGCACGTGAGGCATTGGAGGAGGTGGGACTCCCCGCGTCACTCGCGCGGCGGTATCCTCATCAGCTCTCCGGCGGTCAACGCCAGCGCGTCGCCATCGCCCGAGCGCTGCTGCTCAAGCCGCGACTGCTGCTGCTCGATGAGCCAACTTCTGCGCTGGATCTCTCCACCCAGGCTGGCGTTCTCAATCTGCTCAATCGACTGAAGGCCGCCCACCGGATGACACTGATCCTGGTCAGCCACGACCGTGGCGTCATCGCGCACCTCTGCGACCGAGCGGCGATCATGGCCGCTGGTCGGATCGTGCGACTCGTGGAGCGATCCGAACTCTCTGAGGATTAAATGACATGACTCCTGTACGGGCCAAGCGTTGGAGTGTCCGCGCCGTTTCAGTGGCCGGCGATTCGCTGAGGCTCACGTACCATGCCGCTTGCGTCCATCCATCTCTAAGCCGAAATCTTGTATATAAACTGCCGTAAATCTGCCGTAAGTGTGGATTCTGCTCACCATGGCATCGGTAAGTTCTTGATTATGTGGCGCTCCCTACGGGATTCGAACCCGTGTTACAGCCTTGAGAGGGCTATGTCCTGGGCCTCTAGACGAAGGGAGCGTAAGAAGGGGGCCGCGGGCAGGAGCGCGGTATTATAGAGAGCCGTCACGATTGCTCAAGCCGAAAGCCACCGATTTGAACCCCCCCGAAGCGTCGCCTACGACGCCCGCCGCCGCCCCCCGGATCATTCCGCGGTCCGATCACTCTATTTCCCGCTCGCACATCTCACCGAACGCGCTACGGGTGCTGAACCGCTTACGCGATGCGGGCTTCATGGGATTCCTGGTCGGCGGCTGTGTACGCGACCTCCTGATCGGCATCGAGCCGAAGGACTTCGACGTGGCGACCGATGCGCTGCCGGAGCAGATCAAGCGGCTGTTCCGCAACAGCCGCCTCGTCGGCCGGCGCTTTCGCCTCGCTCACGTCTTCTTCGGCCGCGACATCATCGAGGTGGCGACGTTTCGCGCCGCAACCGCGCCTTCCCAGGGCGATGAGCCGCTGCCCGAGGCCGATCCCGAGGACGGCGAGGCGCCCGAGCTCGATGAAGGCGCGGATGAATCCGCCGACATCGACGCGCCCGAGCCCGTGCGCGCAGCACCCGGTGCGCGGGCTGCCGTGGACGACGATGACCCCAATGCCGACCGCCGCTTCGACGCCTCCGGTCGCATCCTGCGCGATAACGTCTACGGCACGATCGACGAGGATGTCTGGCGGCGCGACTTCACGGCGAACGCGCTCTATTACAACATCGCGGACTTTTCGCTCTGGGACTACGTGAACGGCGCGCAGGACATCGCTGCGCGCACGCTGCGCCTCATCGGCGACCCGGAGACGCGCTATCGCGAGGATCCAGTGCGGATGCTGCGCGCCGCGCGCTTCGAGGCGAAGCTCGGCTTTTCGATCGAGCCTGCGACCGCGCAGCCGATCGGGCCGCTGCGCGAGCTGCTCGCCGGCGTGCCGCCGGCGCGGCTCTTCGAGGAGACCTTGAAGCTATTCTTGCGAGGCCACGGGGCGCGCAGCTTCGAGGTGCTGCGCCGGCGCGGGCTGCTGGCGGCGCTGCTGCCGAGCGTCGATGCCTATTTCAGCACCCACCCGGGGAGCCTGGTCGAAAAGCTCCTGCTGCAGGGCCTGCGCAATACCGACGAGCGGGTGCTGGCCGACAAGCCGGTGACCCCCACGTTCCTCTTCGCACTCCTCTTATATGGGCCCATTGCCGGGCTCATCGAGGCAGCCCCGCCCGAGCGCTGGCACGAGCTGGCCACGATCCTCGAGGCCTGCGATCGCGCCATGCGCCAGGCGCAGACCCGGCTCGCCATCCCCAAGCGCTTCGCGCTCGGGGTGCGCGAGATGTTCGCGCTGCAGCCGCGGCTGGAGCATCCGCGCGGGCGGCGCGCGCTGCGCGTGCTCGAGCACCCGCGCTTTCGCGCCGCCTACGACCTCTTGCTGCTGCGCGCCGAGCACGGCCTGGCGCCGCCCGATATGGCGCAGTGGTGGACGCGGCTACAAGAGGTGTCGCCGGAGGAGCGCGGTCGCATGGCCGATGCGCTCGCAGGCGAGGGCCCCTCGCGTGGACCGTCGGGTCCGCGCCGGCGCCGCCGTCGTCGTCCGCGTCGTCCGCCGAGCTCCGCCTGACGGCACATGGACCGCTGGCAGCCCGCTTATATTGGCGTGGGCAGCAACCTTCAGGAACCGCGCACCCAGGTGCAGACCGCCTGCGCGAAGCTTGCGGCGCTGCCGCGCACCCGCCTGGTACTGACCTCACCCCTGTACGCGTCGCGGCCCTTCGGTCCGGTAAGCCAGCCCGACTTCGTCAACGCGGTCGCGGGCCTCCTGACACAGCTCGACCCGGAAGGTGTGCTCCGCGAGCTGAGTGCACTCGAGACCGCCATGGGCCGCACCGCACCGCACGAGCGCTGGGGGCCGCGCATCATTGATCTCGACCTCCTGGCGTACGCTCACGAGCGGCGCTCGACGCCCTCACTCACCCTGCCGCACCCGGGGATAGTGGAGCGTAACTTCGTTCTGTATCCTCTCTCTGACATCGCCCCGGACCTGCAGCTGCCGGGCATGGGCCGCGTCGCTGAGCTCAAACGGCGCGTCACGAACGACGGTCTCACCCTCATCTGAAGTCACATGGCGAGCGAAGCGGCCCACAGGTTCATCGTGGTCGAAGGACCGATCGGCGTCGGCAAGACGAGCCTCGCGCGGCGTCTTTGCACGAGCTTAGGCGCCCAGCCGGTGCTGGAACAGGCCGCGACCAATCCCTTCCTCGAGCGCTTCTACCGTAACCCGAGGGCCGGCGCGCTGCCCGCGCAGCTGTACTTCCTGCTGCAGCGTGCGCAGCAGCTCGCATCGCTGAAGCAGGCCGATCTCTTCGCGCCGGTGCGCGTGGCGGACTATCTCCTCGAGAAGGATCGCCTGTTCGCGCGCGTGACGCTCGATGAGGCAGAGCTCGCACTCTATGAGCAGCTGTATTCGAAGCTCGACATTCACGCGCCCAAACCCGACCTCGTGGTGTACCTGCAGGCGCCGGTGGACGTGCTGCAGGAGCGCATCGCGCGGCGCGGGGTGGACTACGAGCAGCACATCGACCGGGAGTACCTGGAACGGCTGAATGAGGCCTACGCGCGCTTCTTCCACGAGTTTGAGGCGGCGCCGCTCCTCATCGTCAATGCCGCCTCCATCGACCCGATTGCCAGCCAGCACGATTACGACGAGCTCCTCGCCACCATCCGCCGCATGAGCCGCGGACGGATGTATTACAACCCGTTGCGCAGCCGCGCGATCTAGCTACACTCGAAACCATGCCGATGTACAAGCACCTGCAGCACGATGCCGGCCGCCCGCCGGTGACGCTGGCGACGCTGCAGCGCATGAAGGCCGACGGCGAGAAGATCGCCTGCCTCACCTGCTACGACGCGAGTTTCGCGATGCTGCTGGATGCCGCGGACGTCGACGTGGTGCTGGTCGGTGACACCTTAGGCATGGTGATCCAGGGCCACGACACCACGGTTCCCGTCAACATGGATCACATGGTCTACCACAGCGCCGCGGTGGTGCGGGGATTGAGCCGCGCCTTCCTCATCGGCGACATGCCGTTCATGAGCTACCCGACGAAAGAGCTCGCACTTGCCAACGCCGTGCGCCTGATGCAGGAGGGCGGCGCGCAGATGGTGAAGCTGGAAAGCGGCGGCAAGCAGACCGACATCGTGGAGTTTCTCGCCGGCCACGACATCGCGGTCTGCGCGCACCTGGGACTTAAGCCCCAGTCGGTGCACAAGACCGGCGGCTTTCGCGTGCAGGGGCGCGAGCGCGAGGCGGCGGCGCGCCTCCTCGATGAGGCGCAGCGCCTCGAGGCCGCCGGGGCCGACATCGTGCTGCTCGAGTGCGTGCCCTCCGAGCTCGGCAAGGCGATCACCAAGGCGCTGCACGTACCGGTGATCGGCATCGGCGCCGGTCCCGACGTCGACGGGCAGATCCTGGTCCTCTACGACATGCTCGACATCACCAGCGGCCGCAAGCCGCGCTTCGTGCGCAACTTCATGGACGACGCCCATAACAATCTCGAGGCGCTCAAGCGCTACGTGCGCGCGGTCAAGCAGGGCGAGTATCCCGCGGCCGAGCACTGCTTCTAGGGTTCGCGGCACAAAACGAGGGGGAGCTTGGAGACCGTCACCACGATCGCCGCGGTCCGTGAGCACGTGCGCGCCTGGCACCGCGCGGGGTTGCGCGTGGCATTCGTGCCGACCATGGGGAATCTGCACGACGGCCACGTGAGCCTCATCGAGGCCGCGAGGCGACATGGCGAGCGCTTCGTCGCCAGCATCTTCGTCAACCCGATGCAATTCGGGCCGAACGAGGACTTTGCGCACTACCCGCGCACGCCGCGCGAGGACGAGCGCATGTTGAGCGATGCCGGTTGCAGCCTGATGTTCACCCCGGATGTCACGGAAATCTATCCGCACGGCTCCGAGCGCGCTTCGCGCGTCGAGGTGCCGGCGCTGTCGCGCATCCTCGAGGGGGAGTTCCGCCCGGGCCATTTCGAGGGCGTGAGCACGGTGGTGGCGAAGCTGTTCCACATCGTGGAGCCGGATGTCGCGGTGTTCGGCGAGAAGGACTTCCAGCAGCTCGCCGTCATCCGCCGCATGGTGGAGGAGCTGTGCATGCCGGTGCAAATCATCGGCGCTGCGACCGTGCGCGCCGCGGATGGACTCGCGCTGAGCTCGCGCAACCAGTACCTCACCCCCGCAGAGCGCGCGCTGGCGCCGCGCATCTACGCCGAGCTTCAGGCTGCCGCGCAGCGCCTCGAGGCCGGCGATGCGGATTTCGCGGGCATCGAGGGCACCGGACTTCGGGCGCTCGAGATCGCAGGCTTTCGCCCCGATTACTTCTCCGTGCGGCTCGCCGCGGACCTCTCCCCGCCGACGCTGGCCGCGGGCGAGCTCGTGGTGCTGACCGCCGCACGCCTCTCCCGCGCGCGCCTCATCGACAACATCCAGGTGACGCGCCCGAAGACCTGAGTCGATGCGCGCGCGACGCGCGCCCCGCTTGAGTTCACGCGGCGCTTCGGTGTCGCTGCAGCGCCCACTCGACGTGCTCGCGCACCAGCGCCGAAGTATCGCCGCGGCGCGCCTCGAGCGCCTGCAGCACGTCGGGCGTGGTCGGCGCGTTGCCGAGCGCGACCGCGATGTTGCGCGACCAGCGCTCGTAGCCGATGCGATGGATCGCCGAACCCTGCATGCGCTCGGCGAACTCGCCCGCAGTCCAGCCAAAGAGCTCCACAAGATTTCCGCCATCGAGCGCGTGGCGGATCTTGAAGTCAGGATTCGCGGCGGCGCGCGCGAACTTGTTCCACGGGCACACCAGCTGGCAGTCATCGCAGCCGTAGATGCGGTTGCCGAGGAGGGCGCGAAGCTCGACCGGGATCGCGCTCTGGTGCTCGATCGTAAGATAAGAGATGCAGCGCCTGGCATCCAGGCGATAGGGTGCGACGATCGCCCCGGTGGGACAGGCCGGGATGCACGCCTGGCAGCTGCCGCAGTGTTCACTCGCGGGCGTGTCCGTAGGCAGCGGCACGTCGGTGAGGATCTCGCCTAAGAAAAACCACGAACCGGCATCCCTCGCAATGAGGTTGGTGTGCTTGCCGATCCACCCTAAGCCCGCATCACGCGCGAGTGCCTTCTCGAGCACCGGTGCGCTGTCGACGCAGACGCGATAGCCGCAGGGGCCCACGTGACGATGCAGCTCGCGCGCGAGCGCTCGTAGCGCCCCGCGCAGCACCTTGTGGTAGTCGCGCCCGGTCGCATAGCGCGAGACGTAGCCGAGGGAGGGGTCGGCGAGCACCGCGTGCGCCTCGCGCGAGGGTGCCGGCCAGTAGTCCATGCGCGCGCTCAACACCCGCACGCTCCCCGGCGCCAGCTCGGCCGGGCGGCTGCGCAGTGTGCCGTGGCGCTGCATGTAGTGCATCTCGCCGTGGAACCCCTCGTCGAGCCAGCGCAGCAGGTGCCGCTCATCCTCGGGGATGTCGAGCTCTGCGACGCCGAGCGCGCCGAAGCCGAGCGCCACGGCGCGCGCCGTCAGCTCGCGCTTGAGCTGTTGGAGATCCAGGGGCTGCGCTTCCGGCATGGGTTCACCGCTCCTGCCAGTATAATCAGCCGATGGCACTGCCCATCGCCTTGTATTCCGCGGCGCAGGTACGCGCTCTGGATGCGCACGCTACCGGTCAGCTCGGCATCCCCGCCTATACGCTGATGAAGCGTGCCGGGGAGGGGGCGCTGCGGTACCTGCGCACCCAGTGGCCGATGGCCTACCGCATCGTCGTCGTCTGCGGCGCCGGCAACAACGGCGGCGACGGTTACGTGCTGGCGCGCTTTGCCCAGGCGGCCGGACTCACCGTCACGGTCTTGAGTGCGGCGGAGCCGCACGAGCTCAAAGGCGCCGCGCGCCAGGCGTACGAGGACTTCATCGTCGGCGGCGCGGCGGTGTACCCCTTCGCCACGGCACGGCTCGCCGCGGGCGAAGTGATCGTGGATGCGCTGCTCGGCACCGGGCTGACCGGCAGCGTCCGTCCCGCGCTCGTGCCCATCATCCGCGCCATCAACGCGGCGGGGCGTCCGGTGTTCGCGCTCGACGTGCCGTCGGGTCTTGATGCCGACGCCGGCACGGTGGCAGGCGATGCGATCCGCGCGGAGGCGACCGTGACCTTCGTGGGACTTAAGACCGGGCTCTTCGTGGGCGATGGGCCGGAGTTTGCCGGCACCGTGTTCTTCGATGACCTGGAGCTCGCCGACTCGGTGCCTCGGGATCTTGCGCCGCGCCTGACGCGCATCGTCGAGACGGAGATCGCGCAGGTCCTGCCGCGCCGCCCGCGCGTTTCCAACAAGGGCGACTTCGGCCGCGTGCTGATCGTCGGCAGCGGCAGCGGCATGCCCGGTGCCGCCCGCCTGGCCGGCGAAGCGTGTCTGCGGG
>JGI12659J15293_10000037_pt1 | contig 37026 bp, 38 predicted proteins | sample JacPinW_OM2H0_O1_FD_15293 | JGI IMG/M metagenome (IMG submission 15293) | reverse complement strand
GATGCCGACAGCAATGTCGTCAACACCAGCGTCGCCTTCATCGAGCGTATCGATTTGACGGCGCCGGGCATCGGCTTCACAACCACGCCGCCCTCGGGTCCGCTCGAAACCACTTCGCAGACTACGAGCCAGTTTCTTCAGTCGACCGGCGCTCAGATTGCGATCAACGCCAACTTCTTCTCGGAGGTGGCCGCCACGCCGTCTCCCGAAGAACTGATCGGATTGGCGGTCTCGAACGGGACAGTTGTGGCGCCTCAGACCTTTGGCTCGGACGACGCGGCGGCCTCGCTGCTGGTTACGAAGACCAACACGGCGACAATCTCTCCCGCCGGGTCGACCCCGATCGATCTGAGCAACATCTTCAACGCGGTTTCGGGCAATCAGATTGTCACCGACGGACTGGACAGCTCGGCCACGACGCCGACCGGCGCGCCGCACGATCCCTTCGGGCTCGACCCGCGGAGCGCGATTGGCCTTTCGGAGGACGGACGCTTTTTGTATCTGATCGCGATCGACGGCCGCCAGCCCGGATATAGCGTTGGCGTCACCACCTCGGATGAAGCGGCCCTGATGATCGATCTCGGTGTCTTCGACGGCCTCAATCTGGACGGCGGCGGCTCGACGGCGCTGGTCCAGGCCGGTGCGGGCGGCAGTCCCGATCTGATCGACAGTCCAAGCGGCAGCTTCGGCGTGGTCGAACGGCTGGACGGCAACAATCTGGGCGTGTTCGCATCCGCGTTGCCGACTCCCGAGGCCTCGACGTGGTTGATGATGCTGGCTGGATTCGGCGGCATGGCGCTCCTGGCCCGACGCAAGGCGCTGCTGTCGGCGAACTGACCAAGGAGAGGTCAACTCGCAGCGATGCGCTGCCCGATCTCGGGCGGCTCACCGCGCTTCGGTCATGGGCGCCGCAGCGGCTGGGTGTGATTGAGCGCGGTGATCGAGAGGAAGCCGCCGATCCAGGAGCCGATCGCCGCGAACAGCACATAGACCCAGTTCGACGTGTAGCTGATGATTGCGAATGCGGCGAGGAGGTACCAGAGGCTGCTCCACGACGCCGCCGCGATCCGGCGCCGGGCCGCGACGGCGGCGGTGAATTGGACATAGATGGCGTCGGTAAACGCCGTGGTGACGACAACGCCCCCGGCGATCAAGGGATCGATGGTCGGCAGAATCATTGTGCCCCCGGTGTGAGCGCCGCTCCCACTGAACTCAAAGCAGGCTTAGCGAAGCGCGGATGTAAATGTGGTCAAGCCTCCATGGACCGCGGGTCCGGCGCAAGCTCTCCGGCCATCGGCGGCGCGCGGAACGGGCGATCGAACAGCGGAAACAGGACGAGCCCGGCGATAAAGCCGCCGAGATGAGCGATCCAGGCCACCGGCATATCGGAAAAGCCCAGGGTTTGAGCTCCGGCGCCGAAAATCAAATTCGTTCCAAACCAGATCACAATGAAGATGAGCGACCGACGCTCCGTAAAGACGCCGCTCAGGCTCGCAGCCGGAACCGTCTCGATTTGGGGACGACTGGTCGAGCCGAACGCCCCAAGCGGCGCTCCCGGTTGAAACATGAACCGGGTCGCCGCGCCCATGAGGCCGGAATCCGCTCCCGACGCGCCAATGAGCGGGGAGAAATCCATCGGCGAGATGATCCAGTGGGCGAGCGCGCTCGCGATTGCGGTCGCCGCCATGAACAGAAGGAACCTCGTAGAGCCGAACCGGCGGGCGATCGGCGGTCCGAACGCGACCAGCCAGATAGAATTCAGCAACACATGAGTCCACGACCCGTGCATGAAGGCATAGGTCAGCACCGTCCATGGCTTGGCGCCGCCATCCAGCACTTGCAATTCCCGGATCTGCCGCGCCTGTTGGAGCGCCGCCGGGTCGGTGTTCACCCGCTTGAGCAGATCGATCAACCGATCCGGCCAGATGGCGATGGTCAGCCGGCCCGGAATGAATGCGTAATCCCGGATGATCCGATCCTGGATCGCCACCGGAGCCCAGTTGAAGGCCGCATAGATGCCGATGAGAACGGCGACGAGGCCGAGGACCACAATGGGCGCATTCAACATCGGTTCGCGGCGGCGCGCGATCCGCCGCGGTTCGTTTGCGCTCATACCCGTCTCAGCCTTTCGGTCGCCAACTCCGACGCCCCGCTTGCCGAAGCCGGGACCGACGCAGGAGCAGGATGCTCCGCTCCTGGATACCCGCCTGAAAGACAAGTCTAAACCGGCGCCGTGGCTTTGGCGAATTTTGGTCCCTCCGATCCGTGGAAGGACGCCATCAGGGGGCGAACGAAGGGTGTTGCCGGTCGAAAGGAATGCGCTTAATCGCGCTCGCCATGACGATTCACATTCCCCCCGACCCGTTAACCGACTTCTGCGCCGAGATTTTCGCTCGCGCCGGCTGTGAACCTGAAGAGGCGGGCCGCGTCTCCGCCTCGCTGGTCGACGCCAATCTCACCGGCCACGACAGCCACGGCGTCATCCGCGTTCCGCGTTATGTCGATTGGGTGCGCACGGGCGATCTCGTTCCCAACCAGTCGATGGAACGGCTTGTTGACACTCCAGTCATCGGCGTCGTCGACGGCCGCTTCGGCTTCGGTCAGACGATGGCGCCGATGGCCGTCGACATCGGCGTGGAGAAGGCGAGGGCGACCGGCCTTTCCGCAATCTCGCTGCGGAATTCCGGCCACGTCGGCCGCGTCGGCGAATGGGCGGAGCGCGCCGCGGCGGCTGGGTTCATCTCGATCCATTTCGTCAACGCCGCCGGCTCGATCCTGGTCGCGCCGTTCGGGGGCCTCGAGCGGCGACTGTCGACGGCTCCGTTCTGCGTCGGGGTTCCCCGCGAGGGCGCCCCGCCGATCGTGCTCGATTTCGCAACCTCGCTGGTCGCGGAAGGCAAGGTCAACGTCGCAAGCCACGGCGGCAAGCCGCTGCCGTCCCACGCTTTGATCGGTCCCGACGGCGCGTTCTCCGGCGATCCCACGCTGCTCTACGGCTCGCTGACCGCAGACGGTGCGCGCGACCACCGGCATGGCGCGGGCGCGATACGGGCCTTCGGCGAGCACAAAGGCTCCGGCCTCGCCTTGCTCTGCGAGCTCTTGGGCGGGTCGCTCACCGGCAACGGCGCGACCGAACCGGATCGCAAATTCTCCAACGGCATGTTCTCGCTCTATCTCGACCCTAGCCAAATCGATCCCTCGCACGTCTTCGACGCCGATATGACGCGCTATCTCGATTGGTTCCGGCAAGGGAAAGCCATTCCGGGCGAAGCGATCCTGACGCCTGGCGAACCCGAGCGCGCGAGCCGCGCAAGGCGCACTCAGACCGGCGTGCCGCTCCCGGACGAGGCCTGGGCGTTGATCAAGGCGACGGCGCGAAGCGTTGGCGTGAACCGGGACCTCTCGTTCTGATCGCTTCGCCTCAAGTCCGTGACTGTGCCGATTCTGTACCCGCGGTGCGGTTTGATGGTTAGCCTGAGGTAAACCGTCGCGACGCTCATCCCGGGACGCTTAGCGCGTCCCTTCCGATACGAAATGGCATGGTCCCTGCCTCATCTCATGCAAGCCCAAGCCAAAAGATCAATTGCGTCCCATTCCGGGACGGAGTGCGGGATCGGGTCGCGGAGAATTCAAAGTGAAGCTCGCTGCCACGATCGAACTCTATGCCTACTGGAACCGATTGCGGGGCGCTCGTAGCGCGCCCGAACGCAACGACGTCGATCCCGGCGCGATTCGGGGCGTGCTGGCCGACACGTTCGTGCTCGATTTCGACAACAAGCGCGGCTTTCCGTTTCGGATCGCAGGCTCCAGGGCCAACGCGCTGTTCCTCAAGGAGCTGAGAGGCTTTTCGTTCTTGGAGCTGTGGCGCGACGCTGATCGCGAAGAACTCGATTCGATTCTTCATTGTGTCGCCGACGAGGCCCAGGCGTTCCTTATCGGCGCCGAGGCCAGGCTGCCCAGCCTCGACGCAGTGGACATAGAGATCATTCTCATGCCCCTTCGTCATCACGGGCTGACCCATGCCCGCGTCCTTGGCGGCCTTGCGGTCCATGCCGCGCCTGCATGGACAGGTTTGAGCGGCGCCGGACCGATCGCGCTCACCTCTCTGCGCGCGCTGGGTCGGCCAACGCCGGAGCCGCTCAAGCCGGAGGACGCGCCGCCTGCCGACTTCTCGCTCCGCGTTACGCCCAGGCGTTACAAACATCTGTTTGTCTACTCCGGCGACCGATCCACGAGCTGACGTTTGGTCATGCACAGCGCGTAAGAGCGCCTTAATCCCTAAGGTTCATGGTGAGCGTGCATCAGCCTACACGTGTGCGATTCCTGAGGGACTCAAGGATCGCGCCCGGTCGGCGTCAGAGAATCCGAGGAGCACGCCGCCATGGGCGCATTGGCATGGAAACTCCCGAACCCAGCAGAAGTGGAGCGGCGGGACGACCAGCGCGTCGAGGTCTCCCTTCTGGGACGATTCATGCGTTCCGATCGCCAGGAGTTCGACTGCGAATCGATCGACGCCTCTCCGGATGGTGTCGCTTTTTCCTCTCACGCCGGAGTTCAGCACGGCGAACGCATCGTCGCCTATCTCAACCAGATCGGACGGGTCGAGGGACGGGTCGCGCGGATCTTCTCTGGAGGATTTGCAATCCGGATGAACGTGCCGCCCGCCAAGCGCGACAAGCTGGCCAGGCAATTGGTGTGGCTCGCCAACCGCCAGACGCTTGGGCTGCCCCAAGACCGCCGCCATGAGCGCATCGCGCCACGCGACCGGTATACGATCCTGCAACTCGCCAACGGACGCGAATATACCGCAACCCTGATCGACATCTCGATGTCGGGGGCGGCGCTCAACGTCGATTGTGAGCCGCCGATCGGCACGCGCGTCGTCGTCGGCTCGACGCCGGCCGAGGTCGTGCGTCACGTCAATTGCGGCATCGCGGTCGAATTCCTCAGTCCCCTACCCGCCGAGGAATTCGGAGAAAGCACGACGATCTGATCTAAGCGAAATGAAGCTTTGGGCGTTAAAAATGCTGCCTTAACGTCGCCACCGAAACATGTGGCCACAACACATTGTTGAAGTTCAGGATCACCGTCTGCGTATATTGCAGTTGCAGGACGGTGGGTTCCCCCGGGAACGGGTTGAGCGGCATCAGCTCTGGCTCGCGCAACTCCAAAGGCCTGAAGCCGGGATAGCGCCTGACCCTGACCCATTCAATCCAAAAGGTCGAGGTGACCGAATGGACGAACGCATTGGACCGGCTGGCGCGGGTGCCGACGTTCGAATTCGGCTCCAGCGCGGGATCGGCAATTCCGAGGAACGGGATCTGGCCGATAGCCGCCTGTGACGGCGTGGCCAGCTTGATTTCGATGTAGCCGAGAATGTGCTGGTCCTCGATGGCATTGCGCAACAGGACGTTGGGATCGTCGAGATAAGCCTGCCACGCCGCCGGGAAGGGCCCGTTGCTTTGAGCGTTCTTGGCATTGGGATAGGGTATATCGTTGGCGATCATGTTTTCGGGAACCCCGTGGAACGTCGGCGGCGCGGGCGTGGCCGGCTCGGCCGCCAGCGTGGGCACATTGGCAGGCTGGATGCCAACGCCAAGGCCCGCCGTCTGCGGGAAAGCCTGGTATTGGGCGGCAAAATCCGCCCCGACCACCGGATCGTAGTCCGGATAGTCTTTATAGGCCTTCGTAATCGCCTCGATCGGGTAGACCGGCGGGAATGTGGGCGTTCCCGGGACCGGGGTCGCGCCCGGCGCTTTCCCCTGCAGCAGAACCGAAACCCCATGCGGAATGGTCGCCAGCCGCACGATGCTGGCCGGTATGACCGGATCGGTCACATTTCCGGTCAAGTCGTTCGGGTCCTCGACGCCGCCGCTGGCGGGGACGTTGAGGAACAGACCGGGCTCGATATGCAGGTCCTCGCCTGCGTTGGGGAAGTTCGGAAAGCCAGGCAGATCGACATCGTTGTCCTTGACCTTTTGCAGGTAGTTCAGGCCGTAGATGTTGATGTCAGACTGTTTGAACAGCCCGCGGTTAGGCACTGCGCTGGCGATGGTGTCGAACTTTAACGTCTCCAGCGTCTGGTTAAGCTGGAGAAAGCGCCGTACCTTGAAGCCCGGGTCGCCAGTGTTGTCGGGCCGCCAGATGATGTTGAACCCGGTTCCCGACCAATTGCCGGCCAGATGGGCAACCGGGCCCAGGTTCACCAAATCCTGGATCGGCAGCAGGGGATAGCGTGGAGCGAAGGGTATCGTGGACTCGCCAATAGATTTGACGGAATCAATCCCGGGATGGTCGATAGTATCCATGTCGGACTCCATAATTCTGTTAAAGCAAAAACATATATCGAATTTTTATCGATGGCCGTAGCACAACTCTGTCAGCGCAACCTGATCAGGAACGGCAACTCAAGCTGATCAAGAACGGCAACTCAAGCTGATCAAGAANGACAATTCAGGCTGATCAAGAATGACAATTCAGGCTGATCAAGAATGACAATTCAGGCTGATCAAGAATGACAATTCAGGCTAATCAAGAATGACAATTCAGGCTGATCAAGAATGACAATTCAGGCTGATAACCAAAGCACGCTAGCAAAGAGTCGTCTGCGTGGCAAGGAAATAATATGCAGGGCCCGCGCCCTACGCCTCATTCGCCCGGGTCGATCGGCTTTATCCCCACCGCGAACCGGCGCCAATTGTCGACGTAATGCGCGGCGGACTGCCGCAACTTCGTGGCGGCCTCCTTGTCCAGCGTCCGGACCGCTTTGGCCGGCGACCCCACGATGAGAGAATGATCGTCGAAGGTCTTGCCCTCGGTCACCAGCGCGCCAGCGCCGACCAGGCAGCCGCGCCCGATCCTCGCGCCGTTGAGCACGATTGCGCCCATGCCGATCAGCGAGCCCTCGCCGATGGCGCAGCCGTGCAGAATGGCATTGTGGCCGATCGTGCATTCTTCGCCGATCGAGAGCGGAAATCCCATGTCGGTATGCAGCGTGCAGGATTCCTGAATGTTGGTGCGCGCGCCGATGTTGATCGGCTCATTGTCGCCGCGCAGGACGGCGCCGAACCAGATGCCGACATCGAGCCCAACCATCACATCGCCGATCACGGTGGCGTTCGGCGCGAGCCAGAAGAAGCCATCAGGCGGCAGCGTCGGCCGACGGCCATTGAGCGAATAGAGCGGCATGGCGCATGGCCTCCACGCGGGTGGGAACGAACGGCGCCCTGGCGCCCGGTGGAAGCGCGAGCCTATTCCTCGCCGTCGAGATCGACGTCGAGGATCGCCATCTGCAACGTATAGCTCGACGCCGCGGGATCGTCGGCGGAGATGACGCCGAGAAAATCGGAGCCATTATTGAGTTCGACCGAGTCCATCTTCTTGAGCCGGCCGGCGATCGTCAACTTGTCGTTCTCGAACAGCCGGCGAAGATAGTCTTGCAGCACGGGACGCCCAACCGGCACTTTCATCGCGAATGCGAAGGAGCGATCGCCGTCCTCGTCGTCGACTGTGATCGTTCCAAGCTTGCGTTCGCCGAGCGAGACGTCCGCCGCCTCGCCGGATTTTGAATTCGGCGCGACCTGAAGCATCGGCGCGCCGAAGGAGCGGCGCAGGAACTCACGCAGTTTCACGATCTCGGCTTTGTCCATGACCTCTCTCCGGCTCGCGAGCCGCGAGGCTTGGCACGAAGAGACGCGGCGTTGCAATACGTGAAATGAACGGCAATCCGCATTTTTCAACAAGGATGGGCGCGCCCGCTCGGCGGCGCCAATCGACCGCCGCCGCTTCCGATGACGTCAGCGCTCTACGCTTCGAACGCCTTTTCGGCGAGGATCTGGTTCATGTCGCGCGACGGCTCGGCGCAGCCCGCTTCACCGACGATGCGCGCAGGAACGCCGGCGACCGTCTTGTTATGCGGGACCGGGTGAAGGACCACCGAGCCCGCCGCCACCCGCGCGCAATAGCCAATCTCGATATTGCCGAGGATCTTCGCCCCCGCCCCGATCAACACGCCATGGCGGATCTTGGGATGCCGGTCACCGGTCTCCTTGCCGGTGCCGCCGAGGGTCACGCCCTGCAGAATCGAAACATTGTCCTCGATCACCGTCGTCTCGCCGATCACGAGGCTGGTCGCGTGATCGAGAAATATGCCCTTGCCGACGCGCGCGGCGGGGTTGATGTCGACCCCGAACACAGCCGACGCGAGGCTCTGCAGACTCAGTGCGAAATCGCGCCTACCCGCCTTCAGGAGCCAGTGGGAGAGCCGGTAGGCCTGCAGCGCCTGGAAGCCTTTGAAATAGAGCAGCGGCTCCATCATCCTAAGGCAGGCCGGGTCTCGGTCAGCGACGGCCATGATATCAGCGCGGAACGCTTCCCCGATCGATGGGTCGCGATCGATCGCCTCCTCGAAGGTCTGCCGGATCAGCGCTGCAGGAAGATCGCGATGGTCGAGCCGTGAGGCGACGCGATGGGATACGGCGCCTTCGAGCGCATGGTGATTGAGAACATTCACGGAGAGGAACAGCGCGAGCTCTGGCTCGCGCCGTAAAGCTTCCTCGGCCTCCTGCCGGATGCGGGCGAACAATGGATCGGCGCCAGCGATCCCGACGACCCGAGCGGTCAAACTCTGCGCCATGACAAAACTCCCAAACTCGACTTGGCTTGGGGGCAGCTTAGCACAGGCCCCGACCCGGGCGAAGACCGGGCTGGGCCTGTACGCTGGGCCTATCTCAAAGGCAAATTTAGGGTCGCTTGTCTGCCCTATTCGGGACAATCGGATGACTGCTGCGTGACGCTCGCCCCCGTATTGTTGTCGGTTGTCGTCGTAGTCCGGCTGTTGCACGGCGGCACGCCCGGGCCTGGCGCTACAACCACCGGCCTGGGTTGCGACGCCGCGCCGCCAATGACGCCGCCCGCGACGCCGCCGACCGCAGCACCCACGGGGCCGCCCACGACCGCGCCTGTGACCGCACCGCCAGCTGCGCCAGTCACAACGCCGTCGCCGTCAGCGAGAGCGAGGCTCGGCAAGGCCGTAATAGCCAATGCTGAAAGTCCTATGATCATACCGCGCATGATTTTCTCCTCGATTCACTCAAGAGACGGGGAGAAACGCGCGCTCAGAAAAATGGTTCCAAGGGCTCGCCGCTGCCTTGTTGTGTAAGACGAGCGGAATTCCATGTATAACAATACCGATGCGTGTCGCGGGGCATGGAACAAGCCTGGCCGCACAAAGTTATGTTACGTCGCGATAGGCCGAAGGACGGTGGATAGACAAACATGCGTCTCTTGCTCGCAATCATCGTCATCATTTATCTTATTGGCGTCGGCGTAGTCCTTTCGCCGACGATTCGATCCGCGTGGGATAGTGAGACCGCGTCAGCCCTGGCGGACCATGTCGTTCAAGCACTTCCCAACGCCCTCGCCTGGCCGGCCAGAGCAGCCCACGCCTTCGCCGGTTCCTGAGCGCCAGGCCGATCATGACGCCCCGCTGCTCGACGCCGGCCGAAAGCTCGGCCACATTCGTGTCAGCACGGAATCGCGCTTGATCATTGCATGCCAGACGACGGCGCTGAGATGCGCGGCCAGCACGAGCGCGAGCATCCAGGCGAACACCAGGTGCGCCCAGCTCGCCGCCACGGCGAGGTTCCTATCCTTGGACACGAGCCTTGGAAGCTCGAAGAGCCCGAACCACGAAACCGCCCTCCCCCCTGCACTCGAACCCAGATAACCGCTGACCGGCATTGCGATCATCAGGGCGTATAGCGCGAGATGCCCGGCGCGAGACGCCGCCTGGATTAGCTTGCCGAGCGGCTCGACGTAGGCTGGCGCGCCGACGACAAGGCGCCAAACGATGCGAAGCCCAATCAGTCCAAGGACGGTCACACCGATTGACTTATGGAAGAACAGAATTTCGATGCGCGCTCCGCTGCCGCCCGGCAAGAGCGACGCCCAGACGCCGAGCGGAAGGGTGACAAAGATAAGAGCCGCCATCAGCCAGTGAATGGTGCGTAGCCCAAGATCGTACGCCGCGACCTCGCGCGGCGGCGGAAACACCTTCATGAACTGCACCTCTAACGAGGAGTTGGCTGCATTTGACTGGAGAAAGCGACAATCTCAAGGTCGACACTCCCCGGGGTCGTTCACCCGTCGATGATCGCCACCGCCCGTGTCCAACCTGCCGAGGCGCGCTCGATCTTGGTTGGGAAGCAACAGACGGTGAAGCCGGTCGATGGCAGCGCCTTGAGGTTGTGCAATTTCTCGATATGGCAATAGCCGATGTGACGGCCGGCCTTGTGCCCCTCCCAGATGAGCGAGGCGTCATGCGTCTCGCCGTAGCGCTTCGCGGTATGGATGAAGGGCGCGTCCCAGCTCCAGCCGTCCGTTCCAGTCACCCGAACGCCCTGTCTCAGAAGATGCAAGGTTCCCTCGGCGCCTATTCCGCACCCTGAGGCGACATAATCGGCTTGTCCGTATTTCGCGCCAGCGCTCGTGTTGACGACCACGATATCGAGCGGCTTCAGCGCATAACCAATGCGCGTGAGCTCCTTGTCGATGTCGGCGGCGGTCGCGACATAGCCGTCAGGAAAATGGCGGAAGTCGAGTTTCACGCCCGGCTGAAAGCACCATTCGAGCGGCACTTCGTCGATCGTCCAGGCGCGCTCGCCCTCATTCATTGTCGGGTGGTAATGCCAGGGCGCGTCGAGATGGGTGCCGTTGTGCGTTGTTAGCTGAACACGCTCGATCGCCCATCCCTGTCCGTCGGGCAAGTCCTCCTGCTTGAGACCCGGAAAGAACGGCAGGATCTGCGGCAGACTTTGCTGGTGATCGACGTATTCGATCTTGGGGCCGAGCCCGGGCGGGTCGGACACAACGTCGTTCCGCAGCGGCGCGGAAATATCGATGAACCGTCGAGCCATGCGTCCCTCCCTGCCTTACCCTGCGTGCTGCGCAGCGACTATTCGCTCCGCACCGCCCGCCGCGCACTGCGCAATACGCTCGCCGCCAGCGCGGCCGGCAAAGCCAGCGCGAGCACAAGCCCAATGACCCAGCCCGGCGCGGCGCCGAAGAACGCCAGTGCGCTAACGAGCGCGACCACGACCAGGATGGCCGCGGCTAGAAGCTCGTCATCGACGAAGAGACCGATCAATTCCTTGACGGCTGTGGCAATCATGCGAGCGCGGCTGCTCTTGGCTTGAGAAGCGCGACCAGACCTAAGGCGACCGCCAGGAACAGGACGATAAAGGCAAGGATCGCCGCGTCGCCGCCTGGCCATCCGACCCCGAGACTCTCGCCGGTCCAGAACAGGCCGAAGGACGAGAGCATCACCCCGACCGCGAATTTAAGCGCGTTTTCGGGCACCCGCGCGAGCGGTCGATGGACTGCCGCGCCAATCGCGGCCACCACGACGCAGGCGGCCAAAGCGCCTGCGCTCGCCAGCCCGAGAAGGCCGCGACCGGCGCCGACGGCGATGACGATGAACGCGACCTCGATTCCTTCCATGAGCACGATCTTGAACGCAGTCGCGCCGCCGACCCAGTCGAAGCCATAGGCCTCTCGCCGTCCGGCTTCGCTCAGTTCGCGCGTTTCGCGTGCGAAAGCGGCGTCCTCGTTGTGCAAGGCGATGATTCCGACCGCGCGCAAGATCGCCTTGCGCAGCCAGCGCAAGCCGAACAAGAGCGTGAGCACGCCGACAACGAACTGCAGGCCTCGAATTGGAACGACGCTCATCAGTGGCCCGAGGACCGCGACAATGAGCGCAAGCGCGAGGAGCGCAGCCGAGGCACCGGTGAGCGCCGGGCGCCAGCCACGCGCGAGTCCGACGGCAAGCACGACGGTCAGCGCCTCGACCGCCTCGACGAAAGATGCGGCGAACGAAGCGCCCGCGACCGAAATGATCGTCGTCAGGTTCGGCATTACGAGAGCATGAGATCCTGAGTATTGGCCTTTGTCAGCTCGTCCGTCGAGCCAGCGACAGCCACAAACCCCCGCCGATGAGGACTGTTCCCGAGAGCCGTCCAAGCAATTTGACACGACTCGGCTTCATGAACCAGGCGCGCCCCATGCCCGCCGCGACCGCCCAGGCGCAATCCGAGGCGCCGGCGATCAGCACTGAAGCGAGGCACATCGCTGCCAGCTGCGGTCCCGCCGGCAGCCGCGGATCAATGAACTGCGGCAGGAAAGCGGTGAAAAATACGATCGTCTTGGGGTTGGACAGCGCGACCAGCAAGCCGCGCACGAAGCGCGTGCGCCCCGTCTCCAAGATCTGCTCGCCACCTTCTCCGGCATGCCGCCACGCCTGCACCCCCAGCCAGATCAGATAGGCGGCCCCGGTCCAGCGCAGCGCGGTGAACAACAGGTCCGCGTGAGCGTGCACCCAGTTGAGCCCCAGCGCGATCGCCGCCAGCAACAATGCGTTGCCAAGAGTCGTGCCGGCGACCGTAGTCAACGCGGCTCGCACGCCACGCGTGGCGCCGGTCGAAATGACCAGGGTGACGATCGGTCCCGGCACGATGATCAGGACGACCGTGATCAGGAGAAAAGCCGTGAAGAGTTCGATATTCATGTCGTGTTGCTCCGCTCGCGCATCCTTAGCCCTAAGGCGCGGTCCAGAACAGTCCGATCGTGAGCGCAACGCCAATGGCGACAAGGCCGAGCTTTAGCAGCTTCTCGTTGACGCGTCTCAGCATCAAGGCGCCTGCCCAGCCGCCGAACGAGGCGCCGATCGCGGTAATCAGCGCCTGCAGCCAGTGTACGTCCTTGGAAAAAACGAAGATCGCAACCGCGGAGGCGTTGATCACGCCAGCGAGGATGTTCTTCGCCGCGCCCGCGTTGCGCACCGCCAAACCCATCATGGTCAGCGCGGCCATCATCAATAGGCCGATGCCGCCGCCGAAATAGCCGCCGTAGACCGCGACAAAGAACTGCGCCACGCTCGCGGCGCGAGGCGACAAATGCGTTTCGCCGGGCGACGGGGCTTTACGAAAAAAACTGCCCCAGGCGAAGAGCGCGGTCGCGAACAGCACCAGCCACGGCACGAGGTGGGCGAAGATTGACGGCGGCGTGGCGAGGAGAATGAGCGCGCCGAGTGCGCCGCCGATGAGGCTGATGACGAACAATCTTCGCATCGTCAGCCCGGTCGGGCTCGCCGCGTCCGCCCGACCGGTGAAGCCGGTGACGAGCTGCGCGGGAAACAGCGCAACGGTCGAGGTGATGTTGGCCGCGCGTGCGTCCATACCGGTCAGCATCAGCGACGGAAGGGTGATGAATGCGCCGCCGCCGGCGAGCGCATTCTGCACCCCCGCCCACATCGCGGCGATGAAGAGGACAATGAGGGCGGTCATCGCGACATTCGTTCCGGGCAGTCAGCGCCCTGAATCAAGCGCAGCGAGAGGTTCTACCCGCGAGTCGGACGCAAAGGAAAACCTAGTCTGGCAGATGCTGCACTGGATGGGCGCGTCGGGCAATCACGCGAAATCCCGCGCCGCCTCCTGATGCTCGGCGATCAGCGCGGCGAGCTCGAGTCCGATCGGCTCCCCGTCGACGACCCGCCATTCGCCTGCGATCATGACCCGGTCGGCGCGATGCGCGCCGCAAAGAACCAGCGCCGCGAGCGGATCGTGCGCGCCCGAGAAGCGCGGCTCGTCGAGCTTGAACAAAGCGAGGTCCGCCTCATAGCCCTCCGCGATCCGGCCTATGTCCGAACGCCCAAGGCAGCGGGCGGAGCCCTCAGTCGCCCAGCGCAGTACATCCCGATGCGTGACCTTGTCGGCGCCGTAGCGGAGGCGCCCGATCATCAGCGCGTGCCGGATCGCCTCCATCATGTTGGAGGAATCGTTGGAGGCGGAGCCGTCGACGCCGAGGCCCAGCGGCGAACCGGCAGCCTCGAGCTCGCAGGTCGGACATATGCCAGACGCCAACACCATGTTTGATGCCGCGCAATGGCAGATTCCGACTTTCGCTTTGCCGAGCCGCGCGATCTCCTCGGCATTGAAATGAACGCCGTGCGCGAGCCAGACGCGGCTCGACATCCAGCCTGTCTCCTCGAGCAAATCGACCGGCCTCACGCCATACATCTTGAGGCAGAACTGCTCTTCGTCCTCGGTCTCGCAGAGGTGCGTGTGCAGCTGGCAGTCGTAGCGCTCGGCAAGCCGCGCGCTTTCCATCATGAGATCCTTAGAGATCGTGAACGGCGAACACGGCGCGAGCGCGACGCGCAAATGTGCGCCTTGCTTCGGATCGTGGAACAGCTTCAGGACCCGCTCGCTGTCGGCAAGAATCGTCTCTTCGTCCTGCACCACACTGTCGGGCGGGAGGCCGCCGTCCTTCTCGGACAGGTTCATCGACCCGCGCGAGACGGTCATGCGCATGCCAAGGGCGCGCGCCTCCTCGACCTCGATATCGACCGCGTTCTCGAGGCCCTGCGGGTAGAGATAATGATGATCGGCGGCGGTGGTGCAGCCCGAAAGCATGAGCTCAGTGAGGGCGAGCCGAGACGCGATCCGCAAGTGATTGGGCTTGAGCCGCGCCCAAATCGGATAGAGCGCGACGAGCCAGGGGAACAGGAGACGCGATCCGCAAGTGATTGGGCTTGAGCCGCGCCCAAATCGGATAGAGCGCGACGAGCCAGGGGAACAGCGGCTTGTTGATGGCCGAAGGATGGGCGCGGGTCAGCGTCTGGTAGAAATGGTGGTGCGTGTTGACGAGCCCCGGCAGCCCGACGTGCCGGGAAGCGTCGAACGTCGCGTCGATTCGCTCCGGCGTCTTGCCTTTTCCTACGCGCTCAGCGATTCGCGTCCCTTCGACCACGAGCCCGCGCTCGGCGCCGTCGGCAAAGATCGCCAACGGGTCTTTGATCCAAAGCCGCATCGCGCCCGCCCCGCTCTTTCAGCCGTTCCTCAATTGGGAATCGGCTGAGGCTCATGTCAATGGCGGGCGGGGCGAAAATCGCCGACGGCGCGATTTTCCCTTGTTCGCTCACATCGGCGGGTCGACGCCGTTGGTGCCGACGACAACGAAGCCTGCGGCGAGCGCGCCGTCGTCGCCGCGCTGGGCGGGAACGAAGACGGTCGCGCCGGGCTTGAGGTCCGCCTCGGTCGCCGGGCCGAAAGTGACGATCGGAACGCCGTCGGGAATCGCGATTTTCTTCTCCTTGCCGCCGCTATAGGACAGATCGAGGGTCCGCCCATCGACGCCCATGACCGCGTTGGTGACGGTCGCATTGGTCATCGTGCTCTTCGGCTTCAGGTCCCAAGGATAACTGCCCTCGCCGGTTCCTTTCATCGCAGGCGGAAAGACCAGCACCTCGACGGCCCCGTCTCCTCCGGCCGATGTGGGGAGCGACGCGATACCGACGAAATCCCCAGGCTTGATGTCCTCCAGCGACGCCTTGGCGACGCCGGCCATCTTCCAGCCGGGCTTCAGCATCAGCATCGCGTTCGGGCCTTCGCGGGTCTTCACCGTGAGCGTCGATCCGTCGAGACCAACGATCGTTCCACGCACCCGGACGTTCTCCGCCGCCTGCGCGGGAGATAGGACCGCGATTGCGAGGAACGCTGCGGCTGCACTGGCGCCGCAGAGCGCCTGGGCTAATTTCAGATTCATTTTTGAGATCTCCACGTTGGTCTATCACAATCGCTTGTTGCGACGCCCGGCGCAATCGACCAGGACCTCCGCCCTGGGCATCGCGTGATAACGGTCGAAGCCCGCGTTTTATTCGGCGCCGCGAAAGATTTTGCGTTTTTCGTAATGGCATTCGTTGAACCGGGGTTACCTCCCCCGCTGCGCGTGGCAGGATAGCATCGCCTTACCCCGCGGCCCTCCCCTTCGGGGTAAAATGATGCTGTGCATGCCAATCCCTTATACCTCCCGCTTGGTCGCTCCGCGGGCGCTCACAACCTCCGCGTAGCGATCGCGAATGATCGCCATTTTGGCGATCCCCGTCATCGCCGAACCCGCGTCGAGATTAAGGCGGAACCCGGCGATCTGATCCGCATGCGAGGCCTGGCGGCGCGCGTCGTTGGGCGTGTGGCCGTGGACGACGAAGAAGCCGCTGAAACCGTCCGGCCCCGGACGATGCTCGAGAAATGGCCGGCGCACCCATGCCCAATGACGATCTTCGTCGAGCTTGGCGAGCGGAATGTTCCAGGGAGCGGCAAGAAACGTTTCGAGTTCGACTTCCGGGTTGACGCCCGCGTGGACGAACAGAACCTGGCCGGAGCGCCAGCTTGCACGAGAGGACGCAAGCCAGGCGCGGATGCGCGGCGGAAGCGACGCGCGCGCCTCGGCCAGCAGATCGTCGAGAGACTCGGGCAACTCCTCGGTCTTGAGAAATTCCGCCACTGTCCGGTCGCCGCCATTGGCGAGCCAGGTGTCGAACGCGTCGATCGCGTCGTCCCAAGGGGTCTCGGGATCGAGCGCGAGCCGCATCATCGTCTCATGGTTGCCCATGAGCGCGATCGCCTCATCGGCGCCGACGCGCGCTTTCGCAGCCATCGCAAGATCGATCGTGCCGAGACTGTCGGGCCCGCGGTCGACGAAATCGCCGACAAAGACGATCGTGCGCTTGTCGCGCAGCTTGGGCTCCCGCGCCGCCTCGTCGATGAGCGCAACGAGGAGATCGCTGCGGCCGTGAATGTCGCCCACGGCAAAGATCTCCGCATCCGGACTTACGCCCAGCGGCAGCGAAAATCCTCGACGCTCGACCACCACGGACATGACACGACACCCGGCGCACGGGAACGCGCAGCAGCATTGCACGTCCACACCTGCGCACGCTAGGATCGCGCCCATGTTCCTTGAGTTTTTCGCCAACCTGCGTCAGGCGCACGTGCCGGCGACGCCGCGCGAATATCTCGATCTTATGCGCGCGCTTGAGGGCGATCTGGCGCAGATGTCAGTCGACGAATTCTATCGCCTCGCGCGCGCGCTTCTGGTCAAGGACGAACCCAATCTTGACAGGTTCGATGTCGTCTTCGCCGCCACCTTCAAGGGGGTTCTAAGCGTAGCCGCCGCGGTCGAGGCCCGGGACCTGCCGGAGGAATGGCTGCGCCGAATGATGGAGCGCTATCTCAGTCCCGAGGAACGGGCTGAGATCGAGAAGCTCGGTTTCGACAAGCTCATGGAGACGCTACGCGAGCGCCTCACCGAGCAAAAGGGCCGCCATCAGGGCGGTTCGAAATGGATCGGCACAGGCGGGACGTCGCCGTTCGGCGCCTATGGCGACCATCCCGAGGGCGTGCGCATCGGCCAGGACAAAGGCCGCCGGGGCAGCGCCGTCAAGGTCTGGGACCGCCGGGAGTTCAAGGACTTCGACGGCGACGCGGAACTCGGGCCACGGAACATCAAGCTGGCGCTGCGACGGCTTCGGCGATTCGCCCGCGAGGGCATGGCGGAAGAGCTCGATCTGGACGGTACGATCCGGTCGACCGCGGACAAAGGCTATATCGACGTCCAGCTGAGGCCCGAACGCCGCAACGCCGTCAAGGTGCTCTTGTTTCTCGACGTCGGCGGCTCGATGGATTGGCACGTGGAAGCGGCCGAGCAGCTATTCTCCGCCGCAAAAAGCCAATTCAAGCGGCTCGACCATTTCTACTTCCACAACTGCCTCTACGAGAGTGTGTGGAAGAACAACCGCCGGCGGCACGACGAGCGCCTGCCGACGCGCGACCTCATCAATTCGTACCGCCGCGATTATCGCGTCGTCTTCGTCGGCGATGCTTCAATGAGCCCGCACGAGATTATGGCTCCCGGCGGCTCGGTCGAGCACCTCAATCCAGAGCCCGGGAGGGTGTGGCTCGAGCGCGCGATTCTTGCTTGGCCCCGCATTGTGTGGATCAATCCGACGCCGCCGAGCGCCTGGAATCATTCGCTGTCGACAACGATGATCGCCGAAATCTTTCAGCATCGCATGTTTCCGCTGACCCCTGACGGGGTCGAAGTGGCGATGCGGGCGCTCGCCGCCTGACGCTTGCGCCTTACCAAGCGGCGCCGCGCGTCATTCCCTCACCACCAGCACCGAACATTGGGCATGGCGCACGATCGTCTTGGCGTTCGAGCCCAGCAGGTAATCCGCCATCACGGGGCGATGCGAACCGACAACGATGAGGTCGGCGTCCCATTCGGACGCTTCCTGCAGGAGTTCGTGATAGATTCCCCCCGCCCGGGTCGCGGCGCTCTTGCGCCCGGCCGGCAGGTCGATGCTGCCGAGAATCGCGTCGAGCGCCTCCTTGGCCCGCTTCGCCTGATCGACGTCGAAATCCACCGGCACGTATTCCATGAACGTGGCCGGCATGACCGGCTGGACATTGACCAGCCTCAATTCGCCGTCGCCCGTCTTCGCCAGCTCCACCGCCTGCGCCAGCCCCTTCGGACTTGCCGTCGGCTCGAGTAGATCGACCGCGAGAACGATACGCTTATACATGGCAATCCCTCTTCAACGCCAAACGCCGTCGCTCGGACCCGTCACGGCGCTTGAACGTGAGACCCTCTTTACTGTCTGGCAAGCCTCTTGCGGCAAATAGCCTGAGGCCTCGTTTGAATCTCCCTGCGCGCTTGCAGGCCGGTCGCGGCGTTATCCGCGATGATAGTCATTGTTCCTTCGCCGATCGATCGTTATAAGGCCGCGAAATTCCACGCGGAAATAGGATCGCCCATGAACGACGTGTCCGTTGAGAGTTATAAGCCGTCGGACGACGAACCGTTCATGAACGACCGGCAACGAGAATATTTCCGCCGCAAGCTGATCGGCTGGCGCGAATCGATTCTGGCCGAGAGCCGCGACACGCTGGCCGCCCTGCAACAGGAAAGCGAAAACCACCCCGACTTCGCCGACCGCGCATCTTCGGAAACCGACCGCGCGATTGAGCTGCGCGCCCGTGACCGGCAGCGGAAACTCATCTCCAAGATCGAGGCCGCGCTGGCCCGCATCGAGGAGGGTTCCTACGGATATTGTGTCGAAACCGGCGATCCCATCTCGCTCAGGCGCCTCGACGCGCGTCCGATCGCGACTCTGTCGGTCGAGGCCCAGGAGCGCCACGAGCGGCGAGAGCGGATTTATCGCGACGAGTGATTCGATGTTGATGGCCGCGGCCACGACCGGGTCGACAGCTGAGCCTGTGGGTCCTCAACGCCGCTTACGCAAGGAAAGATCGTCAGCGCGATTCGCGGGATTGCTGGCGCCCGTCTCCGACGACTTCGAACGCGCAACGCCGGCGACCTCGATCAATCGGATTTTTCGCGGCCAAGCAAACGCGCCATCTCCGACTCGAGCGAATCGAGGTCGGCAAAGGGATCGTCGACTTTGGGCGACGGCTTGCCGCTCGGCGCGGCATTCGTCTTGTCCCCTGGCGGGCTGGCGTCGGCTGATTTTCGCGCCCAGTCGGACGCCGGCGTCAACGAGACGGTCTTCGGCGCAGGCCGCGCTTGGGCCAGGCCCGCGTTGGCTGGCGGGACCGTCGTCACTGTTGGCGCCGCCGGCGCCTCCGTTTTCGCCATTGGAGCGATTGACTCCGCTTTCGAGCCCGCGACTGCCGGCTCCGCTTTCTCCGGGCGGCGCGGGGGCGCAGGGGCGACAGGAGACAGGCCCGGGGGATTGCCCGGGCCTCGCGCCTGAGCTGTTTCCGTAGCGCGAACCGGCGCCCCGCGATTCGGCGAGGCGTTGGCGGGGATGATCGGCGGGGGCATGGTCGCGCGCACTTGTGCGGGACGCGGGTCAGCCTGACGCGGGGGCGGCGAATTCGCCGGCGCTGGTCGAGCGGGCTCCGGTACTTGCGTGGCCGCCGGCGGCACAGGGGCTGGGCGGGCCAGTTCGGCCGCGGGTAATTGAGCAGGAATGACCGCCTGGGCGGGAACAGCCGCTTGGTCGGAAACGGAAGCGGTCGGCTGGGCGGGAGCGGGCGCCTTCGGAACCGGCGCAGCCGGGGCGGGGGCGGCCGGCGGGGGCGCAAGCGGCGAAGCCGGGACCTTGGCGGCGACCTTCGGCGGAGGCTCCGGGACAGCCGGTGACGCAGGGAGTGCTGCAGCTTCCGTTCGTCGCACCGGCGCGCTTGGCACAAGCAGAGGCGAAGCCAGGTTGCTCTCGCGCGCCGGGACCACGGCACGATTGATCTGCGACTCAACCAGAACGTCGTTCGGTCCGCCGATCATGACCAGATGTTCGATATTGTCGCGACGGATCAGCACAAGCTGCCGCTGCCCATCCAGGCTGAACGCATCGACCAGCCCGAGCCTCGGCTGCCGGGTCCGCCCACCCGGAACACGCAGCCGATGAGCGAAGGTCAGCCGGTAAACAATCGCGAGCACAATGAGGGCGGCGATGCCGCAAGCCGCAAGTAATCCGATCTGAAGGACCCTATTGTCCGCGAACGGAAGCTCATTCAACCACTGCATGCCCAATCCAACACTTCCGCCGCCGAGCGCAGAACAAACCGCTCTTCAATTCCCCAGCCGAACGATGGTTTAGCCGGCGCCCGAGAAGCAAGATCGGGCGCAGCCCAGTTACCCGGTCTGGCGCGCCGCCTGCGCGGCGCCGAATCCGATCGACGCGCGCCCATGTCACATTTCATAACAAAATGCGACCCCATTGAAAACTGCGGCGCTCACCGCACTTTCACCCAGGTTGAGCCGCCCGCCGTCAAGACAGGGCGCGCGACCCATGGTAGCACACGCTCAACCGCGACTCGGCGCGCCCGCACTCGTCCATGTCGACGGCAATGTCCTTGGGGGTCTGATCCTCAAATGAAGTCTCCGCCGCCCCCGCCGGTGGACAGAATCGAGCGAACGGTCAATCCGGTCGCGCTGACGATCCTCCTCGCCTGCCTCGCCGGCGCCCTTCTGGCCGTGTGGCTTGCGCCGAACGCCATCGGCGCGACGCTGATGACCTGGATGATCGTCATTCTCGCCGTCTGCGGCGCCTTCGGATTGCTGCTCTACGCTTTCGGCATGCTGCAATTGCCGACACGGGCGGCCCGCTTCGACACCACCAAGGCGATCGCCGACTCCAATCCGGACGGCGTCCTCGTCACCGACCGTGAATCGCGTATCGTCTACGCCAACGAGGCCTATCGCGCGCTTTCGGGCGCACCCGCGGCAAGCGATCTGCGTCCGATCGAGCGTCTGTTCACCGGCTCGCCGGACGTCTCGGAATCCATCTATCGCCTGTCGCAAGCGGCGAAATCCGGCGGGCGGGCGAGCGAGGAGCTTCGTCTTTCGCCGCCGCCGAGCGGCCAGGGCGAGGTCGCCTGGTACCGCATTCGCGTTCGTCCGCTTGAGGGCATGGCGAGAGACGGCCTGATGGTGTGGACGGTCTCGGATGAGACGCGCGACCACGACCGGCATGAGACCTTTTTCCAGGATCTTCAGCACGCCATCGACTATCTCGACCACGCGCCGGCGGGCTTTTTCTCCGCCGAACCCGACGGCTCGATCGCGCATATGAACGCAACCTTGGCCGGCTGGCTCGATTATGATCTCGCCCAGTTCAGCGCTGGCCGGCTCAAGATCGACGACATCGTCGCTGGAGACGGCGGCGCAATGCTTGCCATCATATCGGGGCCGCCCGGCGAGGTGACGACGCAGCAATTCGACGTCGATCTCAAACCGCGCCAGGGCCGGCTGCTCCCCACGCGCATCCTGCACAAGGTCGCCTTCTCCGGCGAGGGCACGCCGGGTCCTTCCCGCTCGCTGGTGATCAATCGCGCTCCGGGCGACATCAAGGGCGAAGATCTGCGCGCCGCGGAGGTGCGCTTCGCTCGGATTTTCAATTCGACCCCCGTGGCGATCGCAGCCGTGGACGCGGCAGGCGCAGTGCTGCGTCCCAACGCCGCGTTTGCGCGCTTGGCCCAGGCCGCTTCGAAGAGCGACGCCACCAAGGGGCGGCTATCGATTTTCGACCTTGTCACTGAGCGCGATCGCGCACCTTTAAGCGCATCGATCGAGTCGGCCGCCCTGGGCCAGGGCGAGATCGCGCCCCTCGACGTGTCGCTCGAAGGGCCGGGCGCCGCGCGTTCGGCGCGGCTCTTCGTCTCGGCCGCCGATCCGCGCAGCGACGAGGGTGCGAGCGCGACCCTCTTCGCTCTCGACACCACCGAGCAACGCACCCTGCAAGAGAACCTCGTGCAAAGCCAGAAGATGCAGGCCATCGGCCAGCTCGCCGGCGGCGTCGCGCACGACTTCAACAACGTGCTGACCGCGATCATCGGCTATTCCGATCTCCTGCTCGCCAATCACCGCCCGACCGACCCGTCCTTCCAGGACATCATGCAGATCAAGCAGAACGCCAATCGGGCGGCGGGCCTCGTGCGGCAATTGCTTGCCTTTTCGCGCCGTCAGACTCTGCGCCCTCAGACGCTGCAGCTCAACGATGTGTTGTCGGAATTGCAGATGCTGCTTCGCCGGCTGGTCGGCGAGCAGATCCAACTCGACGTGGTCTACGGGCGCGACTTGTGGCAGGTGAAGGCGGACCTCAACCAGTTTGAGCAAGTGATTGTCAATCTCGTCGTCAATGCACGCGACGCCATCCATGACGGCGGCAAGATCACGCTGCGCACGCGCAACTTTCCCGCCACCGAATGCGGCAGCCTGAAAGAGGGGGATGTCGCCCCCGCCGATTACGTGCTGGTCGAGGTTGAGGACACAGGTCACGGAATTCCGCCCGAGGTCCGGGCCAAGATCTTCGAACCGTTCTTCACCACCAAGGAGGTCGGCAAAGGCACCGGCCTCGGCTTGTCGATGGTCTACGGCATCGTCAAGCAGACGGGCGGGTATGTGTTCTGCGACAGCGAGCCGGGCGCCGGCGCGACGTTCCGTGTTCTGCTTCCTCGGCGCCTCGCCGATGACGTCGACGAGCCCGTGAAGACCGAAGCCCCCAAGCCGGCCGCGGATCTGACCGGCCGGGGTGCGATCCTGCTGGTCGAGGACGAAGAGGCGGTGCGGGCTTTCGCTTCGCGCGCGCTCGCCTCGCGCGGCTATACGGTGCTGGAGGCGGAGACAGGCCTCGACGCCTTGCGCGTCGTGGAGGCCGCAACCGAGCCGATCGACCTCATCGTTTCGGACGTCATCATGCCGGAAATGGACGGGCCGACCATGCTGACGGAACTGCGCAAGCGCGGGTTGACGGCCAAGGTCATTTTCGTCTCCGGCTACGCCGACGACGCCTTCGCGCGCAATCTCCCGGAGGGCCAGGACTTCGTGTTCCTGCCCAAGCCATTCTCGCTCAAGCAGCTCATCGAGACCGTCAAGGGCCTGATGAATTGACGCGCCCCCGATTTGCTTGCAGACAAAGCCACCATCCTGAGGAGCCGCGCAAAGCGCGGCGTCTCGAAGGATAGTCCAGACTGCGAAGGAGTGTTTCGCAGCGTCACGAGCGTCATTCGAGACGCGCCTTCGGCGCTCCTCACGACGAGGGAATTGCAAAGGGACCCGACGATTGATGCGTTTTGAAGGAACCGCCACCTATGTGGCGGGCGACGAACTGAAGACCGCGGTTAACGCCGCAATCGCGCTCGAGCGTCCGCTGCTGGTCAAGGGGGAGCCCGGCACCGGCAAGACGCTGCTCGCCCAGGAGATCGCCGCCGCCCTTCAAGCCCCGTTCATCGCCTGGCATGTCAAATCGACGACGCGAGCCCAGCAGGGCCTCTATGAATATGACGCCGTCTCGCGCCTGCGCGATTCGCAGCTCGGCGACCCGCGCGTGTCCGAGATCGCCAACTACATCCGCCGCGGCAAGCTGTGGGACGCCTTCGTTTCGCCCCTTCGCCCGGTGCTGCTGATCGACGAGATCGACAAGGCGGACATCGAATTTCCCAATGACCTTCTGCTCGAACTCGATCAGATGGAGTTTTACGTCTACGAGACCGGAGAGACGGTGCGGGCGCGCGTGCGGCCCATCGTCATCATCACCTCCAACAACGAGAAGGAGCTGCCCGACGCTTTCCTGCGCCGCTGCTTCTTTCACTACATCCGCTTTCCCGACGCGGAGACGATGCGCAGGATCGTCGAATCGCACTATCCGTCGATCAAGCCGCGGCTCGTGGAAGAAGCCATGCGGTCGTTCTTCACCCTGCGCGAGACGCCGGGACTGAAAAAGAAGCCGACCACTTCGGAGCTGCTCGACTGGCTCAAGCTTCTGCTCAACGAGGACATTGCGCCAGAGGCCCTGCGCGAGCGCGACGCCAAGAAACTGATCCCGCCGCTGCACGGCGCGTTGCTCAAAAACGAGCAGGACGTGCATCTGTTCGAGAGGGTCGCATTTTTGAGCCGGCGCGAGCGCTAAGAGCCACGTAGCTCGCAGGCGGCGCTCTGTCAGTTTGCGGGTTGAGGCGATTCACGAGCGCTCGCACAGCGGCCGGTCCAGTGATATACAGAGCGGGAAACATAGGAACGGATGACCGTGACGCTTGGCCCTGACATTTTCTTCAAGACGCGAAGTTCGCGCGCACGGCCTTATGAACAGTACCGTTTGACCGGCGAGACCGTCGCTTGCGAACGCGTGACCCCGAACGCGCGCTCGCCCGGCTCCCCGCAGATCAAGCGTTTACAGTCCTGGACGGTTGACGAGTTCACAGCCGCCAACGTGCCGCAGGACGCCAAGACAGCGCTCCAGGAATATTTGAGGGAGAAACACAAGGCTTAGGGACGAGAAGCGGCGGACGTCGTCGGCAGCATCATCACGATGCTGTCTGAAATCGCCGGAAGGCTTCCCGCGCAGAATCTCCTGTCCGGAATCGACAACAAAACTTGCCAATCCTCGAGCGCTTGCGCAATCTTGATCCATGCGCCGATTGTTTCTCGTTCGTCACGCCAAGGCTGAGCTCTCCGTCGGGCGCGACGATTACGCGCGCAAGCTGACCGAGCGCGGCCGCGCCGACGCAAGGCGGGTCGCCAAGGCGCTGGCCGCCCGCCACTTTCTTCCGGACGTTCTCATCCATTCCGGTGCGGCGCGAGCCAAGCAGACGGCTGAGATCTTCGCCGCCGAGTGGCGAAGCAAAGTCGAATTTGAGCAAGACGCCCGCCTTTATGACGCGTCCCTCACCACGCTCCTCGAGCGCGCGCGCGCACTCGCCGACGCGCACAAGCGCGTGGGTCTGGTCGGGCACAGTCCCGGGCTCGGCGAACTGGCGACGGCGCTGACCGGCTCGGGCGCAGAGCCTGAACGACACCACCTGGCGGCGAAATATCCGACCGGCGCGGTCGCGGTTCTGGACTTCTCGATTCACCGCTGGGCGGAGGTCGAGCGCAATTCGGGAATGCTGGCGCTTTACCTGACGCCCGCGGAACTCGAGGCGGACGCGGACTAAAGGATAGGGCGTCCGGCGCGTCAGCCCGCGACAGGCTCGAGCCGGTTGGCGCCGGCGACTTCTATTTGTGCTGGCTCGGGCGAAGCCGGAGCGTGCCGACGACCGTATTGGCGCGGCGAACGGCCCATGACCCGCCTGAAGGCGGTGCTGAAGGCGCTTTCGGATTCATAGCCCAGCGAGCGCGCGATGATGGAAACAGGATCGCTTGAATTCATGAGCCTGTCCCCGGCCAGCAGCATGCGCCAACGAGTCAGATATTCCATCGGCGACGCTCCGACCGTCTCCTTGAAGCGGAGGGCGAAGGCCGATCGCGACATGCCGGCGCGCTCCGCCAGCGCCTGCAACGTCCAACGATGCGCCGGCGCGTCGTGGATGGCGGTGATCGCAGCGCTGATATGCTTGTCACCCAGGGCGAAGAGCCAGCCGACGCCTCCCGCCGGGCCCTCCGCGAGGTGCAGCCTTAGCGCTTGAAGCAGCATTAGGTGAGCGAGATGCTGCGCCATCAGAAAGCCTCCCGGCTGACCCTCGCGCAATTCCTGTCTCATCCGCTCCAAAGACCAGCGCATCGCCGCCTTGTCCGATTCCTTCTGGATATGAACGATCGGCGGCAATATGCCGAGCAGCATGCCCGCGTGATCGCCGGTGAGCGCAAAATGCCCGCCGACGACGAGGCAGTCCCCGCCGCCGTTGACGGTCATGACGCCGCCAATCCTGCGCGCCGTAGCCAGAATCGAAAGGGCCTCGACCGGCGGCGCCGTCAAATCGGTCGCGAGACGGAAAGGCCAGCCGCGTGGCAGCAGGAAGCAGTCGCCCGTCTCCAGTCGCACTGGGTCGGAGACGCCCTCGACCGTGAGCCATATCTCCCCGGAAACGACCGCGTAGCATTTGATGCCTTCATGCGCGCCGAAGCGGACAGACAGCCTTCCTCCGACGTCAAAGCCGCCGGACACGTAGCTGCGGGGCTTAAGCAGCGACAGCACATCAGAGAGCGGATCCATGATCAATCTCGGACGATCGCGAAGATAATACGGACTTCACAGCATAGCTCGTATCGGCTCGCTCGCCTATCTCCTCAATCATCGGGCCGCGAATGGGCCCCATCGAAAATGAAACCAGGAGAGGCTCCAATGCGTGTCTTCGTCACCGGCGCAACAGGCTTTGTCGGATCCGCCGTCGTTCGGGAGTTCATCGACGCCGGCCATCAGGTGATCGGGCTTGCTCGCTCGGATGAGGGCGCCAAGTCGCTCGCCGCGGCCGGCGCGAAGGTTCAGCGAGGCGATCTTGAGGACCTCCAAAGCCTGCGCAGCGCCGCGGCTGCCTCAGACGGCGTGATTCACACGGCGTTCATTCACGACTTCTCGAACTTCAGGCAGAGCAGCGCGGTCGACGGGCGCGCGATTCAGACGCTGGCCGCCGAACTCGCCGGGTCCAGCCGCCCATTGGTCGTCACCTCCGGGGTCGCGCTTCTGGCGCCTGGTCGCATCGCGACCGAGGAGATCGCGCCTCCCGCCCGATCCGAATCGTATCCGCGAGTCTCGGAAGCGACGGCCACCGCGGCGGCGGCGCAGGGGGTGCGCGCATCGACGGTGCGCCTTGCTCCGTCAGTCCACGGCGATGGCGATCACGGCTTCGTGCCGCGTCTCATCGCCATCGCACGTGAAAAGGGCGTGTCGGCCTATATCAGCGATGGGCTCAACCGCTGGCCCGGGGTGCACCGGCTCGACGCGGCGCACCTCTATCGTCTCGCACTCGAAAAGGGCGCCGCGGGTGCGAGCTATCACGGGATCGCCGACGAAGGCGTGCCCACCCGTGAGATCGCCGAGGTCATCGGCAAGCGCCTAAACCTGCCGGTCATCTCGAAGTCGCCCGCCGAGGCGACCGAGCACTTCGGCTTTCTCGGCTACTTCTTCGGCGCCGATATGCCGGCTTCGAGCAAGCTCACTCAGGAACGGCTCGGATGGCGCCCGAAGCAGCCAGGGCTGATCGCCGACCTCGATCATCCGCGCTACTTCCAGGCCTGACACAAGAGAAATTCGGAAGAATCGCTAGCGCAGGCAACCTGAAGGGCGACCCCGCGATCCAGGGCCGCCGCTCCGCCTCACAGCCCCACTGTCCAAACGAGCAGGCGCCGCCTAAATAGGCTCCCCGGTTCGGCGCGGATTTTTCCTTGTCAGGGTTCAGCGATTTCATCTTCGAGGCGGAGCTCGTCGCCCGTTCGATCGGCGACTATTTCTCCGGCGCTCCCTTGCGCCTCGGGGTGACCGGACTCTCGCGCGCCGGCAAGACAGTGTTCCTGACGGCGCTCGTCAACAATCTGATCGCGGGCGCGCGCCTGCCGGTGCTGGCCGCCTCCGCCGAGGGGCGCATCAAGCGGGTGCGGCTCGAACCGCAGCCGGACGACGCGGTGCCGCGCTTCGCCTACGAGGAGCATCTGAAGAGCCTCTCGGGACAGGATCGACACTGGCCGGAATCGACCCGTCGCATCGCCCAGCTCAGGCTGACGATCGAGTTCGAGAGCGCTTCCGGCTGGGGCTCGCGCGGCTCGACGCTCACGATCGATATCGTCGACTATCCCGGCGAATGGCTGCTCGACCTGCCGCTCCTCGACAAGAGCTATGCCGAATGGTCGCGCGAGACGCTTGCCGCAAGCGAGACTCCGGCGCGCGCGACGCTGGCGGAACAATGGCGCGCAGCGATGATCGGCCTCGACCCGGAGGCTGAGGCCAACGAGGACACGGCCCGGCGCATCGCCGAATTGTTCACAGCCTACCTCAAGCGGGCGCGCGACGATGTCTATGCGCTCTCAACCTTGCCGCCCGGCCGATTTCTGATGCCCGGCGATCTCGCCGGCTCGCCGGCGCTGACCTTCGCGCCGATTCCGCTGAGCGATGACGCGACGATCGCTCCCGGCTCGCTCCCGGCCATGATGGCGCGCCGTTACGAGGCCTATAAGGCGCATGTGGCGAGGCCATTCTTTCGCGATCATTTCGCCCGCCTCGATCGGCAGATCGTGCTCGTCGACGCGCTTTCCGCGCTCAATTCCGGCCCCGCTGCGGTCAAGGATCTCGAGAATGCGCTGACCGAAGTCATGCGCGCCTTCCGCGCTGGACGCTCGTCCTATTTCGCTTCGGTCTTCCGACCACGCATCGACCGCATCCTGTTCGCGGCGACCAAGGCCGACCATCTGCATCATAAGAGTCACGATAGGCTCGAGGGGATCTTGCGCGCGCTCACGGCGAAGGCGATCGGGCGCGCGGAAGGGGTCGGGGCGGAGATCGACGTCATCGCGTTGGCGGCGGTTCGCGCCACCCGCGAGGCCGAGATCAGGACCGGCGACGAGACGCTCGACGCGATCATTGGCGTGCCCGAAAAGGGCGAGACAATTGGGGGGCAAACGTTCGACGGAATCGCCGAAGCGGCCGTCTTTCCCGGCGAATTGCCGGCCGATCCGGACACGATCTTTGAGGGCGACGCGATCGCCCTGCCCGAGGCCGACAACAACTGGCGGTTCGTGCGCTTTCGCCCGCCCTTGACCCAGCGGGCTGAGCCCGCGCCGCAGATCCGGCTCGACCGCGCGCTGCAATTCCTGATCGGGGATCGTCTGGCATGAGCCAGCGNCCGCCCCGCCCCCGCGCCTTTCGCCTCGATGATCGGCGCGTGGCCGTCGACGATCAGCCCGCGTCGCTCGCGCCGGACGCGATCATTCGCTCGCAGCATGATCCGATACCCACCGCCCAGCCCGCGCCGATCGATGAAGCGGAGCTCGAGGTCGAGGCGGCGCAGAAATCGGGGCTCATCGCCCGCTCGCGGCTGACCCTCGCGGGCCTGGCCTGGACGGGACTCGGTGGCCTCATCTCGCTTGGCCTGGGCCTATGGGCGACCAACCTCATCGAAGGGCTGTTCGCCAGGGCAGAGTCGCTCGGGATCATCGGGGTGGTGTTCGGCCTCGTGTTCCTGGTCGGTCTCATCGGCCTCGCGGCGCGCGAGATTCTCGCGGTCGCTCGCCAGACGCGGATTGCGGAAATGCACGTCGCCTTGGCCAGTGCGCGTGCGGCCGATGATCGGGCTGCGGCGCGCCGCCTGGTCGGTCAGCTGGTCGCGCTTTATCGCAACCGGCCAGAGACGGCGCGAGCGCGAGCGCAAGTCGAGGAGGCAATGCGCGCGATCATCGACGGGCGCGACCTCATCGACGTCGCCGAGCGCGCGCTTCTGCGGCCCCTCGACGACAAGGCGCAAGGCGAGATCGCCGCCGCCGCCAAGCGTGTGTCGCTCGTGACCGCGATCAGCCCACGCGCCATTCTCGACGTCGTGTTCGTGGTCGCCCAGATCGTGCGGCTGGTGCGGCGCATCGCCGAGATCTACGGCGGCCGGCCGGGCCTGTTCGGCCTGATCAAGCTTGCGCGCTCCATTGGCGCCCATATCGCGATCACCGGCGGCATGGCGGTCGGCGACAGCCTGCTGCAACAGCTCGTCGGCCACGGCATCGCCTCGCGCATCTCCGCCCGCATGGGCGAGGGCGTGCTCAACGGCCTGCTGACGGCGCGCGTCGGCCTCTCCGCGCTCGCCGTTTGCCGGCCTATGCCTTTTTCGGTCGACAAGCCTCCCGGCGTCTCTGACGTCGCGCCGTTCTTGTTCAGCAAGGGGGAACAGCCCGCTTCTCCCAGTTGGGACAAGGGACGGGGTTGAGGGCGAAGGCAACGGCCTGAGGCCGTGCTATAGGTGATCCGAGCGGGAGCGCCCGATGATCGCAGAGATTTCATCACATCGAGAGGAACTGCGGGAATTGTGTCGCCGGTTCCACGTCCGCCGCCTTGACCTGTTCGGCTCGGCGACGGGTGACGATTTCGACCCGGCGCGCAGCGATCTTGATTTCCTGGTCGAGTTCGATCCGCGGGCGCCCGAGGCGTTGTCGTTCAAGACCTTTTTCGGCCTCAAAGAGGCGCTGAGGCGTTGTTCGGCCGTAGCGTCGACCTTGTCGAGCCGAGCGCGATTCGCAATCCCTATTTCAAGGAGAGCGTCGAGCGGTCTCGCGAGTCCGTCTTTGAAGCGTGATCGAAAAAGCCTCCTGTGGGACGCGAGTAATGCAGCCACGGCCCTCGGCGGTATGACCGCGGGCAAGAGCTTCCGCGAATTTCGACAACGATCTTGTTCTGCGCTCCGCCGTGGAGCGCCAGTTCGAGATTCTAGGAGAAGCGCTCAATCGACTCGACCGCCTGGATGCGGCGCTTGCGGCTAGAATTCCCGATCTCCGCCAGATCGTGGCTTTTCGCAACATTCTCATCCATGGCTACGCTTCAGTTGACCGGGCTCGTGTATGGCGGGCGGTTCAGGACGATTTGCCGCCGCTGCGCGCTACTTTGGACGACCTTCTCGGGGAGCTGCCGTAGCGAGGGTCGCCGCCTCAATCCACCGGCTCGAGCCCGTCCTCCCCGACCCGCGCAAGCACCCCCGTGTGGACGTCGAACAGAAAGCCCTGCAGAATGAGCCGACCTGCACCGACCGCCTCGGCGATCCAGGGGAAGGTCATGAGATTGGCGAGCGAGAGGCGCACGACCTCGGCCTCGATCCGTTCGAGGCGCCCTTCGGGTTTGTCGCCAGCGGCCAGAACCGCCGGCTTGCCGATCTCGACCCAGGAGGCGATGAAGTCCCGCGCTTGGGGCGGCGGCCCAAAGGCCATCGCCTTGACCCCGCCGCACTGCCCGTGCCCCAGCACCACGAGGCGGGGGACCTTCAACACCCTGACGCCAAATTCGAGCGCTGCGCTCGTTCCGTGATGGCCGGGGTCGGGGCCGTACACCGGCACGAGCGCGGCGACATTGCGAACGACGAACAATTCGCCGGGCGCAGCGCCGAACACGGTCTGCGGGTCGACGCGTGAATCGGAGCAGGCGACGACCATCGCCTCCGGGCTCTGTCCCCAATGGGCAAGGGCCTCGTAGCGTGCTCTCTCGCCCGGCCAGATATCGGCGCGAAACCGGCGATAGCCTTCGATCAGCGGGTCCATGGGCGGCTTGGCGGCCAAGAGGAGGTATGCTGCACTGCGATAGGGCGCCAGCGGCGCCGGCGCAACTGCTTGGCCAACCGCAAAACATGCTTTACTCCGGCCAGCTTGAACCGGGACCAGAGGCTATAGGGCCAATCGCTCCCCGCACCGCATTGAACGATGCCGGCGCGATGAATGCGAGCGCCAGGCTCGCGTATGCGCTCGCTGGCCTCGACCTCTGACATGAGCCTGATTCGGCGTCGCGCCTTTTCGCTGGCGAAAGTGGAGCCGGTGAGGTTAGTTGCCCCCGCTGGCCGGGGAGCCGCACCAACAAGCGAGAATACAAATGATCCGCGTAGTCGCCGTCATAACCACCAAACCGGGCCGCCGCGACGAGCTTCTGGCCGCCTTTCGCGCCAACGTTCCCAATGTGCACGCCGAAAAGGGATGCATCGAATATGCCGTTCACATCGACGCCGCGACAGTCGGACCGTTTCAGACCGAGTATGGACCGGACAGTCTCGTCGTTCTCGAATCCTGGGAAAGCCCGGAGGCCCTGAGGGCTCACGTCGCCGCGCCGCACATGAAGACCTACTCGGAAAAGACCAAGGATCTGGTCGCCAAACGGGCGATTCACATCCTGTCCGCGATCGACTAGATCGCCTTGCTCAATCTGGGGGCGGCCAGGTTTTCGCGCCTCCAGCGGGGGTGCTCCAGCCAATCGCGGGCGCGCGGCCGATCCCGACGCCGCGACGCCATGCGCTCCGCTCGGACACGGAGATTTGGATTGCGATCTCGCCCGATTATTGCTGTCTTGTCAGAATAAATGCGGCGGCGCCCGTGTTTAGTGCCGAGTTCTTTATCGGGGAGAGGCTCATGAAACGCTTAATGGCAGTGGCAGTGGCAATGGCGTTGGCTTGCGGCATCACCGCCGTGTTGGCCGACACCGATCCGATCGCCGAGCGGCGGGCGCTCATGAAGCACGACGGCGAAGCCGCGAAGACGCTGTTCGGCATGTCGAAGGGCAAGATCCCGTTCGATTTGGCGACGGTGAAGGACTCCCTGAAGACGCTCGACGATGGCGCGACCAAATCCGCCGCTCTGTTTCCCGACAACAGCAAGACTGGCGGCGGGACGGCGGCGCTACCGGCAGTCTGGGAGAACAAGGCGGACTTCGACGCCCGCTTCGCCCAGTTCGCCAAGGATGTCGAGGCTGCCCAAGCCGGAATTACGGATGAGGCGACATTCAAGCAACTTGCTCCGGCCGTGTTCAAGAACTGCGGCAGCTGTCACGAACTCTACAAGGCCAAAAGCGGCTGAGACTTGAGTTCGCCCGCGCGCGGATCTTGGACGTCGCTCGCGCGGATCAAGTGGATCGCCGTCGCACTTTCGATCGTCGTCATCGCCGGGGCGGGACTTGCCGGGGTGCTGTCTGCGCCTAGGCCGCGCTATTCGGCTGAGGAATGGCAAAAGCTTGGCCTTTCCGGCGACGCCGCCGCCGGGCGGCTCGTTTTTTACGCCGGCGGCTGCGAGTCGTGCCACAAGTCGCCTGGCCAGGACGACCCGTTGCGGCTTGGCGGCGGGCTCGAACTCAAGACGCCCTTCGGGTCGTTCTACCCGCCAAATATCTCCACCGATCCGGTCGATGGGATCGACGCCTGGAAGGCGGTCGATGTCGCCAACGCGCTCTTGTCGGGCGTTTCTTCTAACGGCGGCCATCTCTACCCCGCCTTCCCCTACACCTCCTATCAGCGCATGACCCCCAAGGATGTCGCCGATCTCGCGGCGTTCCTGCGCACCTTGCCGGCGGTCAAGGGCAAAGCGCCGGCGAACGCCCTCCCATTTCCCTTTTCCATCCGCCGCGCCGTGGGTTTGTGGAAGCTCCTTTACTTCGACAACGCGGGCCTCCGCCCCGACCCTGCGCAAAGCGAACAATGGAACCGCGGCCGCTATCTTGTCGAAGGCCCCGGCCATTGCGGCGAATGCCACACGCCGCGGGGCTTTCTGGGTGAGATGGACTTGAAGCATACGCTCGCCGGCGCGCCATTGCCCGACGGTCACGGCAAGGCGGCGAACCTCAGAGGCGGCGACTTCCTGAACTGGACCGACGCCGACATCGTCGAGGCTCTGACCAGCGGCTTCACCCCTTCGGGCGACGTCCTTGGCGCCGGCATGACCGCCGTTGTTCGCAACCTGGCCGAATTGCCCGAGTCCGACCGTCAGGCGATAGCCGTTTATCTCAAGAGCCTGCCGCCGCTCGGTCCGCCCGCGGCNAAGCCATAGGCTAAACCGATCGACATGCATGGATCGAACACTTTGGACCGAGGCTCGGTTACCGCCGTCCTTTATCCGCCGGACGGCCCATGTCATCACGGGTTCGACGTTGTCGGGTAGATTGGAGGCTGAAGCCATGAAGGCTCGCGATGTGATGACGAGCGCAATTATCTCCGCGACCGGGGACACGTCGGTTCGGGATATCGCTCAACTTCTGCTTCAAAATCATATCAGCGCGATTCCCATCCTCGACAATAGCGGCGCGCCCGTTGGCATGGTCAGCGAGGGCGACCTCATCGGCCGTGACGAAACTCAACGCAACGCGCGGCACGAGTGGTGGCTCGCGTTGCTGGCGGAAGGGGAATCGCTTAGCCCCGATTTCCTTTCCAGCTTACGTCGCCCCGAGCGCGTCGCAATCGACATCATGTCGCGGCCGGTCATCACCGTCGGCGAGGACGTGGATACCGGCGAGATCGCGCGTTTGCTCGCCGCCCATCGGATCAAGCGCGTGCCCGTGGTGCGAAACGGACAGATGGTTGGAATCGTCAGCCGCGAGAATCTGCTCCGCGCGCTTGCAAGTGAAGAGCCCCGCCACGACGCTAAGTCTAGCGAGGGAACTGTGGCGCGTGCTATGGCGGACGTGCTGGCGCCGCTTAAGTGGCGTTTCGAGCGCCCGCACCACGAGACAGAACCGCATGCACCGATGACTCCGCCCGATGATGCTCCCTTCGCCGCCTCAGATTTCCGCCGGCTGGCGGCGGACTTCGAGAGCACAGAAGCGCGCCGTCGCGAGGACCTGCGTCATAGCGCAGGGGACGAGCGGCAGCACAGGGCGGAGGAGCTGATCGGCAAGCACATATCCGACGGAAGCTGGCGCCATCTCGTTCATGAAGCGCGCACCGCGGCCGAGCAGGGGCTGAAGGAATTCTTGCTCTTGCGTTTTCCAAGCCAATTGTGCAGCGATGGCGGCCGTGCCGTTAATGTCCCCGACCCGGACTGGCCAACGACGTTGCGTGGCGAGGCCGCCGAGATTTATTTACGATGGAGCCACGATCTGAAGCCGCAGGGTTTCCATCTTGCGGCGCGGGTCGTCGACTTTCCCGAGGGGATGCCGGGCGATATCGGCCTGTTTCTCGTTTGGGGATAGCCGTCGCGATCGCCTCGGATCCGCTGTGGTCGCGCCTTCTTTCGTAGGGAGGCCGTCTCGGATAGTTCAAACGGCGGCTCGCATCGGCGCAGGTCGCGGAAACGCCGCTGATCGGTGAGAAAAGACTCACGATCAATCCGGATCAAGCGCGCCTTGGCCGGCGTTCACCTTCCGGAGGCTCCGATGAACGCCAAGGTCTCGCAACAATCATGTTCGTTCCTGTCCCCTGTCTGGCGCTCGCGCAATCGAGCGACCAGACGAAAAGCAGAATGACTCAGTCCGGCGATCAAGCCGGACAAGGGGCGTCGGCAGGCAAGGGCGGCAACGGCTCAGACGCCAATGGCGCGGCGACCCCGGGCGGAGGCGCATCCGACGCAAACGCGACCGCCGCGCCATCGTCCAAGCCCCCTGTCAGGCGCAGTGATAAGACGGCGAGCGTTTTCATGAATACTTCCGAAAGCCCGGGCTCATCGATGCGGAGTCAAGGTGAGGCATGCGAAAGCGAATAGGCGGCTGCAACTGCGGTCAAGTGAGATTTGAGGTCAGCGGGGAGCCTCTCCGAGTCGGTCTTTGCCATTGCTTGGTGTGTCGAAAGGAGACCGGCTCGCTTGGCAATTTTTTTGCGGTCTGGACGTCGGACCATGTATCGGTGACCGGAGAGACTGGAAGCTGGAGGTTGACCACCGACAACCGTCACTTTTGCGCCACATGCGGCTCTTCCGTGTTCGCGCTTATCGACGGCGCCAACGAGATCGAAGTTCGAGTGGGCGCCTTCGACGATGCGCCCACGGAGTTCACGCCGGCTTATGAATTATGGACGCCTCGACGCGAGCGCTGGCTCGATCCAGTTGACGGCGCAGAGCAGCATGTGGGCAACAGGACCTGACGATCGCCGGACGCGCGTCGCCAACCTGCCTTAGCCTTGTATCGCGCTTGACGTCTTCGTCGAGCGGCGATGCGAGGCGTTGTGCGGCGGATCGCCTCGCGGATTGCAATTTCGACGAGCTTCGGGCCTAGTTCTTGCTGACGAAAGCAAGAAGGCTGTGCGCCGGCGACACGTTGGGCGCCTCGACTCTCAAAGACGATCTGCCGTCAAGGTGACGGCACGGAGGGGAACATGGATCTCGAATTGAAAGGCCTGCGCGCGGTCGTGACCGGCGGCACCAAAGGCATCGGGCGCGCCGCCGCGGATATTTTCGCGCAGGAAGGCGCGAGCGTCGCCATCTGCGCCCGCAACGCGAACGAGGTGAAGGCCGCGATCAAGGATCTCACGGCCAAAGGCGTGCACGCCTACGGAGCCGACATAAACGTCGCCGACAAATCCGCGCTGCAGAAATTCATCGCTGACAGCGCGAAGGCGCTGGGCGGAATCGACATTCTGGTCGCCAACGTCTCCGCTCTCGCCGCGCAGGACGTCGAGGAATCCTGGAGCAAGGCGTTCGACGTCGACATGATGCATACCGTGCACGCGGTCAACGCCGCCCTGCCCTTCCTCGAGAAGTCCAAACACCCCTCGATCGTGATCATTTCCTCAGTCTCTGGACGCGAGGTCGACTTCACCGGTCCGGCTTATGGCGCGATGAAAGCGGCGCTCATTCATTACGCGCAAAGACTCGCCTATCAGCATGCGGCGAAAATGATCCGGGTCAATTCGGTTTCGCCGGGCAACACGTATTTCGAAGGTGGCTTCTGGCAGAACGCCGAAAAGAACCTGCCCGACATCTATAAGCACGCGCTGTCGTTGAATCCGACCGGGCGGATGGCTAAAGCGGAGGAGATCGGCCGCGGCATCGTCTTTCTTGCCAGCCCCGCCTCGAGCTATACGACCGGAACCAATCTCGTGATCGACGGAGCCTTGACCCGGGGCGTGCAGCTTTAAGTCTGGGGGCTGAAAGCGGAGATCCGTAATTCCGGACAAAGGTTCGCGTTGGCATCCGCTTTCTCGGGTTTGATCGTCCGCTGATGGCGCTCGGTTCCAAACAAACCTAATTGCGAGAAAATGCTTCTCTTTTTCGGAAGTTGACGGTATGGTGGCGGATCGTCAAGCCCGTGACCTTTATGTCCAGTGAGATCCTCGTGGCGTTGCCCTTCTCCCTCGGGGAGAAGGTGGCGGGCATAGCCCGCCGGATGAGGGGGACGGCGCCAAACGCTTCCTGTCCCACCTGGGAAAGGGCCGGGGTGAGGGCTTCGGAGTTTGGGCGGCGGCGCCTCGCGAACGGCGCGAAACGAAACGGCGGCTAAGTGATTGAAAACAAACAATCCCGCGAAATCATTGATTCGGCGCCAATAATGATTCCAACGACTTACGACCAAGGATGCGAAACGTTTCG